>Ga0255338_1000330_pt1 | contig 172626 bp, 139 predicted proteins | sample MeOH1_35cm_T4_19_FD_203715 | JGI IMG/M metagenome (GOLD analysis project Ga0255338, IMG submission 203715) | Sandy soil microbial communities from University of British Columbia, Vancouver, Canada - MeOH1_35cm_T4_195 | ecosystem: Engineered > Artificial ecosystem > Sand microcosm >... | reverse complement strand
ACTGCTCTGCCACCAGCACCTTGTCGTTATGACCGTAGGCGGTGAGATACGTGTCGTTGTGTTTGATGATGACAAGATTCCCGTAGCCGCGCAAGGGGCCTACGTGAATCACCCTACCCTCGTCGGCAGCGAGCACGGCATCGCCTTTTTTGCCAGCGATATCAATGCCTTTGTTACCTTTGTCATCAAATTTCCCAATCAGCTGACCGCTGGCCGGCCAGGACAGGCGCACGTCGCCAGCCGGGGCCGAAGCCGCTGCCGCCGCCGATGCACCGGCCGAGGGCGTGGCGGCCGGCACCGAGGCCGCTGCCGTGGTGCCGGAGGGGGTTCCCACAGGGGTGCCAACCGGACGCGCAGCGTCAATCGGCTGCGACTGTACCGTGCCAGGCGCCACTGGCACCGTGGCTACGCCCGGAGCCGCGTTCGGGTCGGCGCTCGGCGGCACGACGCGCAGCAGTTGACCCACCTCGATCTGATTCGCGTTACCGATATTGTTCCAGGACGCCACGTCGCGATACGACTGCCCGTTCTCGAGCGCGATACGGTAAAGGGTATCGCCTCGCTTGACCCGATAGTATCCAGGCGGGGCGGGCTCCACCGGCGCGGCGCCCTGTCCACCTGCGGTGGAGGTGCGGTCCACCACCGGGGCGGGCATGGGCGAATTGGCGCAGGCGGCCAGCAGGGCGACGAGCGCGGTGACGGTAAAACGTTGTCCCAAACGTGCGAAATGTTCCGATTTCACGATGTTGTGCATAGTTCGACTCAGATGGTGCCCGATTTTAAGGGCACAAAGAAAACGGCTTCAAGCGCGGTCCTGTGAAACCGATGCCGGTTCAGGCGCTCGATCAGCAAGAGTTGCTGGGTGACGGTCTGGCCGGGGCCGCCCGGGGCGGATGCCACCACCGGGGCGATCAGCCGGCCGCCAATCGCGAGTTGCCCGAGCAGCGCCTCGGGCACGTCCATCCCGGCGGCGGCCAGGATGATGGCGGAAAACGGCGCGGCCTGCGGCAGCCCGAGCATGCCATCGCCGTAGTGCAGGCGGATGTTGGGCACGCGCAGCGGGCGGAGGTTCGCCTTCGCCTGTTCGTGTAGCGGACGAATCCGTTCGATAGAGAACACTTCCTGCGCGACGAGGCTCAGCACGGCGGCCTGATAGCCGCAGCCGGTGCCGATTTCCAGCACCCGCGCAAGCGGCTGGTCTGGCGTAAGACCCTCGCGCAGCAGTTCGATCATGCGCGCCACCACCGACGGCTTGGAGATGGTCTGCTGATGGCCGATTGGCAGCGCAGCATCTTCGTAGGCTTGCGAGGCCAGCCCCGGCTCCATGAACAGGTGGCGCGGCACCGTGGCGATGGCGCTCAGCACGCGCTCGTCGCGGATGCCGCCGGCACGCAGCCGCGACGCCAACGCAGTGCGGGCGCGGTCGGACGCCATGCCGCCCCCGCCCGCCGTGGCCGCCGAGGCACGCGCCTCCACGGCGCTGCCCGGTGGCGGCGGCGCCGCAGGCGGCGCGGCAGGCTTGCGCGGCTTGACGGTCGCCGGCGCGGGCGCGGCCACATGCCGCCCGCCCACGGCGGGCAGTCCGGCCGTGCGCTTGGGCGCGGGCTTGCGTTCGACCACCGCATCGAGCGGCAGCGGAAAGCGGGATCGGCGCGGCGTGGTGCTCATCGGCGCAATACCGGAATCGAAGACTGGAGGGCTGACGCGAACGGCACGCCTACCCCAGCCACTGTCCGAGTTGTTCGAGCTGCGCGCGATGGGTCAGGTCGAGCTGCAACGGCGTCAGCGAGACAAACCCATTGGCGGTGGCGTGGAAATCGGTGCCTTCGCTCGCGTCGCGCGCGTCGCCGGCCGGGCCGATCCAGTAGTTGGTATCGCCGCGCGGATTCACCTGCGTGATGACCGGCTGCGAAGGATGGCGCTTGCCAAGGCGCGTGGCGCGCTGGCCCTTGATATGTTCGAACGGCAGGTTCGGAATGTTGACGTTGAGCAGGAACGGCTCCTGGGGCGGGCGGGCGATCACGCGCTCCACGATCTCGCGCGCCACGCGTGCGGCGGCGTCCAGATGCTCCCAGCCCTTGTCCACCTGCGAGAACGCGATGGACGGAATGCCGAACAGGTAGCCCTCGATAGCGGCGGCCACGGTGCCCGAGTACAGGACGTCCTCGCCCATGTTCTGGCCCTGGTTGATGCCGGACACCACCAGGTCGGGGCGATCTTCCAGCAGGCCGGTCAGTGCCACGTGCACGCAGTCGGTGGGCGTACCATTGATGAAACGGAAACCCTTCTGCACGCCCTCGCGCGCCTCGAAGACCGAGAGCGGGCGTTGCAGCGTGAGCGAATTCGATGCACCGCTATGGTTCTGCTCGGGCGCGATCACCGTCACGCGCGCAAGCGGAGCGAGCGCGGCATGCAGAACGGCAAGTCCCGGCGCGAGATAACCGTCGTCGTTGGCGAGAAGGATATGCATGGCCGCGATTGTACCCGAGCAAAGCGGCCATCGCGGCACCAAAACGGCGTGGAACCGCCGTCCGCCGCGAACAGAACGATCGTGCTTTTTTGCGCTACACTTCCCGGAGCGCAGACCATCGCCACACCACAACACCACCACCGGAGACAAGATGAAAGCCGTACTCTGCAAAGCCTGGGGCCCGCCCGATTCCCTTTCGCTCGACACCCTGCCGGACCTCGTGCCCGGCGATGGCGAGGTCGTCATCGACGTCAAGGCCGCCGGGGTCAACTTCCCCGACGTGCTGATCATCCAGAACAAGTACCAGGCCAAGCCAGCGCTGCCGTTCTCGCCCGGTTCGGAGCTGGCCGGCGTGGTCAACGCGGTGGGCGCGGGCGTGACGCACGTCAAGCCCGGCGACAAGGTCATCGCCTATCTCGGCAACGGCGCCTTCGCCACGCAGGCCAAGGCCCCGGCGAGTGCCGTGGTGCCGATGCCGCCCGGTATCGACTTCGACGTGGCCGCCGCCTTCACGCTGACCTACGGCACCTCCCACCACGCCGTGGTGGACCGGGGCGAACTGAAGGCTGGCGAGACGATGCTGGTGCTGGGCGCGGCCGGCGGCGTGGGCCTGGCGGCCATCGAGATCGGCAAGGCGATTGGCGCGCGGGTGATCGCGGCGGCGTCCACGGACGAGAAGCTGGCGGTCTGCAAGGAGCACGGCGCCGACGCGCTGATCAACTACAGCACGGAAGACCTGCGCGAGCGCGTCAAGGCGCTGACCGATGGCAAGGGCCCGGATGTCATCTATGACCCGGTCGGGGGGATTTATGCCGAGCCGGCCTTCCGCTCGATCGGCTGGCGCGGCCGCTACCTCGTGGTGGGCTTCGCCAACGGCGAGATCCCGAAGATGCCGCTGAACCTGGCGCTGCTCAAGGGTGCCTCGCTGGTCGGCGTGTTCTGGGGCGATTTCGCCCGTCGCGAGCCGCGTAACAACCAGGCCAATATGGCGCAGATGCTCGGCTGGATGAAGGAAGGCAAGATTCGCCCGCACATCTCGGCCCGCTATCCGCTGGAGCAGGCGCCGCAGGCGCTGAAGGACATGGAAGCGCGCAAGGTGACCGGCAAGATCGTCATCATGCCGTAACGCTTCACTGCCCTCCCCCGGCCCGTCCGTTGCCTGGACACTGGCCGGGGGAGCGCGAATTCAACAACGTTTAACGCAGAATTTCAGAGCTTTTCGGTCTCACCCGAACTCGGCTGCCACTTCATCAGCCGCTTCTCCCCCACCGTCACCATCCAGTCCAGCACCAGCGCGCAGCCGGTCAGGACCACGATGCCCGCGAACACCGTGTTGATGTCGAACGTGCCTTCGGCCTGGAGAATCAGGTAGCCCACGCCGCGCGCGGAACCCAGGTACTCGCCCACCACCGCACCCACGAACGCCAGGCCCACCGAGGTGTGCAGCGACGAGAACACCCAACTCGTGGCGCTGGGCAGGTACACGTGGCGCAGCAGCTGCTTCTGGTTCGCGCCGAGCATGCGCGCGTTGGCCAGCACCACCGGGCTCACTTCCTTCACGCCCTGGTAGACGTTGAAGAAGACGATGAAGAACACCAGCGTCACGGCCAGCGCCACCTTCGACCAGATCCCCAGCCCGAACCAGACCGCGAAGATCGGCGCCAGGATCACGCGCGGCATCGAGTTGGCCGCCTTCACATAGGGATCGAGCACGGCCGAGGTGAACGGGCTCAGCGCCAGCCACAGCCCCACGCCCAGCCCGGCCACCGTGCCGATGCCGAAGGCCAGCACCGTCTCCAGCAGCGTCACGCCCAGGTGAATATAGATGTCGCCCTCGACGATGAACCAACTCCAGATGCGCTTCGCCACCATCAGCGGCTCGCCGAAGAAGAACGCCACCTGTTGCGAGCGCGTGGCCGCATGCCACACCCCCAGGATCACCACCAGCACCAGCAGCTGCCACACGCGCAGCATGCCCTTAGAATCCGCTCGGAAAGCCATATCGTTGTTCTACGAGTGTTTGTATCGTCAGAGAGAGTTCATGCAGGTCAGGCGACCTTGCGCTGCTGCGCGTAGCCCTTGAGCACTTCCTCGCGCAGCACGTCCCAGATGGCGGCGTGCAGCTCCACGAAGCGTGGATGGTTGCGGACTTCCGCTACGTCGCGCGGACGCGGCAGGTCGATCGCAAATTCGCCAATCGGATGGGTGCCCGGGCCGGCTGACAGCACCACCACGCGGTCACTCATGGCGATGGCCTCGTCCAGGTCGTGCGTGATGAACAGCACGGCCTTGCGCTTGGCGGCCCAGAGGTCCAGCACCTCGTTTTCCATCAGCTGACGGGTCTGGATGTCCAGCGCCGAGAACGGCTCGTCCATCAGGATGATGTCCGGGTCCAGCACCAGCGTCTGCGCCAGGCTCACGCGCTTGCGCATGCCGCCCGAGAGCTGGTGCGGGTAACGGTCGCCAAACCCGCCCAGACCCACGCGGCGCAGCCATTCCTCGCCCTGCGCCTCGGCCTCGGCGCGCGGCACGCCACGGAACTCCAGGCCGGCAATCACGTTGTCCAGCGCGCTGCGCCATGGCATCAGCGCCTCAGACTGGAACATATAGCCGGCGCGGCGGTTGATGCCGACCAGCGGCTCGCCGAACACGCGCACGGCGCCGCTGGAAGGCTCCAGCAGGCCGGCGCCGACGTTCAGCAGTGTGGACTTGCCGCAGCCTGTGGGGCCCACCACCGAAACGAACTCGCCGGGCTGGATGGACAGCGTGACATCGCGCACGGCGGTGTAGCGCTGACTGCGGTCCTCGCGCGAGACGAAGGTGCAGGTAACGTTTTCGAGGGAAAGTGCGGGCGTGCTCATTGCTCGAAGAAAACTCGTCGAAATACTGGACTCAGAGAAAACACAAGCCCGCCGAGCGGCATGCGCGCGGCGGGCGGCGGGCGGCGTGAAGGCGGGGTTCGCTGACTTGCCGCTTATTTGTACTTGGCGTTGGCGCGCTGGACGAACGTGTTCGTGAACGTGTTCTCGAGCTTGATCGGCTTGCCCTTCAGCTCCGGATCGAACTGCTGCAAGGTGTTCAGCGCCGTCTTGGGGCCATCGGCCGGCATCGTGCCGTCCGGCGAGATGGCTTCCTTGACCTGCTCCCAGGCGGCCAGGTAGAGCGCGCGGTCGCCCAGCAGGTAGCTCTCGGGCACGGTTTTTACGATGTCCGACGGGCCCGCCTTCTGCAGCCACTTGAGCGCCCGCACCATGGCGTTCGTCATCGCCTGCGTGGTGTTGGGGTTCTGCTGGATGAACGCGGTGGAGGCATACAGGCAGCCCGACGGCATATTGCCGCCGAACACCGCCTGGGTTTCCTTGAGCGTGCGGGTGTCCGAAGCAATCTTCACCTCGTTCTTCTGCGTCAGCATCGACACCACGGGGTCCAGGTTGGCCATTGCGTCGATCTGGCCCGAGCGCATGGCAGCCACCGCGCCGGCGCTGGCGCCCACGCCGATGAACGACACGTCCGACGGCTTCAGGCCCGACTTGGCCAGCACGAAGTTGGCCATCATGTTGGTCGAGGAGCCCGGCGCGGTCACGCCGATCTTCTTGCCCTTCAGGTCGGCAATCGACTTGAAGTTCGGCATCGTCTTGTTCGACACCACCAGCACGATCTGCGGCGCGCGGCCCTGGAGCACGAACTCCTGGTACTGCTGGCCCTTGGCCTGCAGGTTGATGGTGTGCTCGTAGGCGCCGGACACCACGTCCGCGCTACCGCCGACCACGGCCTGGAGCGCCTTGGCGCCGCCGGCAAAGTCGACGATCTCCACGTCCAGGCCCTCTTCCTTGAAGTAGCCCAGGCGTTCGGCAATCGTCAGCGGCAGGTAATAGAAGAGATTCTTGCCCCCCACGGCGATGGTCACCTTGGTCTTCTCGGGCTTGCCCTGCGCCTGCGCGCTGCCAAAGGTGAACCAGCCGGCCAGGAACAGGGCCAGTGCGATCAGCGCCCGCTTCCAGAATGTCTTGTCGTACATGAGATGCTCTCCTACCTGACTACCTGTTTTTGTTTGTGGCGTGCCGCCTTGCGGCAAATTGCGATGCTACCGGCCGCTGCCGGCGCCCGCATCGGGATGAATACCTACCGGGAAATGCAGACATTCAGCGGACATTGGGGGTCAATGCGCGGGCCAGCCCGTAAACGCAGCGCGGCGGCGCACAGTGTACGTGCGCCGCCTTTCGATCACCTTGCCATGGTCGGAATGTCTGGCTCCGTGGCCTGCTCAGCGTTACTCCGCGTGGATGTCGGCGGACTTGATGACCTTGCCCCAGCGCGTCAGTTCGGCACGCTGGTACTGGTCCAGCTGCTGCGGATTCATGTAGCGCGCCTCGGCCCCCAGTTCCTCGGCCTTCTTGCGGAAGGCGTCGGACTTCATGATCTTCTCGATCTCCGAGGTCAGCTTGTCGATGACGGGCTTCGGCGTGCCGGCCGGCGCGTACATGGCGAACCACGACGACACGTCCAGGTCAGGGTAGCCGGCTTCCGGCGCCGACGGCACATCCTTCAGGCTCGGCAGGCGCGTCTTGCTGGTCACCACCAGCGGGCGCAGCTTGCCGGCGGCGATATGGCCCATCAGCGGCGGCGGCGTGGTGATGGTCAGGTCGACGTTGCCGCCCAGCAGGTCGGTCATCGCCGGGCCGGTGCCCTTGTATGGCACATGGGTGATCTTCGTGCCGGCCTGCAGGTTCAGCAGTTCCGTGGACACGTGCTGGAGCGACCCATTGCCCGACGACGCGTAGTTGAGCTTGCCCGGATTGGCCTTGGCGTAGGTCACCAGTTCCTTGAGCGAGTGGACCGGCAGGCTCGGGCGCACCACCAGCACCTGCGGCGCCGACAGCAGGTTCGCCACCGGCGCGAAGTCCTTCACCGGGTCCCACGGCTGCTTGGTCAGCAGCGGCGTGATGACGTGGTAGCCCGAGTACTGCACCAGCAGCGTGTAGCCATCCGGCTTGGCGCGCTGCACGGCCTGGGCGGCGATGGTGCCGTTGCCGCCGGGCTTGTTGTCGACCACGACCGACTGGCCGAGCGCCTTGGCCAGCGGCTCCGAGATCAGGCGCGCGGCGATGTCCGTCGTGCCGCCAGCCGCGGCGGACACCACCAGCATCACCGGCTTGTTGGGATAGGTGCCGTCCTGCGCCTGGGCGGCAGGTACGAATGCCATGCCAGCCAGCAGCGCGGCGGCCGTCAGTTGAGTCTTGCGGTTCATGGTTGTCTCCGTGCTTGTTATATAGGGAATCGAAAAACCGGGTCCGGGCTTACTGCCCGGCGAAGTGCTCGGCCATCCAGGCCGGGGGTTGATGGGTGCGCAGGCGCGGGCCGGCGCGCAGCAGCTGGCTGGAAATCTCCCGTTCAACCAGCGCCGGCAGGCCGCCGACCACGGCCAGCAGGCCGTCCAGGTCCACGCCGGTGTCCACGCCCATCGACGCGAACATGTGGACGAGTTCCTCGGTGCTGACATTGCCGCTCGCGCCGGGCGCGTACGGGCAGCCGCCCAGGCCGCCGGCAGCCGCGTCGAAGCGCGTGACGCCGGTCTGCCAGGCCGCGATGGCATTGGCCAGGCCCATGCCGCGCGTGTTGTGGAGATGGATGGTCAGCCCGGTCTGCGGCAGCGCGCGCTGGAACGCCTCGCACATCGCCGCCACCTGGTTGGGGTAGGCCATACCCGTGGTATCGCACAAAGTGATGCCAGACGCACCCGCATCGGCAAATCGGCGCGCCAGAGCCATCACGTCGGCCTCGGGGATATCCCCTTCGAACGGGCAGCCGAACACCGTGGACAGCGACACGTTCACTGGCACGCCAGCCTTGCCGGCCTCGCCGATCATCGCCGTCAGCTGCGCCTTGGACTGCTCGCGCGTCATGCGCAGGTTGGCGCGGTTGTGGGTCTCGCTGCACGACATGACCAGGTTCACCTCGTCCGGCCGGCACGACAGCGCGCGCTCCAGCCCACGCAGGTTCGGCACGAGCACCGTGTAGGCCACGCCCGGCACGCGCTCGATCTGGTGCATCACCGCCTCGGCATCGGCCAGCGCGGGAATGGCGCGGGCCGATGTGAACGAGGTGGCCTCGATGCGCGCGAAGCCGCAGTGGGCCAGCGCATTGACGAAGGCAACCTTGCCTTCGGTCGGCACCACCACGGGCTCGATCTGCAGGCCGTCGCGCGGTGCGACGTCATTGATTTCGATCTTGGCCGGCCCGGCCAGCGGATAACGTTGGGCACTCATGCGATCACTCCTCGGGCGCGCAGGTCGGCAATGGCAGCCGCGTCGAAGCCGGATTCGGCCAGCACGGCATCGGTATGCTCGCCCAGCGTGGGCGCGCGGTCATGGATGGCGCCAGGGTTGGCGGACAGCTTCGGGATGATGCCCGGCACCTCCACGCTGAGCCCACGGGCCGACGTCACGGTCTCGATCACGCCGCGTGCCCGGTAGTGCGGGTCTTCGGCGATGTCCTTGACCGTGTAGATGCGGCCGGACGGCACATCGGCCTCGCGCAGCACAACCAGCGCGGACTCCACGGTCTGGGTCTGGGTCCAGGCGGCGATGGCGGCATCGATCTCGTCCACACGCTTCACGCGGCCGTCGTTGCGGGCCAGCGCAGGATCTTCGCCGAGGTCCGGGCGGCCCATCGCGGCCATCAGGCGGCGGAAGATCGCGTCGCCATTGGCGGCAATCAGCACGTATTCGCCGCAACCGCAGGGATAGGCGTTGGACGGCGCAATGCCCGGCAGCGCGCCGCCGGCCGGCTGGCGCACGGCGCCAAAGGCCGAGTATTCAGGCAGCAGGCTTTCGCTCAGGTTGAACAGCGACTCATAGAGCGCCACGTCGATCACCTGCCCCACCCCGCCGCGCGCGTCGCGCTCGTACAGGGCCAGCAGCACGCCCAGGGCGCCGTGCAGGCCGGCGATGGTATCGCCCAGCGAGAGCCCGGCGCGCACCGGCGGCCGGCCCGGCTCGCCGGTCAGGTAGCGCAGGCCGCTCATGGCCTCGGCCACGGCGGCAAAGCCGGGTTCGTCCCGGCGCGGGCCGGTCTGGCCGTAGCCAGACACCCGCACCATGATCAGCTTCGGATTGGCGGCGTGGAGTACATCCCAGCCCAAACCCCACTTTTCCATGGTGCCGGGGCGGAAGTTCTCGATCAGGACATCGGCCTCGGTAGCCAGCTTGCGCACCAGCGCCTGGCCTTCCGCCTGGCGGAGGTCGATGGCGATGGACTGCTTGTTGCGCGACTGCGCTTCCCACCAGACCGAGGTATCTTCGTGCAGCATGCGCCACTTGCGTAGTGGGTCGCCCTGCCCGGGCGGCTCCACCTTGACCACGTGGGCGCCAAAATCCGCGAGGGTCTTGGCGGCAAAGGGGCCGGCAATCAGTTGTCCCAGTTCCAGGACGCGAATGCCTTCGAGAATCTGTTGCGCCATGTGAGCGTGTCTCCGTGATGACCGTGGATGCCGCGCCGCATCACCTGCGGGACTGGCTTTTCATGTTGGGTCGGAGTGTGCACCAGCGGCGCGGGCGGCGGAATCGGCATTCCGGCAAGCGGGCTTTCTCGGAACGCGAAGGGGCGGGCTTACCCGGGGTTGCCCCGGGGATGACACCGGCGTGCCGCTAGAACGGCGCGCGGTCGCCGCAGAGATGGGTGATGAGCAGCCGCGCCGACACCGTCAGCCCGGCGGGGTCGCGCATGCCGATCAGCAGCGAGCGGCGTGCCCAGGCGTCCTGCAGCGGCACCAGCGACAACCCCATCGACTTCACGTGCGGCTCGGCCGCGATGCGCGGCAGCACGCCCACGCCCAGCCCAGCCATGACCATGCGGCACATCGCGTCGAAGCTGCGCACCTGGATGCGCAACCGGAACTGCCGCTCCAGCCGGCTACTTTCCTCGAGCAGCCGCGCCGCCAGCGAGGTCACCTGCGGCAGGCTCACGAAGTCGTATTCAAGCGTATCGGCGTAATGCACGGGCCCGCGCTCGGACAGCGGATGCCCGGGCGGCGTGATGATAACCAGCTCGTCCTGCCGGTATTCCACGGTCACCAGCCCGGCACTTGGCGTGCGATCGGCGAAGATGCCGACATCGGCGCGGTTTTCGACCAGCGCGGCGACGATCTCGCTGCTGTTTTGCTCCTCCAGCTCGATGCGGATGGTCGGATGCTGGCGCATGAACGCCGCGAGGTCGTCCGGCAGGAACTGCGTGATGGCCGAGGTATTGGCGCACACGCGCACCTGCCCGCGCACGCCGGACGCGTAGTCCGACATCACGCCGGCCATGCGTTCCACGTCCTGGAGGATGGTCAGCGCATGGTGGTAGCAGGCCTGGCCCGCCTCGGTCAGCTGCACGCCGGCGGCGTGGCGGAAGAACAGCGGCGCGCCCACGGCGGCCTCGAGATCGGAAATCCGCTTGCTGGCGGCAGCCACGGCCAGGTGGGACTGGCGCGCGCCGGCCGAGATGCTGCCCTGCCGGGCCACGGCCACGAACAGGCCAAGCGTCACGAGGTCGAAGCGCGCCAGATTCATGTTTGTCCGAAGGGGTCCGATACCTACAGGCTGCGCCGATCCATGACAGCGCGGGCGATGGTGCCCGCGTCCACGTATTCGAGTTCGCCGCCCACGGGCACGCCGCGCGCCAGCCGCGACACCTTGAGCCCGCGCGCCTTCAGCATCTCGCCGATGTAGTGCGCGGTGGCCTCGCCCTCGCTCGTGAAATTGGTGGCCACGATGACCTCGCTCACCGGTCCGCCGAGTTCGGGGTCCGTGGCGCGGGCCAGCAGCCGGTCCAGGTGGATGTCCTTCGGGCCGATGCCGTCGAGCGGCGAGAGCCGTCCCATCAGCACGAAATACTGGCCGCGATAGGTCAGCGTCTGCTCGATCATCACCTGGTCGGCCGGCGTCTCGACCACGCAGAGCAGCGAGGCGTCGCGCGCGGTGTCCCGGCACGTCTCGCAGATCTCCTGCTCGGTGAAGGTGTTGCAGCGCTCGCAATGGCGGATGCCGTCGGCGGCGCCGCGCAGCGCGTCGCCAAGCTTGCGCGCGCCGTCGCGGTCGTGCTGCAGCAGGTGATAGGCCATGCGCTGGGCGGACTTAGGCCCCACGCCTGGCAGCACCTTGAGCGCCTCGATCAGCGCCTGCAGCGAGGTGGGCGGCGCCGTTCTCATCGGCGCGCCCCTGTCTGATGCGCCATCAGAACGGCAGCTTGAAGCCCGGGGGCAGCGGCAGGCCGGACGTCATCGAGCCCATCTTCTCCTGCGTGGTGGCCTCGGCCTTGCGCACGGCGTCGTTGAACGCGGCGGCCACGAGGTCCTCGAGCAGGTCCTTGTCATCGGCCAGCAGGCTCGGATCGATGGTCACGCGCTTCACGTCGTTCTTGCAGGTCATCAGCACCTTCACGAGACCGGCGCCGGACTGGCCCTCGACCTCGATCAGGGCCAGCTGCTCCTGCATCTTCTTCATGTTTTCCTGCATCTGCTGGGCTTGCTTCATCAGCCCGGCCAGTTGACCTTTCATCATGGGGATACTCCTGAATCAATGTGTGTGGATGGCGGGGCGGCGCCGGTGATGCTGGTCTGGCCGCCCCGGGAATGGGTTGTCAGGCGGCGCGTGGCTGGACGGAGCCGGGCACGATCTGCCCACCGAACTCGCGCAACAGCCCCTGCACGAACGGATCGCCGTCGATATTGGACTCGGCCTCGCGCTGGCGCTCGGCCCGGGCCGCTGCATCGACGGCAGCCGCCGTGTGCGTCACGGCGCCGATCTCGCACTGCACGCGCACCTCCATGCCAAATTGCTCGACCAGCGCGGCCTGGAGCCGTTCGGCGACATTGTTTTCGGCGATGGCCGCCACCGGCACGCGCAGGTGCAGGGTGCGGCCGACCACGCGGTGCAACTCGCTCTGGTACGCCAGTTGCTGGGCCAGGCCCTTGAGCGGCAGCGTGGCGGCCAGCGTCGGCCAGTCACCGGTGAACACAGGTGGCGTGCCGTCATCGGCAGCGCTCGGCGCCACGGGCGGAATCGCCGGGGCCAGTTGCACAGCCGGCTGGGCAGCGGCCTCAGGTTCCGGCCGGCGCGCTGGCTTGGCCTGCGGCGCGGCGCGGCTGGCGCGCGGCGCGGGTTCGAACGAGTCCGACTCGAAACCGTTGTCGTAGCCGCCGAAGCTCGGGTCATAGCCCGGATCGCTGTCGTACGGGCCGATCACCGGCAGATCGGGGGGCAATTCCTCCCAAGGCGGCACTTCGCTGCTGGCCGGCTTGGCCGCCGGGGCGGCTTGCACGGGTTGCGGCGCCTGGACTGGCTTGAGCGGCTGGGCAGCGGGGGCGCCCGGTGCCTGCCGTGCCGGCGCGGCGGCCGTGGCCGGACGCGCCGCCGCAGGCGGACGCAACGGCTGGGCCGCAGGACGCGGGCTCGGCGCTGCCGCCGCAGCGGGCGCCGCTACCGGCCGCGCGCCGCCACGGCCAGCCGTGGCCTGACGGGCAGCCAGCAAGGCGGCCTTGGCGGGCGACATCGCGGCGGCATCGGCTACCGGCGCCGGGGCGGATGGGCCAGATGGCGCGGGCGCTTCGGCGCGGACCGGCGTGACCGGCTCGGCGGCGCGGACAGCCGGCGCCATGGGCTCGGATCGAACCGGCTCGGCGGCCTGCACAGGTGCGACCGGAGCGGCCGGAGCAGAAACAGCAGCAGGAGCCGGAACAGGAACCGGGACGGCCGCCGGGGCCATCGCCACCGGCGCAGCCGCCACACGCGGTGCGGGCGCGGCCGGCGCGGCAGGGCGCGGGCGGGCCGCCTGCTGCTGGCCGCCACCACCCTGCCCGCCCACGGGCGCCGGGCTGGCAGACGGCCGGAAGGCCAGCATGCGCAGCAGCGTCATGGTAAAGCCGGCGTACTCGTCCGGCGCCAGCGCCAGTTCGTTACGGCCGATATTGGCAATCTGGTAGAACAACTGCACTTCCTGGGCATCGAACACGCCGGCCAGCCGCCGTACTTCGTCAGCCTCGGGCCATTCGTCCTGCACGGACGCCGGCACGGCCTGCGCCAGCGCCACCTTGTGCAGCAACGAGCCCAGATCCTGCAGCGCGCCGGCGAACGACAGACTGCGGTCCGCCATCGCATCGGCAATCCCGAGCATGGCGGCGCCGTCCTCGGCGGCCAGCGCGTCCAGCAATTGCACGAGGTAGCTCTGGTCGATGGCGCCGAGCATGCCGCGCACGGCCTCCTCGGAGACCTGCCCGGCGCTATAGGCGATGGCCTGGTCGGTCAGCGACAGCGCGTCGCGCATCGACCCATGGGCCGCCTGGGCCAGCAGCCGCAGCGCGTTGCCGTCATGGCCGATGCCTTCCTGGGCCAGGATATGGTCCAGATGCGAGACGATATGCCCCGGCGGCATCTGTTTTAGGTTGAATTGCAGGCAGCGCGACAGCACCGTGACCGGAATCTTCTGCGGATCGGTGGTGGCAAGGATGAACTTGACGTGTCCGGGCGGCTCCTCCAGCGTCTTCAGCATCGCGTTGAAGGCGTGGTTGGTCAGCATGTGGACTTCGTCGATCATGTAGACCTTGAAGCGGCCCACCGTCGGCGCGTAGACCGCCTTGTCCAGCAGCTGCGCCATTTCGTCCACACCGCGGTTGGACGCCGCGTCCATCTCGATGTAGTCCACGAAACGGCCGCTGTCGATCTCCTGGCAGGCCTTGCACTGGCCGCACGGCTGGGCCGTGATGCCGCCCGCCCCGTCAATGCCGGTGCAGTTGAGGGCCTTGGCCAGGATCCGGGAGAGCGTGGTCTTGCCCACGCCCCGGGTGCCGGTGAACAGGTAGGCGTGATGCAGCCGCTGCTGTTCCAGCGCGTGCGTGAGCGCGCGGACCACGTGCTCCTGGCCCACCAGCGTGGTGAAATCCCGTGGGCGCCATTTGCGCGCTAGAACTTGATAACTCATGGCGGCGATTGTAGCAAAAGGCGCCGTCCTGAATGACGCCGATTAGCCGCACTCCCCCACGTAGCCACAATTGGCGCATTTGGCGCAGCCATCCACCTTGTGCAGGGCGTGGGCGCCACACTCCGGGCACGGCTTGCCGGTGCCCACGCCGGGGTTGTGGCCCGCCGGGGCCGGCCGCGCCGGGTTGCCGGCCAGCGCCAGGGCCGGCTCGCTGCCCTGCCCGGCCAGCCGGGCCGCCAGCGCCGCCACCGGCACCTGGGCGCCGTCGTCGTCCAGGAAACCGCGCTTGATCAGGATGCGCTGGAGCGCGTAGCTGATGGCCGCCACCTCGGAATCATGGAAACGCGGCACCTGGGTGCCGTCCTGGCGCACCAATGCACCATATCGGACCGTGCCCTTGTCCCAGACCACGTTGCGCATGTCCGCCAGCGCCTTGGCCACCGGGCCGCCCGAGCGCGCCACCATCGACAGCAGCCGCATGGTCGAGGTGATCCACTGCTGCCCCTCGGTGCGCTGGCCGGCCGGCATGAAGAACTCGAGCGGACGCTCCACCGTCACCGGCTTGCCATCGATCACGCCCGACACCCGCATGAAGTTCACGGTCAGGTAGACGGTCTTGTGGCCCTCGTAGGTCAGATACTCCACCTTGGAGGTCACGCCCTCCAGGTCGCCGAGCGGCCGGCTGTTGAACGGGCGCGTCAGCGGGTCGTCGTCCGGGGCGGCCGGGGTGGCCGGGGTGGCCGTGGAGGTCGGCGCCAGGGCAGCGGCGGGCGTCACCGAGAGCACGGCGCCCAGCACGCTGTTGGGCCGGTAGGTGGCCAACCCCTTCAGGCCGGCCTTCCAGGCCTCCAGGTAGAGGTTGCGGAAGGCCTCGTACGGATAGTCCTCCGGCACGTTCACGGTCTTGCTGATGCTGGTGTCGATATAGGGCTGCACCGCCTCCAGCATGCGCATATGGTCCAGCGCCGACATCTGGAGCGCGGTGACAAAGCTCTCCGGCAGCCGCTCCATATCGGCGCCCATGTGGCGATACAGCCGCCAGGCGTGGTCGGCCACCTCGAACGACCGGTAGCTGTTGTCCGGCATCCGCTTGCGGCGGTTGTAGGTCCACGAGAACGCCGGTTCGATGCCGTTCGACGCGTTATCGGCAAATGCCAGCGTGATCGTGCCCGTTGGGGCGATGGAGAGCAGGTGCGAGTTCCGCAGCCCATGCGCCCGGATGGCATCGCGCACGGCCTCGGGCAGCCGGCTCACGAAGCCGCCGGCCAGGTATTGGTTGGCGTCGAACAGCGGGAAGGCGCCCTTCTCGTCGGCCAGCTCCACCGATGCCAGGTAGGCATGGTCGCGCATGGCCTCGGCGATCCGCCCGGCCAGCTCGCGCGCGGCATCCGAGTCGTAGCGCAGGCCGAGCATCACCAGCGCGCTCCCCAGCCCCAGGAAGCCCAGGCCGATGCGGCGCTTGGCGCGCGCCTCGGCCTCCTGCTCGGGCAGCGGCCAGAACGTGACGTCCAGCACGTTGTCCAGCATGCGCGTGGACACCCGCACGACCTCGGCGAAGGCCTCGAAGTCAAACGTTGACTCGGCCGTGAACGGCTGGCGCACGAAGCCGGTCAGGTTGATCGACCCGAGGCAGCAGCAGCCATACGATGGCAGCGGCTGCTCCGCGCACGGGTTGGTCGCCTCGATGGTCTCGCAGTAATAGAGATTGTTGTCCGCGTTGATCCGCGACAGGAACAGGATGCCCGGCTCGGCGTGGTCGTACGTGGCCTGCATGACCTGATCCCAGAGCTGGCGGGCCGGCACGCGGCGGTAGACCCAGAGGCCGTCGTCGCGGCGGTAGGCGCCGGCGGCGATCATGTCCATGCCCGGCTCGGCCTCGTGGACCAGTTCCACCTCGCCATCGGCCTCCACAGCCTGCATGAAGGCATCGGTCACGCCGATCGAGATATTGAAGTTGGTGAGGTCGCCCTGGTCCTTGGCGTGGATAAAGCTCTCGATATCGGGGTGGTCGCAGCGCAGCACGCCCATCTGGGCGCCGCGCCGGGCGCCGGCGGACTCCACGGTGGCGCAGGAGGCATCGAATACCTTCATGAACGAGACCGGGCCGGACGCGCGCGAGTGCGTCGCGCGCACCAGCGCCCCGCCGGGGCGGATGGCCGAGAAGTCGTAGCCCACCCCGCCGCCGCGCCGCATGGTCTCGGCCGCCTGGGCCACCGCCGTGTAGATGCTGGGCTTGCCGTCACGCGCCTCGGAAACCGAGTCGCCCACGGGCTGGACAAAGCAGTTGATCAGCGTGGCCTGGATACCCGTGCCGGCGGCGGAATTGATCCGCCCTGCCGGCACGAAGCCGTTCTCCAGCGCCCAGAGGAAGCGCGCGGCCCACATCTCGCGCCGGTCGGCCGGCTCGACCTCGGCCAGCGCACGCGCCACGCGGGCACGCACATCGGCAATGGTGCTTTCCTCGCCCTTGGCGTACTTCTCCAGCAGCACTTCGGTGGAGATGTCCTGCGGCGCCAGCGCGCCGCGCAAGATCTGGTCGTTTGCGTTCATGTCCTGGCTCATTCAGATGGAACGATTTTTCCAGCCCGCCATGCTGCCAGCGATCCCCCGGCACACAGCCCGCGTCAGATCAAACTAGCTCGAACAAATCGCATTCCAACTAATTTCGGGACGTCGCCGGCCGGTTGCGATACAATGCCGGTCGGACGGGCCTCCTCGCATGGTGGCGCGGTCAACCTGGTCAGGTCGGGAACGAAGCAGCCACAGCCGTTTTCCATCAGTGCCGAGGGTCAGGCTCGTCCCCCATATTCTTTTGCTGCGTTCCTTCGCGGCACATCTTCGTAACCGTTCGCGTTACACGTCACACACTCCCCGCGTATTTCTGCAACGCCGTCTATTCTGCTCCCATTTTGCGATCGGGGGCATGCGCCCCCTCTCGCTCAGAATAACGATCCCTGCTGCATCGCCGGCACCGGCGCGCGCAGGCTGCCCGCGTCGATCCACTCCCCGGCCGCCGTTGCCACGCCAGCCTCGATCCGCTTGCCGGGGAACATCGGCCCCACGCCCGCCACATAGCGCGCGAGTTGGGCGCCATAGGCGGCATGTTCCTGCGGTAGCAAGCGCAGCTTGTAGTCGATCACGACCACGCGGTCGGCGAATTCCACGAGGCGGTCGATCCGCAGCAGCCGTCCGCGCGCGTCGTACAGTTCCACCTCGTTGCGCGACGATAGCGCCGCTTCGGGGAAGAACAGCGGGCGCAGCGCCGGCGCGGTCAGCATCGTGCGCACATCGGCCACGGCCGCTTCGGCCTGGGCCTGCCAGCGTTCGCGCGCCTGCGGCGCCCCGGCGCCGGCCAGCGGAAACCAGCGCATGACCGTGGGCACGTCCGGCAAGACGCCGAAGGCTTCCGGATAGCGCGTCACCCGCTCCAGCAAGGCGTGGACCAGTTCACCGTGGGCCGCTGCGGCGGCGTCGAACACCACCGCTTCTTCCTGATCTTCCTCGTCAGACTCGTCGAGTTGCGGGACTGGCGCTGCGTCGCGATAGCGCAGGCGGAAGTCCGCGTAACGCACGCGCTCGCTCACCGGCGTCAGGGCGGCGTCGCCCGGCGCGGCCTCGGTCTCCGGGTAGCCATCCACCGCCTCGCCCACGCCCGCCGCCGCCAGCCTTACGTACCAGCTACCAGCGATCTCGGCCGCCGCGCCCTCTTTCTCGGCCTTGCTCGCACGGCCCTTCACGCCGCTGACCAGCAAACCCTGCTGGGCGCGCGTCATCGCCACATAGAGCAGATTCCAGTTTTCGCGCTCGGCCAGCGCCGCCTCGGCTTCGAACAGGGGCTGGCGGGCCCGACCGCGCTCGCTGCGCTTGCCGTAGGCCGAGAAATGCCGGGGCACCGGCGACTCCGGCGGCCAGTCCACCAGAATGCCGCCACGATCCGCCGCCGGGTCACTGTGGTTCGCGTCGAGCAGCACCACGAACGGCGCCTCCAGGCCCTTCGCGGCGTGAACGGTCAGGATATGCACGGCATCAAGCTGGCTTTCGCCGCCATCTTCCGGCTCCGCCTCGCCGTCCCCCACGCCTTCACCCATGCCGCCCTCGTCGGGGCTCTCATCCTCGTCGCCGCGCCGAATCTCCTGCAATTCGTCGATGAACTTCGGCAAGCTCGGATAACGGCCGCCATCGAGGTCCAGCGACAGCTTCAGGAAGGCGTCGAGATTGGCCAGCACCTGCTCGCGGATGGCGGCCGGCGCGGCCTCGGCGTAGCGCCGGCGCACCTCGCCCGCATCATAGATATGGTCGATCAGGTCATGCACGGGCCGCTGCGGCGCCAGCGCGAGCCAGGCGCGCAGCCGAGCCACACCGCCGCGCAGCGCGTCGGTACATTCAGGCGGTACGCCCGCCGCGTGGATGCGCGCCCACCAGCCGCCCTCGCCTTCCAGGCCGGCCAGCAGCAGCAGGTCGTCGTCGGTGGCGCCCACCAGCGGGCTCTTGAGCACGTGCGCGAGGTCGAGGTCGGACTCCGGCGTCATCAGGAAGGCGAGCAGCGCGGAGATGTCGAGCGCCTCCAGCGTGGCCAGCAGGCCGCCCCGGCGCGGGCTCAGGCACGGAATGCCGGCCTCGCGCAGCGCGCGTTCGTAGTCGGCCAGATGGGTCTTGCGGCGCACCAGCAGGTGCATGTCCCGCCAGCTGGCAGGCCGCGTGGTATCGCCTTCCCGGACGGGCACGTGGTCGCGCACATGGTGCAGCCAGGCGGCCACGCGCCGGCCTTCCTCGTAGCGCAGGGAATCGCCCTGCCGTGTGCGCGGCTGGGTCAGCGTGTCGCGGTGGGTCGGGGCGTCGGACGGCGGCTCGGCTTCCAGCCCTTCATCGGCCGGTTCCTCGACCAGCGGCAGCAGCCAGACCGGCCCGCCGGGCTCGCGCAGGGCCGTGGTCTGGGTTTCATACAGCGGATAACGACCCTCGGCGCGCGCATGGTCGAACACGGCGTTGACCCAGTCCAGCACCTCGGGACGGTTGCGCCGCGTGCGATTGGTCCGCAGCACGGTGGCGCCGAAATCGGCCTGCAGCATGGCGCTCGCCGCGCCGAACAGGCGGGCGTCGGCGCGACGGAAACGGTAGATCGACTGCTTGGGATCGCCCACCAGGAACACGGTCGGCTTCTCGCCAAGGCCCTGGTAGCCGGCCAGCCAGCCTTGCAGGATCCGCCACTGGAGCGGATTGGTGTCCTGGAACTCGTCGAGCAGCAGGTGCTTGTAGCGCGCGTCCAGCCGCACCTGCAAGTAGGTGGCGGTCTCCTCGTCGGCCATCAGCCTGGCCGCCAGCCATTCGAGATCCGCGAAATCCATCGCGCGCTGGTCGTTCTTGTAGCGCTGGTAGCGCTCGAGCAAGGCATCGCCAAGCCGGTACAGCGCAAGGTTGATGGCCAGCACGGCGGCCTCGCAGCGGCGCGCGGCAATCTCGTCGAGCCGGGCGCAGTGTTCGGCATGGCGGGCTAGCAGATCGTCCACGGCGGACTCGCCGCCCGCGGCCTTGACCAGCGCCGTCGTGCGACGCATCGCCCGCGGCTCCCCCGCCGCCGTGAAGAACGCCGCGCGCAGGCTGTGGAAGGCTTGCGCGGCGGCGTCGCCGGGCGCGCGGCCCGCCTCGCGCCAGGTGCGGACGGCGGTCAGGCCGTCGATCATCCGGGCGGCATGGCCGTGCTCGGTCTTGCCGCCCTGCCCTAGCAGTTTCGCGAGGGCCGCGCAGTCGTCGAGCCATTCGTCCTCGCCGAGCGCCTCTACCAGCACGTCCGTGGTGGCATCGTCGCCGAGTTGTTCCGCGAGCATCGCCGCCGGGTCGCCGGCCTCGCGCATCGCAAACCATTCGCTGCGCGCGTGGAACATACGGTCCAGCAGGCTGCGCGCCTGGAAGTCGCCGATGGCATCGACCAGTTGTTCGTACGATGCGCGCAGTTCGGCGTATTGGGGCTGGGCCAGCGCGCGCCAGAACGGCGCCCAGGCTTCACGCTTCATGCGCAGGGCGTCTTCCCGCAGCGACGCGCCCGGCACGATGCCGGAGGCCAGGGGCGCACCGCGCAGCAGCGTGCCGAACCAGCCGTGGAAGGTGTCGATAGCCATGCGCCCGGGCGAGGCGAGCACCTTCGCGTGCAGCCCGCGCGCACGCGGCAGCGCGGCCCGGGCGGCGTCCGGGGTCAGGCCGCGCATGGTCAGCGCGCCCAGCACCTCGGCATCGGTACCGCTGGCCAGTTGCGACAGCACCTCCAGCAGGCGCTCGCGCATCTCCTCGGCGGCCTTGCGCGTGAAGGTGATGGCCAGAATCTCGTGCGGGGCGGCACCGGCCAGCAGCAAGCGCACCAGCCGCGCTACCAGCAGCCACGTCTTGCCGCTGCCGGCGCACGCCTCCACCACCACCGAGCGGGCGGGGTCGCAGGCGGCGCGCGTGAAATCGGCCTCTTCGATGGGGTGGCCATCGCGAAGGTAGGCGTGGACGTCGGTCATGACTGCAGATCAGGCAAGGCGGTGGATTCCCAGAAGCCCTTGCGGCACAGGCCCCGGGCTTCGCAATAGGTACAGGCGGCAGCGTCGCCGAAGGCCGGTAGCCGGGCACCGGCGCGCAGGCGACCCACGTCGTGGCGCAACTGGCGCTCCAGCCACGTGACGGCGGCCTGGAAGTCGGGCAACTCCACCTCGCGCTGCGCGGCAGCGGCGCTATCCTTGCCGCCGTGCTTCACGCCTTCCAGCGAGACCCAGCTTCCCGCCACCGCATCGGCGCGCAGCAGGCCGTAGAACGGTAGCTGGCAGTCTTCCTCGGCATCGCCGGCCTTGCGGCGCAGGCGGCTGGCCGGCTGGGTCTTGTAGTCGAGCACCGCGTGGGCGCCATCCGGGCCCTTGTCGAGCCGGTCGATGCGGCCCGCCAGCCGCAGCGGCAGGCCGTCCGGCATCGCCACATCCACGCTCACATCGAATTCGCCGGCGCGCCACAGCCAGCCCTCGGCCTCGCGCGCGGCCTGCCAGTCGATATAGGACGGCAGCACCTCCAGCCAGCGGCGGTAGTAGCCGATGGCGTTGCCGTCCTCGGCCATCAGCGCGCCGAACACGGTGTCGGAAATCTGGCGCAGCCGGGCCAGCCGCCGCCCGGTGTCCTGTTCGTCGGCCTCGGCGATTTCGGCATGGTATTGCAGCAGCACGCGGTGTAGCAGATTGCCGATATCGCGCTTCTCGAGGTCGTCGTTCACCGCCTCCAGCCCGGCCAGCCCGAGCATGCGCGCGGCAAAGAACTGGTACGGGCAGCGCCGCAGCATGTTGTACGCCTGCGCGCTCCAGCGAGCCGGCACGCGCTCGGGCGCGGACGGCACCGGCATATAGCCGGGCTGCGCGAAGGTGTCGTGCAGGCGCGGGGCAATGCTGGCCTCGATGGGCGCCCCGGCGCGCGCGCAGCACGCCGACAACCGCTCGATCCAGCCCGATACATGGCGCGGCTCGCCCCGGCCGCCGAAGCGCTGCCAGGTCATCACCACATCATCGTTATTCAATAGCACTTCGGCCAGATCGCGCGCCTGCTGGGCGAAGCGGGCCTCGCGGTCTTCCAGCGCCAGCTCGCGGCGCATCTGGTTCGAGAAGAACATCAGTTCGGCGGCACTGGACGGCAGTTGCGCATCGTCGCAGCCGACGATCACCACGCCGTCGAAACGCCGCATGCGCGCGCCGTTCAGCGGCAGGATGGTGATGCGGGACGAACTCTGCGCGGACGGCTCCTTGTACGCCACCGATTCGAGCAAGGCGGACAGCATCGCGCGGAATTCCTGCTGGCTCAGCGTGGCATGGGCGCCGGTCTCGTCGTCGGGCAGCTCGGCCAGCCGCGCGAGCGCGTCGAGCATCTGCCGGCCGGCATCGTCGGCGGCGAGGGGCGCGCGCATATCGAGCGCGTCCAGCGTGGCGTCGAGCCGTGCCAGCCAGACCGTCAGCGGCTTCTGCGCCAGGCCGCGCGGCCACGCGGCGGCCTCGTCGGCCAGCGTGGCGATCAACGCGCGCGCGCCGGCGCGGGTGGCTTGCTGGGCCTCGTCGGCATCCATCGTCTCGGCATCGACCAGCGTGGCGTTGGCGCGCCGCTCGGCAAACAGATGACGCAGGCGCGCCCAGCCGCCGGTAATGGCTTCGCGGCGAATCTGGCGCTCCATCAGCGCGATGGCGCCGCCGCGGTGGGCAAACCCGGGCAGGCAGAACGGGCTCTTGAGCAGGTCGAGCAGCGCGGCGGTGTCGCCATCGCGCGCCAGGACGTCGAACCAGCGCATCAGCGCCGCGGCCGCCCGGGTGGTGGAGAGCTTCCAGCCGGTTTCGTCGCGCACCGGCGCACCGGCGCGGGCCAGCAGCGCGCGGGCCCGGCGGGCCACCACGCGGTCATGCGCGACCAACGCCACGTGGCGGCGGCCTTCGTTCAGCCATTGCACGAGCTGGTCGGCAGCGGCGGTGGCCTCGTCCTCGAAGCGCGCGCTGCCGACCACACGGATGCGCGGGCGTGGTTCGGGGAGCTGGTCAGGCAACGCCATCGGCGACGGACGGGCCGGGGATTCGTCTGACTCGTCTGACTCGTCAGATTCGCCCTCCTCGGCCATGGGTTCGATGCGCCGCGCCTCGGGCCACAGTGCCAGTAGCGTGCCGTACCAGTCAGGCTTGGCCTCGGCATCGTGCGCGCCGCCGGACCAGTCGTAGCCCACTTCGAGCGTCGGCACCTGCTCGGCTGCCTGGGCCAGGAAACGGGCCTCGACGGGCTCGGGCGGCGTCGGGCCGATCCACACCACGGGGCCGGCCACCTGCTGCGCCAGCCGCTGCAAGGCGCGGCGCCGTGCCGGCAGCGGATCGTCCGGGCCGGACAGCATCTGCCAGAACGCCAGTACGATCTGTGCCTCCTGGCCGAGAAATCGTTCCGACAGGTGCGCGTAAGTGCGCTGCAACGCGCCCTGGAGCAGCGCGGCACGATCATCGCCATCGATATCGTCATCGTCGCGGACGGCGGCGTCCTCCAGCCAGCGCGCGCTCAGTTCATCGCTGATCGACAACAGCGTCTGCGCCAGGCCCCAGGCGGCGCCTTCGGTCTGGGCGCCGAACGCGCGGCGCAGCCAGTCCTGTTCGCGGATGGCCTGCTGCACCGCCAGCAGGCGCGCCGCGTGGCTGCGCACCGGCTTGGGCTCGGCCTCCAGGTCCGGCGGCAGGTCCAGCAGCCAGTGGCCCAGCGTCAGCACGCGCGGCAGCAGCCGGGGCGTGCCGGCGGCGCGCGCGGCGGCGTCGAGCGCCAGCCGGACGCCCGGAATCTGCGCCGCCGTGGGCACGACCACATGCGCGCCGGCGGCGGCCGGCCCGCAATGGTCAAGGAAATACCACGTCGCGGTGGCGGCCTGCTCAAGGAAGGCGGGGCCGGGAGAAAACGAAAGCCGGGTCATGGATGGCGCGCCAGGCCACGTGGGGTCAGGCGCAAATGGGAGCACGGGGCCGTGGCGCGCCAGGGCGGCACGGCGTGGTCAGTCAGGGAAATACGATGGCGTTGGCCGGGGCCACCCGGCAGCCCGGGCGGGCGCGGCTCAGTGATCACCGCGCTCCAGCCGCGCGCGCAACTCGCGGGCGGTTTCGAGCAGCCCTTCGTAGCCGGAGCGGGCATGCTCGGGCAGGTCCGGGTCGCCAATCAGCGTGCCGAGCGTCTCCATCACGCTGTAGACCAGCCCGCGGGCCGCGCCCGTGGCAATGCTGTTGGTTTCCACCGCGCTGTTCAGGTGCGCCAGGGCGTCGCTCAGGTGATCCACGTCTGGCGCGCCCGAGGCTGGCGGCGTGTCGGGCAGATCGTCGGCGGGATCGGGCTTGCGGGGATCGGCAGTCATGGTCGGTGGCCTTGTGGTGCCTGCGGGGTTGGCATTCCCTGTCATTCTACGCGCGCGGCCGGGCCGTCGGCATGGGGAGGATTCTCAAAGTGCTTCTCAGATCATCCCGGACATCCGGATCTGGGGAATTCCCGGGCCCAAAGATAATCCATTTGAGTACTGGATAACCCGATGCCGATTGAGCGATTCTCTTGCCGTGATTAACACAATGTTGAGCAGGTATTACTGCGCGGGGGCACAATTGCACCTGTCCCAGGCCCTGCCGGCACCCCGTTCCGAGGGGGTATTGAAATTCGCCAAGCTGGTAACATATCGGCATCAACGGCACGGCCCGCCTGACCTGCCTGCCTTCGGTGCCATCGCAAACCGATTGCCGGATTCTCGTGTAAGGTAGCGGTCAGCCTTCAACATCAACTGAGCCCCAGAGGTTTCACGCCATGAGCGAACAAATCAAGTATGTGAGCGACGCATCGTTCGACGCCGACGTCCTCCAGTCCGACAAGCCCGTCCTGCTGGACTTCTGGGCCGAGTGGTGCGGTCCGTGCAAGATGATCGCCCCGATCCTGGACGAAGTGGCGCGCGATTTCGGCGACAAGGTGCAGATCGCCAAGATCAATGTGGATGAGAACCAGCAGGTGCCGGCCAAGTTCGGCATCCGTGGCATTCCCACGCTGATCCTGTTCAAGGAAGGCAAGGTTGTCGCCCAGAAGGTTGGCGCCCTGTCCAAGTCGGACCTGACTGCGTTCCTGAAGAACAACGTCCCGGCCCTGGCCTGAGCCAGACCCCGCGGCCAGCCCGGCATGGCTGGCTGCGGCACTGCATGATCCGGCTTCGCGTGCGCCAGCCCTGGCGCGCCGGCCGGATTGTGCTAAGATGCCACCAACAACTTCCCCGAGCGTTCGCTCATTCTTTCCCCCTTCCCTTTGGTCTCGCCCGTCCGGGCCACTTCTGTACCCCTCGTCTATGCACCTGACAGAACTCAAATCGCTTCACGTGTCTGCGCTTCTCGAAATGGCGGCAACGCTCGAGATCGACAATGCACAGCGGATGCGCAAACAGGAACTGATGTTTGCGATCCTGAAGAAGCGCGCCAAGATGGGCGAAACCATCTACGGAGACGGCACGCTGGAAGTCCTCCCCGACGGCTTCGGCTTCCTCCGCTCGCCGGAAACCTCGTACCTGGCCAGCACGGACGACATCTACATCAGCCCTTCGCAGATCCGCCGCTTCAATCTCCATACCGGCGATTCGATCGAAGGTGAAGTGCGGACCCCGAAGGACGGCGAGCGCTACTTCGCGCTGGTCAAGGTGGACAAGGTCAATGGACAGGCGCCCGAGGCGGTGAAGAACCGCATCATGTTCGAGAACCTGACGCCGCTGCATCCGAACCGGCCGCTCCAGCTCGAACGTGACATCCGCGCCGAAGAGAACATCACCGGCCGCGTGATCGACATGATCGCCCCGATCGGCCGTGGCCAGCGCGCGCTGCTGGTGGCCTCGCCGAAGTCCGGCAAGACCGTGATGCTCCAGCACATCGCCCACGCCATTGCGAACAACCATCCGGAAGCGGACCTGTTCGTGCTGCTGATCGATGAGCGCCCGGAAGAAGTGACCGAAATGATGCGCTCGGTGCGCGGCGAGGTGGTGGCGTCGACCTTCGACGAACCGGCCATCCGTCACGTGCAGGTGGCCGAAATGGTCATCGAGAAGGCCAAGCGCCTGGTGGAACTGAAGCGCGACGTGGTGATCCTGCTGGACTCCATCACCCGTCTGGCACGCGCCTACAACACCGTGGTGCCGGCCTCCGGCAAGGTGCTGACCGGCGGTGTGGACGCCAACGCGCTGCAACGCCCGAAGCGCTTCTTCGGCGCCGCGCGTAACCTGGAAGAAGGCGGTTCGCTGACCATCATCGCCACCGCGCTGATCGAAACCGGCAGCCGCATGGACGACGTGATCTACGAAGAGTTCAAGGGCACCGGCAACATGGAAGTGCACCTCGAGCGCCGCCTGGCCGAGCGCCGTGTCTACCCGGCCATCAACCTGAACAAGTCGGGCACGCGCCGCGAGGAACTGCTGATCAAGCCGGAAATCCTCCAGAAGATCTGGATCCTGCGCAAGTTCATCTCCGACATGGACGAAGTGCAGGCGATGGAGTTCATCCTCGACAAGATGAAGCCGACGAAGAACAACGCGGAGTTCTTCGACATGATGCGCCGCGGCGGCTGACCCGCCCCGGTAGTGCATCAGGCAGGAAAGGCGTACCCTTGGGTGCGCCTTTTTTGTCTCTGCCAACCGATCCGACGAACCACGCGACCACTCTCCGACCATGTTCGGCAAACTGACCAGCTACCTGCGCTCGCGCTCACGCGCCCGCAAGCTTGAGCACTACGCCATTCCGGACGACCTCTGGACGCGTACCGTGGCCGCCCTGCCCTATGTGCAGCGCTACGGCGCCGAGGACCAGGCCGCGCTGCGCGAGCTGGCCACGCTGTTCATCGCCGGCAAGGAATATTCGACCGCGCACGACCTGCCGCTGACCGACGAGATGGTGGTCAGCGTGGCCGTGCAAGCCTGCGTGCCGATCCTCAAGCTCGGTATCGAGTGGTATCGCGGCTGGCATGGCATCGTGCTGTATCCGGGCGAATTCCTGATCCGGCGCACCGTGGAGGACGAGATCGGGCTGGTGCACGGCGTGGAAGAGGAAGCGAGCGGCGAGGCGTGGGAGCGTGGCCCCGTCATCCTGTCCTGGCAGGACGTGAGCACGCCCGGCGCGGGGCTCGATTCCGACCATGCGCTGCCGGCGGACACCTACAACGTGGTGATCCACGAGTTCGCTCACAAGCTCGATATGCTCGACGGCGAGCCCGACGGCGTGCCACCTTTCTCGCGCGTACTGCATCCGGGCGTCGATGCCGATCAGTGGGCGGAGGCGTTCCTGAGCCAATACGATGTCTTCGCCGATGCCTGCGAGGCGGTGCCGGACAGCGCCTGGGACCATCCCGAACGGCTGCCGCCCCGGCTGCGGGTGATCGACCCTTACGGCTGCGAGGCGCCCAGCGAGTTCTTCGCGGTGGCGTCCGAGGCATTTTTCGTTGAGCCCGAGGGCCTGCACCGGCATTGGTCTACGCTATACGAAGCACTGGTCACGTTTTATCGTCAGGATCCGGCTGGAAAAATGCTGTAAAAGTCACTTATCAGCGACCGGCGAACCGGCTATGACGACGCGTCGATTGTTGTCCAAGCGCTTGTTTTTCTGGCATAATCCCGGTTTGCCCGTTATCGGCAAGTGGTTCGCTCGTCGCAAGCATTCGTCATCCGATGCACGCACGCGGCAGACATGAGCGGACTGGCTACCCAACCTGAAAGGAAGCACCATGAAAGAAGGCATTCACCCGAATTACCGCGAAGTCCTGTTCCACGACGTGTCGAACGACTTCAAGTTCGTGACCCGCTCGACGATCCAGACCAAGGATACGATCGAACACGAAGGCAAGACCTACCCGCTGGCCAAGATCGAAGTGTCGTCGGAATCGCACCCGTTCTACACCGGCACCCAGAAGATCATGGACACGGCCGGCCGCGTCGAGAAGTTCCGTCAGAAGTTCGGCAGCAAGCTGAGCACGATGAAGAAGTAATCTCGCGGAGCCGCGAGCATGCCGCGCACGAGGGAACAGATGCTCCCGCCGCGCGCGACCTGACAAAGAGGCAGCATCGGCTGCCTCTTTGCTTTTGTGCAGCCGATTGTTGCTGTCCACGATTTCACCGCCGATGAGTCAAGCCAAGACCTCTCCCGTCCACCTGACCGCCGCCGCCACCGGCGCGCTGCCGCGCGCCCTGCTGCTGGCCATCTGCATCATCTACGGGCTGGCCGGCCTGTTCGGCCGCGACCCGTGGAAGAACGAGGATGCCGCGGGCTTCGGCGTGATGTGGCAGCTTGCCACGGGCGGCACGCAGGATTGGCTGATGCCGAACATCGCCGGCCGGCCGTTCAGTGAGGACGGCCCGCTTGTGTTCTGGCTCGGCGGCATCATGATCCGGCTGTTTGGCGGCTGGCTCGGCGCGCCGGACGCGTCGCGGCTGGCCACGGCGCTGTTCTACTTCGGCACCTGCGCCTTCATCTGGTACTCCACCTATTTGCTCGGCCGGCGTGACGAAGTGCAGCCGTTCGCGTTCGCCTTCGGCGGCCAGCCCGATGCGCGGTCCTATGGCCGCGCGCTGGCCGATGGCGCGCTGCTGCTGTTCCTGGCATGCGTGGGCCTGGCGATGCGTGGGCACGAGACCACGGCGCAGGTCGGCCAGGTCTGCTTTATCGCCTTCATGCTGTACGGGCTGGTGCGCAGCCTGGACAAGCCCGTGCAGGGCAGCCTCTGGTACGGCGTGGGGCTGGGCGCACTGTGCCTGGCCAGCGGGCCGATCCTGGCCGCCGCGTTGCTGGTGGCCACGGCCCTGGCCGTCGTGGCCTGCCGCCCGCTACCCGCGAAGTGGCTGACGGCGACTGGCCTGCCGCTGGCGCTGGCCATCGTCGCGGTGTGGATGGCTGTGGTGTATCTGGGCGCGGCCGACCGCGACGAGGCTGTCACCTTCATCCGCGAGTGGGCCCGCTACGACCGTCGTACTTATGGTGGACCGTCGCTGGCCGCGGCCGGCTTCATCGCACGAAATTTGTTCCTGTTCGCGTGGCCGGTCTGGCCGGTGGCCGTCTGGGCGTGGCTGTCGTGGCGTGGCATGCGGCGCGCGGCCCACGTGGCGCTGCCACTGTCGATGCTGACAGCGCTGCTCCTGCTGCTGGTGCTGCAACGCAGCCCCGGCGATGTGCAGTTCATCCTGTTGCTGCCGCCGATGGCCGTGTTGGCCGCGTTCGCGCTGCCCACGCTGGCACGCGGCGTGATCAATGCGATCGACTGGTTCGCCCTGCTGTTCTTCACGATCTTCTGCGGCTTCCTGTGGTTCATGTGGATCGCCCGCACGACCGGTTTCCCGCCCAAGATCGCCAACAACGTGTACCGGCTGATTCCGGGCTTCCAGCACTCGTTCACCTGGAGCGCGGTGGTCATCGCGCTGGCGGTGACGCTGGCCTGGGTGCTGGTGGTGCGCTGGCGCCTGTCGCGCGCGCCCAAGCAGATCTGGCGCCCGGTGGTGATCTCGGCCGCCGGCACGACGCTGATGTGGGTAATGGCGATGACGCTGTGGCTGCCTGCCATCAACTACGCCAAGACCTATCGCGATGTGGCGCAGGCCGCCTCGATGGCACTGCCGTCGACCTACACCTGTGTGCAGCCGATCCGCATGGGGAATGCGCAACTGGCGTCGTTCTCGTATTACGGCCATATCCGCTTTGGCGGCCCCGATGACGGCTGCGACGTGCTGCTGCGCCACGACCAGGTGGACTACGGCCCGCCCGGCAACATTTCGCACTTCGAATGGCGGCTGGTCTGGGAAGGCCGCCGGCCTGCGGACCGGGACGAGCGCTTCCGCATGTACCGGCTGGTTGATGTCGGCCGCGCTGCGCCGCCCCGGCCCACGCTGCCGCGCCGCCTGCCGCGCCAGCCGTAACCCCCGCGCCGGACGCCCCTCGCCCCCACGCGCCGGACTCACGACGGAGCCGGCGCGCCACGCTTTCCGACAAGAACAATGAGCAGCGCGCTGCAAGACATTCGCCGCATCCTCCACCTCGCCGCGCCCGTCCTGGTCGGACAACTCGCCGTGGTGGCCTTCGGCGTCATCGATACGGTGATGGCCGGACGCGCCTCCGCCACCGACCTCGCCGCCGTGGGCCTGGGCGGCTCCATCTACATCACCATCTATATCAGCCTGATGGGCGTGCTTCAGGCGCTGGCGCCCATCGCCGGCCAACTCTATGGCGCGGGCCGCACTGCCGAGATCGGCAGCGAAGTGCGCCAGGCCGCGTGGCTGGGCGTGGCGCTGGCCGTGCCGGGCATGCTGTTGCTGCTGTTCCCCGGGCCGCTGCTCACGTTTGCCAAAGCGCCGCCCGAGCTGGTCGAGAAGGCCTCGCACTATCTTCATATCGTGGCGTTCGGCCTGCCGGCTGCGCTGGGCTTCCGCATTTACATGGCGCTGAACAACGCGCTGTCACGGCCAATCATGGTCACGGTGCTCCAGATCGCCGGGTTGGCGATGAAAGTGCCGCTCAACGCATGGTTCATCCATGGGGGGCTGGGGCTGGCGCCGATGGGCGGCCCGGGCTGCGCGCTGGCCTCCACGCTGATCAGCTGGACCTGGTGCATCGCCGGCCTGATGATCCTGCGAACCGGCGCCGCCTACCGGCCGCTTGCGCTTTTTGCCGGCTGGGAATGGCCGAGCTGGAGCAAGATCCGCCCGCTGCTGCGGCTGGGTGTGCCGATGGGTCTGACCTATCTGATCGAAATCACGTCGTTCACGCTGATGTCGATCTTCATCACGCGACTGGGCACGGAGACGCTGGCCGGGCATCAGATCATCGCCAATCTGAGCGCGGTGGCGTACATGATGCCGCTCTCGCTGGCGATTGCGACGTCCACGCTAGTAGCGCAGTCGATTGGCGCGCGTGACCTGGCGGGGGCGCGCCGGCTGGCCTGGCGCGGCATCCGCTTCGGGGCCGGGCTGGCACTGCTGACGGGCGCCCTGCTGTGGCTGCTCCGCGAACCGCTGCTGCAGGCCTACGCCAAGGATCCCACCGTCGTGGCCAAGGCGCTGCCGTTGATGCTGTTCGTGGCGTTCTATCAAGCGTTCGACGCGGTGCAGGTCATGACCGCTTTCATCCTGCGCGCGTACAAGATCGCCCTGATTCCGACGTTGATCTACGCGGGATCGCTGTGGGGCGTGGGGCTGGGTAGCGGGTATGTGATGGGATTCGGCCTGATCGACGCGCTGCCCGAATGGACACGCGGCGCCGCCGGTTTCTGGTTCGGCAACAGTATCAGCCTGGCCGTGGCCGGCACGCTGCTGGTACGGTATTTCATGCGGGTGAGCAAACCTGCATGATTATGTTCAGGCGGGCCACGCGGTGAAATAAGCGAATCGACGGACAAAAAAAATGCCTGCTTGCGCAGGCATTTTTAATATTGGCGGAGCGGACGGGACTCGAACCCGCGACCCCCGGCGTGACAGGCCGGTATTCTAACCAACTGAACTACCGCTCCGTGTTGGTGTGCCGTGCGAAGCTATTGCTTCGGACGACTAGCTGAACGTTTGATTACGCCCTGCTTTTTTTGGCGTCCCCTAGGGGATTCGAACCCCTGTACTCACCGTGAAAGGGTGATGTCCTAGGCCTCTAGACGAAGGGGACAGAAACTTGTTGCAACGTTTCCGTCTGCGCTGCGAAGTCCGTAACTATAACAGACTTTTCAGCCACTGAAGCACCTTTTTTGCTGGGTCGGTGCCTCGAAAATCCTTGGTGGAGCTAAGCGGGATCGAACCGCTGACCTCTTGCATGCCATGCAAGCGCTCTCCCAGCTGAGCTATAGCCCCGTGGTACTGCTATTGCTACCGGTACTGCATAATCGCGTTTCAGCGAAGCCGCGATTATATTACGATTTTCTTTCGAAGCGCAACTGCCGCATGGCATTTGCTTTCGCTGAAAACCGCGAGGCGATTATCAGATAATCAACCTCTCACCCAAAGAAAAACCCGCTTGGTTTTACCCAAGCGGGCTCAGTTTTGGCGGAGCGGACGGGACTCGAACCCGCGACCCCCGGCGTGACAGGCCGGTATTCTAACCAACTGAACTACCGCTCCGTGTTGGTGTGCCGCGCGAAGCTGTTGCTTCGGACGACTAGCCGGGCGTTTGATTACGCCCTGCTTTTTTTGGCGTCCCCTAGGGGATTCGAACCCCTGTACTCACCGTGAAAGGGTGATGTCCTAGGCCTCTAGACGAAGGGGACAGAAACTTGGTGGAGCTAAGCGGGATCGAACCGCTGACCTCTTGCATGCCATGCAAGCGCTCTCCCAGCTGAGCTATAGCCCCAATGTTACTGTCATTTACTGCTTCTTGCTGCCGCGGGATTTACTACGTTTCCGGCGAAGCCGAGATTATATAGCAACCCAACCGCTTTGCAAGTCCCTTTTTTCGGTCTTTCGATCGATCCGCGCAGTTTTTGCCGCGCGGCAGGGAGAACGAAATTATGCTGAATTCCCGGCCGGAGCGCAAGCCCCTGCCGAGATTTTTCCGCACTTTTCTCAGGCAGCCGCCAGGCGGCGCAGCACCGTATCGCGGCCGAACAGCTCCAGCACCGCGTCGATGCTCGGCGTCTGCAACTGCCCCGCCACCAGCAGGCGCACCGGCATGGCCAGCTTCGGCATCTTCAGGCCGAACTCGCCCAGCACGGCCTTGAAGGTGGCGTTGATGGCCTCGCGCTTCCACTCGGGCAGTGCGGCCAGTTGCGTGGCCAGCGCCTGCAGCGCCGGGCGGATCTCGTCGGTCAGGTGCTCGGCGCGCAGCGCGGCGTCCGGCTGCGGCTCGCCACGATAGAACAGCATCGCGGTCTGGGCCACTTCCTTCAGCGTATTGGCGCGGTCCTTGACCAGCGCAATCACGTCGACCAGGCTCGCGCCTTCCACCTTCCCGCCCAGCGCCTCGATGAACGGGCGCGTCAGCTCGGCCAGGCGGGCGTTGTCGCCCACCTTGATGTAGTGGTTGTTGAGCCAGGCCAGCTTTTCCGGGTTGTATTGCGCCGGCGACTTGCCCAGGTGCTCAAGATCGAACCATTCGATGAACTGCTCGCGCGAGAAGATCTCGGCATCGCCATGCGCCCAGCCCAGTCGCGCGAGGTAGTTCAGCACCGCCTCGGGCAGGTAACCTTCGTCGCGGTAGCCGGTCACGGGCATCGCGCCATGGCGCTTGCTCATCTTCTCGCCCTGCTCGTTCAGCACGGTCGGCAGGTGCGCGTAGACCGGCACGTGGCCCCCCATCGCGCGGATGATGTTGATCTGGCGCGGCGTGTTGTTGACGTGGTCATCGCCGCGGATCACGTGGGTGATCTTCATGTCGAGGTCATCCACCACGACGCAGAAGTTGTACGTGGGCGTGCCGTCCGGGCGGGCGATCACCAGGTCGTCCAGCTCGTCGTTCGAGATCTCGATGCGACCCTTCACGGCGTCTTCCCAGACCACGCTGCCGCCGATCGGATTCTTGAAGCGCACCACGGGCTGCACGCCGGCCGGCGGCTCGGGCAGGACCTTGCCGGGCTCGGGGCGCCAGAAGCCGTTGTAGCGCGGCTTCTCGCCGGCGGCGCGCTGGGCCTCGCGCAGCGCGTCCAGTTCCTCGGTGCTCATGTAGCAGTGGTACGCGAGGCCGGTCTCCAGCATCTGCTGCACCACCGCGCGGTAGCGGTCCATGCGCTGCATCTGGTAGAACGGACCTTCGTCGATATCCATGTCGAGCCAGGCCATGGACTCCAGAATCACGTCGACCGCCTCCTGGGACGACCGCTCGACATCGGTATCCTCGATGCGCAGGATGAAATCGCCCTTCATGCGGCGGGCGAAGGCCCAGGGATAAAGCGCGGAGCGGATGTTGCCGAGGTGGATGAACCCGGTCGGGCTCGGCGCGAAGCGGGTGCGGACGCGTTGTGTCATGGCGGAGTGAAACAAAAAGGCCCGCGCATGGCGGCGCGCAGGCCAGATTCGAGGAATGGCGCATTATACGCCCTGCCCGCCGCCGCTTTTTCGCTACGCGCCGGCAGGAATCATTTATCCTGCCAGCGGTCTGAAGCCACGGATGCTACCGCGCACGGCGCCGGCATCACTTCCAGTAGATTCCCGTTCCTCGATGAAACGACGCCATTTCCTGGGCGCCTCCGCGGCGATGCTGCTGGCGGCCTGCTCTACCGGCCCGAAGCCGACCCCCACCCTGCCGAGCCAGCCCGTTGTCACGCCGCCGGTGGCCACGCTGCCACCGCGCCCGGTACGCATCGGCCTGGCGCTGGGCGGCGGTGCCGCGCGCGGCTTTGCGCATATTGGCGTGATCAAGGCGCTGGAGGCGCAGGGCATCCATGCCGATATCGTCACTGGCACGAGTGCCGGGTCGGTGGTGGCCGCCCTTTACGCATCCGGCATGGATGGCTTCACGCTGAACAAGCTCGCCCTGACCATGGACGAAGCGGCCATCGCCGACTGGGCGCTGCCGTTCGGCACCAAGTTCGGCGGCTGGCTCAAGGGCGAGGCGCTCCAGAACTACGTCAACCGGCTGGTCAAGCAGCGCCCCATCGAACAGATGAAGCTGCCGCTGGGCATCGTCGCCACCGACCTCAAGACCGGCGAGCGGATCCTGTTCCGGCGCGGCAATACGGGCCAGGCCGTGCGCGCGTCCAGCAGCGTGCCGGGCGTGTTCCAGCCGGTGTCGATCCAGGGCCATGACTATGTCGATGGCGGGCTGGTGGAGCCGGTGCCGGTGGATGCGGCGCGCGAGATGGGCGCCGAGTTCGTGATCGCGGTGAATATCTCGGCCGATCCGTCGAGCCAGAAGAATGGCGGCCAGAGCGGCGTGCTGCTGCAAACCACGGCCATCATGGGTCAGTCGATCAACAAGATGGCGCTGGCGCGTGCGGACATTGTGATCCGCCCCGACCTGCCGGACATGAGCGGCAGCGATTTCACAGCGCGCAACCGCGCGATCCTGGCCGGCGAGCAAGCTACGGCGGCGGTGCTGGCAAGCCTGCGCGACAAGTTGGCCCTCGCCCGTACGCGCCCACTCCCGACCGGGACCGTTGCCACCCAATAGTGGGGTAAATCGACAATCCTTGTCACGACATCGGCTTGCTTCGTGACAATTCGTGTCACCTCACGTGACGGATCATGTCACCCTTTAGTGGGGTATTTGTCTTATTTGTACTGTTCAAGCCGATAAAAAAGGACTGCCGAGGCAGTCCTTTTTTTGTCTGGCGAGCAGCCGGGTCAGCCGCCGTACAGCGAGCGGCCCTGGGCGGCTGGGTCGAAGCGCTTGAGCGTCTCGACCATGCTGCCCATGCCGTTGTCGGCTTCGCCGCGCTGGGCATCGTCGATGCGTCGTGCGCCGTTGTAGCGCGTCACCCAGTAGCTGGCGCGCATGTCGTCCACCCGGATCTTGCTGCCGGTGGACGGCGCGTGCACGAACTTGTTGTCGCCAATATAGATGCCGACGTGCGAGAACGTATGACGCATGGTATTGAAGAACACCAGGTCACCCGGACGCAGTTCGTTGACCGCCACAGTGGTGCCAACCTTGCTGATTTCGACAGAGCGACGCGGCAACACGAAGCCGAAGGTGTCGTTGAACACGTAGCGGACAAAGCCGCTGCAGTCCAGGCCGGATTCGGGGCTGTTACCGCCGAAGCGGTAACGCACGCCAATCAGGCCCAGCGCGTTCATGACCAGGTCGCCAGCCTTGCTGGCAACGTTGCTGGTGGAGTTCATCACCGACGACAGCAAGCCACGCTTGCCTTCCGGATGGGCATCCGCGCTCAGTTCCGCGCGGGCATCGATCCGGGCGTCCGGGTCCTTGAACACCGTATCCGCCAGCACTCCATTCGACACAGTCGCACCGCATGCAATGGCAATTCCAATAGCGGCGCGCGCCAGGGAATGAAGTACCGTTCGTTGCATTGGTTCTCCTGATAATCGGATTTATCTGACCGGCATGTCAGACATCATTGCCGGACAAACGCTAGACATCAGGGCGGTATGTACGCAAGACATATGCCAGCGCACGGTGCACGATCCGGATGCGTGATTGACCTTCCCAAAGGTCAGCATGCGACCGACAGACCACCCCCAAAAATAGCCATCGCGGGATGTTAAATGACTGTCATTGTCGTGTCAAAGATGGTTACAAATTCGCCCGAAATCGCAGCCAAATCAATGAGCTAGCGTGAAAAACGTATCTTTTTTCTCGTATTCCGCATAACGGCGATGTGATACATCCCGCTGTCATGTTAGTGCGGCATGCCTGCTGCGCCGCACATCACTCAGACGGCCCCCAACTGCGCGGCCGCCATCAGCTTGCGCGTATACGGATGCTGCGGTGCACCGAGTACCGTTTCCGTCTCACCGGCCTCCACCACTTCACCGTTTTTCATCACGACCACGCGGTGCGCCATCGCACGGATCACTGCAAGATCATGGCTGATGAACAGATAGCTGAGGTTGTACTTGTGCTGGAGCTGGGAAAGCAGCGCCAGCACCTGCTGCTGGATCGAGACGTCAAGTGCAGAAGTCGGCTCATCGAGCACCAGCACCTGCGGCTTCAGGATCAACACGCGGGCAATCGCAATACGTTGCCGCTGGCCGCCCGAGAACTCGTGCGGATAGCGGCCCAGCGCCGTGCGGTCCATCCCCACCTCGCGCAGGGCCTCGATCACGCGCTCGCGCATCGCCTCGGGCGATAGCCCCGGCTGATGCAGGGCGAGGCCCTCCCCGACGATCTGCTCGATGGTCATCCGGGGCGACAGCGAGCCGAACGGGTCCTGGAACACCACCTGCATGCGCGACCGCAGCGCACTGCGCTCCTTGTGCGTGCACGCATCGAACGCACGCCCCAGGAAGCGGATGGCCCCGCTGCTCTTGCGCTGGAGCGCCAGCACCGCGTGGGCCAGCGTGGTCTTGCCAGAGCCAGACTCACCGACGATACCGACCGTCTCGCCCTCGCGCAGTTGCAGGTTCACGTCCTTCACGGCCACGAACTGCTCCTTCGAGAACCAGCCGGCAAACCCGGCGCGCTTCTTGGCATAGCTGACGCAGAGCGCATCGGTCTCCAGCAGCACCGGGGCCAGTGGCACCAGCGGCAGCACCTCGCGGCGCGGGCGGCTGTCGATCAGCTTGCGCGTGTACGGATGGCGCGGATTGGCAAACACCTCGGCTGTCTCGCCGGACTCCACCAGCACGCCCTTCTCCATTACCCCCACGCGCTGCGCGAACGCACGCACCAGGTTCAGGTCATGGGTGATCAGCATCACCGCCATGCCGAACTCGGCCTGGAGGTCGCGCAGCAGATCCAGGATCTGGGCGCGGATGGTCACGTCGAGCGCCGTGGTCGGCTCGTCGGCCAGCAGCAACTTGGGCCGGCAGGCCAGGGCCATGGCGATCATCGCGCGCTGGCGCTGGCCGCCCGACAACTGGTGCGGGAAGCTGTTGAACCGGTTGGCGGCGTCGCTGATGCCGGTGCGCTCGAGCAGTGCGATGGCACGGTCGCGCGCGGCGCGGCGGTCCAGGCCTTCGTGCAGCGCCAGCGTCTCCACGATCTGGTTGCCGATGGTGTAAAGCGGGTTCAGGGCCGTCATCGGCTCCTGGAAAATCATGGCGATCTCGGACCCGCGGATGCGCCGCATCTCGCGGTCGGACACGCGCAGCAGGTCCTGGCCCTCGAAGCGGATGGCGCCCTGGTAGTGAGCGTCGCCAACCAGCCGCAGCATGGCCAGCGCGGTCACGGTCTTGCCCGACCCGGATTCACCGACCAGCGCGTAGCGCTCGCCGGCACGCAGGTCGAAGCTGACCTCGCGCACGGCGCGCGTGGCGTGCTCGCCCTCGCCGAAGGTCACGGACAGCCGGTCCACACACATTAGTTGCGTACCGGGCGCCGGCGGGGCCACGGCATCGGGGAACGTTGCAGCGAGGCTCATTGCACGGCCTCCGCGGCAGGACTTCCCGCAGGCGCCTTAGGCTCCACACGGCCACGCAGCTGGGCCAACCCCAGGCGCGTATCGAACGCATCGCGCAGCGCATCGCCCATAAAGGTCAGCAGCAGCAGCGTGATGACGAGCACCGCGAACGTGGACAGCGAAATCCACCAGGCATCGAGGTTGCCCTTGCCCTGCGCCAGCAACTCGCCCAGGCTTGGCGTCGTCGGCGGCACGCCCAGGCCCAGGAAGTCGAGGCTGGTCAGCGCCAGGATGGCTGCGCTCATCCGGAACGGCAGGAAGGTAATCACCGGCGTCAGGCTGTTCGGCAGGATATGGCGCCACATGATCTGAACGTTGGACAGGCCCAGCGCGCGTGCTGCCTTCACATAGTCGAGCGAGCGGTTGCGGTAGAACTCGGCCCGCACGTAGTCGGACAGCCCCATCCAGCCGAACAGTGACAGCAGGATGATCAGCAGCGCCAGGCTCGGCTCGAAGATCGACGCGAAGATGATCAGCAGGTACAGCTCTGGCATCGAGCTCCAGATCTCGATCGCACGCTGCGAGAACAGGTCGAAACGCCCGCCGAAGAAGCCCATCAGCGCGCCGGTGAGCGTGCCGACCAGTACGCCGATGATCGTCAGCGCCATGCCGAACAGCACGGACACGCGGAAACCGTAGATCAGCCGCGCCAGCACGTCACGGCCGCGATCGTCGGTGCCAAGCCAGTTCTCGGACGACGGCGGCGCCGGATTCGGCTCCTTGGCGAAGTAGTTCAGCGAATCGTAGGAATACTGATTCACAGGAAAAATCGCGAAATTGCCATGCGTGGTGATCCGGTCCCGGATAAAGGGATCGAGGTAGTCGGTACGGGTCGGGAAGTCGCCGTCGAACGTGGTTTCCGGGTAGACCTTAACGATCGGGAAGTAGTATTCGCCCTTGTAGCGCACCACCAGTGGGCGGTCGCTCGACAGCACCTCGGCGCACAGGCTCAGGACGAAGATCACCACGAACAGGATCAGGCTCCAGTAGCCCAGCCGGTTGCGACGAAAGCGTTGCCACGCGCGCTGGCGCGGCGACGGCGAGTGCGGCAGCCCGTTGGGCACCGCGCCGTGGGAGAGTATGCTCATCGGTGCATGCCCTCAAAGTGAATGCGCGGGTCAACCATCACGTAGCAGACATCCGAAATCAGGCGCGTGACGAGCCCGATCAGCGTGAACAGGTAGAGCGTGCCGAGCACAACCGGGTAGTCGCGGCGCAGCACGGCTTCATAGGACAACAGGCCCAGCCCGTCGAGCGAAAACAGCGTCTCGATCAGCAGCGAACCGGTGAAGAACGCGCCGATGAACGCCGCCGGAAAGCCGGTAACGAGCGGGATCAACGCATTGCGGAACACGTGCTTCCAGAGCACGCGCCGCTCCGCCAGGCCCTTGGCCCGTGCAGTCAGCACGTACTGCTTGCGGATTTCCTCCAGGAACGCGTTCTTGGTCAGCATGGTGATGACGGCGAAGCTGCCCACCACCGACGCCGTGATCGGCAGCACCAGGTGCCAGAGATAGTCCATCACCTTGCCCATCAGCGTGAGCTGGTCCCAGTTGTCAGAGGTCAGCCCGCGCAGCGGAAACCACTGGACGAACGTGCCGCCACCGAACAGCACCAGCAGCAGCACCCCGAGCACGAAGCCCGGTATCGCGTAGCCCACCAGCACGATCATGCTGCTGATGACATCGAAACGACTGCCCGCCCGGATCGCCTTCGAGATCCCGAGCGGGACCGATATCAGATAAGTCAGAAAAAACGTCCAGAGCCCGAGGCTGATCGACACCGGCAGTTTCGACTTCACCAGTTCCCAGACGCTGCGGTGCTGGAAGTAGCTCTGGCCCAGGTCGAACTGGGCGAAGCGCTTCAGCATCATGAAATAGCGCTCGATCGGCGGCTTGTCAAAGCCGTAGAGCGCCTGGATTTCCTTGATCTTGTCCGGGTCCACGCCGCGCCGGCCGCGGTATTCCGCCCCGCCGCCGCTGGCCTCCCCGCCGCCGCCACGGCCCTTGAGTTCGAGCATCATCTGCTCCACCGGGCCGCCCGGCACGAACTGGATCACGACGAAAGTCAGCGTGATGACCCCGATCAGGGTCGGAATCATCAGCAGGATGCGTTTGAGCAGGTAGGCAATCATGCGCGTCCGGGTTCCGTCAATGCCGTCATTGGGTCTTCGGCGTCAGATCGTTCCGCCACCAGTTGGAGAGGATCCAGCCCTCCGCCGTATAGAAGTACGGCAGGCGGGTCGGGTAGGACATCGTCTTGCGATAGGCCACGCGATGCGAGGCACTGTACCAGTTCGGCACGATGTAGTACCCGTGCATCAGCACGCGGTCCAGCGCACGGCCCGCCGTGACGAGTTCGTCTCGGGTGTGCGCGTGCAGCACGTGGTCCACCAGCTTGTCGATGGCCGGCGATTTCACGCCGAACAGGTTGTCCGAGCCAGGCGTGGTCGCGGCCTCGGTCGTGAAGCGGTCGCGCAGCTCGTTGCCGGGGCTTTGCGAGTCCGGGAAGCGGATCGACACCATGTCGAAGTCGAAATCCTCCAGGCGCTTCTGATACAGGGCGAAGTCGGTGGTGCGCTGGTGCACCTCGATGCCGAGTTTCTCCAGATTGCGCACATAGGTGGTGATCACCCGGCTCATCGCCCCGCCGTCATCGAGGAATTCGAACACCAGCGGCTCGCGCTTGGCGTTGCGCAGCGCGCCGTCCTCGTAGGTCCAGCCGGCCTGGGCCAGCAGGCGGCGGGCTTCGCGCAGGTTGTCGCGCAGGGAGCGCGGCGCATTGGTGGTGGGTTGCACCACATCGAGGCCGAACACCTCCGCCGGCAACTGGGCGCGCAGCGGCTCCAGCAGCGCCAGCTCGCCCGGGCCGGGGCGACTGTCGAACGTGGCGCTGGCGGCCAGCTCGCTGTTCGAGAACCAGCTGTCCAGCCGCTTGTACGCGCCATAGAACAACTGGCGGTTCAGCCATTCGAAGTCCAGCGCCAGGATCAGCGCGCGGCGGACGCGCACGTCCTGGAACACCGGTTTGCGCAGGTTCATCACGAAACCCTGCATGCCGGCGCCGTTGCGGTGCGGGAACTCGGTCTTGATCAGCTCGCCGTTGCGAAAGTGCGTGCCGACATAGCTTTTCGCCCAGTTTTTCGACCGATACTCGACGATGGCATCGAATTCGCCGGCCTTGAACGCCTCCAGCTTGGCCGTCTCGTCCTTATAGAGCCGGTAGACCACGCGACCGAAGTTGAACGTGCCGCGCCGCACGGCCAGATCCTTGCCCCAATAGCTCGGATTGCGCTTGAAATTGATACCGCGGCCGGCGTCATAGCGTTCGATGACGTAGGGGCCGCTGGTGATGGGTTCCTCGAAGGTCAGCTTGTCGAACGGCACCTTGGCGGTCCATTTCTTCGAGAACACGGGCAACGAGCCGACGATCAGCGGCAATTCCGTGTTGCGCTGCTTGAAGTCGAAGCGCACGGTGCGCTCGCCGGTCACGACCACGGCCTTCACGTCGGTACACATGCTGCGGTAGCCAGGGCTGGCCGCCTTGCTCATCAGCATGTCGTACGAGTACTTGACGTCCGCGGCCGTGACCGGATCGCCATTGGTGAAGCGCGCCTCGGGCCGGATGTGGAAGGTGACGGACAGCGCGTCGGGCGCCACGGTAACGTCATCGGCCAGCAGGCCATAGGCGCTGGCAGTTTCGTCCGCGCTGCTGATCAGCAGCGACTCGAACATCAGCGCGTTCAAGCCGGGCGCCGCGGTGCCCTTGAGCGTGAACGGATTGAATTTGTCGAAGCTCGTGCGTCGGTCGGGGTTGGCCAGCGTCAGCGTGCCGCCCTGGGGGGCATCGGGGTTGACGTAGTCGAATTGCTTGAAATCGGCCGGATACTTGAGGTCGCCGTGCAGGGCAAATCCGTGCGCGGCATGCGCCAATACGGGAAAACCCGAAGCCAGTACGAACATCCACAGCGCCAATGGCGCCAGCCCCCGCACCTTCTGCAGCAACGCGCCACCACGAAAGCACTGCCCTGCCGCCTGAAGCGGCCAACGTGCGCGAATAGGCATCCCGTTGCAGACCTCCACTCTGACCTGGACATGCCCGGCGTCTTGTGGCCGGGCGAAGTTGTGCGACAATTTTACATGCGTCCGGGTGGCTCCCAGCCATCCGGACATTCCCTCTACGCGGCGCAACAAACTGCGGGGAACTTTACCCGTCGTGCACCGGCCCCGGGGCCGAGCATGAAACATGCCCGCCCCACCCTCACATATCTTGGAGAACTTATGGGATTTCTGGCAGGTAAGCGGATCCTGATCACCGGCTTGCTGTCCAACCGCTCGATCGCCTATGGCATCGCCTCCGCGTGCAAGCGCGAGGGCGCCGAGCTGGCCTTCACCTATGTCGGCGAACGCTTCAAGGACCGCATCAGCGACTTCGCCAAGGAATTCGGCTCCGACATGATCTATGAGTGCGACGTGGGCAGCGATGAGCAGATTACCGCGACTTTCGCCGCGCTGGGGCAGCGTTGGGAAAAATTCGACGGTTTGGTGCATTCGATCGGCTTCGCGCCGCGCGAAGCCATCGCCGGCAATTTCCTGGACGGGCTGTCGCGCGAAGGCTTCCGCATCGCGCATGACATCTCGGCCTACAGCTTCCCTGCACTGGCCAAGGCCGCGCTGCCGCTGCTGTCCGACAAGGCATCGCTCCTCACGCTGACCTACCTCGGCGCCGAACGCGTGGTTCCGAACTACAACACCATGGGCCTGGCCAAGGCGTCGCTCGAGGCAAGCGTGCGCTACCTCGCCGAAGCCGTGGGCGGGCGCGGGATCCGCGCCAACGGCATTTCGGCCGGCCCGATCAAGACGCTGGCTGCGTCCGGCATCAAGGACTTCGGCAAGCTTCTCAAGCATTTCGAGGAAGCCGCGCCGCTGCGCCGCAACGTGACGATCGAGGAGGTGGGCAACGTAGCCGCCTTCCTGCTGTCCGATCTGTCCAGCGGCGTGACGGGCGAGATCACCTATGTCGACGGTGGTTTCAATGTTGTCGGCGCGGGGGGCGTGGGGGAGTAATCCCGGCACACGGCCTGCGACCATGGAGAGCGCCCCAGCCGGGGCGCTTTTTTTTTGCGTTTCTTCGTCGATTGCCTTCCGCCGTATTTGCTGCACTGCAACAAAGACGGCCTCAGGTGTCCGGTCGGCTATCATGGCGATCCTCCCCGAAGTAGCTCCCCCATGATTTCCGTTCGTAATGTCACGCTGCGTCGCGGCGTCAACGTCGTGCTCGACCGCGCGTCCGTCACCTTCAACCCCGGCGAGAAAATTGGTCTTGTCGGCCGCAACGGCGCCGGCAAGTCGTCCTTCTTTGCCCTGCTCAACGGCACGCTGCACGAAGACAGCGGCGAGTTCTCGATTCCCGCCGCGTGGAAGATGGGCCAGGTCGCGCAGGAGATGCCGGAGACCGAGCAAAGCGCTACCGATTTCGTCGTCGAGGGTGACACCGTGCTGTTGGCCGCACAGGCCGAAGTTGCCGCCGCCGAGGCCAGCGACGACGGCATGCGCATGGCGCACGCCTACATGGCCCTGCACGACGCTGGTGCACACGATGCCCCCGCACGTGCCCAGGCGCTGATCCTGGGCCTTGGTTTCGGTGCCGCGCAGCTCAGCCAGCCGGTCAACAGCTTCTCCGGCGGCTGGCGCATGCGACTGCAACTGGCGCGCGCGCTCATGTGCCCATCCGACCTGCTGCTGCTCGACGAACCGACCAATCACCTTGACCTCGACGCACTGGTCTGGCTGGAAGCCTGGCTCAAGCGCTATCAGGGGACCATGGTCGTGATCAGCCACGACCGGGAGTTCCTCGACGCCGTGACGCAGGTGACGGTGCACGTCGACAATGCCAAGCTGGTGCGTTACGGCGGTAACTACAGCAAGTTCGAAGACATGCGCGCCGAGCAGCTCGTGTTGCAGCAGGCCGCGGTGGCGAGGCAGGCAGACAAGATCGCCCACCTGCAGAAGTTCATCGACCGCTTCAAGGCCAAGGCCTCGAAGGCGAAGCAGGCGCAGAGCCGGGTCAAGGCGCTTGAACGCATGGAGAAGATTGCACCGGTGCTTGCCGATGCGGAGTTCAACTTCGAGTTCAAGGAGCCTCTCAACGTCCCGAACCCGCTGCTGTCGATGCTGGACGCAAGCTTCGGCTACCCGGCGCCGGCCGGCGCGCTGCCAGGCACGCCGCCCACGGTCATCGTAAAGGGCATCAACCGTTCCGTGCTGGCCGGGCAGCGCATCGGCATTCTCGGTGCCAACGGCCAGGGCAAGTCCACGCTGGTGAAGACAGTGGCGCACGCGCTGGCGCCCGTGGCCGGCGAAATCAGCGAAGGCAAGGGCCTGAATATCGGCTACTTCGCGCAGCAGGAACTCGATGTGCTGCGCCCGCTCGACACGCCAATGGAGCACATGATCCGCTTGGCCAAGGACACGCCGCCGCACATGCGCGCCCCCGGCCAGAGTGGCACCGAGCAGTCCCTGCGCACCTTCCTCGGCACCTTCAACTTCAGTGGCGACATGGTCCATCAGGCGGTCCACACGATGAGCGGCGGCGAAAAAGCGCGGCTCGTGTTGTGCATGATCGTGTGGCAGCGCCCCAACCTGCTGCTGCTCGACGAGCCGACCAACCACCTCGACCTGGCCACGCGCGAAGCGCTAGGCATGGCACTCAATGAATTCGAAGGCACGGTGATGCTGGTCAGTCACGACCGGGCCCTGCTGCGCGCTGTCTGCGATGAATTCTGGCTGGTCACCAAGGGCGGCGTCGAGCCCTTCGACGGCGATCTGGACGATTACCAGCAGTTCCTGCGCGACGAAGCCCGTCGCATGCGCGAGCAAGCTGCCGCGGCGCCGACGGTCATCGCCTGAGAAGCCCTTCATCGGACTGCAATCTTTTGCGGGGACCCGTGTTGACGCCCCTCAGATAGAACAATTGCGAATCTCTCCGGGCAACTGATCCGGATCAATCACCAGACAGGCGGCCCATGGAAAAACCTTCCTTTCCAACTCGAAGAGGAAAGGATCATGATGAAAAAGCTGGCCCTGGCGTGCTGCATCGTTGGCGGGCTTAGCGGGTGCGGCGGCGATGGCGGGTCCGACCATCCCCCTGCGCCGCCTGTCCCACCCAATCCACCCGCCCCGGCTGCTCCCCAGCCTTCGGCCGATCTGCTGTCGGTCGCTTGCACCGGCTGTGGCGCCGTCGACGCCAATACGTATGCCGGCACCCACGTGGGGGTCTGGCGGCATGTGAATGCCAGCGCCGCCCCGGTCGATGTGCCGGTCAATATCCGGGGGCTCTCCGGGCACGACGTCACGCTGGTCTTCACCAACCAGGGCGCCGAGCCGCAGGCAATGCCGGCCCTGCCGCTGGTGCCCAAGGCATCCGCGTCGGCGATCGGCAAGAGTTGGCGCCTCGATGGGGAGGAAAGCACCCTCATGCGACGCATCGGCGAATTCAACGCCCACGGCTGGGCCCGGCTGGCGGCCACACGCCCCCTGGCGGCGCGGGAGGCGCGGGAGGCGCGGGAGGCGCGGATCACCCCGCGCCAGGCCACGCTCAACGAGACCCGCACCTGGCATGACGCGCAAGACCAGCCGCACACCGCGGCCCTGGTGCGCCAGTCACAGGCCAGTGATGGCACGGCCGTCAACTTCTGGATCGAGAATACCGAGCACGGCCCTGCCAAGGTCAGTGACGCCACCATCGACGCGCTTGCCGCCAGTTTCCTGGGGCCGGGCAAGGTCTACGACCTGCTGACACACGTGGGCGGGCCGCTCTGGGGCGCGCATGGGTACGCGGATTTGATCCCCGGTACCGGTCAACCGCTCGATATCGTCATTCTCAAGCTGACCAGCGACAATCCATCCGCGCGGCTGATGGGCTATTTCTATGCACGCGACGTGATCCGGCGCAGTGCCGGCTTTCCCCATAGCAACGAAGCGGTGGGCTTCTTCCTGAACTCGGAATTGCTGTACGCTGCGAATGACGCTGCCGTGAGGGTAGTCGCCAGCACCATGGCGCATGAAGGCATGCACTTGCAGAACTTCTACCGCCGGGGCGCCGGCCACGGCCCGAAATACCTGTTCGATACCTGGCTCGACGAAGCCACCGCGATGATGATGGAGGACTTCGCCGGGCATGCCATCGACCCGGCCATGAACGAGATTCGCGATATCCGGTTCCGCGACTACATCGGGATCCGCAACGGCATGTACAACTGCAGCCTGACCACGTGGGAACCGTTCGGGGATACGTGCGAGAGCTACTCGGTGTCGGGCTCGCTGGGCGGGTTTCTCAATCGCCAGCTTGGCGCAGGATTCCTCTCGCGGCTGCTGCGCGACGTGAGCAGCGAGAACTCCCTGGCAGTCCTTGACTCGGCGATTTGGGCGGAGAGCACCGGCACGGGGCTCGGCGAGCAGTTCCGCCGCTTCTCGGCGACAGCCGGATCGCTGATGCGGGCCGCCGACAGCCCCGCTGGCTACGGCTTTCCGGCGCGCATCGACGGTGCGCTCCGACTGCCATTGATCGATCCGCAGAATCTGGCCGGGATCCGCGCGCTAACGCAATCCGTGCCGGCGCAACTGCAGCCGTACGCGAGCATTCCCATCGCCAGGCCAGCGCTGCACGGTATCTATAGCGAACGGGTGAGCGTGCCGCCCGGCACCGCGCTTTCGGTGGTCATCCAATGAGGAGCGTGACAAAGCGCAGCCTTCTGGCCATGGCGGCAGCCGGTTGCCTCGCGGCCTGCGTCGGGTCGACACCGCCCCCGGCGCTGGGCGCGCGCATCTCACTCACGGGCGAGGTGCGGATCATCGGCAATGCGCCCCACCCCATGGCCGTGCTGCAGGTGGACGATCAGACGATATGGGAGTTGACCGGGATCAGCATCGCGCTGGCTCGGCCACTGGTGGGCCGGCGGACAACGGTCACGGGGACTGTACGACGGGCGCCGGCACCCGGAACCTGGATGCCTGCCCTGGAGGTGGAAAGCACGGCGCCGCCGTGAACCTTCCGCATGAAGACTTGGCCCGCCCTAGAGGATTCGAACCTCTGACCGCTCGCTTAGAAGGCGAGTGCTCTATCCAACTGAGCTAAGGGCGGCCGGGGTGCCACGAGCCTTGCCGTGGCGGCAAGGCCAGCATTCTACTCCACCGCGCGCGCGAAATCAGGTGGATTCGCGCTCGCGCACGCGGGGCCGGCGCGGCATGCCGACCGGCTCGCCGCTGTCGTGCGACGACACGCAGTTGCGGCCCATCTGCTTGGCGTCGTAGAGCGCACGGTCGGCACGGCGCATGACGGCATCGGCGTTTTCGCCAGCCTGCCGCTCGGCCATGCCGATACTGACGGTATAGGCAATCGGGTCCGGTTCCGAGGGGCACGGCGCGCCGCGCACGATCGCGTTCAGCCGCAGGCTCACTGCACGGCCCGCTTCCATCCCGGTATCGGGCAGGACGATGGCAAATTCCTCACCACCCAGTCGCCCCAGCACCGCCCCCGGCGGCGCGGCCTTGCGCAGCAGCCCGGCGAAGTGGCGCAGTACGCTGTCGCCGGCCAGGTGGCCATACAGGTCGTTGATCGCCTTGAAGTGATCGAGGTCGATGAACGCCACGGTGAACGACTGGCGCGTGCGTTCTGCCTGCTTGCAGGCCAGCTCGAGCTCCTCCCAGAACGCGCCGCGCGAGAGCACATCAGTCAGGTCGTCGTGCCGCGCGCGACGCTCCAGCATCCGGCGCAGCCGATCGTGCGCCATCAGCGCGAAGCTGACCGACAACCCCACCACCCCGAACACGAACCAGACCGTGACGCCACCATCGGCATCGACCGGCGTGCGCGGGCGCGTCTGGCCCAGCGCCTCCAGCATCGGCAGCACCTGCATGCCTGCCAGCGCAGCGCAGGCCAGCGCCACGAAACAGAGGCACAGCGCAGCCAGCCGCCCGGTGCCACGCTTCTCCGACACGCACGGCGCCGTGATGCGGATGATCTCGAGCGACAGCAGTATGTGTATACAGGAAGCGGCCAGCGAGAGCGACACCCCGAGCGACGCCGACTCCGGCAGCGAGGCCGGCGCAAGGTGGCTGGCCGCATGAGCCCCCACGGCGACCAGGGCCGGCAGGTTGGCGATGGCCAGCACCCTGCCCCGACCCGGCCTGCCGACGAAATGGCGTGTGCCATAGACCATCATCGACAATCCCACGCTCAGCGCCAGCTCGGGCAAGCCGTGGAGCGGCCATTCGGCGCGCCACGCATGGGCCGCCAGCAGCACCACCGCGAGCGTGACAATCAGGTCCCCCAACGCCCACGAGGTCAGCCCGCTACGCTCCATCCCCGGCGCGCGCCGCAATACGGCACAGACGACCGCCATCTGCAGCGCAAACAGGCCTGCGATCAGCACTACCACCTGCGACTGAAACATCTTCCTTCCCGTTCACCGAGGCATCGCCAGGTGCTCCGCACGGCACCGGGAAACCACCTTCTGTTTGCGGCCTGCGATGGCCGTCCTGTTTTGTTTCCGCAGGTTCCGGGCGCCCTGGGCAGCCGGTGGCGCAAGGGCACCGGTGGGGCGTGGCTCAGGCACTGCCGCGCCGCTCGCGTCGCTCGCGGCGGCTGGCGCACCATTGTTGTGATAATCGGGACCGGGTCCGGATGGGAACAGCATCCCGGCGACATGCGCCGGTCGGACCTTTGCGGTGTGCGGATTATGTCAGCGCCCGGAACCAAGTCAAGCCCAAAGCGCCCCGCTGAAGCGGGGTGTTGGGCGCAGCGCCGATTACGTCACGTTTTGGCACCAGAAATGATCATTGCACGTCGTGATTGACCGCGCGAGCCGTACCGGGCTAGAATCGCCGGCTTCGGAGCGTAGCGCAGCCTGGTAGCGCATCTGATTTGGGATCAGAGGGTCGTAGGTTCGAATCCTATCGCTCCGACCAGTTTTGCAGGCAGTTTTAGGCAGTAGAACAAGTTGTGGAATCAAGGGCTTACGTCTTCGGCGTAGGCCCTTTTTTCATGGCGCCGCGCCAGCGGCTGCGCCATGCTGCAACGCCAGGCGTGCTATAATCCCGCGTCAGTTCCGGGGTATCTGAGCATGCCCTGTAACCGGGTCCGTGCCGCCAGGCACACTGGATTTTTCGGCGCCGCACCCCCAGATTCGGGGTATGTCGCGGCCGGCCAGACCCGGAAACACCTTGCCCGCCTGTCCCGAGACGCACAGGGCCGTGCCACGGCACGGTCCAGCCCGATCCATCATTCGTCGGGTGCTTCACACGCATTCCCTAAAAACTTACGCAGCTCTCGGGGCTGCCGCAAAGGAAAACAGATTGGCTAAGGAAGAACTCATTGAATTTGGCGGCGTGGTGTCGGAAGCCCTGCCCGACAACCGTTATCGCGTCACGCTGGAAAACGGCGTGGAAATCTGGGCATACGCCTCGGGCAAGATGCAGAAGCACCGTATCCGCATTCTGGCCGGTGACCGCGTGACCCTCGAAATGTCGCCCTACGACCTGACCAAGGGCCGCATCAATTTCCGCCACAAATCCTGAGTTCGCGCCGATTGGGCGAGCGCCGCTGTCACGCGGCTGACATCGCCCCCGCCGACACTGACGGGCTGCCTTCGGGCGGCCCGTTTTGTTTCCGGCGATTCGTTTGACGACGCGCATCCCGCGTCTTGCCTCCGGCCACCCGCTTCACCATACTCAAGGCACAACGAATACCTGCCGACATGAATCTGATCCTGTGGCGCCACGCCGAAGCCGAGGACCTGCCTGCCCCCCTCAGCCTCTCGCGCAGCGCCGACCTGCAACGCCCCCTCACGCGGCGCGGCCGCAAACAGGCCGAGGCCTCCGCCGCATGGCTGCGTGCCCATCTGCCCGCCGATCATCGCGTGGTCTGCAGCCCGGCCCTGCGCACGCGCGAGACGGCCGGCGCACTCAGTCGCAAGGTGGAAGTCATGCCGGACCTCGCGCCGGGCGCCGATGTCAGCGCCATCCTCGCCGCGATCGACTGGCCGCAGGGCCACGAGCACACCGTGGTGGTGGGCCACCAGCCATGGATTGGCCGCCTGGCCAGCCTGTTGCTGGCGGGCCACGAAATCAACTGGAGCGTGAAGAAGAGCGGCATCTGGTGGCTGTCTGCGCGCACGCGCGACACCGAGGCCCAGGTTGTCCTGCGCGCCGTCACCGGTCCCGATTTTCTCTAGGACGATGCACGCAGGTCCGCAATGGATCTGCCGCAATTCCGAGGCATGTACCTCAAACTGCAATACCTGTCTTTTTTTCGGATAACGACGATGGCGGTACGAAAGGCCGCTGGCTAGAGTCGGTAATGCGCCTCCCTGGAAGAGGGACGTCATGGAAGCGTCATCGCTGCTTCACGGCACTGTCACCGGCCCTCTCTACATTGTTTCGAAGCCGTTTCGTCACCGAAAGGACATACATGCGCGACCTTCCGACGCCTACCCAGCCGCTGTTTGACGCTCTGCCCACTGGCCGCTCCGGTCAGTCGGCGCGGAGCCGTCTTCCTCGTCAGCCAGCACAGCACCAAACCCATACACAAGCTCCAGCGCCTGCTTTCAGTGTGGCGTGGGCACGTCACCAGGACGAAGTAGCCGAGGCGCAGCGCCTGCGCTACAAGGTCTTCGCCGAAGAAATGGGCGCGCGGCTCCAGTCGTCGTCCACTGGCACCGATGTCGACATGTTCGACGCCTACTGCGACCACCTGATCGTGCGCGACCAGGAAACGCTGCGCGTGGTGGGCACCTACCGCGTGCTGCCCCCGCACCAGGCCAAGCGCGTCGGCTGCCTGTACGCCGAATCCGAATTCGACCTCGTGCGCCTGGCGCACCTGCGCCCCAAGATGCTGGAGCTGGGCCGCTCGTGCGTGCACCGCGACTACCGCTCGGGCAGCGTCATCATGGCGCTCTGGGCCGGGCTGGGCGAATACCTGCAACGCTACAACCTCGAGTCGATGCTCGGCTGCGCCAGCGTGCCGATGAGCGACGGCGGCCACTACGCGGCCAGCCTTCATCGTCTGTTCGCAGAGAAGTTCCTGGCACCGATCGAGTACCACGCGTTCCCGCGCACGCGCCTGCCGGTGGAAAACCTGAACCAGTCGCTCGACGTGGAACCGCCGGCACTGATCAAGGGCTATCTGCGCCTGGGCGCGAAGATCTGCGGCGAGCCGGCGTGGGACCCCGACTTCAACGTGGCCGACTTCCTGACGCTGCTGCGCGTGAGCGACATGAACCCGCGCTACGCCCGCCATTTCCTGGGCCTCAACCGCGGCTGAGTCCGCGACCGAAGCCTGTCGGCTCCCCGATCGAAACGGCACATTTCATCGGCATGAAAAAAGGCGACTCCGGAAACGGGGTCGCCTTTTTTGCTGGCTGCGCGAACGCCTGACGAATCAGACGTACACCACCTTGTAGCGCTTGCCCACGCGCTCCCATTCGTCGGACTCCTGCGCGAGGCTGTACTCGACGAGCGGGTTCGCGTCGATCCACACCTTGGGCAACCGCACCTCGAAACCTTCATCGAGCGCATCCGACCGCTGGCTGACCTCGATCTCGGGCAGCTTCACGTCCGCACGGCGCCGGCATAGTACAAACGCCAGACGCAGGCTGAACAGCATGCGCCAGTCGACGAACTTGCCGCTGCCGGACAGCTTGCCCAGCTTGCCCGCATGGCCCAGCAGAAGCGTCGCCAGCCGTGCCTGGTCGGTTTTCGAGAAGCCCGGCATGTCCGCATGCGTGGCGATATAGGCCGAGTGCTTGTGATAGCCGCTATGCGAAATCGACATGCCGATCTCGTGCAGACTCGCGGCCCAGCCCAGCAGGGCGAGGTTGTCGTCGCGGCGCTCGTTCGGCGGATCGGGGAACTGGGCGAGCAGTTCGCGCGCGGCCAGCCCTACCCGGCTGGCCTGCGCGCGGTCCACGCCGTAGCGGCGCATGAACTGGTCGACGGTGACCGTGCGCATGTCCTCGTGGTGGCTACGGCCGAGCAGGTCGTACAGCACGCCCAGCCGTAGCGCGCCGTCGGTCACGTCCATCCGGTCCACGTCGAGTTCGGCGAACACGCCCAGCATGATCGACAGACCGCCCGGCAGTACCGGGATGCGGTCGGCCTTGAGGCCGGCAAGCTTCACGCGATTGGCGTTCTCGGCCTTGATCAGCGCGCGCTTGAGCCGCTCCAGGCCCTCGCGCGTGATGCCATGCTCGGCCGGGTTGTCGTTCATGCCGTTCAGTTCGATCAACTCGGCCAGCGCACGCGCCGTGCCGGATGATCCCACCGCCTGCTGCCAGCCCGCCGCCCGATACTGGCGCACCAGCACCTGGATCTCGCGCCGCGCGGCCAGCTCGGCCTGCTTGAACGCGTATTCATCCACGTTGCCGCTGGGAAAGAACTGGCGACTGTGCGACACGCATCCGATATAAAGGCTTTCCATCAGCTTGGACTGATAGCCGCTGCCAATGATGAACTCGGTGGAACCGCCGCCGATGTCGACCACCAGCCGATTGCCCTGGCAGGCCGGCGCGTCATGCGAGGCGCCGAGGTAGATCAGCCGCGCCTCTTCGCGCCCGGCGATCACTTCAATGGGGAAGCCGAGCGCACTTTCCGCCTCGATCAGGAATTCGGACGCATTCTTGGCCACGCGCAGCGTGTTGGTGGCCACGGCGCGCACGTGCTCGGGCGAGAAGTCGCGCAGGCGGTCGCCAAAGCGGCGCAGCGCGTCGATGCCACGCCGCCGGGCGGGCTGGTCAAGGTATTTGTCAGGCGTGAGGCCGGCAGCAAGCCGCACGGGCTCGCGCAGGGCATCCACCTGGAAGATCTGGCTGGCGGGGCCGGAGGCCGTGGGCGTCTCGTCCACCCGCCCGATCATCAGGCGGAAGCTGTTGGAACCCATGTCGACGGCGGCCAGCAGGCGGGGATTCTGTGTCATTGCGTGCGTAAGTAGCGCAGGATCGGTGCAAGTTTGGCAAGAAACGCGCAAACCGGCCAAACGCGTAAGATTATGTCCTTGTCATGTCCACATCATGACAAAATCAAAGTGTCATCAAATTGACACGATTCTATGAAAAAGTCGCCACATCGCCAAAATAAGGTTCTACACATGATGACGACGCCGCCCGGCACGCTGCTGAACCGCGAGCTTGGCATTCTGGAATTCAATGCGCGCGTGCTGGCGCAAGCCGCCGACCCCAACGTACCGCTGCTGGAAAGGCTGAAGTTCATCTGCATCGTCTCCAGCAATCTGGACGAGTTTTTTGAAATCCGCATGGCGGGGCTGAAGGAGCAGATGCGCGATAACGCATCGGGCCTGACGCCCGATGGTCTCTCCTTCCTCCAGACCTATCAGCTCGTCACGGAGCGCACACAGCGGCTTGTGGCCTCGCAGTATGACATGCTGCAGAACGTGATCTTCCCCGCGCTCGAGCAGGAAGGCGTGTTTTTTCACCTGACCAACACCTGGACCGACGACCAGCGCCAATGGGCGCGCGACTTCTTCACGCGCGAGCTTGGTCCAGTGCTGACGCCGATCGCGCTGGATCCCGCGCATCCGTTTCCGCGCGTGCTCAACAAGAGCCTGAACTTCGTGGTCGAACTGTCCGGCAAGGACGCCTTCGGCCGCGACGCCGACCTCGCCATCGTGCAGGCGCCGCGCGCGCTGCCACGCGTGGTGCGCATGCCGGAGAAGCTGTCCGGCTACCCATATGGCTTTGTGATGCTGTCCTCATTCATGCAGGCGTTCGTGCATGAACTGTTCCCCGCCATCGACGTGGAGGGCTGCTATCAGTTCCGCGTCACCCGCAATTCCGACCTGTTCGTCTCCGAAGACGACATCACCGACCTGCGCGAGGCGCTCCAGGGCGAGTTGCCGGCCCGGCATTTCGGCGATACGGTGCGGCTCGAGGTCTCGTCCGATACTCCGCCCGCGCTCTCGCGCCGGCTGCTGCTGGAATCGGGCCTGACCGAGCAGGACCTGTACCGCGTGAGCGGCCCGGTGAACCTGGTGCGGCTGATGCAGATTCCCGATCTGGTCGACCGCCCTGCCCTCAAATACCCGCCGCACGTGCCGGCGCCGGTCAAGCCGCTCCAGGCCGGACTGGGCATGTTCGACGTGATCCGCCAGCAGGATGTGCTCCTGCACCATCCGTACGAGAGCTTCACCTCCGTGCTCGACCTGCTGCAACTCGCCGCGGCCGACCCGAATGTCGTGGCGATCAAGCAGACCGTGTACCGCACCGGCAACGAGTCGGCGGTCATGGAAGCGCTGATGACCGCCGCACGCAATGGCAAGGAAGTCACGGTGGTGGTGGAGCTGCTGGCGCGCTTCGACGAGGAGACCAACATCAACTGGGCAGAGCGGCTCGAGTCCGCCGGCGCCCACGTGGTCTACGGCGTGGTGGGCCACAAGTGCCACGCCAAGATGCTGCTGATCGTGCGGCGCGAGGCAGCCGGTCCGAAGGCCAAGCAGGTGACCCTGCGCCGCTATGCCCACCTGGGCACCGGCAACTACCATCCGCGCACCGCCCGGTTGTACACGGACTTCGGCCTGCTGACCGCCAACGAGAAGGTCTGCGAAGACGTGCACCACGTGTTCCAGCTGCTCACCGGCACCGCGGGCACGATCCGGCTGAACCACCTCTGGCAGTCGCCGTTCACGATGCACAGCAACCTCGTGGAGCATATCCGCGCGGAGGCGCGCAATGCGCGGGCGGGCAAGCGGGCGCGCATCATCGCCAAGATGAATGCGCTGCTGGAGCCGTCGATCATCGACGAACTCTACAAGGCGTCGCGCGCCGGCGTGAAGATCGACCTGATCGTGCGCGGCGTGTGCGCGCTGCGGCCGGGCGTGCCGGGGATGTCGGACAACATCACCGTGCGGTCGGTGGTAGGCCGCTTCCTGGAGCACCATCGGGTCTACTACTTCCGTGCCGATGGCGAGGACGTGCTCTACCTGTCGAGCGCCGACTGGATGGATCGCAACCTGTTCCGCCGCGTGGAGGTGGCCTTCCCGGTGCTGGATCGCACGCTGAAGGCGCGCGTGATCAAGGAAAGCCTGCAGGTGCACCTGCGCGACAACGCGTCGGCGTGGCTCATGCAGCCGGACGGCCAGTACGTGCGCAAGCGCTCGGTGGCCAAGCGGCAGCTCGTGAGCCAGGCGGAACTGCTGAGGATGTTCGGGAACTGAGAGGTTCGCCGATTCGCCCCTTCCCGCGTGCGGGAGGGGGCGATTTGCCGTGACCCTGTGTTACGCCGCGTGGCGGCGCGGGTCCGGCAGTTGCGGTGCCACGGCCGCCGGCTCATAGCCGCTGCGGTCCGTCGGGAAGACGATCCGGAAGGTGCTGCCGCGCCCGACCTCGCTGGTCACGCGCAGGTCCGCATGGTGGCGCGACAGGACGTGCTTGACGATGGCCAGTCCCAGACCGGTACCGCCCGTGTCGCGAGAGCGGCTGCGGTCCACGCGGTAGAACCGCTCGGTCAGGCGCGGGATGTGCTCGGGTGCAATGCCCAGCCCCGTATCGCTGACCGAAAACACCGAATGCCCGTCGGTATAGCTCAGCCGGATCGCAATCCGCCCGCCGTCCGGCGTGTAGCGCACCGCGTTCGACACCAGATTGCCCAGCGCCGACAACAGCTCGCTCTCCGCCCCGCGCAGCACCACACCTGCGTCGATCTCCGCAGCGATCTGGTGGCGGCCCTGCGACAGCGCCTCCGCATCGTGCACGAGGTGGGCCGCCAGCGCACCCACGTGTACGCGGTCCTGTGTCGGCGGCTGCACATCGCTCTCCAGTTTGGCCAGCGCCAGCAGGTCTTCGACAATGCGCTGCATGCGCATCGACTGCACCAGCATCAGGTCCACGTAGCGCCTGCGGTCTTCCTCGGACACCGGCAGGTCGCGCACCGTCTCCAGGAAGCCGGTAAGCACGGTCAGCGGCGTCTTCAATTCATGCGACACATTGGCCACGAAATCGCGCCGCATGGCTTCGGTGTTTTCCACCTTGGTGATGTCCTGCGTCAGCACGAGCTTGCGGCTCTCGCCGTAAGGAAGGATCTGGACAGAGGTGATGTTGCGCTTGTGCTCGCCCATGTCGCGCATGACCAGCGGTTCGTCGTAGCGTTCTCGGGTCAGATACTGGATGAACTCGGGGCGGCGGATCAGGTGCGTGATGCGCTGGCGCACATCGCGCCGCGCGTTCAGGCCGAAATGCTGCTCGGCCACGCCGTTGCACCATTCGATCTGGTCGGCGTCGTCCAGCATCAGCACACCGTACGGCGATGCCTGGATGGCCTGGATAAAGCGCGTGTGCTGCTGCTCCACCTGGAGCACCTGCGTGCGCCAGCGCTTGACCAGCCGATGCAGCCGGTAATAGACCTCGCCCCAGAGCCCCAGCGCGCTCGGGATTTCGCCATAGGCGGGGGCGTCGAGCACCTTCCACAGCCGGTTGATCTGGAACAGGTAGTAGCAAAGCTGCAGGAACAGCGCGATACAAAGGAAGGTCAGGCCGGCTACCGGCCCCACAAAGACGTACAGACCGGCGGCGATGACCGCCAGGCTGACGAGGATGGCCGCAGATCGGGCCCAGATGACATTCATGAGAGGGATGTGGAGTCAGGCGGCCGGCCGGATGCCGGGTCGACCGCAGTCATTGCGACGGAGTGTGCCACGATTCCGCCGTGGCGATGGTGCCGGCGCGGCCCCTCTTACTGCTGCTCCGCGCCAGACTTGCCAGGATCTGGCGGCCGGCGGATCAGTGGCTCGGCGAGCGTGCCAGCCGATACCCGCTGCCGCGTACCGTCTCGATCATATTGCTGTAGCCCCCGGGCGTCAGCGCGGCGCGCAGGCGCTTGATGTGCACGTCTACCGTCCGCTCTTCCACGAACACGTGGTCGCCCCAGACCTGATCGAGCAATTGTGACCGACTGTGCACACGCTCCGGATGGGTCATCAGGAAATGCAGCAAACGGAACTCGGTCGGACCGAGGTCGAGCTTGATCGGGCCGGTGTCGTCCTGACCGGTCACACGATGCGTGGCCGGGTCCAGCCGCAGGCCGTTGATGGCCACCACGTCGTCGGTCAGTTGCGGCGCACGGCGGCGCAGCACGGCCTTGATGCGGGCCAGCAACTCCTTGGGCGAGAACGGCTTGGTCACGTAGTCATCCGCGCCAGCCTCGAGCCCCATCACCTTGTCCTGCTCCTCGCTGCGGGCGGTGAGCATGATGATGGGAATCTGCTTGGTGCGGTCGTTGGTACGCAACTCCTTGGCGAAGGTCGCGCCCGACTTGCCCGGAAGCATCCAGTCCAGCAACACGAGGTCTGGCAGGACATCGCTCATCAGCGACAGCGCCTGTTCGGCGTTGTACGCTCGGATTGGATAGTGCCCCGCGTGCTGCAGGTTGACGGCGATCAGTTCCGCAATCGCCGGTTCGTCTTCGACAACGAGAATACTGCTTGGCATGTATGTTTTCTCCGCTCTCAGTCTTGCCGCCAGGGTCAGCTCAGCGCTTCGCGCTCCATATCCTCGCGCGAGGTATGACGCACGTCCGTCCCCTTGACGATGTAGATGATGAATTCTGCAATATTCTTGGCATGATCGCCGATTCGTTCGATCGCCTTGGCGATGAACAGGAAGTCCAGCGCCACCGAAATCGAGCGCGGGTCTTCCATCATGTAGGTGATCAGCTTGCGCACGAAGGCGCGGAATTCATCGTCGATGGCCTTGTCGTCCTTGACGATGCGCGCGGCCGCCACGGTGTCCAGCCGGGCGAAGGCATCCAGCGCCTGGCGCAGCAGCGTGATGGCCATCTCCCCCGACAGCTTCACCTCGGAGTAGTTGATATTGTGCGCCGCCGCGTCTTCCATGATGTGCTTGGTGCGCTTGGCCACCTTCTCGGCCTCGTCGCCGGCGCGCTCCAGGTTGGTGATGGTCTTCGAGATGGCCATCACCAGGCGCAGGTCGCGCGCGGTGGGCTGCCGGCGCGCGATGATGTTGTTGCAGTCCGCGTCGATCTCCACTTCCAGCGCGTTGAGCTGCTGCTCGCGGGCGATGACCTGGTCAGCCAGATCGGCGTCGAAGTCCGCCAGCGCGCGCATGGCGAGCTCGATCTGCGACTCGACCAGCCCGCCCATCTGCAGCAGCTTGGTGTTGATCGCGTTGAGGTCGGCGTCGAACTGGGTCGACAGGTGCTTGTCAGTCATGATGTTCTCCTGGCCGGGGCGTGGAAGGTCTGCGATCAGCCGAAGCGGCCGGTGATGTAATCCTCGGTTTCCTTGCGGTGCGGCTTGATGAAGATCTTCTCGGTCTCGCCGAACTCGATCAGCTCGCCCAGGTACATGTAGGCGGTGTAGTCCGAGCAGCGCGCGGCCTGCTGCATGTTGTGGGTAACGATGACCACCGTGTACTCGTCCTTGAGTTCGGCAATCAGTTCCTCGATGCGGCCGGTGGAGATCGGGTCCAGCGCCGAGCACGGTTCGTCGAGCAGCAGCACTTCCGGACGGATGGCGATGCCGCGCGCGATGCACAGGCGCTGCTGCTGGCCGCCCGAGAGGCCGTAGCCCGACTGGTGCAGCTTGTCCTTGGCCTCGTTCCACAGCGCAGCCTTCGAGAGCGCCCACTCCACGCGGTCGTCCATTTCGGAGCGCGAGAGCTTCTCGAACAGGCGCACCCCGAAGGCGATGTTGTCATAGATCGACATCGGGAACGGCGTGGGCTTCTGGAACACCATGCCCACCTTGGCGCGCAGCAGCGCGATGTCCTGCTTGCTGGCCAGCAGGTTCTCGCCGTCCATGTTGATCTCGCCCTCGGCCCGTTGCTCCGGGTACAGCGCGAACATCTTGTTGAAGGTGCGCAGCAGCGTGGACTTGCCGCAGCCGGACGGGCCGATGAACGCGGTCACCTTGCGGTCCGGGATGGACATGTTGATGTGCTTCAGCGCGTGGAACTGACCGTAGTAGAAGTTCAGGTTCCGCACGTCGATCTTGGCGCGCACGGTGTCGGGAATGTCGATGACGGTAGAGGTCATGCTCGTGTCTCGCTGGAATTCGATGATCGGGGCACGTGGCGCCGGCTTATTTCTTGAACAGCATGCGCGCGACGATATTCAGCGCGAGCACACCGATGGTAATCAGGAACACACCGGCCCAGGCCAGTTGCTGCCATTCGGTGAACGGGCTCATCGCGAAGCGGAAGATCGTCACCGGCAGGTTGGCCATCGGCTTGTTCAGGTCGCTGGTCCAGAACTGGTTGGACAGCGCGGTGAACAGCAGCGGCGCGGTCTCGCCGGCGATACGGGCCACGGCCAGCAGCACGCCGGTGACGATGCCCGCATACGACGACTTGACCGTGATCGCCATCACCATCTTCCACTTCGGCGTGCCCAGGGCCACGGCGGCCTCGCGCAGCGCGTTCGGCACCAGGTTCAGCATGTTCTCGGTGGTGCGGACCACGATGGGAATCTGCAGCAGCGCCAGCGCACAGATGCCGGCCCAGCCCGAGAAGTGCCCCATGCGCGTCACCACCAGCGCATAGACGAACAGGCCGATCACGATGGACGGCGCCGACAGCAGGATGTCGTTGATAAAGCGGATCAGGCTGGCCAGCGGGGACTTCTGGCCATACTCGGCCAGGTAGATGCCGGCCAGGATGCCCAGCGGCGTGCCGAACAGCGTGGCCACGCCCACCATCACGAAGCTGCCGAAGATGGCGTTGGCCAGGCCGCCACCGGCGGTGTTGGGCGCCGGGGTCATCTGGGTGAACAGGTCGAGCGACAGGCCGCCCACGCCCAGCGAGATGGTGGTCCAGAGAATCCACGCGAGCCAGAACAGGCCGAAGAGCATGGCCGCGAGCGACGCGGTCAGCGCGTAGACGTTCATGCGCCGGCGCGAAGCCTGCAGCCGGGTGCGCACGGCGTCCGCATCGGGGCGAACGGCCGGGATCTGCGTGGCAGACACGGTTTGGCTGGCTTGGTTCATTTGCCCCCCTCATTCTTGGCAAGGCGCAGCAGCAGCACTTTGGACAGCGCCAGCACCACGAAGGTAATGAAGAACAGGATCAGGCCCAGTTCCATCAGCGCGGCCGTGTGCAGGCCGGCGCCGGCTTCGGCGAACTCGTTCGCCAGCGCCGAGGTGATGGAGTTGCCGGGCGAGAACAGCGAGACGTTGTCCAGCAGGTTGGTGTTGCCGATCACGAAGGTCACGGCCATGGTCTCGCCGAGCGCGCGGCCCAGGCCGAGCATCACGCCACCGATCACGCCGGCCCGGGTGTACGGCAGCACCACGCGCCACATCACCTCCCAGGTGGTGCAGCCCACGCCGTACGCCGATTCCTTCAGCAGCACCGGGGTCACTTCGAACACGTCGCGCATCACCGAGGCGATGTACGGGATGATCATGATCGCCAGGATCACGCCCGCGCACAGCAGGCCGATCCCCAGCGGCGCACCCTGGAACAGCTTGCCGATCACGGGTACCTGGCCAATCGTATTGGCCAGCGGCCGCTGGAAGTACTCGCCGAAGATGGGCGAGAACACGAGCAGGCCCCACATGCCGTAGACGATGGAGGGCACGGCGGCAAGCAGCTCGATGGCGGTGCCAAGCGGCCGGCGCAGCCAGGCGGGCGACAGCTCGGTCAGGAACAGGGCGATGCCGAAGCTGACCGGCACAGCGATGATGAGCGCGATGATCGAGGTGATCAGCGTGCCGTAAATGGGGACCAGGGCGCCGTAGACGTCGGCGGGCGGATCCCATTCGGCGTTCCACAGGAACGAGATGCCGAATTTCTGGATCGAGGGCCAGGCGCTGAACGCCAGGGAGACGATGATGCCGCCCAGCAGCAGCAGCGTCACGATGGCGGCGCCGCGCGTCAGGCCGCCGAACAGGATGTCGCCCATGCGGCTGGGGGGCCGGACGGCGGGGAGATCGGGCGTAGTGGCCATGGTGGGATATGGAGTGCGTGGATGCAAGCGGCACGGCCCGCCTCAGTTGGATTACCTGGGCGGGCCGGCCAGCCCTGCGGATGACAGGGCACGCGATCCCGTGGATCCTCGCGCCCTGCCCGTGCCGTCAGTACAGCAGCTTAGTACAGCGCCTTGCCCGACGCGTCCTTGACGCTGGTCTTCCAGGTCGTGCGGATCTGGTTCACGACCGATTCCGGCAGCGGCACGTAGTCCAGGTCAGCGGCCATGTTGGCGCCGCTCTTGTAGGCCCAGTCGAAGAACTTCAGCACTTCAGTGCCTTGCGCGGCCTTTTCCTGGTTCTTGTGCACCAGGATGAACGTGGCGCCAGCGATCGGCCAGGCGGTCTTGCCTTGCTGGTTGGTCAGGATCTGGTAGTACGTCTTGCTCCAGTCCGCACCGGCGGCGGCGGCCTTGAAGGCGTCGTCGCCCGGCTGCACCACTTCACCCGAGGCATTCTTCATGTTCAGGTGGGTCATCTTGTTCTGCTTGGCGTACGCGTACTCCACGTAGCCGATGGCACCGTTCAGGCGCTGCACGAAGGCGGCCACGCCTTCGTTACCCTTCCCGCCCGTGCCGCCGCCCGGCCAGTTGACCGTGGTGCCTTCGCCCACCGAGTTCTTCCAGTCGGGGCTGACCTTCGACAGGTAGTTCGTGAAGATGAACGTGGTGCCCGAGCCATCGGCGCGACGCACCGGCAGGATGTCCTGGCTCGGCAGCTGGACCTTCGGGTTCAGGGCCTTGATCGCGGGATCGTCCCACTTCTTGATCTTGCCCAGGTAGATGTTGGCGAGCACTTCACCGGTGATGGTGAGGTCGCCCGGCTTCACGCCTTGCAGGTTGATCACCGGCACCACGCCGCCGATCACGGTCGGGAACTGCACCAGGCCTTGCTTGGCCAGTTCCTCGTCCTTCAGCGGGGCGTCCGATGCGCCGAAATCGACCGTCTTGGCGCCAATCTGCTTGATGCCGCCCGACGAACCGATGGATTGATAGTTGACCTTGTTACCCGTAGCTTTTTGGTAGGCGTCTGCCCATTTGGAATACACGGGCGCCGGGAACGAAGCGCCTGCACCGGTAATTTCCGCCGCGAACGCAGTACCCATCACTACCATCGAAACGATGCCTGCCACGGCAGTCTTGACCAGCTTCATATGTCCTCCAGAGAACATGGTTGGGAATGACAAATTTTTGACATCCGAACTTTATGCTTTCTGTATGACAGATCCGTGACAACACGAGATGTTCTTAAATGGGCGCTTGTGACCGATGAACAACGTGCAAAAAGTGGATAAACAGGCATAAAAAATGACGCCAGCATCATGCTGGCGTCATTTTTTAGTCAGGGACGGGTCAGGTCAGGCGCGCAGCGAGTCAGCCAGCGCCTGGGCGGCGCGTTCGGAGGTTTCGACCTGCTCGGCCTCCACCATCACACGGACCACCGGCTCGGTGCCCGAGGCCCGGATCAGCACCCGGCCGCGACCTTCGAGTTCGGGCTCGACCTTGGCGCGCATCGCCTGCAGACCGGCATGGGTCTGCCAGTCGAAACCTTTCTCCACACGAACGTTGATCAGCGTCTGCGGGAACAGCTTCACGCCTTCCAGCAGCTGGGCCAATGTCTTGCCGCTGCGGCGCAGCGCGGCCAGCACCTGGAGTGCCGACACGATGCCATCGCCCGTCGTGTGACGATCCAGACACAAAAGATGGCCGGAGCCCTCGCCGCCGAGCGTCCACTTGCGCTTGTTGAGTTCTTCCAGCACGTAGCGGTCGCCCACCTTCGCGCGGACGAATTCGACGCCGAGACGCTTGAGCGCCAACTCGACGGCCATGTTGGTCATCAGCGTACCCACTGCGCCATCTACCCGCTGGCCGGCGGCCTGGCGATCACGGACGATCAGGTACAGCAATTCGTCACCGTTGTAGAGCCGGCCGTCGGCATCCACCACCTGGAGGCGGTCGGCATCGCCGTCGAAGGCCAGGCCCAGGTGCGCGCCGTGCGCCTTGACGGACTCGATCAGCTTCTCGGGCGCCGTGGCGCCGTAGCCGGCGTTGATGTTGCGGCCGTCCGGCTGGTTACCGATGGAAATCACCTCGGCACCGAGTTCATGGAACACGTGCGGGGCGATGTGGTACGCCGCGCCGTGGGCGCAGTCCACCACAAGCTTGAGCCCGTGCAGATCCTGCTCATACGGGAACGTGCTCTTGCAGAACTCGATGTAGCGGCCAGCCGCATCCTCGATGCGGCGCGCGCGGCCGAGATCGTCCGAACGCACACAGGCCATCGGCTCCTCGAGCTGGGCTTCGATCTTCTGCTCCACCTCGTCCGGCAGCTTGTCGCCCGTCGACGAGAAAAACTTGATGCCGTTGTCGTAGTACGGATTGTGGCTCGCGGAAATGACCACGCCCGCCGCCAGCCGCAGCGCGCGGGTCAGGTAGGCCACGCCCGGCGTGGGTAGCGGGCCGGTCAGCAGCACGTGCACGCCGGCAGCCGTAAAGCCGGCTTCCAGTGCAGCTTCGAGCATATAGCCCGAGATCCGCGTGTCCTTGCCGATCAGCACGGTCGGCCGGCCCTGGCTGGTCTTCTGGCCCAGCGCCAGCACCTTGCCGGCGGCATAGCCCAGTCGCATCACGAAATCCGGCGTGATCGGCGCTTCACCAACCCGACCCCGCACGCCATCTGTCCCGAAATACTTGCGCGTCATCTGTTTCATTCTCCCGATTGCCCTGTACCGGCAACTGATTCATGGCGAATCGCCCACCAGGTCTTGATGGCGTCCACCGTCTGTTCCACGTCGTGCACCCGCACGATAAATGCGCCCCGCTCCGCCGCGCACACGGCCGCCGCCAGGCTGGCGGCCACGCGCTGCTGCGGCGGCCTGCCACCGAGAATGGCGCCAAGCGTCGACTTGCGCGAGAGCCCGGCCAGGATCGGCAGGCCGTCCACGGCCAGGCGCGGCATTTGGCCGAGCAGACGGAGATTATGATCCGGCGTCTTGCCAAATCCAAACCCCGGATCGAGCGAAATACGCGTGTCGTCCACGCCCGCCGCACGCAGGGTTGACACCCGTTCGCGCAGGAATTCCTCCACCTCGGCCACCACGTCCGCGTACTGCGGGTCTTCCTGCATGGTCTGCGGGTCACGCTGCATGTGCATCACGCACAGGCCCGCCTGCCCCGCCGCCGCGCCGGACACGGCTTCCACCGCGCCCGGCATGCGGAAACCCCAGATATCGTTGATCAGATCCGCTCCGCCCGCCAGTGCCGCACGCATGACTTCGGGCTTGTAGGTGTCGATCGACAACGGTTTGCCACACGCCGCCAGGGCCTCGACGATCGGCATCACGCGGGCCAGTTCCTGGTCCAGTGGCAGCGCCGCCGAACCCGGGCGGCTGGATTCCCCGCCAATATCGATGATGTCCACGCCTTCGGCGATCATCTGCTCCGCGTGGCGCAGGGCCGCGTCGCGGCCCGCATGCTGGCCACCGTCGGAGAACGAATCAGGCGTGACGTTGAGGATGCCCATCACCAGCGGGCGGCGGTTGCGGGCGAAGCGGTAGCGCCCGCACTGGAAGAACTCGGTCGACAAGATCTGGTGTCCTGGAATGGAAAAAGCCGGTGCGCAGGGCACCGGCTTCTGAACTGCCCGCCTGCGAAGGCAGGGCAATCGCGATCAGGCCGTGGCGGGCGCGTTGGTCGGCGCCACCGGCGAACCGCCCGGAGGCGTGTTGCCACCACCGTTCTGGCCCGACACGCCACGCGGCGGACGCGGCGGCTTGCCCGCCATGATGTCGTTCACCTGGTCGGCGTCGATCGTTTCCCACTCCATCAGGGCGCTGGTCATCGCCTCGACCTTGTCGCGGTGATCTTCGAGCAGGCGCTTGGCCAACGCGTACTGTTCGTCGATGATGCGACGGATCTCGCCGTCAACCTTCTGCTGGGTGGCCTCGGACACGGTCTTCGACGAGAGCTTGCCGAACATGCCGTCCTGCTCCGTATCGACATACACCATGGCGCCGAGCGAATCGCTCATGCCGAAACGGGTCACCATATCGCGGGCGATCTTGGTGGCGCGCTCGAAGTCGTTGGACGCCCCCGTGCTCATGGCGTTGAGGAAGACCTCCTCCGCCGCACGGCCGCCGAAGAGAATCGCGATCTCGTCGAGCATGTTGTCCTTGTACTTCGAATACTTGTCATGCTCCGGCAGCTGCCAGGTCACGCCCAGCGCCCAGCCGCGCGGCATGATCGTGACCTTGTGCACCGGATCGGCCTTCGGCAGCAGCTTGGCCACCACCGCGTGGCCGGACTCGTGGTAAGCCGTGGCCTTGCGCTCTTCCTCGCGCATGACCGTCGACTTGCGCTCCGGGCCCATGAAGATCTTGTCCTTGGCGTCCTCGAAGTCCTGCATGTCCACCACGCGCTTGTTGCGGCGGGCGGCGAACAGTGCGGCCTCGTTGACCAGGTTGGCCAGGTCGGCACCCGAGAAGCCCGGGGTACCGCGACCGATCACCGACGCGTCCACGTCGTTGCCGATCGGCACCTTGCGCATATGCACCTTCAGGATCTGCTCGCGGCCGCGGATGTCCGGCAGGCCCACGTAGACCTGGCGGTCGAAACGGCCCGGACGCAGCAGCGCCTTGTCCAGCACGTCGGCGCGGTTGGTCGCGGCGATCACGATGACGCCCGAGTTGGCCTCGAAGCCATCCATCTCGACCAGCATCTGGTTCAGCGTCTGCTCGCGCTCGTCGTTGCCGCCGCCCATGCCGGCGCCGCGATGGCGACCGACCGCGTCGATTTCATCGATGAACACGATGCAGGGCGCCTGCTTCTTGGCGTTCTCGAACATGTCGCGCACGCGGGCCGCGCCCACGCCGACAAACATTTCAACGAAGTCCGAACCGGAAATGCTGAAGAACGGCACCTTGGCCTCGCCGGCGATGGCACGCGCCAGCAGCGTCTTGCCGGTACCCGGAGGGCCAACCAGCAGCACGCCGCGCGGAATGCGGCCGCCCAGCTTCTGGAATTTCTGCGGATCCTTGAGGAAGTCGACCAGTTCGACCACTTCCTCCTTGGCCTCGTCGCAGCCGGCCACGTCCGAGAACGTGACGGCATTCTGGTTTTCGTCGATCAGGCGCGCACGGGACTTGCCGAAGGAGAAGGCACCGCCTTTCCCGCCGCCCTGCATCTGCCGCATCATGTAGAACCAGAAGACGATGATCAGCAAGGTCGGCCCGAGGTAGTACAGGGCCTGGACCAGCACGTTCGGCTCGTCGTCGGCCTTGCCGGTTACCTGGACGCCATACTTCATCAGGTCGCCGACCATCCAGATGTCGCCCGGCGAAATGATCGTGTACTTGGCGCCCTCTTTGGGCGAGACCACGAGATTACGGCCCTGCACGTCGACGCGGCTCACCTTGCCGTTCTTGGCGTCATCCATGAACTGCGAATAGGTGACACCGTCCTGGGCACGTGGTTTGTCGAACTGCTTGAAGACGGTGAACAATACCAGCGCGATTACGAGCCAGATTGCCGCCTTTTGAAACAGGTTGTTATTCAAGGCCGAACTCCTTTGCAATTGCCTTGCCAACGGGATAGCTGCATTGCATTGTAATGCAGCCCCCGCCCCCGCAGGGAATCTCTGAATCTATGGTCCCGATAGTGCCCGAGGCGCCCCATGCCGGCAAGCCGCCCGGGGTGTCCGGCGCACGTTTCAGTCCACCGACTTCAGGTAACGCCCAAGAATAAAGGTTTCTGAAGACTTGTCGCGCGACGCCTTGGGCTTGCGCTTGGCGACTACCTTGAATTGGCGCTTGAATTTCTCCACGATCTGGCTGTAACCGCTGCCGTGGAAGCACTTTACCAGCAACGATCCCTCGGGTTTCAGGTGCGCCTGGGCGAATTCGAGGGCCAGATCGCACAAATATTCGATCCGGGCCGAATCGGACGAAGACACACCGGACAAATTGGGGGCCATGTCCGAGATAACAAGGTCGATACGGGTGCCGCCGGAAGCGGCCAGGACCACCTCCTCGAACTCCCGGAATACCGATTCCTCGCGGAAGTCACCCTGGATAAAAGTGACGTCGGCGACAGGTTCCATCGGCAACAGGTCGATGGCGATCACCGCCCCGTCGATCTTGCCATCCTTGGCGCGCGGCGACGCTGCCAGCCGGTTACGGGCGTACTGGCTCCAGCTGCCCGGGGCGGCGCCAAGGTCGACAATGACGTGGCCCGGTTGGATCAGCTTGTCCTGCTCGTCGATCTCCTTGAGCTTGTAGGCCGCACGGGCGCGATAGCCCTCGCGCTGGGCCATTTTCACGTAGGGATCGTTGATGTGGTCATGCAACCACGCGTGATTAAACTTGTTCTTTGCCATTTTTTGCTGATATTTACCGCCTGCCGGCGCCATTTTGGCGGATAATACGCGCCATTCCGCTTTGCGCCCTGACATGCCCGCACTAGAACTGATACCTGCCCAACGCTCCTCCCTCCGCGCCCGCGCCCACGGTCTGAACCCCGTGGTCATGGTCGGCGCGGAAGGCCTGACCCGCGCGGTCCTGGCCGAGATCGACCGGAGCCTGGCGGCTCACGATCTGATCAAGATCCGTGTATTCGGCGACGAGCGCGCCACGCGCATCGCCATTTATGAAGCCATCTGCGACGAACTCGACGCTGCACCCATCCAGCATATCGGCAAGCTGCTCGTGATCTGGCGTCCGGGTCCGGCCCGCCTGGAAGAGAACCGGCCCGAGGAACTGGGTCGCATGGCCCCGCGCCGTCCGACCACTGGCGCCGCGCCGCGCACCGTGACGGTCCGCAAGCCCAGCGCTGCGCCGAACCGCCGGCCTACCCGCAAGGAAGTGACCGTACTCGGCAACGAGCGCGTGACCCAGGGCGGCAACGTCAAGCGCCTGCGCGCCCGCCCCAGCAGCCAGAAGAAGAAGGCGCTGGGCTGATCCGCCCTGCCCTGCCTGTTCTGGCCTGAAGAACGCCCGCTTGCGCGGGCGTTTTTTTATTCCCCGGCCGAACGCGGCGCCGCAGCGCGCCACACCAGCACCAGCGCCAGGATGCTCTGCACGAGGTAGATGACGCTCGACACGCCGTGCAGCATGCCGAACTGGCCCTTGAACGGCGATTCGGAGACGCCCAGGTTCAGCGCCTGCGCGCGGACCTTGAGCCCTTCCATGAACGGCTGCACGCCGAAGTAGCCAGCCAGCACGCAAACCAGCATGGCCAGCACGATCCAGCGCAGCGTGCGATAGCGCTGGGCGCCACGGCGGATCATCACATTGCACAAGACCAGTTGCAGCACGCCTACCGTGATGCCGAGGATCGCCTCGGTCCGGAACAGGTGGCCGGCAATCATGCCCGCCATCTCGCGGCTCGGCAGCACCGAAAACAGCGTCGGCGCCACCATGTAGCCTACTGTCCACAAACTGCCTGCCCAGACGACGGTCAGCAGCAGGAAAATCCGGTGTGGCAGCGGCGGCAGGTTCGAATATGAGGAGGAGAACACGTGTGGGCGCCCGTCAGACGTAGCGGACGGTGATCACTTCGTATTCGCGCTCGCCACCCGGGGCCAGCACGACGGCCACGTCGCCTTCGAACTTGCCGATCAGGGCCCGGGCGATGGGCGAGCTGACCGAAATCTTGCCGCTGTCGAGGTCGGCTTCGTCGTCGCCGACGATCTGGTAGCTCACGGCCTTGCCCGATCCCAGGTCTTCCAGGTCCACAGTGGCGCCAAAGACGATGCGGCCGTCCGTGTCGAGCTGGGTCGGATCGATAACCTGGGCAGCCGACAGCTTCGACTCCACTTCCAGGATGCGGCCTTCGATAAAGGCCTGCTTTTCCTTGGCGGCGTCGTACTCGGCGTTTTCCGACAGATCGCCCTGCGCGCGGGCTTCGGAGATCGCCGTGATCACCGCGGGACGTTCGACGGCCTTGAGGCGCTGCAGTTCTTCCTTCAGGAGTTCAGCGCCACGCTTGGTAATCGGAATGGTGCTCATATCTCGTTCAACAAAAAAATGAGCCGCAGCGGAGCTGGAGCCATGCTCCCGGCAAGGTTGCCGGAAGCACTTCCGCTCGACCGCGGCTTTCGGATAGGACCGAACGGCCCGAAGGCCGTTCAATCGACGAATTCGACGTAGTGTAGGCCAGAAAGCCCGCCGGTATCAACCCGGCGGGTCTGGCAGCGCAGCAATCAGGCCAGTTGCTTGTGCAGGCTCTGCAGGTCGTAGACCTCCAGGCTTTGCATGTGCTTCAGGCCCTCCACTGCGGCGCGGGCGCCGGCAATGGTGGTGTAGTAAGGCACCCGGCCAGCCAGCGCGGCAATGCGGATCGAACGCGAATCGGCGATAGCCGTGCGCGTCTCGTCCACCGTGGTGAACACCAGCGCCAGTTCGCCGTTCTTGATCATGTCCACGATGTGCGGACGGCCATCCTTGACCTTGTTGACCACGCGCACCGGGATGCCCGCCGCCTCGATGGCCGACGCCGTGCCGCGCGTGGCGACGATCGGGTAGCCCAGGTCGTGCAGCATGCGGGCCACGCCCACGGCGCGCGGCTTGTCGCTGTCCTTGACGGTGATCAGCACGGTGCCCTTCTCGGGCAGGCGCGAACCGGCAGCCAGCTGGCTCTTGAACAGTGCCTCGCCGAACACCTTGCCCACGCCCATCACTTCACCGGTGGAGCGCATCTCGGGTCCAAGCACCGGGTCCACGCCCGGGAACTTGTTGAACGGGAACACGGCTTCCTTGACGCTGAAGTACGGCGGCACCACCTCTTCGCCGATACCCTGCGAGTCCAGCGACTGGCCGGCCATGCAGCGCGCGGCGATCTTCGCCAGCGACAGGCCGGTAGCCTTCGACACATACGGCACGGTCCGCGAGGCGCGCGGGTTCACTTCCAGCACGTACACGGTGTCTTCGCCATTGTGCTGCTGGATGGCGAACTGCACGTTCATCAGGCCGATCACGTTCAGCGCCTTGGCCATGGCGGCAGTCTGGCGCTTCAGCTCGTCCACGGTAGCCTGCGAGAGCGAGTACGGCGGCAGCGAGCAAGCCGAGTCGCCCGAGTGCACGCCAGCCTGCTCGATGTGCTCCATCACGCCGCCGATAAACACACGCTGGCCGTCGCTCAGCGCGTCCACGTCGCATTCGATCGCGTCGTTCAGGAAGCGGTCCAGCAGCACCGGGGAGTCATGCGACACCTTCACGGCCTCGCGCATGTAGCGCTCGAGGTCACGCGGCTCGTGCACGATTTCCATCGCGCGGCCACCCAGCACGTACGACGGGCGCACCACCAGCGGGTAGCCGATTTCCTCGGCCAGGCGCAGCGCCTCGTCCTCGGCCCGCGCGGTGCGGTTCGGCGGCTGGCGCAGGCCCAGTTCCTGCAGCAGCTTCTGGAAGCGCTCGCGGTCTTCCGCGGCGTCGATCATGTCCGGGCTGGTGCCGATGATGGGCACGCCGTTGGCTTCCAGGTCCAGCGCCAGCTTCAGCGGGGTCTGGCCGCCGTACTGGACGATCACACCGACCGGCTTTTCCTTGTCGACGATTTCCAGCACGTCTTCCAGCGTCAGCGGCTCGAAGTACAGGCGGTCCGAGGTGTCATAGTCGGTCGACACGGTTTCCGGGTTGCAGTTGACCATGATGGTCTCGTACCCGTCTTCGCGCAGCGCCAGCGCGGCGTGCACGCAGCAATAGTCGAACTCGATGCCCTGGCCGATCCGGTTCGGGCCACCGCCCAGCACCATGATCTTCTTGTTGGCGGTCGGCTCGGCCTCGCACTCGCCGTGTTCGGCTTCGTACGTGCCGTACATGTAGGCGGTGTTGGTGGCGAACTCGGCCGCGCAGGTGTCCACGCGCTTGTAGACCGGACGCACGTTCTGGGCGATCCGCGCCTCGCGCACCGACTTGGCGTCGGTCTTGAGCAGCTTCGCCAGGCGGCGGTCCGAGAAACCCTTCTGCTTGAGCAGGCGCAGTTCAGGCGTCGACAGGCTGGCCAGCGTGCGGTTGCGCACGATGGACTCAGTCTTCACGATGTCCTCGATCTGGGCCAGGAACCACGGGTCGATGGCGGTCTCGGCATGCACTTCCTCGAGCGACATGCCCAGGCGGAACGCGTCGCCCACGTACCAGATGCGGTCCGGGCCGGCTTCGCCGATCTCTTCCACCACCTCGTCGCGGTCGGTCGACTTCTCGTCCAGGCCGTCCACGCCCACTTCCAGGCCGCGCAGCGCCTTCTGGAACGACTCCTGGAAGGTGCGGCCCATGGCCATCACCTCGCCCACGGACTTCATCTGCGTGGTCAGGTGGCTGTCGGCCTGCGGGAACTTCTCGAAGGCGAAACGCGGCACCTTGGTGACCACGTAGTCGATCGACGGCTCGAACGACGCCGGGGTCTGGCCGCCGGTGATCTCGTTCTTCAGCTCGTCCAGCGTGTAGCCCACGGCCAGCTTGGCCGCCACCTTGGCGATCGGGAAGCCGGTGGCCTTCGAGGCCAGTGCCGACGAACGCGACACGCGCGGGTTCATCTCGATCACGATCATGCGGCCGTCCGCCGGGTTGATCGAGAACTGCACGTTCGAGCCGCCCGTATCCACGCCAATCTCGCGCAGCACGGCCAGCGAGGCGTTACGCAGGATCTGGTATTCCTTGTCGGTCAGCGTCTGCGCCGGGGCCACGGTGATCGAGTCGCCGGTGTGGATGCCCATCGGGTCCAGGTTCTCGATCGAGCAGATGATGATGCAGTTGTCCGCCTTGTCGCGGACCACTTCCATCTCGTATTCCTTCCAGCCCAGCAGCGATTCCTCGATCAGCAGCTCGCGCGTCGGCGACAGGTCCAGGCCGCGCTTGCAGATTTCCTCGAATTCCTCGCGGTTGTAGGCAATGCCGCCGCCTGAGCCGCCCAGCGTGAACGACGGGCGGATCACGATCGGGTAGCCCGTCGTGCCGGTGTCCGCTGCAATGCGCGACTGCACGGCCACGGCCTCGTCCATCGAGTGCGCGATACCAGACTTTGCCGAACCGAGACCGATCTTGGTCATCGCGTCCTTGAACTTCTGGCGGTCCTCGGCCTTGTCGATGGCTTCCGGCGACGCGCCGATCAGCTCCACCTTGTACTTGTCCAGCACGCCATGGCGATGCAGGTCCAGCGCGCAGTTCAGCGCGGTCTGGCCGCCCATGGTCGGCAGGATCGCATCGGGACGCTCGCGCTCGATGATGCGCTCGACCACCTCCCAGGTGATGGGCTCGATGTAGGTCACGTCGGCCGTATTCGGGTCCGTCATGATGGTCGCCGGGTTCGAATTGACCAGGATGACCTTGTAGCCCTCTTCGCGCAGGGCCTTGCAGGCCTGGGCGCCGGAGTAGTCGAATTCGCACGCCTGCCCGATGATGATGGGGCCCGCGCCGATGATGAGGATGCTCTTGATGTCTGTGCGTTTTGGCATTGCACGCTCTCTTTGGTGGCCGGTGCGCGAAGGTGTCGCGCGCCGCGCCGGATATTCAGGTTATTGCGACTCGCCGGATCAGTTCAGCGTGGCCGTTGCCAGCTTCGCGCCGAAGCCGATGAACATGGCTCCCACGCCGCTCGCCATGCCTGCCGACAGCCTGCGGCGCCGGCGGAACGCTTCGGCAAGCCGCGCGCCCACAAGGATGATGGTGGTCAGGTAGGCAAAGCTGCAGATCTGGCAGACCAGCCCCAGCGCCACGAACGACAGCACCGGGCGCGCGAACTGCGGGTCCACGAACTGGATAAAGAACGAGATGAAGAACAGGATGGCCTTCGGGTTCAGCAGGCTGATGACGAGCGCCTTGCCGAACGGGTCCGTGGTGCGCTCGACCGGCACTGCCGTCGCCGGCTGCCCGGGCTCGCCCCGCTGCGACCAGCTGCGCAGCGCGCCGCGCAGCATCTGGAAGCCGATCCAGGCCAGGTAGGCCGCACCGATGGTCTTGACCACGTAGAACAGCGCCGGGCTGGCCTTGAGCAGCGACGCCACCCCCGCAGCCGACAGCACCATCAGGATCAGGTCGCCCAGGAACACGCCGCACGCCCCCCGGTAGCCGGCGCGCACGCCACGCTGGGCGGCCACCGACAGCACGTACATCGAGTTCGGCCCCGGCAGCAGCACGATGAAGATCGTGCCGAGCACAAAGGTCCAGAAATCGGTAATGCCCAGGCTGGCGTGCATGAACGCGTTCATGGTTTCTCGCTGTGTCCTTGTTCTCGTTCGCGGCGGCTTACTGCTTCGCGCCCTTCATCAGCTTGATGAAGCGGTCGAACAGGTAGGCCACGTCGTGCGGGCCGGGCGAGGCTTCCGGGTGACCCTGGAAGCAGAACGCCGGCTTGTCCGTCAGCGTGAAGCCCTGCAGCGAGCCGTCGAACAGCGACGTGTGCGTGACGCGCACGTTGGCCGGCAGCGTGGCCGCATCCACGGCGAAACCGTGATTTTGCGACGTAATCACCACACGACCATCATCCATGTCCTTGACCGGATGGTTCGCGCCATGGTGGCCGAACTTCATCTTGAGGGTCTTGGCGCCCACGGCCAGCGCCATGATCTGGTGACCCAGGCAGATGCCGAAGGTGGGGATACCGCGTGCGATGAACTCGCGCGTGGCGGCCACGGCGTAGTCGCACGGCTCGGGGTCGCCGGGGCCGTTGGACAGGAAGATGCCGTCCGGATTCAGCGCCAGGGCGTCGGCGGCGCTGGCCTGGGCCGGCAGCACCGTGACCTTGCAGCCGCGCTCGGCCAGCATGCGCAGGATGTTGAACTTGACGCCGTAGTCATAGGCCACCACGTGGAACTGCGGCTTGTCCAGCTTGCCGTAGCCCTCGCCGAGCTTCCACTCGTTCTGGGTCCATTCATACGGTTCCTTGACCGACACCACCTTGGCCAGGTCCATGCCGGCCAGGCCGGGGAACGAGCGGGCCAGGTCGATAGCCTTCTGGACGTTGTCCTCGCCAGCCAGGATGCAGCCGTTCTGGGCACCCTTCTCGCGCAGGATACGGGTCAGCTTGCGGGTATCGATGCCGGCGATGGCCACCACCTTTTCCTGCTTGAGGTAGTGGGCGAGCGTGTGTTCCTTGCGGAAGCTCGAGGCCAGAATCGGCAGATCCTTGATGATCAGGCCGGCGGCATGGACTTTCGTGGCTTCGACGTCCTCACGATTCACCCCGACATTGCCGATATGCGGATACGTCAGCGTGACGATCTGCCGGGAATAGCTCGGGTCGGTGAGGATTTCCTGGTAACCGGTGATAGCGGTGTTGAACACCACTTCGCCGATGGTATGGCCGGAAGCGCCGATGGAATAGCCACGAAAGACCGTGCCGTCTGCAAGCGCGAGAATGGCGGACGGAAAAGACGGTAACACGGGTAGGCTCCTGCTGGACTCACCCCGTGACCGACCTGCTCAACGCCTCGTGCCCCGGGGCGGCGCCTCGCGCGCATGGGCGAGGGACCGGCCGACTGCGTCTCATTCGTCACTTTGTGCAGTGCACGAACGGCGCGCGCGGATGGGGCGGCGGAAGGTGGAATACGGTAGGCGCTAGGGTGAAGGGTTCTGAAAGCGAAACTTTCGAATTATATCCCGCCGTGCCCAATTTCTCAAGTTTTCAAGGACTTGCGATGGCAAGCCCTGCCGTGATCGGTTATATATAGCGCCGCCACTAACCTGCCGACACAGCCGCCGGCACCACCGCCGTGACCTCGATCTCCACCTGGGCGCGCGGCTCCACGAGATCCGCCACCTCCACCGCCGTCATCGCCGGGAAGTGCCGGCCGATGATTTCCCGATAGTGCTGGCCGATGTCCTTGTAGGCGCCCACGTACGCGGCCTTGTCCTTCACGTACCAGGTCATGCGCGCGATGTGCTCGGGGCGCGCCCCGCCCGCCGCCAGCACCGCCACGATATTGCGCAGGGTCTGCGCCACCTGGAGCGCGAAGTCGTCGGTCTCGAACTCGCACTGGGCATTCCAGCCGATCTGGCCGCCGACGAAGATCAGGCGGCTGCCGACCGTCATCTCGGCAAGGATGCCGTTGGCGTAGCCCCGGGGCGGTGCCCAGTCGGGCGGTTGCAGCGTTTTCAACATATGACGATCCGGTTATGCGTGGGAATGAAGGTAGCGCGCCATCGCGGTGCGTACCCGGTCGGGCAGCGGCGTTGGCGTCATGGTTTGGGTATCGACGCAGACGAGCCGCTGCGCCACCGTCAGGCGGGTGCTGCCGTCCGGCCCGCCAAAGCGGGTGTCGATGGCGAAGCTGGTCCGTCCGATGTGCGTCACGCGCAACTCGCGCGTCAGCAACTCGCCCAGCCGGCTCGGCGCTGTGAAGCGGCATTGCAGTTCGGCGGTCGGCACGCCGGCGTGGCCGGCGAGATGCATGGCGTCGAACGGCCAGTCGAGCCCATCGGCGAACCAGTCCTCGATCAAGTCGTTCAGCATCTCGAAGTAGCGCGGATAGAACACGATGCCGGCCGTGTCGCAGTGCTTGAAGCGCACCCGCACCGTGTTGCGGAATACCTCGCTCATGGCTGGCCGCCCTCCGCCCCGGCGGCCAGCTGGCGCAGCCGGAACCGTTGCAGCTTGCCCGTCTCGGTACGCGGCAGCGCGGCCACGAACTCGATCCGGCGTGGGTATTTATAAGGCGCGATCTCGCGCTTCACGTAGTCCTGCAGCGCGGCGCGCGTGGCGTCGCCCGGCTCCACGCCGGGGCGCAGCACCACGTAGGCCATCACCACCTGCCCGCGCTCCGGGTCCGGCGCGCCCACCACGCCGCACTCGGCCACGGCCTCGTGGCGCATCAGCGTGCCTTCCACCTCGGGTCCGGCGATGTTGTAGCCGGCCGAGATGATCATGTCGTCCGAGCGCGCCTGATAGAAGTAGTAGCCATCGGCGTCGGCCATGAAGGTATCGCCCGGCAGGTTCCAGCCATCGCGCACGTAGTTGGCCTGGCGCGGGTCGTCCAGGTAGCGGCAGCCCGTGGGCCCGCGCACGGCCAGCTTGCCGACCGTACCCGGCGGCACCGGCTGCATGGCTTCATCGACGATGCGGGCCTCGTAGCCCGGCACCACGCGGCCCACCGCGCCGGGGCGCACGTCGGCGCCGGCGCTGGAGATGAAGATGTGCATCATTTCAGTGCCGCCCAGCCCATCGGTCATCTCGATGCCGGTGGCCGCCTTCCACGCCTGGCGCGTGGCGTCCGGCAGCGCCTCGCCGGCGGAGACGCTCTTCTTCAGGCTGGAGAGGTCGAACTGCGGCGCCAGCGTGGCCATCTGGCGATAGAAGGTCGGAGCCGTGAAGACGATGGTCGCGCGGTGATCCTGGATCAACTTCAGCAGCGTCTCGGGCGTGAGCTTCTCGGCCAGCGCCGTGCTCGCCCCGATCCGCAGCGGAAAACACAGCATCCCACCCAGCCCGAAGGTGAACGCCAGCGGCGGCGTGCCGCAGAAGATGTCGTCCGCCGTGGGCTTGAGCACGTGGCGCGGGAACAGGTCGCACATCGCCAGCACGTCGCGGTGGAAGTGCATCGTGCCCTTGGGCTGGCCGGTGGTGCCGCTGGTGAAGGCGATCAGGCAGGTGTCGTCGGCGGCGGTGTCGCAGGCGGTGAAGGTGTCGGGCTTGCCGGCCAGCGCCGTCTCCAGCGCGTCCGGGCCGGTGCCGTTGAAGTAGCGCACCGTCTTCAGGCTGGGGCAGAAGTGCTCGCCGCCGGCCAGCCGGTTGGCATCGAGTTCGGCCTGAAGCCGGGCATCGCAGAGCGCCGCGCCCACCTCGGCTTTGTCGATGACCTGCTTCAGCTCCTTCGCGCGCAGCAGCGGCATGGTCGGCACGGCGATCAGCCCGGCCTTCAGCGTGGCCAGCCAGCAGGCCGCCATCATCAGGTTGTTCGGCCCGCGCAGCAGCACGCGGTTGCCGGGCACCAGCGCCATATCCTCCACCAGCACATGGGCGATGCGGCTGACCAGCGCGGCCAGCTCGGCATAGGTCACGGTCTCGATGCGGCCGTCGCGCTCGTGCCGTATGGCCACGCGGGCGCCCTGCCCGGCTGCCACGTGGTGGTCCACCAGCGCCTCGGCGGCGTTCACCCGCGCCGGATAGGTGGTGTCGGCGTTGAAGCGGAATTCGGGCCATTGCGCCGGTGGCGGCAGGCGGTCGCGGGCGAAGGTATCGACCACGGTATCGCGCGTGGAAGTCGTGGAAGTGGAAGCGGCAGGGGCGGGGGCGGCCATGCTTGTCTCTCCTGTTTTCGTCGATTTACGACCGGCTGCGCTCGGCCGCGGCCAGCGTCTCGCGCGCGATGATCAGCTTCTGCACCTCGGTGGCGCCTTCATAGATCCGCAGCGAACGGATCTCGCGATACAGGCTTTCCACGCGCGTGCCGACCTTCACCCCGAGCCCGCCAAACATCTGCACGGCACGGTCGATGACCTGCTGGGCGTTCTCGGTGGCCACCATCTTGGCCATCGCCGCTTCCCGGGTGGTGCGCACGCCCCGCACGTCGCGCAGCCACGCGGCGCGGTAGGTGAGCAGCGCGGCGGCGTCCACTGCCGTAGCCATGTCGCCGATGGCGGCCTGGGTCAGTTGCAGGTCCGCCAGCACGCCGCCGAACATCGGGCGGCTGGTGGCGCGCGCCAGCGCATCGTCCAGCGCGGCCCGGCCGAAGCCCAGCGCGGCCGCCGCCACCGAGGCGCGGAAGATGTCGAGCGTCATCATCGCCACCTTGAAGCCCTGCCCCGGCTCGCCCAGCCGCTGGCCCACGGGCACGCGGCAGTTGTCGAATTGCAGCGTGGCCAGCGGGTGCGGGGCGATCACGTCGATCCGCTCGGCAATGCGCAGGCCCGGCGTGTCGGCATCCACCACGAAGGCGGTGATGCCGCGCGCGCCCGGTGCCTCGCCGGTGCGGGCAAACACGCAGTAGAAATCGGCGATGCCGCCGTTCGAAATCCACGTCTTGCTGCCGTTCAGCACGTAGTGGCTGCCGTCCTCGGCCAGCCGCGCGCTGCATTGCATTGCCGCCACATCGGAGCCAGCCTCGGGCTCGGACAGTGCGAACGCGGCAATGGCCTCCCCGCGCGCCACGCGCGGCAGGTAATGGGCGCGCACGGCGTCGCTGCCGGCCAGCGTGATCGCGCCCGAGCCCAGCCCCTGCATGGCGAAGGCGAAGTCGGCCAGCCCGTCGTGGCGGGCCAGCGTTTCGCGCAGCAGGCACAGCGCGCGCGAGTCCAGCGCCGGCAGCGCGCCGCCGTGGGCGGCCGGCACGCAGTAGCGCAGCCAGCCGGCGTCGCCCAGCTGCCGCACCAGCGCCCGGCAGGCGGCGTCCGTATCGGTGTGATCGACGTGAGCCAGCGCGGTGCGGCACCACGCGTCCAGGTCGCGCTCCAGCGCCCGGTGCGCATCGTCGAAAAACGGCAGGTCGAGGTAGGTCTTGTCGCTCATGGATGCTCCGTGGCCTCTATCCGCCTCAATCGCCCTCGAACACCGGCTTCTGCTTCGCCACGAAGGCGTCGTAGGCGCGGCGGAAGTCCTTCGTCTGCATGCAGATGGCCTGCGCCTCGGCCTCGGCCTCGATCGCCTCGTCCAGCCCCATGTTCCATTCCTGATGCAGCAGCTTCTTGGTCACGCCATGCGCGAAGGTCGGCCCCGCCGCGATCTGGGCGGCCAGCGCCTGGGCGGCGGCCAGCACGGCGTCCGGCGCGTGGAGCGCGTTGAAGAAACCCCATTGCTGGCCTTCCTCGGCGGTCATCGCGCGGCCCGTGTAGAGCAGCTCGCTCGCCCGGCCCTGCCCGATCACGCGCGGCAGCAGCGAGCACGCGCCCATGTCCGCGCCGGCCAGCCCCACGCGCACGAACAGGAAGGCCGTCTTCGCCTGCGAAGTGCCGAGCCGCAGGTCCGAGGCCAGCGCCATCATCGCCCCGGCCCCGGCACAGATGCCGTCGATGGCGCTGATCACCGGCTGCGGGCAGGCGCGCATCGCCTTGACCAGATCGCCGGTCATGCGGGTGAAATCGAGCAGTTCGGGCATGCTCATCTTGGTGAGGGGGCCGATGATCTCGTGCACATCGCCGCCCGAGCAGAAATTGCCGCCCGCGCCGGTCACCACCACGGTCTTGATGTCGGTGGCGTAGCAGAGGCCGCGGAACAGGTCGCGCAGTTCCGCGTAGGAATCGAAGGTCAGCGGGTTCTTGCGCTCGGGCCGGTTCAGCGTGATGGTGGCCACCTTGCCGTCGCCGGACACCGACCACAGGAAGTGCCGGGGCTGGTAATCGGCAAACGGGCGCTTGTGGTGATGCATGTGCAGTGCAATCTCGCTCATGGGTTGTCTCTCTCGCTTTCGCCTTCGAATTTGTTCGATGTCAGCCGGCCATGACTTCGCCGCCCGCCACGGGCACGGCCTGCCCCGTGATGGCGGAGGCCGACGGACGGCACAACCACGCCACGGCATCGGCCACCTCGTCCGGCTGTACCAGCCGGCGCTGCGGGTTGCGCGCGGCCAGCTCGGCCCGCGCCTGGTCTTCCGTGCGGCCGGTCTTGCCGACGATATTCGCCACCGCGTCGCGCACGATGTCGGTTTCGGTGTAGCCGGGGCAGACCGCGTTGACGGTGATGCCCTTGGCGGCCAGCTCCAGCGCCAGCGCCCGCGTGAGGCCGATCACGCCATGCTTGGCCGCGCAGTAGGCGCTGACGTAGCCGTAGCCGATCAGCCCTGCCGTGCTCGCCACGTTGACGATGCGCCCCCAGCCCGCGCCCAGCATTGCCGGCAGCGCGGCCTGCGTGCACAGGAAGGTGCCGGTCAGGTTGACGTCAAGCATGCGCTGCCACAGTGCGAGGTCGGTCTTGCCGAACGGTGCGCTGTGGGCCTGCCCGGCGTTGTTGACCAGCAGCGTGATGGGGCCGCGCGCTGAGGTGGCGGCGGCGAACGCCGCTTCCACGCTGGCGGGATCGGCGATGTCGGCACACACGGCACCTACCGAGGCGTCACCGAGCCGGTGCGCCTGCAGCGTGGTGACGGTGGCGTCGAGCGTGGCGGCATCGCGGCCCAGCAGCGTCACGCTGGCGCCTTCGCCCAGCAACTGGCGGGCGATGGCGGCCCCGATGCCGCGCCCGCCGCCGGTGACGAGCGCGTGCTTGCCAATCAAGGATGGGGATGGCGTCATGTCACTTCCCCGGCGGCACACCGGCCGCGCGTTCCAGATTGGTTTCGAGCTGGCGCTTGCCGGCCACGTACTGCTTCGGCCAGGTCACGTCGCGGAAGCCGAGCCGCGCGGCCTCGTGCAGCGTCCAGGCCGGATCGGCCAGATGCGGGCGGGCAATCGCGCACAGGTCGGCACGGCCCGCCGCGACAATGCTGTCCACATGGTCGGCCTCGAAGATGGCGCCGACGGCAATCGTCGGGATGCCAGCCTCGTTGCGGATGCGGTCCGCGAACGGCGTCTGGTACATCCGGCCATAGACGGGCGCCTGATCGGGGCTGACCTGCCCGGAAGAGCAGTCGATCATGTCCGCGCCGGCCGCCTTGAACGCGCGCGCGATGGCGACCGCGTCGTCGGCGGTAATGCCGCCCTCCACCCAGTCGTGCGCGGAAATCCGCACCGACATCGGCCGCTCCGCCGGCCAGACCGCGCGCACGGCGGTAAAGACTTCGAGCGGAAAGCGCAGCCGGTTCGCCAGCGTGCCGCCATAGGCATCGGTGCGCAGATTGGTCAGCGGCGAGATAAAGCTGGAGAGCAGGTAGCCGTGGGCGCAGTGCAGTTCCAGCCAGTCAAAGCCCGCTTCCGCCGCGCGGCGGGCGTTGGCCACGAAGTCATCGCGCACCTGCGCCATGTCGGCGGGGGTCATCTCGCGCGGCATCTGCGAGATGCCGGGCAGGTAGGGCAGCGGCGACGCCGAGATCAGCGGCCAGTTGCCCGCCGCCAGCGGGTAGTCCATCTTCTCCCAGCCCAGCTGGGTCGAGCCCTTGCGGCCCGCATGGCCCAGCTGGATGGCGATCATCGCGTCGCTGTTGGCGTGCACGAAATCGACGATCCGGCGCCACGCATCGCGCTGGGTGTCGTTCCACAGCCCGGGGCAGCCCGGCGTGATCCGCGCGTCCGGGGACACGCAGGTCATCTCGGCCACGACCATGCCCGCCCCGCCCAGCGCCCGCGCGCCCAGGTGCACGAGGTGGAAATCGCCCGGCACGCCATCGACCGACGAATACATCGCCATCGGGCTGACCACCACGCGGTTCTTGAGGGTGACGCCGCGCACGCGGTACGGCGTGAACATCGGCGGCAGGCCGTGTTGGGGATCGGCGGCGCGCAGGTGCAGCGTCTCGGGCGGCACGCCGGCCTGGGCGGCCAGCCATTGTTCGAAGTCCGCCACGTAGCCGGCATCGCGCACGCGCAGGTTCTCGTGGGAGATGCGCTGCGAGCGGGTGAGCAGCGAGTAGGCGAACTGCTCGGGCGCGAGGCTGTCCGCGTAGCGCTCCACGTTCTCGAACCATTCCGTGGAGTTGCGCGCGGCGTTCTGGATCTTGAGCACTTCCACGCTGCGGGTGGCCTCATAGTGCGTCAACGCCTCGGGCAGGCCGTCGATGCCGCCGTGCGCGCGCCCGATGGCGTTGGCGAGGTCGATGGCATCCTCCAGCGCCAGCTTGGTCCCCGAGCCGATCGAAAAATGTGCCGTATGCGCTGCATCGCCCATCAACACAACCGGCACCCGGCGCCCGTCGTCCAGCGTGTTCCAGTGCACCCAGCGGTGGCAGATCACGCGCGGGAAACGAATCCAGATGGCCGAGCCGCGCAGATGGGTGGCGTTGCTGATGAGCTTGTGACCGTCCAGATGGCGCGCAAACAGGCGCTCGCAGAAGGCCACGCCCTCCTCCTGGCTCATCTGCTCGATGCCGGCGGCGCGCCAGACGCGCTCGGGGGCCTCGACGATGAACGTGGATGTGGTGTCGTCAAAGCGGTACGCATGGGCCTGGAACCAGCCGTGCCCGGTCTTCTCGAAGGCGAACGTGAACGCGTCGAACAGCTTGTGCGTGCCGAGCCAGACGAAGCGGCACTGGCGGGTGTCGATATCCGGCGCGAAGGTCTCGGCGTAGCGCGTGCGGATGCGGCTGTTGATGCCATCGCACGCAATCACCAGGTCGGCCCCGTACTGGCGCGCCAGCGCCTGGTCATCGGCCACATCGGTCTCGAACACGAGCTGCACGCCCAGCGCCTCGCAGCGCGCCTGGAGGATGTTCAGCAGCCGCTTGCGGCCGATGCCGATAAAGCCGTGGCCGCCCGAGCGGATGGTGCGGCCGCCGATATGGATGTCGATGTCGTCCCAGTGGTTGAACGCGGCGTCGATCTCGCGCGCGCTCTCGGGGTCGGCCTGGCGCAGGTTTTCCAGCGTGGCGTCGGAGAACACCACGCCCCAGCCAAACGTGTCGTACGGCCGGTTGCGCTCCACCACCACCACCTCGTTGGCGGGGTCCTGCAGCTTCATCAGCAGCCCGAAATACAGGCCCGATGGGCCACCGCCTATGCAAAGCACGCGCATCGCTCGCCTCACTACATCATGGTTAAATATTTTATGCTTAAAATATTAGGCTGCAGGGGAAGTCGTGGCAAGCGAAATCTGCACGGCCGAGGAATGCTCCCGAGCCGCACCGACTTCGCCCCTATATATATAGGCAGTCAGCCCGCCATGGCGGTCTTGACCTGCTCAAGTGCTGTGGGGTCCTCAATTGTGGTCAGGTCGCCCGGGTCGCGGCCCTCCGCCACAGCCTGGATCGCCCGGCGCAGCAGCTTGCCGGAGCGCGTCTTGGGCAGCGCGTTGACGAAATAGACCCGCGCCGGCCGCGCCACCGCGCCCAGTTGCTGGTCCACCGTCTTCATCAGCTCGCCCTCCAGCGCCTGGCAGTCCGCCGGCGTGGCGGTGCGGGCCGCGTCGCGGGCGATGCAGAACGCCATCGCCACCTGCCCCTTGAGCGCGTCCTGCACGCCCACCACGGCCACCTCGGCCACGCCGGGGTGCGAGGACAGGCTTTCCTCGATCTCGCGCGTGCCCAGCCGGTGCCCCGCCACGTTGATCACATCGTCGGTGCGGCCGAGGATGAAGACATAGCCGTCCTCGTCGCGCACGCCCCAGTCGAAGGTCGAGTAGCACTGGCGGTTCGGCACGGCGGACCAATAGGTCTTGACGAAGCGTTCGTCATCGCCCCAGACCGTGCTCATGCAGCCCGGCGGCAGCGGATAGTCGATGGCCACCACGCCCTTCTGGTTCGGCGGGCATTCCTCGCCGGTAACCTCGTCCACGATGCGCAGGTCGTAGCCATAGGCCGGCACGCCGGGGGAACCGAGCTTGGGCGGCAGCGCCTCCACGCCGCGCTGGATGGCAATGATCGGCCAGCCGGATTCGGTCTGCCAGTAGTTGTCCACCACGGGCTTGCCGATGCCGTCCTGGATCCAGCGCGCGGTGGGCTCGTCCAACGGCTCGCCGGCCAGGAACAGCAGCCGCAGGCTGGACAGGTCGTGGCGCCGCAGCAGCGCCGGGTCCTGCTTCTTGAGCACGCGGATCGCCGTCGGCGCGCTGAACATGATGTTCACGCCGTACTGCGCCACGATCTGCCAGAGGATGCCGCCATCGGGCCGGATCGGCGTGCCTTCGTACATGACCGTGGCCATGCCCGCCAGCAGCGGCGCGTAGACGATATAGCTGTGCCCCACCACCCAGCCGATGTCCGACGCCGTGAACATCGTGTCGCCGGGCTTGCCGCAGAAGATGTACTCCATCGACGTGGCCAAGGCCACCGCATAGCCACCGGTATCGCGCTGCACGCCCTTCGGCTTGCCGGTGGTGCCGGAGGTGTAGAGCACGTACGAAGGCTCGCTCGACTCCAGCCAGGCGCAGGGCACCACCTGCCCGGCCACGCGCTCGCGCCAGGCGGCGTAGTCCTCGTCGCGGCCAGCGGTGACCGGCATGTCCGCGAGGCCACGGTTGACCAGCAACACCTTGTCGGGATGATGGCCGGCAAGGCGGATCGCTTCGTCCAGCAGCGGCTTGTAAGGCACGACCTTGCCCGCGCGGGAGCCTGCGTCGGCGCTCACGATCACGCTCGGCTTGGCATCGTCGATGCGCGCAGCAAGGCTCACCGAGGCAAACCCGCCGAAGACCACCGAATGCACGGCGCCGATGCGGGCGCAGGCCAGCATGGCGAACATCGCCTCGGGAATCATCGGCATGTACACCAGCACGCGGTCGCCCTTGCGCACGCCAAGCCCCTGGAGGATGGCGGCCATGCGCTGCACCTCGTCATGAAGCTGGGCGTAGGTGTAGACGCGCTGCTGGTCCGTCTCGGTGGACACGTAGATCAGCGCGCGCTGGTCGGCGCGGTCCGCCAGATGGCGGTCGATGGCGTTGTGGCAGAGGTTGGTACGCCCGCCGACGAACCAGCGCGCGAAGGGCGGCCGGCTGTCATCGAGCACGGTCTCGAAGGGTGTCTCCCAGTCGATCCGCTTCGCCTGTTCCGCCCAGAACCCCGCCGGGTCGGACAGCGATCGCGCATGCAGGGCACGGCTTGCCGTCATGGTGTGTCTCCTCCGCCTGATCCGGCGTGTCTTTGGTCCAGGCCAGTGTGCCAGCGCGTGGGGCGCCGGTCTATCGGTGGAACTATCGGGAACTGGCGGAAATTATGGGGAACTGGCGTGGAACTACCGGGACCCGCCGTGGGCGCGCAGCGGGGCCATCTGGCGCGGGGAATCGACCATCACGGCGTCCATGCCAAGGCGGACCGCTTCGTCGAAAGTGGCGGCATCGTTGACGCCAAATGCCACCATCCGGGCACCTGCGCCCTGGCGGAAGCAGGCTACCGAGCGGGCCGTCCACAGTGCCGCGCGCGCCGGCGAGCCGGCCTTGCCCATCGTGAAGGACTCCACAACCTCCACATTGCGGCGCATTTCGAACCCGGCCCAGGTGCCGGGTGCCTGCGGCGGGTCGCACCGGTCCGCCAGCGCCACGTTCACCAGCCGGCCGCGCGTGGCATCGCGCGACTCGAACACGCGGGCTTCCGGCCACGCCGCGAACGCCTGCTGGTAGGCCGCATCGGTCGAATACAGGGTCACGCGGCCCCACGCGCCCTGCTCGGCCAGCACCGCCGCCACGGCGGCTGCCTGGGGCGCTGCCGGCACGGCCTTCATGTCGAGGATGACCGGCACGGCGGGTGGAATGGCCGCGAGCGCCTCCGCCAGGGTGGGCAGCGGCTCGGGATGGGTTCGATAGGGTTGGGTGCCGGAAGCCGGGTCGGTGTACCGCCAGCCCGCATTGAGCCGCCGAAGGGCTTCGAGCGGCGTGTCGGCCACGGTGCCCTGCCCGTCTGTCAGCGCGGAAAGATCGGCCGGACGATAGAGCACCGGCACGCCGTCCCGGCTCAACTGGACCGACAGCCAGATCATGTCCACGCCGTGGGATAGCGCCGACCGGATTGCCGCGAGGGTGTTTTCCGGCGCATCGGCGGTGCCGCCACGGTGGGCGATGATCCAGGGCCGCTGCGGGCCGGCCACCGGCCCCGCCGACGGGCAGGCCGCCAGCAGGCTGGCGGCGGCGAGCACCGCCGCCGTCCGGCACGTTGAAACTTTCAGGAAATTGGGAGTAAAGCTCACAAAACGCCTCCGTCGGAGAAGTGGGGGCGGCAGGTAGTCTCCCGGTCTGGTCCTAGTGGACCTTGCTCTTGCTGGCGCTCGCCTTGGGGGCCGGCGACGCCTTGGTCTCGCGCACGACCTTGGCCGAGGCGGCCTTGGACGCCGGCTTGGCCGCACCCTTGCGCGGGGTGGCTTCCACCACCACACGCTTGCGCGGCTCCGCCTTCTCGGCTCTTTCCGCCTTGGCGGACTTGCTGACGGTACGGCCCCTGGGCTCTGGCTTGCCACGCGTGGCGGCACGCGCCGGCGTGTCGTCATCGTCGTCACGCGCCGCGCGGGCGGCGGCCGGCGAGTTGGGCCGGACCATCAGCACAAGGCTCTGGCCCGCCACGAGCTTGCTGCCCGACAGCTTGTTCCACGACTGCACCTGGCGCGGCGAGACGCCGTAGCGGCGCGCCACCGACACCACCGTGTCGCGCCGGCTGGCCCGCACGACGATGCGCTTGGCGTCCGGTACATCTGGCTCCACGGACAGCATCGCCGTGTCCACCAGCGAGGCGCTGATGTCCTGGTCATGCCGCTCGGAGCGCGGAATCATCACCGTCGAGCCCGCCTTCAGGCGCATGCCCTTGGGAATGCGGTTGATCTCGCGCAGCGTATCCGCATCGACATTGAGCCGCGCCGCCAGCGCTTCCACGCGCTCGCGGCTGTCCACGGTCACCGCCGTCCAGCTCGACAGCCCGCCCCGGTACGTATTGAGGTTGTACTGGAAGCGCTCGGCGTTATCGAACGGCAGCAGGATCTGCGGATTGGCCGCGCCGAGGATCACCGGGCGGTTGAACGAGGGGTTCAGCGCCTTGAACTCGTCCAGCGGCATGTTGGCGAGCTTGGCGGCCAGCGCCACGTCGATGTCCCGCGAGGTGGTCACCGTGACGAAGTACGGGTGATCGGGGATCTCGGGCAGCTTCACGCCGTACGCGGCCGGGTTGGCGATGATGTTCTTCACCGCCTGGAGCTTGGGCACGTAGTAGCGCGTCTCGTTCGGCATGGTCAGGCTGGCGTAGTCCGTAGGCAGCCCGCGCGCCTGGTTGCGGGCGATGGCCCGCGAGACGGCGCCCTCGCCCCAGTTGTACGCGGCCAGGGCCAGGTGCCAGTCGCCGAACATGTCGTACAGGCGCGAGAGGTAGTCGAGCGCGGCATCCGTGGAGGCCAGCACATCGCGCCGCTCGTCGCGGAACATGTTCTGCTTGAGGTTGTAGGACTTGCCCGTGCTCGGGATGAACTGCCACATGCCGGCCGCCTTGGCCGTGGATTCCGCCTGCGGATTGAACGCGCTCTCCACGAACGGCAGCAGGGCCAGCTCCGTGGGCATCTTGCGCCGCTCCAGCTCTTCCACGATGTGGTACAGGTAGCGGCTCGACCGCCCCACCATCCGCTCCATATAGTCAGGGCGTGCCGCGTACCACTGGGTGCGGTCATCGACCAGCGTGCCCTCGAGGTCCTGCATGGCAAAGCCACGGCGGATGCGGTCCCAGATATCGTTCGACGGGCCGCGCAGCCAGTCGAGGCTGACCTGGTCCACATTGACCACGGTGGTGCTGCCGAGCGTGCCGGCGCGTCCGGTGCTGTTGAGCGTGTTGAGCGGGTCCTTGGGCGGACCGGATTCGAGGGCGGTCGTCGTGCCGGCCATCTCGCCGGCGGGCGGGGTGGGCGTGCTGGCGCAGGCTGCAACCAGCGCCGCACACGCAACTACCGCCAGAAATCGACCAAATTGCATGAATTTCTCTGAAGTGACGCCAAAAAAGGTGGCCCGATCCTATGGAAAAGCCCCGTTGGCGTCAATGAGATTTTCCCGCGAGCGGCCGATCAACCGGCCTGTTTCGGACAAATTCGATGTCCTCTTCGATGTCCTCCCCGATGTCTTCCCAGCGCCGGCCCGGGGTCAGCGGAAGCCCTGCGCCCGCTCAGCGGAAGTTGTCCTTCCAGCCGCGCAGCGCGCCAAAAGCCGCCGCGTCGGTACTTGTATCGGCGCCCTGGGCGGCCACCGCCCGGCGCACCTGCGGCTCGCGCGAGCGCAGGAAGGGATTGACCGCGCGCTCGTGCGCCACGGTGGTTGGCACGGTGGGCGTGCCGGCCTCGCGCAGCGCGTCCACGCGGGCCGCCCAGGCGGCGAGGTCCGCATTGGCCGGCTCCACGGCCTGCGCAAAGCGCACATTGCTGCGCGTGTACTCGTGGGCGCAGTAGACGCGGGTGTCGCCCGGCAGCGCGGCCAGTTTGTCCAGCGAGGCCAGCATCTGCGCCGGCGTGCCCTCGAACAGCCGCCCGCAGCCGCTGGCGAACAGGGTGTCGCCACAGAACACCACCGGGCCGGCGCCGGGCAGGTCGCCCGCATAGGCCACATGGCCGGCGGTATGCCCGGGCACGTCGATCACGCGGAAGGCGGCGGCCGGATGGCGCAGCGTCACCGTGTCGCCCTCGCGCACCGCCTGGGTGCGGTGGCCGATACGTTCGCCGGCCGGGCCAACCACCGGCACGGGGGCGCCGTCGGGCCCCTCGGGATGGGCCGCCAGCAGGTCCGCCACCCCGCCCTGGTGATCGCCATGGTGATGGGTGATTACAATAGCGCCCAGTGCCAGCCCGCGCTCGGCCAGAAACCGCGCCACGGGCGCGGCCTCGCCGGGGTCGACGATGGCGGCGCTATGCCCGTCATGGATCGCCCAGATATAGTTGTCCTGGAATGCGGGGATTGACTCCACTTTCAACATGAGTGCTCCTATGTCCAACCGACCGATTATAGATTGGGAAGAATGGCTCGCCTCGCCGCCCGGCCAGTACGTGCTGGAATGGGAGTCGCGCCAGTACGACCAGGTCGTGGCGGACATCTTCGGCTATCACGCCGTGCAGATGGGCCTGCCCGCCATTGACACCCTGCGCGAGAACCGCATGCCGTTCTCGGCACTGGCGCTGGACGGCCGCGCCGGCCCCCATGGCCCGCGCGACGCCCATCCGGATGCCCGCCAACTGCTGTGCCGCTTCGACGAACTGCCGTTCGACACCCAGAGCATCGATCTCGTCACCCTGCCGCACATCCTGGAATTCTCCGAAGACCCGCACGAAGTGCTGCGCGAGGTCTCCCGCGTGCTGATGCCCGAAGGCCGCATCGTGGTGACCTGCTTCAACCCGATGAGCCTGTGGGGCGCCCGCCAGGGCCTGAACCGGCTCGGCGCCCTGCCCTTCCTGCCCAGCGACGCCCAGACCATGGGTTTCGTCCGCATCAAGGACTGGCTCAAGCTGCTCGGGTTCGATATCATTCGCGGCCGCTTTGGCTGCTACTGCCCGCCCTACCGCACCGAGCGCTGGCTGCAACGCAGCGCGTTCATGGAGAAGGCCGGCGACCGCTGGTGGCCCATCTTCGGCGCCGTCTACATGATCTCGGCGGTCAAGCGGGTGAAGAACATCCGACTCGTCGGCCCGGCCTGGAAAAATCCGAAATCCGCGCTGACGCCAGTCTCCGCCCCGGTGGCCACGCCCACCGGCACGCACGGCAAGACGCCGCGCGACCCTCGCTGAACCCATCGACCACGCCATGCAAGAAGTTACGATTTACTCCGACGGCGCCTGCAAGGGCAACCCCGGCCCCGGCGGCTGGGGCGCCGTGCTCGTCGCGGGCACCCATGAGAAAGAACTGTTCGGCGGCGAGAACCCGACCACCAACAACCGCATGGAGCTGATGGCCGTGATCGAGGCGCTGCGCTCCCTGAAGCGTCCGTGCGTGGTCCAGGTCTATACGGACTCGCAATACGTCCAGAAAGGCATCAGCGAGTGGATCACCGGCTGGAAGGCGCGCGGCTGGAAGACGGCCGACAAGAAGCCGGTGAAGAACGCCGACCTGTGGCAGCAACTCGACGAAGCGCGCCAGCCGCACACCATCTCCTGGCACTGGGTGCGCGGCCACAACGGCCACCCGGGCAACGAGCGGGCCGACGCGCTGGCGAATCGCGGCGTGGCGTCCATCGCCGTGTAACCGCCCCCCCGCTGCCCGTCCTCGTCTCCTGCCTCGTCTCCTGCCTCGTCTCCTGCCTCGCCTCCGTTAAAATGCCCGCCATGCGACAGATCGTTCTCGACACCGAAACCACCGGCCTGAACCACGCCACCGGCGATCGCCTGATCGAAATTGGCTGCGTGGAACTGGTGAACCGGCGCCTGACCGGCCGCCACCTGCACTACTACATCAACCCCGAGCGCGATATCCACGAGGACGCCATCGCCGTCCACGGCATTACGCTCGATTTCCTGGCCGACAAGCCGAAATTCGCCGAAGTGGTCCACGACATCCGCGAATTCGTGCAGGACGCCGAGCTGATCATCCACAACGCGGCGTTCGACCTGGGATTCCTGGACATGGAATTCCAGCGACTGGGCCACCAGCCCTTCCGCACGCACGCCGCCAACGTGATCGATACGCTGCGCGAAGCGCGCCAGATGTTCCCGGGCAAGCGGAATTCGCTCGACGCACTGTGCGACCGCCTCGGCATCAGCAACGCCCACCGCACCCTGCACGGCGCCTTGCTCGATGCGGAACTGCTCGCCGAGGTCTACCTGGCCATGACGCGCGGCCAGAACTCGCTGGTCATCGACATGCTGGATGCCGGCAGCCACGGCGCCGGCGCCCAGGCCGCGGCAGACCTCTCCGCCCTGACCCTGCCTGTGCTGCTGGCTACCGACGACGAAGTCACCGCCCACATGGGCGTGCTGAAGGAACTCGACAAGGCCAGCGGCGGCAAGACCGTCTGGCAGGAACCGGCCGAAGCGACGCCGACGCTGCAGTAATCGCGAACTTTCTCGCGCAAAGCCGAAAAAAGGGCTTTACAAGATACTGCGACATCTGCATAATCTCGTTTCTCCACTGCACGACGTCACGCAACAACGACGCCGACGCAGCAAGGGGTGGTTAGCTCAGCGGTAGAGCACTGCCTTCACACGGCAGGGGTCACAGGTTCAATCCCTGTACCACCCACCAGAATACGGTGACCAAAGAGGATCTGAGGCGAAAGCCCAGGTCCTTTTTGCTTTGGGGCGCCGCCGAAGTTGACGCACGGGGCCCTCTGGCACAATCCCGCCATCCTGTCTGCTTCCCACCCCATGCTCCGCCTCACCCTCCTCTTCGCCATCACCGCCGTTGCCGAAATCGTCGGTTGCTATCTGCCGTGGCTGGTGCTCAAGCAGGGCAAAAGCATGCTGCTGCTAATCCCCGCCGCAATTTCCCTCGCCCTGTTTGCCTGGCTGCTAACCCTCCACCCCACCGCCGCCGGGCGCACGTATGCCGCCTATGGCGGCATGTATATCGTCGTGGCGCTGGTGTGGTTGCGGGTGGTGGATGGTGTGCGGCTGACTGGCTGGGATCTGGCCGGCGCGGTGGTGTGCCTTGCCGGCATGGCGTTGATTGCGTTGCAGCCACGGGCTTAGGGCGCCCTTACGCCACCTCGAAGAAGTGCGTGCCGTCGCGGTCAAGTTGGGCGATGAGGCCGAATTCCCAGTCGAGGTAGGCCTGCATGGCGGCCGATGCGTTGTCGGTGCCTTCGTACGGGCGGCGGTAGCGGTCGGTTCTGGGCACGGCGAGGCGGGTTTCGCCGGATTCCAGCGGCAGGCCGGCGTCGATCCATGCCGTGGTGCCGCCTTCCAGCACCAATACCTGTGCCGATTTCAGCCGCTTCAGGTCCGCCGCCGCAAAGCGGGCGAGCTGGCTGGTGCCGCAGGTCAGCACATAGCGTTTTGCCGAAGGAATCGCCGCCAGCGCCTGCGCCAGTTGGGCGCGGATGACGAACCAGGCGCCTGGGATATGGCGCTTCACGTAATTGGCGCTGGCCGTCACGTCGAGCACGGCGATGTCGCCCTCGCCTGCCTGATCTAGCCATTTCGCGAGTTCGGCCGGCGAGACGGATTCAACAGCCTCCGCCTCGGGCACCGGCGCCGCCGGCGTGCCGCGTTCGCTGCGGGCGGCCTCGCCCGCCGGCTCCACCACGAATACCTCCCAGCCCATCTGCGCCAGCCACGAAGCGGTCATGTCGGCGCGCACGCCGTGGTCGTCATCAGCCAGCACGATCCGCGCGCCGCGCACCGGGACGCTATGGTCGGTTTCCTGCACCAGTTGGCCGCCCGGCGCGCTGGCGAAGCCCGGCAGGTGGCCATCGGCATATTCCTCGGGTGTGCGGACATCGAAGCGGTACAGCGTCCGCCCCGGCTGGGCCAGCGTCGCCACGGCGTGGTGGGCAATCCGTTGCACGCCGGCCTTGTCGGCAATCGTCCGGGCGCCGCTACGGGCTTGCGCGCGGTTGGCGGCGTCCACCGCCACCGGCGCGCGCCGGCTGGCGCCATGGTCGAGGGTCTGCCCCGCCAGGGTCCAGCCGATGGTGCCGTTGCGCAACGCGGCCACCGGGTTCGGGAGGCCGGCATTGATCAAGGATTGCGTGCCGATGATGCTGCGCGTACGGCCTGCGCAGTTCACGATGACCCGCGTCTGCGGGTCCGGCGCCAGCTCCCGCACGCGCAGCACCAGTTCCGCGCCGGGCAGGCTGGTGGCCGTGGGAATGCTCATAGTCTGGTATTCGTCGAAGCGGCGCGCGTCCACGATAACCACGTCGGCCTGTTCGTCGATGAGCGCCTGCACTTCCCGCGCGGCCAGCGACGGCGTATGGCGCTTCGCCTCCACCAGCTCGCCGAACGACTTGCTCGGCACGTTCACGTCGCGGAATACCTCGCCGCCAGCGGCGATCCAGGCTGCCAGCCCGCCGTCGAGCCGCGACACATCCGTGTAGCCCAACCCGTGCAGCACCGCCGCCGCGCGCGGCGCCAGATCCTCGCCCGCGTGCTCCCCATAGACCACGATCCGCGTATCGCGGCGCGGAATCCGCCGCCACGCTTCCAGTTCGAGCTTCGAGAGCGGGAAGTTGGCCGCCCAGAGCGGATGCTGCTGGGCGTAGGGGTCTTCCTCGCGCACGTCGATCAGCGCGATCTCGGTGCGGTCGAGCAGCGCCTGCCGCACGGCCAGGCTGGAGACGTTGGGAACATGGGGGAAATCACGGAAGGCAACACGGAAGGCAAAGCGGTCATGGCGAAACGGGTTCCTTGGATCGATCCCAGGGATTGGGCAGGGTGGAGTTGGAATAGCCGGAGATGAACGGCTTGCGCCCGCCCGCCTCCGGGTAGACGTGCCGCCGCACCGCGCCGATATTGGCGCCATACACGTGGATGCTGATGGAGACGCGGTCCTCATACGCGTTGTGCACGCGGTGGATGTCCCCCACCGTGGGCGACACCGCCTCCACATGGCCCGGCTCCAGCCGCGTGGCCGCGCCGTGCGGCTGCGGGCGCCCTTCGGCATCGATCTGGTACGGCTGTGAGTATTCGGCCCCGCGCAGCATGCCGATCAGCCCCCAGACCGTATGGTCGTGGATGGGCGTGCGCTGCCCCGGCCCCCAGACAAAGCTGACGATCGAGAATCGCTCGGCGGAATCGCAATGCAGCAGCACCTGCTGGTAATACTCGGGGTGTGGCTGGGCGAAGGCGTCGGGCAGCCAGTCGTCGCGGGCCACCAGCGTGGCGAGCAGCGCGCCGCCTTCGGCCAGGATGCGGGGTTCGTCGGGCTGCTGGTCCAGCAGCCCCGAAAAACCGGTGATGAACTCGCGCAGCGGCGTGAGCGTACGCGCTGGGTGCGCGGGGGGTGTCTGGGTGTCGTGCATCCCGTGTCTCCTCGATGGTCCGCCTGATGATCTGATTCGGTGGGCCGTCTGTGGATGGTGAGTCTGTGAACGGTGACGATCGCTGCGGCCCTGTCTCGAACAGCGGCCTTAAACATAGCACGAAGCCGCCGTCCGAGCTGGGTCAGCCGGCCAGCGCCGTACGGCCGGCGGCGGTCAGGATGGCGTCGTTCTGCGGCGTGTGGATGCGGCTGCAAAGCACATCGCGATAGTGCCGTTCCAGCGGGTTGCTCCGGCTCAGGCCGTGATTGCCCGACAGCTGCAACGCCAGCTCCACCGCCCGGATCGCGTTGCCGGTGACGGTGTACTTCAGCAGCCCGCTGTCCGCCGCCGAGGCCGGCGTGCCGGCATCGGCCTGTGCAGCGGCATCGTCAAGCAGCACCTGGTTGGTACGCAGCAGCGCGGCAATCTCGCCGATGGTCTCCTGCACGCGCGGCAGGGTGGCGAGCGGCGCACCCAGGCTGCCCGGCGCGCGGTCCTGCACGAAGCTGCGGATCCAGTCGAAGCCGGCCCGCGCCACGGCGTCGTAGAGCGTGCCGAGCAGGCCCACCATCCACGCCTGCTGGTCGGCATTGGCGTCCACGTCGGCCTGGCTGGCCCCGGCTGGCGCCCAGGCCTCGGGCCGGCGGATGTCCACCGCATGGTCGAGCGGAATCCACACGTCCTCGAACACGGTTTCATGGCTGCCGGACGCGCGCAGGCCAAGGTGGTTCCAGCTCTCCACCACGCGGATGCCCGGCGTGCCGGCCGATGCCGATGACTTCGGCACCAGAAAAATGCCCACGCGCGGCTCCGGCTCGTGCGTGCGGCCCCACACGGCCAGCCAGCGCAGCGCCGGAATGCCGGTGGTGTAGAGCTTGTGGCCGTGAATGCACCAGCGGTCGCCGACGCGCGTGGCCACGGTGCCCGGCAGGCCGCCGCGCGCCGGAGAGCCAAGTTCCGGCTCCACGCGCAGCGAGTTGATCAGCGCGCCCTCCTCTACCGCGCTGGCGAAGACCTCCCGGCGCACCGCCTCGGGCCAGCGCGAGTCGGCCCGGCCGATGGCGCGATGCTGGAGGTAGGTCATGGTCAGGACCAGCGCCGTGGCCGGGTCGCCGGCCGCCACGGCCGCGATGATCCGGCGCGCTTCCGCCAGCCCCGCCCCGCCACCGCCGTAGTCGCGCGGCACCACCTGGGCAATCAGGCCATGTTCGTGCAGCAGGTCGAAGTTCGCGTGCGGGAAGCTGCCGTCGGCGTCATGGCGCGCGGCGGTGGCGCCCAGCCGGGCGGTCAGCGTGGCCAGCAAATCGGCCAGCCGGGGCTCGCTGGCGGGCAGGCGGCGCAGGGTGGTACGCGGGGAAGTCGAAGCCATGATGGGGGGTCTCGGGAGAACATCGTGCGATGAGTGCCGCATAGCGTACCGCGCGCCCGCCGCGCCGATAACGACGCATATCGCATATCGAGCGACGGTTTCTGCCGCATATCGAGCCGCGTTTTTATTCGTTGGGGGCCACCGCCCGCCGGGCGTACTTTGCTCGTCATTCCTGACACCACCCGCAAGGAGGCCCGTGCAATGAGCGTCGATTTCATCGGCATGATCCAGAGCCAGAAGCAGTCCGAGATCCACCCGCCCTCGGACCCCGTGATCGACCGCGACTATGTGCGCGCGTTCGCCCAGGCCCATGAGCAGGCCGGCTTTGACCGCATCCTGGTGCCCCACCACTCCACCGGCCCTTCGGCCACGCTGACGATTGCCTACGCGGCGGCCGTGACCGAGCGCATCCACTTCATGCTGGCGCACCGCCCCGGCTTCACGGCGCCGACGCTGGCGGCACGCCAGATCGCCACGCTCGACCAGTTCAGCGGTGGCCGGCTGGGGGTGCACTTCATCTCGGGCGGCTCCGATAGCGAGCAGGCGCGCGACGGCGATTTCCTCGACCACGACCAGCGCTACGCGCGCACGGACGAGTACCTGGGCATCCTGCGGCGCATCTGGGCCGAGGACAAGCCGTTCGACCATGACGGCGAGTTCTACCGCTTCGCGCAGGGCTTCTCGGAGGTCAAGCCGGCCCAGAAACCGCATGTGCCGATCTACTTCGGCGGCGCGTCAGAGGCGGCGCTGGCCGTGGCCGGCAAGCATGCCGATGTCTACGCGCTGTGGGGCGAATCGCTCGACCAGGTGCGCGAGCTGACCACCCGCGTGCGGGCGGAAGCCGCCAGGCACGGGCGCGAGGTGCGCTTCTCGGTGTCGTTCCGCCCGGTGCTGGCCGAGACCGAGGAAAAGGCGTGGGCGCGTGCCGACAGCATCCTCGAACGGACCCGCGCGCTGCGCGTGCAGGCCGGCTACAGCCGGGGGGGCCCGCAACAGAGCGAAGGCGCGCGCCGCCTGCTGGCCGCCGCCGAACAGGGCGACCGCGTGGACCAGCGCCTGTGGACCGCCATCGCCCGCGAAACCGGCGGCCGCTCCAACTCCACCGGGCTGGTCGGCACGCCCGAACAGGTGGCGGAGGCGCTGCTGGCCTACTACGACATCGGCGTCACCACCTTCCTGATCCGCGGCTTCGACCCGCTGGAGGACGCCATCGACTACGGCCGCGAGCTGATTCCGCGCGTGCGGGAAGAGGTGGCGCGCCGCGAGGCGGAAGCCAGCCGCAAGGCCGCCTGAGGCGGCCTGCGCCTGCGCCCAACAACAACGAAAACGGGGAGTTCCAACACCATGAGCCAATCCAACGAATCGAATCCGCCCAACCTGCCGCAACCCAACACACGCCGGCGCGGCGTGCTGCGGCTGGCCGGCAGCGCCGCCCTCGCCGCCCCGGCGCTGATCCTGGGCCGCCAGGCGTGGTCGGCGCCGCGCAAGCTCACCTTCGCGTGGAACCAGAACTCGTTCTGCCTGACGCCGATCGTGGTGGCGCAGGAGCGCGGCTTCTTCGAGAAGAACGGCCTGCAGGTAGACCTGATCAACTACAGCGGCTCCACGGACCAGCTGCTGGAATCGATTGCCACCGGCAAGGCCGATGCGGCGGTGGGCATGATCCACCGCTGGCTCAAGCCGCTGGAAGCCGGCTTCGACGTCAAGATCATCGGCAGTTCCCACGGCGGCTGCGTGCGGCTGGTGGGCGCCAAGGCGGCGGGCGTGACCAACCTCCAGGCGCTCAAGGGCAAGACCGTGGGCGTGAGCGATCTCGCCGCGCCGGGCAAGCACTTCTTCACGATCCTGCTGGCCAAGAACGGCATCGACCCGGACCGCGACATCACCTGGCGCCAGTACCCCGCCGACCTGCTCGGCGTGGCCGTGGACAAGGGCGAGATCCAGGCGATTGCCGATGGCGACCCCAACCTCTACCTGCTGGAGAAACGCACCAATGGCGCCTACGTGGAGCTGGCCACCAACCTGACCGGCGAGTACGCGCGCAAGGTCTGCTGCGTGGTGGGCGCCCGGGGCGATCTGGTCCGTAACGACAAGCCGGCCGCCGCCGCGCTGGCGCGGTCCATCGTGCAGGCCACGGATTTCGTCAACGAGAACCCGAACGAGGCCGCGAAGATCTTCGCCAAGTATTCGCCCAAGATCAGCCCGGACGACCTGCGCAAGCTCTACGCCACGCTGACCTACACCCACCACCCCACCGGTGTGGACCTGCAGGAGGAAATCGCCTTCTATGCCGACGATTTCCGCAAGATCGGCGTGCTGAAGAAGTCCACCGACGCGAAGCGGCTGGCGCAGCACGTCTACGCCAACGTACTGGGATGATGCGATGACCACCACGAGTCCATCCACGCTCGACACCCGGCATGCCTCGCTCACCGCCAACGCGCCCCGGCAGGCCGCCGTGGCCCGGCCGGGCCGCCTCTGGCCAACTGGCCTGCTCGCCGCGCTGGCCTGGGCCGCGTTCGGCGCCATTACCTGGCGCTGGCCGAACAAGGTGGCGGGCTTCTCCGACTGGGCCTATACGGAAGAACTCGGCATCGCGGCGCTGGTGGCCGCCGCCGCGCTGGCTGGATTGGCGCTGGCGGGAGCGAGCCTCCCGCCGCTGCACCGCACGCTGGCCACCCTGCGCCCCACCGGACCGTGGCTGGTGGCGCTGCCGCTCGGCTTCCTCGGCTGGGAAATCCTCACCGCCAAGACCGCGCTGCTGCCCACCCCGTTCTTCGCGCCGCCGCAGGCGCTGATCGAAGTCTATGTGGACGACTGGCGCCGCCTGGGCGACAGCGTCCTCAACACCATCCGCCTGCTGGGGCTGGGCGTGGCCTATGGCGGCGTGGCGGGCTTCCTGATTGGCGTGTCGATCGGCTGGTCGCGGCGCCTCGGCTACTGGGTGCACCCGGTGCTGCGCGTGCTGGGGCCGCTGCCCTCCACCGCCCTGCTGCCGCTGACCTTCTACTTTTTCCCGTCGAGCTACTCGGCCGCCGTGTTCCTGATTGCGCTGGCCACCGCGTTCCCCGTGGCGGTGCTCACGTGGTCCGGCGTGGCGAGCGTCAACAAGAGCTATTACGACGTGGCGCGCACGCTGGGCGCCTCCGGCTGGTTCCTGGTGCTGCGCGTGGCGATTCCGGCCGCGCTGCCGCAGGTGTTCGTCGGCCTGTTCATGGGGCTGGGCGCGTCGTTCTCGGTGCTGGTGACGGCCGAGATGATGGGCGTAAAGTCCGGGCTGGGCTGGTACCTGACCTGGGCCCAGGGCTGGGCCTCGTACGTGAACATGTACGCGGCGCTGATCGTGATGGCGTTGCTGTTCTCGGGCGTCATCACGCTGTTGTTCGCCGTGCGCGACCGCGCGCTGTCTTGGCAGAAAGGAACCGTCAAATGGTAGCCGTGCTGGAACGTGAACCCTTGCCGGCGTCGACAACGACGTCGGCCCCGTCGGCCGAAGCCAGCGCCGGGGCCCGCATCGACATCCGCAACGTCAGCCATGACTTTGGCGATGCCGGCCAGCGCCTGCCCGTGCTCGACGGCGTGAACCTGAGCGTGGCGCCCGGCGAGTTCGTGGCGCTGCTGGGGCCGAGCGGCTGCGGCAAGTCCACGCTGCTGCGGCTGGTGGCAGGGCTGGACGCGCCCACGTCCGGCCAGATCCTGCAGGACGGCACGCCGATCACCGAGCCCGATCCGTCGCGCATCGTGGTCTTCCAGGACCCCACGCTCTTCCCGTGGCGCCGCGTGCGTGACAACGTGGCGCTCGGCCTCCAGGCGCGCGGCATCGCCCGGCAGGAGGCCCATCGCGTGGACGAGGCGCTGCGCCGCGTGGGGCTGGAAGCCTTCGACCGCGCCTTTCCGCACCAGCTCTCCGGCGGCATGGCGCAGCGCGTCGCGCTGGCCCGGGCCCTGGTCAACGACCCGCGCCTGCTTGTGCTCGATGAACCGCTCGGCAAGCTGGACTCCCTCACGCGGCTGACCATGCAGAGCGATCTCGTCGAACTGTGGCAGCGCGCGCGGTTCTCGGCCCTGCTGGTCACGCACGATGTGGAGGAGGCGCTGTTCCTGGCCCAGCGCGTGATCGTCTTCAGCCAGCGGCCGGCGCGCATCACGGCGGAAATCGTGGTGGACCTGCCCTATCCGCGCCATCGCGGCGATCCGCGCCTGACCGCGCTGCGCCATGAGGCGCTGCGTCATCTGGGGCTGGATGCCAGCTGGTGATGGGTGCTTCGGTCTGGCCAGATGCGGTCTGGCTCAACAACCTGCTGGCGGTGCTGCAGGCGGCGCAGCTTGCGCTGCTGCGGCTCTGCCACGCACTGGGCCTGACGGGCGATAGTCACGGCCAGCCGGCGTGGCCGTGGGCGCGGCGCATTGCCGGCGAGACGCTGCTGATCGACCCCGGGCTGGCCCGGCAACTGGCGTGGAGCATCGGGGCGATGGCATTCGCGCTGCTCGCGCTGGTGTTGGCGCTGGCATGGCGACGGGGCCAGCTGGCCTCGTTCGGCGCCGGCGCGCTCGCCCTGATTCTTGCCCCTTGGCCGACCCCGGGCCTCGTCCTCAGCCCCGCCGCGCCCACCAGCTTCCATGTCAGCCCTACCCGCTTCGCCGTGGCGTCCATCGCACGGGGTGAGCGGGTCTACACCCAGCACTGCGCAGCCTGCCATGGCGACGATGGCCGGGGCGAAGGGCCGCTGGCGGCGTCGCTGTCACGCTGGCCGCCCACGCTGGCCGGCCCCCTGCTGGGCCGTCGCGCCGATGGCGAGCTGTTCTGGCACGTCGTGGCCGGCATGCGGGGCCGTGACGGCCAGCCGACCATGCCCGCGTTCGGCACAACACTGGGCGACGCGGACGTCTGGGCCGTGATCGACTATATGAAAGCGCTCTCCGCCGGCACCGGCGCGCGCCTGCAGGGCACATGGCCCACGCCGCTGGCCCTGCCGGACCTGCCCGTGCAATGCGCCGGCGCGGCGCCGCGCCCGCTGGCCGACTGGCGCGGCACGCAGCGGGTGCGGCTGGTGGCTGTCGATGGCCATGCGGCGCTGCCGATGGAGGACCCGCGCTTCCTGACCCTGCTGGTGACGCCGGACGGCCACGCGCCCGCCGAGGTGCCGCAATTCCGGGCCGGTTGCGTGGCGGCTACGCCCGAGGCGTGGGCGGTGATGGCGCGCATCGCCGGCGTGCCGGCGGCGGCGCTGCCGGGCACGGCGCTGCTGAGTGACCGTCAGGGCTGGCTGCGGGCCCGGGGGGCGCCGGGACAGGCGGCGTGGCGCGAATCGGACCTGCTGTGCACCGCCGGGCAGGCCGGGGGGCAGCGTCAGTCCGCGGATGCCCGGATCGATACCCCCGTCGATACCCCCGTCGATGGCCTGACCGCCCTGCTGCTGCGCATGGACGCCGAGCCGGTCCGCTTCGTCAAGGGCGGCTTTGTGCATTAGCGGGGAGTTTTCGCACTTTCAGAATCGTCTCAAAGACAGCGGCGGGCGCCGTGCTTACCGTGGGGCTTTCCGTTCCCCCACGAAGCGCCGCGCATGTCCCTTGATGTCCTTCCCGATGAAATCACCCTGCAGGCCGTGTCCGGCCGGACGCTGACGTGGACCGGCCACTACGCCGTGTCCGCCGGCCTGTTCGAGATCCGGCCGCCCCGCATTCCGCGCGACGCGCGCCCTGTATTCGACGAGGATCTCGACTGCATCGTCGGCTACCAGCGCAGCTTTGGCGGCTGCTATCACCTGTACGACCTGAACGGCGACATGACGGCGATCTGGGAGGGGCTGCGGGACACGGTGCCGGTGGAGAAGCGCGACCCCATGCTGGTGGTGGGCGGCCTGTGGGCGGCCAACGTGCGCGGCCTGACCGCGCTGGCCCTGCCCGGCATCGGCTCGGCCATGGCACCGACCACGCTGGCCCTGCTGCGCAAGCGCTTTTCCGGGCTGGCGGCCACGCCGCTGCTGTTCACGGCCACCGCGCACACCACGATGAACGATGCGCACCGCTTCGTGCCGGTGCATATCCTGCGGCTGGCAATGCGCCACGGCGACCGCATCCAGCCGCCGCCCGATGTGCCCGGCGCGGCGCGCTACCTGGCCCGGATGGCAATCCGGCGGCGATCCTGCATGCTGGATGTGGTGACGACCCATGGCAACGCCACGATCGTCCAGTTCGAGTACTGGTCCTACGCGGACACGTTGCCGGCGGCCTGATGCGACTGACCCGCCTGACCCGGCAGCTTGGGCGCCACCGAGTCGATGGCGGCCAGCACGGCCTCCACCGAGGGCGGCTTGCCCTGATCGCCGATCGACACCGACTGCCCCGGCTTCTGCACGCCGAAGTGCCCGCACGAGGTGGCCGTGAAGATCATCACCGTGGGCTTGCCAAGCGCGTCGGCCAGATGCACGAAGCCGGTGTCCATGCCCACGACCAGCGCGGCGGCGTCCAGACGCTGCGCCACCTCGGTGATCGACATGCGCGGCAGCACCTCGGCATCCGGAATCGCGGCGGCCAGCGCGCGGGACTCCTCGTGCTCCTTCTCCGAGCCCCACGGCAGCTGCACGCGGAATCCGCGCGCCGCCAGCGACTGGCCCACCGCAATCCAGTGGGCCTGCGGCCATTTCTTGATCTCGGCGGAGGTGGCATGGAACAGCATCGCGCGTGGCACGCCGTCCGTGTTCAGCGGGGTGGCCGGCGGCGGTATGCGCAGCGCGTTGGTCTCGGCTGCCGGGTAGGTGTAACCGAGCGCGTTGGCTGTCACCAGCCGCATCTTTTCCCGGCAGGTGGCGTCGCCATGCGGGCCGAAGATGTCGGTGTAGGCGAATTCGGCCTTGGCCTCGCCCAGGAATTCGGCGGCGTAGCCAAAGCGGCGCGGCGAGCGTGCCAGCCGGGCGACGATGGCGCTCTTGTAGACGCCGTGCACGTCCACCACGACGTCGTACTTCTCACGGCGCAGCTCCCGCACGGCGCGCAGGATGCCGCGCAGGTCTTTCCACTTCTTGCCGTTCTTCTTGAACTGCCGCAGCGGCGGCGCAATCACCCGGTCCACGCCGATGGCCCAGCGCGGGATGTCCGCGCACGAGGCGTCGGCCACCCAGTCGATGGCGGCGTCGGGGTAGGCGCGGCGCAGGTCGGACACCAGCGGCAGCGTGTGCACCATGTCACCGAGCGAGGTGATCTTGATCAGCAGGATTCGCTTCATGAAATCGGGGGCAGCGGATGGGCGCGCGGGCGAGGATGCCGGCGGCGCGAAGGCGCTAGTATGCCTGAGCCGCCCGGGCTGACGGCTGTCGAACATGTAATCAAAACCCCCTACGCGCCCGGGGCGTCACTGGGCCCGGATGCCGGGCCCCGCCCGGCCTTATTGCCAGACCGAGGCGTCCGGCACCACCGTGGCGAAACGGTCATTCAGCGCCGCCAGCGTGACCCGGTGCAGTTCGGCGGCTGCCAGCGGCTCGCCGCCAAGCGGATCGGGCAGGTCCCGCGTGGCGCAGGCGCTGGCCACCAGCGTGACGCGGTAGCCATGGTCGAGCGCCGAGCGCACGGTGGCGCTGACGCACATATGGGTCTGGAAGCCCGCCACGATCAGTTCCTTGCTACCCAATGCAGCCAACCGCGCGGCCAGCCGGGCGGCCAGCTCGGTGCCGGCGAAGCTGTTCGGCAGTTGCTTGACCACGGTTTCCTCGCCGGGTGCCGGCTGGAGCCCCTCGATGATGGCGGCATACGGGCCCGCCGGGTCGAACGCGCCACCGGCCTTGCCGTGATGCACCACGTGGATCACCGGCGTGCCGTGGGCGCGGGCGCGCGCCAGCAGGTCGGCGCAGGCCGCCACGGCCTCGGGCATGCCGGTCAGCGGCAGCTTGCCATCGATGTATTCGCGCTGATGGTCGATCAGGATCAGCACGGCGGCTTCCCAGGCGGCGGGGGTGCGGCTGGCACCGGCGGCATCGAGCAGCGTGAAGGGCGCGGACATGGGGCGGGTCTCCTTGTAGTTCGGGATACGTGGGTTGGCTATGCACGCAGCGTAGGGCAGGCTATGCTGTGCGCCAATTCGCCACGAACTCACACTCGCTGTGCAAAAAAGCACAATCTCCTGGGACGACCTGCTCACGCTCTCCACGCTGATCCGGGCCGGCAGCTATTCGGCCTGTGCGCGGGAACTGGACATTACCCACGCCACGGCGATCCGCCGCATCCGCCGGCTGGAGGCCGCGCTGGGCAAACCCGTGGCCACGCGCACCGATGGCACCTTTGTGCTGACCAGCGTGGGCCGCAATGCGCTGACGGCGGCGCGGCAGATGGAGCAATCGGCCGACCGCCTGCTGCGCGAGATGGAAGGCGCGACTGCGGGGGTGTCCGGTGTGGTCCGGGTGGCAACCACGGCCGCGCTGGGCAGCGACTACCTGACGCCCCGGCTGCCCTCGCTCTACGCGCAGAACCCCGATATGGAGGTCCGGCTGGAGGTGGACAACCGCGTCACCAGCCTTGCGCGGCGCCGCGCCCATATCGCCGTGCGGCTGAACCGCCCGCACGAGGGCGAACTGGTGGCCCAGCGCGCCGGCACGCTGCGGTTCGGGCTCTATGCCTCCACGCGTGGGCCGGTGGCCGACGACGCGCCGCTGTGCGGCCTGCTCGACGAAGGCTTCACGCTGCCCGAAGTGGCGTGGCCGCAGTCGCTCGGCCGGCCGTTCGCGTTCCAGTCCAACAGCCTGCTTGCGGTGCGTGCCGCCGTACGCGCGGGGCTCGGCATCGCCCTGCTGCCCCACTTCCTCGCCCACGACGATCCGGCGCTGCAACGGGTGCGCGAGGTGCCCGAGGTCGAGCGCGAGATCTGGCTCGCCTACCCCGCCGAATTCCGGGGCGCCTCGCGCTTCCGGCCCGTGATCGACTGGCTGGCGGACACCCTCGCCGACTGCCCTTAACGCCACAGCGCGCACCCCGCCCGCGGTCTCTTGTTGCATCGGCACGACCCACGCGGCGCATGCGCCACCTCGTGTGGGACGCCGCACCAGATTCCCGACATGGCCGCCCGGCGCAGCCCTGCGGTCTGCTACGCTACGAATCGGCTGCCTGCCAAGGGGCGGGGGTTATGGATCACAGCCCGGCAGCCGATAAAAACGGGTTCAGTGCAAATACCAAGAAGAGATTCATGCGGCACTCCTTGAAGTACCGGATGGCGATCGCCGCAGCCGGCGTGGTCACGCTCATTCTCGTGACGCGCGCTTGCTACGCCCAGTTCTATGCCTATGAAAGCCTGAGGACGCTGCTTCAGGCGCAGCAGGACACGCTGGTCAAACTGGTCGCCGGCCAACTCGACGAAAAACTCGAATCCCGCGAAGTGGTGCTGCGCCGCCTCGCGCGCACCTTGTCGCCCCATCTGGACGCAACCCCGCGCCAGCAGTCGGCCATTGCCGCCGACACCGTGGACATGCCCGAAAGCTTCAACGCCGTGTTCCTGGCCCGCCCGGACGGCACGCTCGCCTTCAGCACCGCCGTGCCGGAAGGCGTGAAGATGACCGTGGGCGAGCGCGACTACTTCCGCGCCATCGAGCGCGGCGCCTCGTTCGCCGTATCGGACCTGCTCCAGGGCAAGCACAGCGCGGCGCCGGGCGTCATCCTCGCCGTGCCGATGCACGATGCGGCCGGTGACCTGCGCGCCGTGGTGGGCGGCGTGCTGAACCTGTCGGCCAGCAACTTTCTGCGCGAACTGGCACACAGCCGCGTGGGCGTGACTGGCTACTACTGCCTCGTCTCCGCCGGCGCCAATCCGCGCTACGCGCTGCACCCCGAGGCGGACCGCGTGCTGGCGCCAGCCCGGGCCATCGGCGAGACATGCGGCGCCGAGCAGCCCGAGTCCGACTGGGAAGTCCTCTGGCCGACCCAGCCCATCGTGTCGCGCTACCTGCTCTCGTCCAATGGCTGGGAGGTGGTGGCCGTGCTGCCAGCCGAGGAAGCCTATGCCCCGCTGATCGACGTGCGCAAGCGCACGCTGGTGATCGGCCTTATTTCGTTGCTGATTACCGCCGCGATGATGTGGCTGGTGATTCGCCGCCTGCTCGCCCCGCTCGAGCACCTGCATCGCACGGTGCGCCAACTGGCGATGCAGCCCGCCGCCGTCTCGGACCTGCCGGTACGGCGCGACGACGAGATCGGCGAACTGGCCGGATCGTTCGCCGAGGTGCTGCACCAGCTTTCCGAGCGCGAGGCGGCGCTGAAGGCCGCCAAGGACCGCGCCGCCGCCAGCGAGAAGCGGATCGAGGCGATTGCCAACCATGTGCCGGACTTCGTGGCGTTCATCGACGTCAACGAGCGCTTTGCCTTCGTGAACCAGGCCTACGCGCGCCACTTCGGCCTGCCCGCCGACCAGGTGGCCGGGCTGTCGCTGCGCGAACTGTGGGGCACGCCCGAGTATGTGGCGAATGCGCCCTATCTCGAGGAGGCCCGCAGCGGCCGCGTGGTCACCTTCACGCGCGAAGCGGCCGACGGGCTGGCGTGGGAGGTGACCTACCAGCCGGCGTGGAACGACGCCCAGGACACGGTATCCGGCCTGCACATGTTCGCCCGCGACGTGACCGGGGAGCGCCAGAAGCTGCGCTCGCTGGAGGCGCAGACGCTGTCCGACCACCTGACCGGCCTGCTCAACCGCAAGGGCTTCGACCGCCGGCTCAACGAGACCATGGCCCGCGCCGATGCGGGTGGCCACCGCGCGGCGCTGCTGCTGGTGGACCTGGACGACTTCAAGGCGGTGAACGACACCTACGGCCATCCGGTGGGCGACCGCCTGCTGGTGTCCTTCGCCGAACGGCTCGCCACCTGCGTGCGCAAGGGCGACGCGGTGGCCCGCATCGGCGGCGACGAATTCGCCATCATCCTGGACAACGTGTCGAACCCGGCCACCGTGGAGCGGATCGCCCAGGCCGTGGTGCAGGCCGCGCTGCGGCCCTTCCCCGTGGACGGCCTCACGCTCGTCTCCACCGCCAGCGTGGGCAGCGCCATCCATCGCCCAGACACCGGTTCGTCGGTCAGCGAACTGTTCATGCGCGCCGACATGGCGCTCTACGAAGCCAAGCGCCACGGCAAGGCCCGCCATGCGGCGCCGAACTGCGCGCCGGTGGGTGCCCCAACCTCCCCGGCCGGCGCGATGTCCGGAACCTGAAACGGAACGGTGGCGCCCCAACCGCTGGCGCCACCGTCCCTTCCCCTTACCGATTCACCGGTGCATCACCGCACGCGGCCTTCCTTCCACGCCTGGAGCAGCTTGTCATAGGCGATGGTTTCGCCCTTCGGCTTCTCGTTGTCCAGCTTCTTCCAGGGCGCGTGCTCGGTGCTCAGCCACTTGGCCGGGTCGCTCTTGGGGTTCAGCTTGGGCGCGCAGTTGGTCATGCCGGCGCGCTGGAGGCGCGCCATCACCTGGTCCATCTCCTCGGCCAGGTTGTCCATGGCCGCCTGCGGCGTCTTCTCGCCCGTCACCGCCGTGGCCACGTTCTTCCACCAGAGCTGGGCCAGCTTCGGGTAGTCGGGCACGTTGGTCCCCGTGGGCGTCCAGGCCACGCGGGCCGGGCTGCGATAGAACTCGATCAGGCCGCCGTACTTGGCCGCGTTCTTGGTCAGGTAGTCGGTGTTGATGTCGCTCTCGCGGATAAAGGTCAGGCCCATCAGCGACTTCTTCAGCGAGACCGACTTGGCCGTCACGAACTGGGCGTAGAGCCACGCGCCCGCCAGGCGGTTGGGGTCGGTGTTCTTGAAGAAAGTCCAGGAGCCCACGTCCTGGTAGCCGTTCTGCATGCCCTGCTTCCAGTACGGGCCGTACGGCGACGGCGCCATGCGCCACTTGGGCGAGCCATCGGCATTGACCACCGGCAGGCCCTTCTTGGTCATGTCCGCCGTGAAGGCCGTGTACCAGAAGATCTGCTGGGCCACCTGGCCCTGCGCGGGCACCGGGCCGGCTTCGGAGAAGGTCATGCCCATGGCCTGCTGCGGCGCGAACTTCTTCATCCAGTCGATGTACTTGGCCAGCGCGTAGACCGCCGCCGGGCTGTTGGTAGCGCCGCCACGCGAGACCGAGGCGCCTACCGGCGTGCACTTGTCCTCCGCCACGCGGATGCCCCACTCGTCCACCGGCATGCCGTTGGGCAGGCCCTTGTCGGCGGTGCCGGCCATCGACAGCCACGCGTCCGTGAAGCGCCAGCCCAGCGAGGGGTCTTTCTTGCCGTAGTCCATGTGGCCGTAGACCTTCTTGCCGTCCAGTTCCTTCACATCGTTGGTGAAGAAGTTGGCGATGTCCTCGTAGGCCGACCAGTTGGTCGGCACGCCGAGGTCATAGCCGTACTTGGCCTTGAACTTGTCCTGCAGGTCCTTGCGGGCGAACCAGTCGGCGCGGAACCAGTACAGGTTGGCGAACTGCTGGTCGGGCAGCTGGTACAGCTTGCCGTCCGGCGCCGTGGTGAACTTGGTGCCGATGAAGTCCTTCACGTCCAGGCCGGGATTGGTGAATTCCTTGCCGGCGCCGTTCATATAGTCGGTCAGCGGCAGGATCGCGCCATAGCGGTAGTGGGTGCCGATCAGGTCGGAATCGGAGATCCAGCCGTCGTAGATGGACTTGCCGGACTGCATCGACGTCTGGAGCTTCTCCACCACATCGCCTTCCTGGATCAGGTCGTGGTTGACCTTGATGCCGGTGATTTCCTCGAACGCCTTGGCCAGCGTCTTGGACTCGTATTCATGGGTGGTGATGGTTTCCGATACCACGTTGATCTGCGTCACCCCCTTGGCCTTGAGCTTGGCGGCGGCGTCGATGAACCACTTCATCTCGGCCATCTGCTTGTCCTTGGCCAGCGACGACGGCTGGAATTCGTTGTCTACCCACTTCTTCGCGGCGGCCTCGTCGGCTCGTGCCCCGCCGCATGCCAGCGTGGCCGCTATGGCCAGGGCCGACATCCCCAACTTCACGTGCACTTTCATCAGTGTCTCCTATTGGAATAATGGAATGATGGAACGGCAACGACTGCGCGCGCCGGCGGGCGTCAGCCACGGCGCATGACCACAAGCAGCACCACGGCCGCGATGGCCGCACTGATCCAGATCGACGGTTCCTCCGCCAGCCCGAACCAGGTCTGCATCTTCTCGCCCAGCCCTACCCAGGCCAGGTTGATCCACGCGGCGAACATCAGCCCGATGAACAGCCGGTCGCCGCGCGTGGTGGCAATCGGCAGGAAGCCCTTGCGCATGACCGTGGGGGAGCGGGCCTCCCAGACCGTCATGCCGATCAGCATCACCACCACCAGCGCGAAGAACACCGCCACCGGGGTGGTCCAGACCATCCAGCTCAACATGTGACGAACTCCTCTCTTTGGCCCGGCCCGCTACACGCGGCCCATGGCGAAGCCCTTGGCGATGTAGTGCCGCACGAACCAGATCACGATGGCGCCCGGCACGATGGTCAGCACGCCGGCGGCGGCCAGCACGCCCCAGTCCATGCCGGAGGCGGACACCGTGCGGGTCATGGTGGCGACGATCGGCTTGGCATTGACCGAGGTCAAGGTGCGCGCCAGCAGCAGCTCCACCCAGCTGAACATGAAGCAGAAGAACGCCGCCACGCCCACCCCGGCCTTGATCAGCGGCAGGAAGATGGTCAGGAAGAAGCGCGGGAACGAGTAGCCGTCCACATAGGCGGTCTCGTCGATCTCGCGCGGCACGCCGGACATGAAGCCTTCCAGGATCCAGACCGCCAGCGGCACGTTGAAGACCAGGTGCGCCAGCGCCACGCCGAGGTGGGTGTCCATCAGCCCGATGGTGGTGTAGAGCTGGAAGAACGGCAGCAGGAACACCGCGGGGGGCGTCATGCGGTTGGTCAGCAGCCAGAAGAACACGTGCTTGTCGCCGATGAACTGGTAGCGCGAGAACGCGTAGGCCGCCGGCAGCGCCACGCTGATCGAGATCACCGTGTTCAGGGCGACGTAGATCAGCGAGTTGATGTAGCCGGAGTACCAGGAGGCATCGGTGAAGATGGTGCGGTAGTGCTCGAGCGTGAACGAGGCCGGCCAGAGCGACAGCGTGGTCAGGATCTCCTCGTTGGTCTTGAACGACATGTTGACCATCCAGTAGATCGGCACGATGGCAAACAGCAGGTAGACCACAAGAAACACCGGCCGCCATGCGCCGGCCCGGTTGCTGGCGTGTTGACTAGCCATGAGGCACCTCCTCCCCGCCGGACGTGCCGGCGCGCTGCATCCAGTTATAGAGGATGAAACAGGTCAGCAGGATGATCAGGAAATAGACAATCGAGAATGCCGCCGCCGGCCCGAGGTCGAACTGGCCCACCGCCTTCTGGGTCAGGTACTGGGAGAGGAAGGTAGTGGCGTTGCCCGGCCCGCCGCCGGTCAGCACGAAGGGCTCGGTGTAGATCATGAAGCTGTCCATGAAGCGCAGCAGCACGGCAATCATCAGCACGCCGCGCAGCTTGGGCAGCTGGATGTAGCGGAACACGGCGAAGCGGGAGGCCCCGTCGATCTGGGCGGCCTGGTAGTAGGCGTCCGGAATCGCGCGCAGCCCGGCGTAGCAGAGCAGCGCCACCAGCGGGGTCCAGTGCCAGACATCCATCACCAGCACCGTGACCCAGGCATCCACCGCGCTGCCCGTGTAGTTATAGTCGAATCCCATCGCCTCCAGGGTGGCGCCGAGCAGGCCGATGTCGGTGCGGCCGAAGATCTGCCAGATCGTGCCGACCACGTTCCACGGAATCAGCAGCGACAGCGCGATGATGACCAGCACCGCCGAGGCCCGCCAGCCCTTGGCCGGCATGGCCAGCGCCAGCAGGATGCCGAGCGGGATCTCCACCAGCAGCACGGCCAGCGAGAAGCCAAGCTGGCGGATCAGGGCGTCGTGCAGTTCGGCGTCGCGCAGCACGGTGCGGAACCATTCCGTGCCGACGAACACGCGCCGCTCCGGCGAGATGATGTCCTGCACCGAATAATTGACGATGGTCATCAGCGGCAGGATGGCGGAGAACGCCACGCACAGCACCACGGGCAGCACCAGCAGCCAGGCCTTCTGGTTGACGGGCTTCATTGGACCAGTTCCTCGTTGATATAGAAGCAGGTGTGGCGGTTGAACACCGAGAGCCACGCCGTGTCCCCGGGGGCCAGGCTGGCCGCCTCGGTGCCGAGCCGGGCGCGCAGGGTGCCGCCAGCCTGCTCGCCCTCCCCCGCCACCGTGCCGGTCACGAGCCAGTACGTGCCGATGTCCTGCGCGCGCGTCACGCGCATCGGCATGGCCTGCGGGTCGTCGGGAGCGGCCAGTTGCAGGTACTCGGGCCGCACGCCCACCTTGAAGGCGCCAGCGCCTGCCAGCGCGGCGGCGATGCCCGCCGGCAGCTCCGGCATATAGCGGCGCCCGGCCACCTCGATGGCGCCGTTGTGCCACGTGCCCGGCAGGAAGTTCATGCCCGGCGAGCCGATGAAATTGCCGACGAAGGTATGCGCGGGCCGCTCGAACAGCGCATCGGCGGCGCCCACCTGCACCGCCTTGCCGCGCGACATCACCACCACCTGGTCGGCGAAAGTCAGCGCCTCGGTCTGGTCGTGTGTCACGTAGATCAGCGTCAGCCGGAATTCGTGGTGGATTTCCTTGAGCTTGCGCCGCAACTGCCATTTCAGGTGCGGATCGATCACGGTCAGCGGCTCGTCGAACAGGATCGCCGAGACGTCCTGCCGCACCAGCCCGCGCCCGAGCGAGATCTTCTGCTTGGCGTCCGCCGCCAGCCCGCTCGCGCGGCGGTCCAGCGAGGCCGAGAGGTCTAGCATTTCGGCGATTTTTCCGACCCGCTCCTTGACCTGGGCCGCCGGCACGCCGCGATTGCGCAGCGGAAAGGCCAGGTTCTCGCCGACGGTCATCGTGTCGTAGATCACCGGAAACTGGAACACCTGGGCGATGTTGCGCGCCTGTGGCGTGGCGGCGGTCACATCGCGGCCGTCGAACTGGATCGTGCCCTGCGAGGGCCGCAGCAGGCCGGAGACGCAGTTCAGCAGCGTGGTCTTGCCGCAGCCGGACGGCCCGAGCAGCGCGTAGGCGCCGCCATCCTCGAAGGTGAAGCGCAGCGGCAGCAGCGCGTAGTCCTCATCGGTCTTCGGTTCGGCGACGTAGGAATGGGCGAGGTCGAGGTCGATCCTGGCCATCTCAGCCACCCGTCTCGGAGATGGGCGTGCTGACCACATCGGCCAGCGCGCCGGGCCGTTGGGGCGCGTGGATGCGCAGGCCGGCGGCGTCGAACAGGTAGAGATGGGCCGGCTCCAGATGCAGGGAGAGCGGCGCGCCGAGTTGGAGGTCGAGCACCCCGGCGAACTGGGCGACGAGGTTGCCCATCGCCGTATCGAGGTGGACGAAGGTGTCGGAGCCGGACAGTTCGGCCAGCGCCACCTTGCCCGGCACGGCCACCGCACCGGGCACGGCGGCCAGCCGCAGGGCGGCGGCGCGCACGCCCACGGTGACCGGGCCATCGGGCGCCTGCACCTCGGGGAGCGGAATCACGATGTTCCCGGCCAGCGTCACACGGCCCGCTTCCAGCCGGCCTGCGACGAGGTTCATCGGCGGATCGCTGAAAGCCCGCGCCACGCGCAGCGAGGCGGGATAGTGGAAGACCTCGGGAGTCGGGCCGTACTGGAGCAGCTCGCCGGCATCGAGCACCGCCGTGTAGCCGCCGAGCAGCAGCGCCTCGGCCGGCTCGGTGGTGGCGTAGATGACGGTGGCGTCGCCATGGGCGAAGAGCTGGGTCAGTTCCTCGCGCAATTCCTCGCGCAGCTTGTAGTCAAGGTTGACCAGCGGTTCGTCCAGCAGCATCAACGGCGCGTTCTTGGCCAGCGCCCGGGCCAGCGCCACGCGTTGCTGCTGGCCGCCGGACAGTTCCGCCGGGTAGCGCGCCAGCAGGTGGTCGATGCGCAGCCGGCCGGCTATCGCGCGGACCTGGGTGTCCAGCGCCGGCCCGCGCACGTTGCGCAGCCGCAGGGGCGAGGCGATGTTGTCGAAAACGGTGAGCGAGGGGTAGTTGATGAACTGCTGGTAGACCATCGAGACATTGCGCTCGCGCACCGGCACGCCGGTCACGTCGGCCCCGTCGGCCAGCACCCGGCCCGCGCTGGGCTTGTCCAGCCCCGCCATGACCCGCATCAGCGAGGTCTTGCCCGCCTGGGTGGCCCCAAGGAGTATGGTCACGGCCCCGCGCACAGGCGCCAGTGACATCGGATAAAGATAGGCTTGCGATCCCACCTGCTGCGCAACGCCGTCCAGGCTCAGTTGCATCCGGTCTCCATCGGTTCGATTCGTGTTCGAACTGCATTGATGTGCTTGCTCGATCACAATAAGAACCGTGACCGAGGGGCACTATTCATGGCATCCCGCTCGTTTTAGCAAATAAACGAACACAAAACAATCGTGCAGTGCATCATTTGTTTTCGTTTGTGTTTGAACTAGAATGCGGCACATGACGCTCAATCCCCGCCAGACCGCCCTGCTCGAGGAAGTCCGCAACCAGGGCTTTGCCTCCATCGACGAACTCGCGCGCAAGTTCGGCGTGACGCTGCAAACCGTGCGGCGCGATGTGAATCTGCTGGCGGAAAACGGCATGCTCGCGCGTTTTCATGGCGGCGTGCGGATGGATGGGTCCACCACCGAGAACATCGCCTACCGGCAGCGGCAGGTGCTGCATGCCGAGGGCAAGGTGCGCATCGCGCGGGCCGTGGCGGCGGCGGTGCCGGAGGGCTGCTCGCTGATCCTGAACATCGGCACCACGGTGGAGGAAATTGCCCGCGCGCTGATCCATCATCGCGGGCTGCGCGTCATCACCAACAACCTGCACGTGGCCAATATCCTGGCCGACAACCCCGATTGCGAGGTCATCGTGGCCGGCGGCGTGCTGCGCTCGCGCGACCGGGGCATCATCGGCGAGGCCACGGTGGAGTTCATCCGCCAGTTCAAGGTCGATATCGGCCTGATCGGCATCTCGGGCATCGAGACCGACGGCACGCTGCGTGACTACGATTTCCGCGAGGTGAAGGTGGCGCGCACGATCATGGAACACTCGCGCGAGGTGTGGCTGGCGGCGGATGCCAGCAAGTTCAACCGTCAGGCGATGGTGGAACTGGCACCGCTCTCCAGCATCGACCGCCTGTTCACGGACGAGCCGCTCCGGCCGCCGTTCGTGCAGATGCTGGCGGACAGTGGAGTGAATTGTGTGGTGGCGGACGGGGAATGAGGCGGGGGGTGGGACGGCGGCGTGCTTGCCAGCCACCGTCCCACCCCCCCGGCCCCTCTCCCGGAGGGAGAGGGAAGAATCCCGTTTACTTGAAGACGACGGTCTTGTGGCCGTTCACCAGGATGCGGTGTTCGGCGTGCCACTTGACGGCGCGGGCCAGGGCCACACATTCCACGTCGCGGCCCACGGCGGTCAGCTGCTCGGGGTCCATGCTGTGGTCCACGCGCTCGATTTCCTGCTCGATGATCGGGCCTTCGTCAAGGTCGGCCGTCACGTAGTGCGCGGTGGCGCCGATCAGCTTCACGCCACGGTCGTGCGCCTGGTAGTACGGCTTGGCGCCCTTGAAGCTCGGCAGGAAGGAGTGATGGATGTTGATCGCGCGGCCGGCCAGCTTGCGGCACAGGTCGTCGGACAGCACCTGCATGTAGCGCGCCAGCACCACCAGATCGATGTTCTGGTCGCGCACCACCTCGAACACGCGCGCTTCCTGCGCGGCCTTCTGCTCGGCGGACGCGTTCATCAGCGGCAGGTGGAAGAACGGCACGTCGTACGACGCGGCCAGCTGGTAGAAGTCACGATGGTTCGAGACGATCGCGGCGATCTCCACCGGCAGGCCACCGGCCTTGGCACGGAACAGCAGGTCGTTCAGGCAGTGGCCGATCTTGGACACCATGATCATCACGCGCGGCTTCGCGGTGGCGTCGAACACCTCCCACTGCATGCCGAACTGGTCACCGACCGGCGCGAAGGCCTGGCGCAGCGTGGCGAGGTCCGGGCCGCCGGCAGCGGGCATGAAATGCACGCGCATGAAGAAACGGCCCGTGAATTCGTCGCCGTACTGGTCAGAATCGACAATATTGCAGCCGTGCTGGAACAGCAGGCCGGAAACGGCATGAACAATGCCCGGCTGGTCCGGGCACGAGAGGGTAAGGATAAATCCGGTGGCGCTCATCGTAAGCAAGGGCAAATCGTAATGTGGCAGGCCGGCACCGTGATGCGCAGCGAGGCTGGCGCGGGTCAGGCTGGGGGCGCGCTGGGCGTCCAGCCGCGCCGGATAAGCGTATCCAGCGTCACGAGCGTGGCATCCACGGTCATGGCGCGGTCCGCCATGATAGCAAGCAATGCGCCCGGCTCGATACGCCGGTGCTCGGCCACCTCCCCGTCGCGGTTCACCGGCACGAAGTCCGGCGGCAGCGTCAGGTCATATATGTATACGTGCTCCCACTGCACGCCCTCGGGGATTTCGCGCAGTACCTCGATCACGCCGTGGGGCGCGGCCCGGCCCGCCAGGTCGGGCGGAATGCCGGATTCCTCGTCGCATTCCCGGATCAGCGTTTCGAGCGGATGGCTGCCATGGGGCATGCCGCCGGCCACGAGGTTGTCCCACATGCCGGGGTCGACCGATTTGCTCTCGCTGCGGCGCGAAATCCACATCGCGCGCTCGCCGGCGATGATCCCGTTCATGTGCGAAGCGAAGGTCAGCAGCCCGAGGAAGCGCGCCGCGGCGCGCTCCACCACGGCGAACGCCGGCGCGGCGAGAGCCGGGGTGACCGCGAACAACTCGTTGCGCCAGCCGCGCACGTGGCCGGCGTCGGCCAGCTGCCGCGCCAGCGTGGCCAGCGCGGCGCTGCGGGTCTCGAAGGTGGTGCAGGCCGGGAGCAGCGTCACGGCGTCCGGCTCGGCAGGCGGGCCATCGCCCAGCATGCCGGGGATGCGCCGCAGGACGTCCGCATGCACGCGGGGCATCCACCCCACCTGCTGGCCGGCCACGGCCAGCCGCAAGTGGGCGGCGGGCTCGAACGGGCTGCGCGCGGTCACGCCGGCGCGCACCACACTCACGATTTCTGACGGTTGGAACAAGGATTCGGCCATGGCAGCGATGTCTGGCCGGCAAACCCGGCCGCAATTCAATTCCGGATGGAACGCATGACCCCGACGCCTTCATCGCAGCAGCCCCAGTACGTGCTGGCCCTCGACCAGGGCACCAGCAGCTCGCGCGCCATCCTGTTCGATCACGCCGGCAATGTGGTGCGGATCGCCCAGCGCGAGTTCCGGCAATATTATCCGCATCCCGGGCACGTCGAGCACGATCCCTATGAAATCTGGCAGTCGCAGCTGGCCGTGGCCCACGAGGTATTGGGCGATGCCGGCGTCAGCGGCACCCAGATCCGCGCCATCGGCATCACCAACCAGCGCGAGACCACCGTGCTGTGGGACCGCAAGACCGGCGAGCCGGTGGGCCGCGCGCTGGTCTGGCAGGACCGCCGCACCGCGCCGATGTGCGAGGCGCTGCAGGCCGCCGGCCACGGCGACACCTTCCAGCAGAAGACCGGCCTGATCATCGACGCCTATTTCTCGGGCACCAAGCTGCGCTGGATGCTCGATCACTACGAAGGCGCCCGCGCCCGCGCCGAACGCGGCGAGCTGGCCTTCGGCACCGTCGATAGCTGGCTGATCTGGCAGTTGACCGATGGCAAGCGCCACGTGACCGATGTGTCGAATGCATCACGCACGCTGCTGTTCAACATCCACAATTTCCGCTGGGACGACGAACTGCTCGGCCTGCTCGACATTCCGCGCAGCCTGCTGCCCGACGTGGTGCCCTCCAGCGGCGAGGTGGCGCGCACCGCGGCCCGGCTGTTCGGCACCGAGATCCCCATCGCCGGCATCGCCGGAGACCAGCAGGCGGCTACTTTCGGCCAGGTCTGCTTCTCGCCCGGCATGGCAAAGAACACCTACGGCACCGGCTGCTTCATCCTGATGAATGCCGGGAGCCAGCCCGTGACCTCGCACAACCGGCTGCTGACGACAATTGGCTGGCAGATCGGCAACGACACGCAATATTGCCTCGAAGGCGGCGTGTTCATGGGCGGCGCCACGATCCAGTGGCTGCGCGACGGCCTGAAGCTGATCCAGAGCGCGCCCGAGGTAGAACCGCTCGCGCGCCAGTGCGAGGACACCGGCGGCGTGGTGCTGGTGCCGGCCTTTGCCGGGCTCGGCGCGCCGCACTGGGACCCGTTCGCGCGCGGCACCATCGTCGGCATCACGCGCGGCACGGGCGGGCCGCATATCGCCCGGGCCGCGCTGGAATCGATCGCCCTGCAAAGCGTGGATGTGCTGGACGCGATGCAGAAGGACGCCGGCATTGCGCTGGCCGAGCTGCGGGTGGATGGCGGCGCCTCGCGCAGCGACCTGCTGATGCAGATGCAGGCCGATCTGCTCGGCACGCCGGTCGTGCGCCCGCGCGTGACCGAGACCACCGCGCTGGGCGCCGCCTATCTGGCGGGGCTGGCGACCGGCTACTGGGCCGATACCGAGGAAATTGCGCGCCAGTGGCAGGTGGAGCACCGCTTCGAGCCGCGCCTCTCTGCCGATGAGCGCGGGCAACGGCTGGCCCGCTGGCACCGCGCCGTGGACCGCGCCCGCGACTGGGCGCGCGATGACGCCCCATCCGCCTGACCGCCCTAACCATCGTCAAATTTCGTTGAAATTCGATTTGCACCGAACCACCATGCCCACACCCGTCACCCCCATCCAGCCACCCTCGCGCGCCGCCCTGCTCGATACCCTGCGGCGCGAGGCCCGCTGGGACGTCATCGTCATCGGCGGCGGCGCCACCGGGCTCGGCACGGCCGTGGACGCCGCGTCGCGCGGCTATCGCACCCTGCTGCTGGAGGCGGCCGACTTCGCCAAGGGCACATCAAGCAAGGCCACCAAGCTCGTGCACGGCGGCGTGCGCTACCTGGCCCAGGGCAACATCAGTCTGGTACGCGAGGCGCTGCACGAGCGTGGCCTGCTGGCCCGCAACGCGCCGCACCTGGTCTGGCCGCTGGGCTTCGTGGTGCCGGCCTACCAGATGTTCGACCAGCCGTTCTACGGCATCGGCCTCAAGGTGTACGACATGCTGGCGGGCAGCCTGAACCTGTCCGGCAGCCGCTGGCTGAACCATCGGGAGACGCTGGAGGCCGCGCCCACGCTGGCCGAACACGTCGGCGGACGGCCGCTGCGCGGCGGCAACCTCTACTTCGACGGCCAGTTCGACGATGCACGGCTGGCCGTGGCGCTGATGCGCACGCTGTTCGACGTGGGCGGCACGGCGGTCAACTACATGCGCGTGACCGGGCTCTCGCAGAAAAACGGCGTGATCACCGGCGTGACCGCGCAGGATGCCCTCGCCGGCGAAGGCGAAGGCGGCGAGACCTTCCCGCTGCGCGCGGACTGCGTGATCAATGCCACGGGGGTGTGGGTCGATGCGGTGCGGCAGATGGAGGACGGGCAGGCGCGGACCATGGTGGCGCCGAGCCAGGGCGTGCACCTGACCATCCCGCGCAGCTTCCTGCCCGGCGACCGGGCGATCCTGATTCCGAAGACCGATGACGGCCGGGTGCTGTTCGTCGTGCCCTGGAACGGCCACACCATCGTCGGCACCACCGACACGCCGCGCCACGACCTGCCGCTGGAGCCCCGCGCGGGCGCCGACGACGTCGATTTCATCCTGGAGACGGCGGCACGCTACTTGTCCCGCGACCCCACGCGCGCCGACGTGACCAGCGTCTGGGCCGGGCTGCGGCCGCTGGTCAAGGCGACTGGCGAGGCGTCCACCGCGTCGCTGTCGCGCGAACATACGATTTTGGTGTCGAAGGCGGGCCTGATCACGGTCACCGGCGGCAAGTGGACCACCTATCGCAAGATGGCCGAGGATGTGGTGGAAACGGCGATCCAGCGCCAGCTGCTGCGCGCGGCGCCGTGCCGCACGGCCGATCTGCCGCTGCATGGCGCCGCCGGCCTGCCGGCGGACCTGCCCGCGCCGGGCTCCGGGTCGCCAGACCGCTACTACGGCGCGGACCTGCCGCTGGTGCGCGCCCTGCCCGGCGCCGACACCCTGGTGGTGCCCGAAACCGGCCTGACCGAGGCCCACGTGCGCTTTGCCGCCCGCCACGAACTGGCGCGGCGCGTGGAAGACGTGCTGGCGCGCCGCAACCGCGCGCTGTTCCTGGACGCCCGCGCGGCACTGGCCGGCGCCCCGCGCGTGGCCGCTATCCTGGCCGAGGAACTCGGGCACGACGCGGCCTGGCAGGCGCGAGAGCTGGAGAGCTTTGGCGCGCTGGCGAAGGGGTACCTGCTATAAAGGCGCGGCTGGCGCCAAGACTTGGGCGATAATGCCGGGTATCGCATCAGGGAGAACACCATGGACGAGATTGACGATCTGTCCGATCTGCCGATGCCCCGGTTCATCTGGGGCTTCGCTGTCATCGCCGGCAAGGGCGGCGAGATCATGCATGACGAATTCGAATATCTGACCCACACGCGCAGCCCGCGCTTCACGTGCCGTGTGGTGGAGCTGGAGGACATGCCGGCGGACAGCGAGGAGTCCGGCATCGACGGCCGCCTCGTGCATTACGACGAGCCGGACCGCCTGTTCTACATCACCGACGCCGGGCTGGCGCTGGTGAACTTCCAGCTGTTCGATAACCTGCCCGAGAAAGGCAAGCTCAAGAAGGTCTGCGACGAAGCCATCACCAACTGGCTGCTGCGCCGCGATTTCCTCGACGACGAGGAAGACGAAGGCTGAGGCCTTCAGCGCCCCTCTTCCGCAGGGAGAGGGGCCACCCCATCCTCAGGCGGTCATTCCCGCCAACCCCTTTTCCAGCACCTCGGCCACCAGGCCGTTCATGCCGCCCGGGTGCTCCTTGGCCAGTTCCTGCAGCCGCGCCGCCAGTTTTCCTTCCAGCTTGCATGCAAACGGCACCAGGCCGGCCTGCTGGTCGAGCTTGCGCTGCTCGCGCCGGGCCAGCGTTGCCGCCTGACCCACGCCACCGCCACGCACCGCCGCCGCGTGCTTCATGTCATGGGCGATCTTGAGGCCTTTGTTCTTTTCCAGGTCCGTCTTCTTCACGGGAATTTGTCCGAGGGGGATTGAGTAAGGGCGCCATTGTACCGGGGCGGGCCGGGTGGCCGGTTTACTCCGGCCGCACCGTGATCAGGCCCGACGCCACGCGTTCGATCTCGCAATAGACCGGCAGCGCCTCCAGTGGCCCGGTGCAGCCCACGCCCGAGGCCTGGCTCGCATCCGCGCCCGGGGGCAGGAACACGAACGCCATGCCCGGCTGCCAGCCCGGGTGCCGGCGCAGGCTGTCATTGAGGATGTCGAGATACTGCGCACGCGAGAAGACCTGCTTTGCCATGTCTCATGCCTCCGGGGTGGAACAATCTCGCGGAAATCCTAGCATGGCGCCCCGCGCGGCAGTTACCGCATGATGAGAAGACCGGCGAATCAGCACTCGCCCTTCTTGGCGTGGCCCGGCGGGCAGCCCTTGCCGCCCTTGTCCTTGTACTTGCCGTGGTCGCCCGGCCCCTGGTTCCAGCGTTCCGGCTGCATCACCCAGCCATTGCTCGCCTGCACCCAGCGCGGCGACTCATAGACATAGCCCGGCCGATCCTTGGCCCACTTGCCCTGCTTCCACTTGTGCTTGTGGCCGTGGTCGTCCCAGGCCCAGTAGCCCGGCTGCCAGATGTAGCCGTGGCGCGGCGCGGGCACGGCCTCGTAGATCGGGGCCGGCGGCGGGGTGCCAATGCCGATATGGATATTGACCTGCGCCATCGCCGCCGGCGCGAACGCCAGGGTGGCAACGAGCAGCGTGGCGCCCGTCATGGCGCGGACGAGACGGCGTTGGAACTTGTCTTGAAGCTCGGGCATTCCCTCTCCTTCTATCTGTCTTCGGGGTTTCGATGGCAAATGGGCGGCAGCCGACACGGCCCCGCGCGGGGCCCGGCTTGAGAAAGGGTATCGGAAAACGGTGCGGCGTGACAGTCACCGGGCACGCCGGATGGACGGGTGTCAGTGATCGGCGGCCATCGCCTTGAGCTGGGCGTCGCCCGCCACGCGTGCGGCGTCGGCCGTGGTGAACGTGTCGTCGGACACAATGGTGCGCCGGACCTGCTGGGCGCCGAAGTCCACCAGCGCAATGATCCAGACATAGCGCCCTGCCTGCGGCGCGGTCTGCACGAACGCCTTCACCTGCCCTTTTTGTTGCGATTGGGATTCGGTCGCCATGGTGCCCTCCGTGGACAAACGCGTTCAAACGACTCTAGCACATCCACATGGACGCGCCGGCTACAGTTTTGCCGGCACCGTGCCGACATCCCAAGGGACCCCAACCGCCCTTGCCCGTGCCGCGCGCCTTCTCTCCGCCCCTCCTGCTGCCTGCCCTGCCGATGCTCGCCGCGCTGCTGCTGGCCACGCCCCGGCTGGCCGCGCACGACCTGACCCCGGCCGCCCCGGCACTGCCACGCCCGGAGGCGGTGGCACGCGTGGTCATGGGCCTGCTCGGTTATGCGCGCTGGCCCGTGGAGCGCGACGCCCTACGGCTTTGCGTAGACCCCGTCGCGCGCTATGCCGGCAAGCTGATGGAGGGCGGCGCGCTCTCCACGGGCCGGCTGGTCGCCGCCCGGCAGATGGACCCCATGGCCGGCAACCCGGCGCCCGACTGCGACGCGCTCTATGTCGGCGCGATGTCCGCCCCACGCCGCGAGAAAATCTCCGCCGACGTGACCGGCCACCCGGTGCTGGTGATCGCGGAGGAAGACTTCGAGTGTGATGCCGGCAGCATGTTCTGTCTCAACATCCGCGAGCGGCAGGTCTCCTTCCGCGTCAACCTCGATGCCCTCGGCCGCAGCGGCATCCACGTCCACCCCGGCGTACTGCAACTGGGCCGCCGCAAGGCGCCGGCATCATGACGCGCGCTTCCCGGCCGTCGCTCTATGGCACCCTGCGCCGCTTCCACCTGAGCGTGGCGCTGATCGCCGTGTTCACCGCCGGCACCACGCTCACCGGCCTGGGCCTGACTGCGCTGCGCGCCTATGCCGACCACAACCTGCGGCTGGTGGCGCGCTCCATCGCCTATACCGTGGAGGCACCGATCGTGTTCCGCGACGAAGCCGCCGCCGCCGAGACCCTGTCGATGATCGCCACCGGCGAGGACCTGACCGCGGTCTGGATCTTCGACCGCGACAACCAGCCGGTGGCCAGCTGGCACCGCCATGGTTCGTCGCGCTTCCCGGCCCTGCGCCAGTTCGTCCGGGACCTGCTGACCTCGGGCCCGGTGGACCAGCCGGTCTTCCACCAGTCCCAGCAGGTGGGCAGCGTGCGCGTGGTCGGCGACCCCGTGGCGCTGCTCCATTTCCTGCTCAAGGGCATGCTCGGGCTGATGGCCTGCCTGCTGCTGACGGCGGTGGGCGCGCACTACCTGTCCAGCCGCATGCTGGTGCACATCATCGACCCGGTGCGCAGCCTGATGCGCGTGGCCCATGCGGTGCGATCCGAACGCGCGTTCGGCCAGCGCGTGCCGCCGGCGCGCATCGACGAACTCAACGCGCTGGGCGAGGATTTCAACGTGCTGCTCGATGAACTGGAGGCCTGGCAGGGCCAGTTGCAGCACGAGAACCGCTCGCTGGCGCACCGCGCCACGCACGACAGCCTGACCGGCCTGCTCAACCGCGCCGCCTTCACCGAGGCACTCGACCAGGCCGTGCGCAGCGCGGCGGCCATGGGCCAGCGCGTGGCCGTGCTCTATCTGGACAGTGACGATTTCAAGGGCATCAACGACCGCCACGGCCATGCCGTGGGGGACGCCGTGCTGGTGGGTATCGCCCAGCGCATCCGGGCCTGTCTGCGCGAGACCGACCGCGCGGCCCGGCTGGGCGGCGACGAATTCGCGGTGCTGCTGGGGACCTTGCGTGAGACCGACGACGCCGTCCTGACCGCCAAGCGCATCCTGGCGGCGATGACCGAGCCGTTCGGCACGGCGAGCGGGGAAAGCATCGGGGCGACGCTCAGTATCGGGGTGGCGGTCTATCCGGTGCACGCGCGCGGCGGCACGGCGCTGCTGCATGCGGCGGACGCCGCGATGTACGGCGCCAAGCGCCAGTCCGGCGCCACCTGGCGCTACGCGGAGGCGGTGGCGCCGGCCTGAGTCAGTCGCCGAACGGGTTCGGCACGCTGGAGACCGGCTCGTCGGTCAGGTCGAACTCGTCCCGCACGTCGTCGACGACGTTGCGGATGGCGGCCTCGAAGCCGCGTGCATTGCCGAAGCGGGCCATGTCCCAGTTCCGGCCACGCCCATCGCGCGGGTGCGGCTGCGGGTCCGGCACCTGGATGTGTCGGCCCTCGTCGGCGATTTCGTCGATCTGCTGGACCCGCCGGCTCACCTCTTCCATGATGACGCGCCGGCTGCGCTCGCGCTTGGCCATGACTGGCCTCCTCTCGGTGGTTCGTCCGCGGCCATCCTAGCACGGGCGCGCCGTGCGTTATAGCGCCGCCTTGGCCGCCTGGTAGGCCGCGTAGAGGCGCTGGAACACCGGACCGGGCTGGCCATTGCCGATGGCGCGGCCGTCGAGCGTGACCACCGGCAGCAGCTCCTTGCTGGCCGACGACAGCATGACCTCGTCCGCCGCGAAGACCTCGTCGCGCGCGATGGGGCGCGAGGTGAACGAAATATCCATCGCGGCGCAGAGTTCCTCCATCAGGCCGTAGCGGATGCCCTCCAGGATCAGGTTGTCCTTGGGCGGGGCCACCACGCGGCCCTGCTGCACCAGCCACACGTTCGACGCCGAGGCCTCGGTGAGCTGGCCGTCGCGGAACTGGATCGCCTCGGTCACGCCGTTGGCGGCGGCTTCCTGCGCGGCCAGCACGTTGCCGAGCAGCGAGGTGGACTTGATCTGGCAGTTCAGCCAGCGGCGGTCTTCCATCGTCACGCAGGCCACGCCCTGCTCCACGGCCGACGCCGGCGGCAGCGCCATCGGGTTGGTCATGATCAGCACGGTCGGCGTGACCGCTTCCTTCGGGAACGCATGTGCCCGCTTCGCCACGCCGCGCGTGACCTGCATGTAGACCATCTGGTCCGACATGCCGTTGGCCTTGACCACACGGCCGATCAGCGCGAGCCATTCGGCCTCGGTGTACGGATCGTCGATGCCAATGGCCGCCAGGCTGCGCTTCAAACGCGCCAGATGCTGCGCGCCCCGGAACGGCTTGCCGTTGTAGAGGGGAATCACTTCATAGATGCCGTCGCCAAAGATAAACCCGCGGTCGAGGACGGGAATGCGGGCTTCGGACAACGGGAGCAGTTCCCCGTTCAGGTAGACGATGGCTTCGGACATGGGGCGATGACGGCAATGAGGGTAGGAGATTGTCATTCTTCCACATGGCGATTCCTCCCATTATGCAAAATGTGCATCGACACGGCGCCGAACGCATTCGTTTGATGCCAAACGCTTGACCCGTTGGCGCAAACAGGAGCCACTGATTTCAATGTTTTGCCCGAATACGGCACGGCGAATTGAATAATTTTTATTTCACGCCCGCCCCCCTGCGCCCCCGCCCAATTCGCCGAAAACTGCGTGCTATATTCGCCACGCAGTACCGTGAGCGCGGCGCTGCGGTCATCTTTGCGATGGTGCGGCTGCGCCACCTTCACAGGGCACTCGATATGATTCTTCTCGTGTCAGACCTGCGCTGTGGCGGCAAACGGCTTGCCATGCTGTGCATGGCCGCATGTGCCGCGTCCGCGATGGCGCAAACGCCGGCCCCGGCGCCCACGGCATCGACGCCGGCTGCGGCCTCGACCCCTGCAGCCCCTGCAGCCCCTGCAGCCCCGGCAGCCCCTGCACCGGGGCGCACCCAGGTGCTCACGCTGGCCCAGATGGGTGCCGGCCAGCCCATCCCGCTGCGCGGCGTGGACCCCGACCGCACCCTGAACATCGGCGTCCGCCTCGATGAAGTGGTCACGGCCGCCAGGCTCAAGCTGGTCTTCACCTACTCCCCCTCGCTGGTCTATCCGCTCTCGCACCTGAAGATCCGCCTCAACGACGAAGTGGTGGCCACCCTGCCGCTGGAGAAGGAGCAGGCGGGCCAGCAAATCACGCGCGAGATCGACCTTGACCCGCGCTACTTCACGGACTTCAACCGCCTGAACGTGCAGATGATCGCCCACTACACGGTCGATCACTGCGAGGACCCGTACCACTCCAGCCTCTGGGCGGATATCAGCCCCGCCACCACGCTGACCCTGACCAAGCTGCCCGTCACGCTGCCGGACAACCTCGCGCTGCTGCCCGCGCCGTTCTTCGACCGCCGCGACAACAGCCGCGTCACCGTGCCCTTCGTGCTGCCGGCCAATGCCGATGCCGCCACGCTGCGGGCGGCCGGCGTGGTGTCGTCCTGGCTCGGCGCGCTGGCCAGCTACCGGGAGCTGCGCTTCCCGGCGCGCAGCCAGTTGCCCGCCGATGCCCACGCCATTGTCTTTGCGATGCCGAACGCGATGCCGGCGGGCATCCAGCTGCCCGAGATCCAGGGCGCCTCGGTCAGCGTGATGCCGAATCCAGCGAATCCGTCGCGCAAGCTGCTGGTGCTCGCCGGCCGCAATCCGCAGGAATTGCAGGTGGCGGCCAACGCGCTGGTGCTGGGCAAGGCCGCCATGGCGGGCAGCCGCGCCGGCGTGCAGTCGGTGGAACTCGGCAAGCCGCGCAAGCCCTACGACGCACCGGCCTGGGCGCCGGTGGACCGCCCCGTGCTGTTCAAGGAACTCGTCACGGACCCGCAGCAGCTGCAGGTGGGCGGCGCCAGCCCTGATCCGATCCGGGTGAACCTGCGCGTGCCGGCCGACCTCTACGGCTGGAATGACCGCGCCGTGCCCCTGAACGTGAGGTACCGCTACACCGCGCCCTCCACCTATAACGACTCGGTGCTCAGCGTCGATATCAACGAGCAGCTGGTGCGCTCCTACCGGCTCAAGCCGCTGACCGCGCAGAACGACGAGAGCCTGGTCAGCGTGCCGCTGATCTCGGGCGGCAGCGCATCCGTCAGCAACGAGATCCTGATCCCCGCCTTCCGCGTGGGCAGCAACAACCAGATGCAGTTCCGCTTCCACATGGACTCGCAGAAGACCGGCCTGTGTGCGTCCTCGGCGGCCAACGTGGCGCGCGCGGCGGTCGATCCCGATTCGTCGATCGACTTCAGCGGCTTCTCGCACTACGCCGCGCTGCCCAACCTCGCCTTCTTCGCCAACAGCGGCTATCCGTTCACCCGGCTGGCGGACCTGGCCGATACCGCCGTGGTCATGCCGGACGCCCCGAGCGCGCTCGATCAGGAGGCGATGCTGACGCTGCTCGGCCACATGGGCAAGTGGACCGGCCTGCCGGCGCTGCGCGTGGCGGTGGCGCCGGCCAGGGCCATCGACACCGTGAAGGACCGTAACCTGCTGATGGTGGGCACCGGCAGCGCAGGCGAGCTCCTGGCGAGCTGGGGCAATTCCCTGCCGATCCTGATCCAGCAGGGCCGCACCGAGATCACCCTGCGCGACCAGCGCGGCGGGGCGTGGACCCACTGGCTCAGTGGCGAGGCAGACCACAACGTGTCGCCCGCCGGGCGCGCGATCCTTTCCGCCGACGGGCCGCTGGCGGCGCTGATCGGCTTCGAATCGCCGTATCAGGCGCAGCGCAGCGTGGTCGCCGTGACCGCCACCGCGCCCGAGAACGTGCGCGATGTGCTCGATGTGCTCGAAGACGCCGGCAAGGTCGCCCAGATTCGCGGCGACCTCACCGTGGTCCGCCAGCGCGAGGTGGAAGGGCTGCGCCTGGGCGAGCGCTACTACGTGGGCACCCTGCCCTGGTATGCGCGGGTGTGGGTGCGCATGGCGGACCACCCGGCGCTGCTGGCCATCGCCGGCATCGTGGCCGGGCTGCTGGTGGCGCTGACCCTGTTCTGGGCGCTGGGCCGGATCGCGGCGCGCCGCAACGGAGGGTGACATGCGGCGTGTGCTGCCCCGCTGGCTCAGGCAGATCGCTCGCGGCCTGGTGATGACCACGCTGGCGGGGGTGTCGCTCGCCAGCCTGGCGGCCACCTGCCCGTGGCCGGACTGGGACGCCTTCCGGCGCGACACCATCAGCCCGGACGGCCGCGTGGTCGATGCCAGCACCGAGCGCCAGGCCACGGTCTCCGAAGGGCAGGCCTACGCGCTGTTCTTCGCGCTCGTGGCCAACGACCGTGCCACCTTCGACAAACTGCTCGGCTGGACCGAGAACAATCTGGCGCGCGGCGACCTCAGCGCCCACCTGCCCGCGTGGATCTGGGGCAAGCGCGACAGCGGCCCCGAGGCCGGCACCTGGGGCGTGATCGACACCAACGCCGCCAGCGACGCCGACCTGTGGATCGCCTACACGCTGCTCGAAGCCGGCCGGCTCTGGCGCGAACGCCGCTTCACGGCGCTGGGCACGCTGGTGGCCCGGCGCGCGCTGCGCGAGGAATCGGCGGTGCTGCCCGGACTGGGCCGCACGCTGCTGCCGGGCCCGGTCGGCTTTCATCCCACCCCGGACAGCTGGCGGCTGAACCCGAGCTACGTGCCGCTGCCGGTAATGCGCCGGCTGGCCGCTGCGCTGACCGAGGACCGGGGCTGGCAGGCCATGGTCGAGAGCGCGGGGCGGCTGATCGTGGACACCGCGCCGCGCGGCTTCTCGCCCGACTGGGTGCTCTATCAGAAGGGCGCCGGCTTCCGGCCCGATACGGACACGCAGGCCACGGGCTCCTATGATTCGATCCGGGTCTACCTGTGGGCCGGCATGACCGCTGCGGGCGACCCGCTGCGCGCCGGAGTGCTGCGTACATTGCATCCAATGGCCGACTATGTGCTCGCCAACGGCCATCCGCCCGAGCGGGTGGACACGCAGGCGGGCACCTTCGGGCCGAACGCGGGCAACGCGGGCTTCTCGGCGGCCATCGCGCCGTTCATGCTGGCGCAGGGCCAGCCGGACGCCGCGCGCGCCCAGGCGCAGCGCACGCGCACGCTGGCCGCGCAGTCGCCCTCCGGCTACTACGGTCAGGTACTGACGCTGTTCGGGCTGGGGCATGTGGATGGCCTGTACCGGTTCGAGGCGGACGGCAAGCTGGTGCCGGCGTGGAATACCGCATGCCCGGCAAGGCGCTAGCTCGCACGCTGTGGCTGCTGCTGGCCAGCGCCGCGCTGCCGGGTGAGGCAGCGGCCGCCGACGCCGCGTCCGCCCCGGCCGCGCCATCGACCGCCACCACGCGCCGGGAGATGGCGCAGTTGCTGGCGTCGGCGCGCATGTGGGAGGCGCGCAACCGTGCGGACATGGCGCGCGGCGTACTGGAGAAGGCGTTGTTGATCGATCCGCGCCAACCGGAGGCGCTCAAGATGCTGGGCCTGATCGAAATCCGTTCCAACCGCCCCACCGAGGCTGACAAGGTGCTGCGGCACATGCGCGAGGTGGCGCCGGACAGCGCGGCCACGCGCGACCTTGAGGACGCCTACCGCATCGCCACGCGTGACAAGCGCGAGATGGCGCAGGTGCGGCTGCTCGCCCGCAGTGGCAAGTCCGAGGAGGCCGCCACGCGGCTGGAGGCCCTGTTCCCGCGCGGCGCGCCGGGCGGCGAACTGGCGCTGGACTACTACCGCATCCTGGCCGGCACCACCGCCGGCCGCCCGCGCGCGATTGCCGAGTTGCGCCGCCGTGTGAAGCAGGAGCCGGACGACTCGCGCCTCGCCCTGGCGCTGGGCAGCCTGCTGACCGACCGCGAGGCCACCCGGCAGGAAGGGCTCGCCATCCTCTACGACCTCACCCAGCGGCCCGATGGCGACCGCAAGAGCGCGCTCGATATCTGGCGGCGCACGCTGTACGGCGTCAACGAAGACCCGGCCTACTACGTGTGGTTCGAGCGTTACCTCAAGGAAGTGCCCGACGACGAGGCCGCCAAACAGACACTCGCCAGCCTCGGCGCCAGGCGCGAGGCCCAGCGCAAGCTGGAAGCCGACCCCGCCTGGCAGGCGCGGCAGCGCGGGCTGGCCCAGCTGGAGCGCGGGCAGCTCAAGGAGGCCGACATCGCGCTTCAGAAGGCCTACCAGAAGCGCCGGCAGGATGGCGAGGTGGTGGGCGGGCTCGGTCTGGTGCGGCTGCGCGAAGGCCGGCACGACGAAGCCCGCGAGCTGTTCACCCGGGCGATGAGCCTCGATCCGGACAATCGCAATAAATGGCGCAGCCTGCGGGACACGGCCACGTTCTGGGGCACCGTGGCGCGTGCGCGCGAGGCCAACGCCCAGGGCAAGCCGGTGCAGGCCGAAGCGCTGGCGCGCGAGGCGCTGGCCCTGCAGCCCGGCAACGAGAACGCGCAGGCGATTCTGGCCGACGCGCTGATCGCCCAGCACAAGGATGCCGAGGCCGAGACGCTGCTGCGCCAGATGCTGGCCCGGCCGCAGCCGGACATGGGCGCGCTGCGCAGCCTCGTCGCCCTGCTCCAGACGCAGCAGCGGCAAGACGAGATCGGCCCGCTGATCGCGGACGCGTCGCGCCGTATGCAGGGCTCGGAGTCGGAACTGCGCGCACTGCGGGCCGACCTGCTGGCCGTGCAGGCCGACCAGCTGATCGCGCAGAAGCAGCGCAGCCCGGCGCTGCAGCGGCTCGAAGACGCCATCCGGCTGGCCCCCGATGCCGCGTGGACGCGCTACACGCTGGCCCGCCTCTATCGCGACCTCAACCTGCCGGTGCTGGGCCGCACCGTCATGGAGGACGGGGTCGCCGCCGCGCCCACCGCCGAGATGCGCTACGCCACCGCGCTCTATCTCAATGCCGTGGACGACATCGACGCCGCCACGGCCGTGCTGGCGGCGGTGCCCGAGGCCGAGCGCAGCGAAGGCATGCGCGGCCTCGCCAGCAACCTCGCGGCGCAAAAACTGCTGCGCGAGGCCCGCCTGTGGCTGGCAGAAGGCCGCGATGACGAGGCCCGCGCGCTGCTCGACCAGGCCGCCATCGCCGCGCGCGACGAACCGCACATGCTCGCCTCCATCGGCCGCGAATGGATCGGGCTGGGCGAGACCGACAAGGGCCTGCGGCTGGTCAGCGACTGGCTGGCCGCGCACCCCGAGGACCCCCACCTCGACATCCGCCTGCGCTACGGCGAACTGCTGGCCGCCGCCGACCGGGACGACGCCTTGCAGGCCTGGATTGCCGAATCGCGCGCCCTGCCCGGCATCACGGCCGAACAGCAGGCGTCGTTCGACGATCAGTCGCTGCGGCTGGCGCTGCGCCGCACCGACCGGCTCATCGCCGATGGCGACCTCACGCGGGCCCAGCAGATGCTGTACGCCGTGCCCGAGGGCCAGCAGGCTGACCGCCGCTGGCTGCTGACGCTGGCCGATCTGAGAGAAGCCGGCGGCGACTACCGGGGCGCGGCGGAGGCCGCGCAGGCGGTGCTGGCCACGGACCCCAAGGACGCCGGCGCGCGGCTCACGCTGGCGCGCATGCTCGAACGGCAGGGCAAGGAGGCGCAGGCGCTGGAGATCGTGCGCGCGGTGCTGGCCGATACCCCCGACGACGACATCGACACCCGGCTCTCGGTGGCGCGGCGCTTCACGGCGATGCGGCGCACGGACGAGGCCAGCGCCGTGGTCGACGACCTCGCCCAGCGCTACCCGGACCGCGCCGACATCACCGTGCAGCAGGGCCGCATCGCCCAGGCGCGCGGCGACTTCAACGACGCGGCGGCGCACTATCGCACCGCACAGGGGCTGGAGCAGCGCGAAGGCGTGCTGCCCGGCCCCGAGGGCACGCCAGCCGGCCGCGCCCTGGCCGGGCTGGAGGCGCGCCGCCAGGGTGAGGTGGCGACGGCCGTGATGCAGTCGAACAAATCCGGCGATGCCGGCATCTCGCGGCTGCACGCCACCGAGATCCCGCTGTTCGTGCGCATTCCGCAGGGCTACAGCGGCCACATGTTCTTCCATGCGGACACCGTGCTGCTCGACGCCGGCACGCTGCAGGCGAGCAACTTCTCGAAGGCGTCCGAGTTCGGCAAGATCGCCGCGCTCGGCAACACGGGCCTCGGCACCATCGGCCAGACCGACCGTGGCGTGGCGCTGGCCGCCGGCTATGAGTTCGACGGCGCCGACAATAGCTGGCGGGCGGACCTCGGCACCACGCCGCTCGGCTTTACCGAACAGACCGTGGTGGGCGGCTTCCGCTATCGCGCGGATCTGGGCGTCTCGTCCGCCTCCGTCGACGTCTCGCGGCGGGCCGTGACCAGTTCGCTGATCTCCTACGGCGGCGCCACCGACCCCGTCACCGGCGAGACCTGGGGCGGCGTGGTGCGCAACGGCATCCACCTGCGCTACGCGCGGGACATCGGCCGCGTGAGCGTGTTCGGCGACGTGGGCGCGGGGCTCTACACCGGCCACAACGTGGTGACGAACCGCGAGTTCACGGTCCGCACCGGCTTCGACCTGCCCGTCTACGCCCAGCGCGACCAGCGCGTGACCAGCGGGCTGGTGCTGAACTACTGGCGCTACAGCGACAACCAGCGTTTCTACTCGTTCGGCCATGGCGGCTACTACAGCCCGCAGCGCTACCTCTCGTTCGGCATCCCGCTCGACTGGACCGGGCGCTACGCGCGCTGGTCGTGGCGGCTGCAGGGCTCGGCCGGCTGGTCGTTCACCTACGAGGACGACGCGCCCTACTTCCCCACCCGCCCCGACCTGCAACAACTGGCCGGCAACCCGATCTACACGGGCGGCTCGGGCGGCGGCTTCAGCTACACGCTGGGCGCCACGGTGGAATACACCTTCGCCCCGCACTGGGTGGCCGGCGCGGGCTTCCAGATCGACCGCTCGCGCGACTACGCGCCGAACCGGGCCATGGTCTGGCTGCGCTACCTGTTCGACCGTCGCCGCGACCCGGTGCCGTTCCCGCCGAATCCGGTGCGGCCGTACTCGGCCTATTGATGGGGGATCGATGAAGCACACCGACCGCACCACTGCCCCCGCCATCCCCGCCACCGCCCGGCCCGGCCTGCGCGCGCGCTTCCAGGCGCGCACGGGGCTGGCCATCGACGGGCTGTCGCCGGCGCTGGCCACGCTCACCCCGGCCCGCGCGCACGTGGTCTATGCCGAGCCCTCGCCCGCCCGCGACGCGCTGTTCTGGCAGACCGCCGCCACGGCGCTGCACGCGCCAGCCACGGTGCTCTCCACGCGTGACGCCGCCGACATTGCCGCCCAGCTACGCGCCCATGGGCTCGACATCGACGCCAACCGCGCGCTCCACGGCCGCGCCAACCTGTGCGCGCTGCACCCGCCCACGGACGCCAGCCGGCCCGGCATCGACTTGCTCATGGAGGCACTCCAGGCGCTGGTGGACCAGTGCGGTGCGCAGGGCAGCATGATGCTGATCGAAGGGGCGGAGGCGTTCTTCGCCTGGCACGATGCCGCGCGGCTGGCCCAGGAAGGCCAGCGGCTGGGCGAATGGTGCGCGCGCCACCGCTGCGCGGTGCTGCTGGTGATGGGGCCGCCCGCGCCGGTGCCGGGCCAGCCGGCGCCAGACCTGCAGGGCTTCCACGGCCGCTTTGCCGGCGCGGTGCAACTCTCGCAGCAACAGGGCCAATACACCTGGGAGGTGGCCTTCTGGCGCGACAACCAGGCCGTGGTGGCGGGCGAGATCGTGCCGCTGCGCTTTGCGCCGCACGAGCACCGGCTGATGGTGGCCGCGCAGACCTTCACCGACACCATCGAGGAAGCCGGCATGCTCGCGCCGGACGAGCAGCGCGTGATCGTCAGCCGCGACGCCGTGCTGCGCGAGCGCTACATCCCCGAACACTGGCGCGTGGTGGACAGCAACGAGGCCGCCGTGGCCAGCGCCGCCCGCGCGGTGGCGGCCACGGTCCTGCTGCACTACGGCGGCGGGCGCGAACTCGAGACGCTGGCCGAGCAGGTGCACCGGCTGCGGCGCGGCGCCGGGCGCGCGCTGAAGATTGCCGTGCGCGAGGACAAGGAGGCCATGCGCCAGCACTACGAGCTGCTGATGCTCAACCTCGGCGCCAATCTCGTCATCGCCCAGCGCACGCCGTTCGCGCGGGTGCAGGCCATGATCGAGGGCCTGCAGGGGCAGGTGTTCTCGCGGCCGATTCTGGCCGACTACCGCAACGCACTGTCCGCCGTGCTGACTACCTCGACCAGCGGCTACGTGCCGCCCGCCGAGTTCGTCTCGCTGGTGCGTGACGCCGTGGAGCGCAGCCGCATGATCCGGCTGCCCCACGTGCTGCTGCAACTGCCGCTGCTGCCCGAGGTCGCCCATGTGGAGGCGCTGCGCGCCTGCCGCATGAACCGCGCGGGCGACCTCTGCACGGCCGGCAGCGACAGCCTCTACGCCTTCTTCTTCGCCTGCCGCATGGACGACGTGGACGCCGTGTGCCGGCGCGTGTTCCAGCGCCCGCTGGCCGAGCTGTTCCATGGCGACGTGCGCAATGGCGACCTGGAGTCCATCGGCGCCACGCTGGGCCGCTTCGAGGCCGAGATCGCCGAGGTGCCGCCGCCCGACTACAGCAGCTGGCTCGCGCGCCAGCAGGAGGCGCCCCGGCCCGCGCCGGCCCCCACGTCCGACATGCCTGACACGCCTGACATGCCCGACACCACCGCCGCGCTGGTTGCGCACGGCAGCGTCCATGACGGCGCCAACGCCCCGCCGGTGGCCCAAATCCCCACGCTGCCGCTGCGCGACACCCCGCCCGCGCAGCCGCGTGCCATGCCGCAGCCGCACCCGGTGCCGCTGCTTCGACAGGACTGACGCGACATGTCCATCTTCCTTGGCTATTTCATCTGGGGACTGATTCTGGCGGCGCCGCTGGCGTTCGTGATCTGGCGCTTCGACCTGCTGCGCTGGTTCCCGCAATGGACCGCGCCGCGCCCGCGCCGCACCGTGCGCCTGCCGCCCCAGCTGCACGGCATGGTGATTCGCGGCAAGCGCCGCCCGGACCGGGAGCCCCAGCGATGAAGACCATCGCCATCGTCTCCCCCGCCGGCGGCGCCGGACGCAGCATGGTGACGGCCTCGCTGGCCTCGCTGCTGGCGGCGCGCGGGCACCCGGTGCTGGCGCTCGAATGCGACCCGCGCAATGTGCTGGGCTATCACTTCGGCCTGCGCGACGCCGCGCGCGCGGGGCTGTCCGGCTGCCTGGCCGACGGGTCGCCCACCGCGTGGGCGCAGGCCGGGCTGCGCAGCGACGATGGCGTGCTGTTCGTGCCCTGGGGCGAGCAGGACAGCGACGACGATGACATCCAGGCCGGCAAGCTGCTGCGCGCGGGGCCGCACTGGCTGCGCGGGCTGATCGCCCAGGTGGCCATGCCGGCGCACGGCGCGGTGCTGATCGACACGCCGCCCTGGCCCTCGCCGCACGCGGGCCAGGCCATCGCCGCCGCAGACCTGGTGCTGGTGCTCCTGCCGCCGCAGCCTGAAGTCTGTGTCGGGCTACGCCGCCTGACCGATGCGCTGGCCCGGCGCGGCCACGCCGCCTGCTACGTGGCCACGCGGCTCCAGCCGGCGCGACGGCTGCATGCCGATATCGTCACGCTGCTGCGCGCCACGCTGGGCGACGCGATGCTGGCCTGCCCCGTGCACGAGGACAGCGGCATTCCGGAAGCCTTCGCGCGCAGCGAGAACTTCTGCCGCAGCGCGCCGCATTCGCAGGCGGCGCACGACCTGCAAGGGCTGGCGTCGTGGGTCTCCCACTGGATTGGCGCCCCGCCACAGGAGCCCGAACGATGAGCGCCAAGCCCACCCGCACCGCCCGCATCACCCGCTGGCTGACTGGCGCGCGTGACCGGCTGGCGCGCCACCTTGGCGTCACCGCACCCGCCCACGGCGGCATCTGGCTGCTGCGCGCGGTCTTCCAGCCGCCCCGCCCCGGCAAGCCCGACCTGCCGGCGGAATGGGCCGCCCTGCTGTACCGGCGCGCGCTGGCCCGGCTCGGCATGGGCCGCCGCCGCGACCCGGCCGCGTGGGTGTGGCGGCTGTTCATCCGCCCGCCGCGCCCGCGCTACCGGCTGGCCGCCGACCTGCGCAAGCGCCGCCAGGTTGCCGCGCCGCCGGGGGTCACACCGTTCCGGCGCTGGCTGGACCGCCTGCTCGGGCCGATCTACCACGCGGTGACGCGCGCGCGGCGCCGCGTTGCCGCGCGGCTGCCCCGCGTGAACTGGGCGCGCGTGGGCGATGGCGTGGAAGCCGTCGCCACCCGCGTGGGCCGCATCCCGTTCGCGGTGCCCACATCGCTGGTGCTCGCCTGCCTGGCCGGTGCGGTCATCAGCACCACGCCGCTGACGTTTTCAAGCCAGCTGCTGCTGTTCGCCATCGTCTGGATCGGGCTGACGGTGCTGCGGCGCATTCCCGGCCGGCTGCCGACGCTGGCGATGATGGTGCTCTCCACGCTGATGGCGGGCCGCTATATCTGGTGGCGCTCCACGCAGACGCTGCAGTTCACCACGGCCACCGAGGCCGCCGTGGGCTACCTCCTCTATGCGGCCGAGGTCTACACCTGGATCGTGCTGGGGCTGGGCTACCTGCAAACGGCGTGGCCGCTGAACCGCCGGCCCAAGGCGCTGCCGGCCGACCCGGAGACCTGGCCTACGGTGGACGTCTACATCCCCACCTACAACGAGTCGCTGGCGGTGCTGCAGCCCACCGTGTACGCGGCGCTGAGCATGGACTGGCCGGCGCACAAGCTGCGCGTGTTCATCCTCGACGATGGCCGGCGGCCCGCGATGCGGGACTTCGCGGCGGCGGCCGGGGTGGGCTACCTCACGCGCGAGGACAATTTCCACGCCAAGGCCGGCAATATCAACAAGGCGCTGGCGAAGACGGACGGCGAGTACATCGCGATCTTCGACTGCGACCACATCCCCACCCGGTCCTTCCTGCAGATGACCATGGGCGAGTTCCTGGCCGACCCGAAGTGCGCGCTGGTGCAGACGCCGCACCACTTCTTCTCGCCAGACCCGTTCGAGCGCAACTTCGACACCTTCCGGCGCGTGCCGAACGAAGGCAGCCTGTTCTACGGGCTGATCCAGGACGGCAACGATTTCTGGAACGCCACCTTCTTCTGCGGCTCCTGCGCGGTCATCAAACGCGCCCCGCTGCTGGAGATCGGCGGGATTGCCGTGGAAACCGTCACCGAGGACGCCCACACGGCCCTCAAGCTGCACCGGCTGGGCTACAACAGCGCCTACCGTCGCACGGTGCAGGCGGCGGGGCTGGCTACCGAGAGCCTGTCCGGCCATATCGGGCAGCGCATCCGCTGGGCGCGCGGCATGGCACAGATCTTCCGCATCGACAACCCGCTGCTCGGGCGCGGGCTGCACCTGTTCCAGCGCATCTGCTACAGCAACGCGATGCTGCACTTCTTCTACGGCATTCCCCGGCTGATCTTCCTGACCATGCCGATCGCCTACCTGTACTTCGGCCTGCACGTGATCAACACCTCGGCGCTGCTGATCATGGCCTACGTGCTGCCCTACCTGTTCGTGGCCAACGTGACCAACTCGCGGCTGCAGGGCCGCTACCGTCATTCGTTCTGGGCCGAGGTCTACGAATCGGTGCTGGCCTGGTACATCGTGCTGCCGACCACGGTGGCCTTTATCAACCCGCGCCTGGGCAAGTTCAATGTCACGGCCAAGGGCGGGCAGATTGCCGACGACTACCTCGACTGGACCATCTCCAAGCCCTACCTGGTGCTGCTGGCGCTCAACGTGGTCGGGCTGGCGGTTGGCGTGGGCCACCTGCTGTTTGGCAGCACCGACGAGCCGGCCACGGTGCTGATGAACATGGGCTGGGCACTGGCCAACCTGATCATGCTCGGCGCCGCCGTGGGCGTGGCGCGGGAGGCGCGGCAGGTGCGGGTCTCCCACCGCATTCCGATGCGGGTGCCGGCCACGCTGCTGCTGCCGGACGGCGCCACGCTGGCCTGCCGCACCGAGAACTACTCGATGGGCGGGCTCGGCCTGTTGCTGCCCGTGGAGGTGACGCTCGACGAGGGGGCGCGCGTGGGCGTCTGCCTGGCGCGCGGCACGCGCACCTATCACTTCCCCGGCGTGGTCACGCGCAACGTCAACCGTCACCTCGGCGTGCGGATGGAGGGCCTGACCGCCGAGCGCGAGATCGAACTGATCCAGTGCACCTTCGGCCGCGCCGACGCGTGGATCGACTGGCTGGACGACGAACACGCCGACGCCCCGCTGCGCAGCCTCAAGGAGGTGATCGAGATGGGCTACCAGGGCCTGCTGCGCCTCTACGACGCCTGCGCGGAGGCGGTTGACCTGCTGATCGGGCGCCGCCGGCCCCGCCAGCCCTAAGCCCTCACACCCGCCATCACGCCGGCCATCACGCCGCAGGAGCCGAACCTCACATCGCCATGGGAATCTGGAACCTCTACTTCCTCGCCAAGCTCTGGCTGTTCCACACGGGCCACCTCCAGCCGCACTGGCTGACGAACCTGGTGTTCGCGCTGTTCCTGGCGGCGCCGATGGAGTCGCGGCCGCTGCGGGTGCTGCGCCAGTTCATCGCCATCGGGGTCGGGGCGATGCTGGCCTACCGGGAATCGACGCTGCCGCCGTTCGCGCGCGTGGTGTCGCAGTTCTCGAACGTGCGCGCGTTCACGCCGGATTACCTGCTCGAACTGGCGCAGCGCATCGTCTCCCTGCAGATGGTGGTGGCGATCGGGCTGGCGGTGCTGCTCTACCTGATCATCAACCGCTGGGTGCGGGTGACATCCTTCGTGCTGCTGGCGCTGATCGCCATCCCGTTCTGGCACGGCACCGGCGACGGCAACCCGCCGACGCGCCTCAACCAGATGACCGCGCGCGCGGCGGACACTCCGCGCGCCGACTTCGCCGTGCGTGGCGGCTACGACGCCCAACTGGCCGCCTTCCGCGAGCAGGAATCGACCCGGTCGGCCACCGCGCAGCCGCTGACGGCCACGCCCGACGCGCAGTTCGACATCATCGTGCTGCACATCTGCTCGCTGTCGTGGGACGACCTGGACGCCGCCAAGGCCAGCAACCACCCGCTGTTCACGCGCTTCGACTACCTGTTCAAGAATTTCAGTTCCGCCGCCAGCTACAGCGGGCCGGCCGCCATCCGGCTGCTGCGCGCCTCGTGCGGCCAGCAGCCCCACGCCGACCTGTACTCGCCGGCGCCCGCCGAATGCCATCTGTTCGAAGCGCTCGCCCAGGCCGGCTTCGGCCCCCATGTGCTGCTGAACCACGATGGCCGCTTCGACAATTTCCGCAGCTTCGTGGACAAGGAAGTCGGCGTGGCGGGCGTGCAGCCCGAGTCCAACGAGGGCGTGCCCGTGGCGATGCGCGCCTTCGACGATTCCCCGGTGCTGGGCGACTACGACACCTTCGACCACTGGTACAAGCGCCGCCTCCAGCAGAACAGCGGCCCCGTGGCGCTCTACTTCAACACGGTGACGCTGCACGACGGCAACCGGCTGCCGGGCAAGCGGCTGACCAGCCTGGAGTCCTACCCGCTGCGGCTGGCCAAGTTGCTCGAGGACGTGGACCGGATCATCGAGACCATCAGCAAGTCCGGCCGCAAGGCGGTGGTGGTCTTCGTGCCGGAGCATGGCGCGGCGCTGCGTGGCGACGAGAACCAGATTTCCGGGCTGCGCGAGATTCCCACGCCGCGCATCGTCCATGTGCCGGTGGGCGTGAAGCTGGTGGGCCTGCCGACTACGGCCGCGGGCGGCATGGTGACGATTGACGCGCCGTCCAGCTTCCTGGCGCTGTCGCAGCTGCTGTTCAACCTCGTGGCGGACAGCCCGTTCCGCCAGGGTGCCCCGCCCACCCCCAGCTACAGCGAGAACCTGCCGCAGACGGCGATGGTGGGCGAGAACGAGGGCACCGTAACCATGAAGCTGAGCAAGGGCTATGTGATTCATACGCCAGATGGCGTCTGGGTGGAGCAGAAATGAGCCAAGCGCCGAAGTCCCCAAGGACCCTGCCGGTGCCGCGCGGCACGCCGGGCGCCTATAGCGATATCGACGCCCTGGGCCGGCATGTCGAAGGCTTTGACGCGCGGCGTTACTTCGACCAGCAGGATGCAGTGCAGACCCGGGCGGCGGCGCAACGCTGGCCGCTGCTGGGGCGCGCGCTGGGACATTCGCCGGACGACACGGACGACCCGTCGACCGGCACCGACAGCTAATGCCGCCACCCCACTCGAGTGGGGCTTTAACCATTGATTTACAAGGAAAACCGTCACATAGCCGACATGCACCGAACGTAAGATCTGGGCCACTTTCCCCACCCTGGTTCCTTCGGTCATGTCTGGCGTTCTGGTTGATCCCTCCGCTGCCCGCCTGCGCTTCCGGCAGCCCTGTGCCGAGGATCTGGCCGTCATCACGCCGTCCGTGACGACCGACCACACGAATCAGGACGTGCTCGAGGTCTTTGCGCTGCACCGCGACCTCAACTGCCTGCCCGTGACCGAACGCGACAAGCCCATCGGCCTGATCAACCGGTCGATCTTCCTGTCGCAGATGAGCAAGCCGTACCACCAGGAGCTCTACAACCGCAAGAGCTGCATTGCCTTCATGGACAAGGAGCCGCTGATCGTGGACGCCGCCATGAGCATCGACGCGCTGACCTTCCGCGCGGTGGAGTACGGCGAGAAAGCGCTGGCGGAAGGCTTCATCATCGCCCGCGACGGCAAGTTCATCGGTCTGGGACATGGCCTGCAGCTGATGCGCGTGGTGGCGGACATGCAGGCCGAGCGCAATCGGCAGATCATGCAGAGCATCGACTACGCCAGCACGATCCAGCGGGCGATGCTGCGCACGTCGCGCCAGACGCTGGCCGCCACGCTGCCGGACGCCGCGCTGGTCTGGGAGCCGCGCGACGTGGTGGGCGGCGACTTCTATCACTTCGCGGCGTTTGAAGACGGCTGGTTCGCCGCGCTGGCCGACTGCACCGGCCATGGCGTGCCGGGCGCGTTCATGACGCTGATTGCCTCGTCGCTGCTGACGCAGGCCATCGAGCAGCAGGGCCCGCGCGACCCCGGCGCACTGCTGGCGGCCCTCAATCGCGGCATCAAGCAGATGCTTGGGCAGATCGACGGCCACATCGACGGGCAGGACGGCCAGCGGGGCGAGCGCGGCATCGCCGAATCCGACGACGGCATGGACGCCGCGTTCTTCTGGTTCGACAACGCCACGCGCACGCTAACCTTTGCCGGCGCCAAGTGCGCGCTGTTCGTGCTGCACCCCGGCGACCGCGAAGGCCAGATGATCAACGGCGCCCGCATGGGCGTCGGCTACGTGGACACCGGCATGGACTACGCGTGGCAGAACGCGGCCGTGCCGATGCCGCCCGACACGGTGGCCTTCGTGACCACGGACGGGCTGATCGACCAGATCGGCGGCCCGCGCGAGATCTCCTTCGGCAAGCGCCGCATGCGCGAGGCGATCTGCGCCAGCCGCGCGGCATCGGCGGCGCAGATCAGCCAGGCGGTGCTCGAGGTGCACCGTGCCTGGCAGGGGCAGCACCGGCGCCGCGACGACCTGACCTTTTTCTGCTTCCGCGCCCGATAACACCGCGCCAGCCTCTTACAGCGCCCCACCGGCCGCACGACACATGAACGCCGCACAATCGATTGACAAGGAATATGAGCCGTTTTTCGCGATGGCTCGGGAACGCAACGTGATCTTCTACTACGTCGGCTACTTTTCGCAGAACATCATCGCCGCCATGTCCGACGCGGTACGCCTGCAGCTCGCCGTGAGCGGGGTCGATGGCGCCACGCGGCGCAAGCTGTTCTCGTCGTTCGTGGAAATGGCGCAGAACATCGTCCACTATTCCTCGGACGCCCTGACCTCGCCCACGCCGGAGAGCGAGCAGCAGCGCGGCCAGCTGCGCCACGGCTCGGTGTGCATCAGCATGGTGGACGAGCACTACCGCCTGATGTGTTCCAATCCGGTGGCCACGGTGCGCGTGCACCAGCTGCGCGCCACGCTGGAGCCGCTGCGCACGATGACGCTGGACGAGATCAAGCAAGCCTACAAGCAGACCCTGCGCGCCGAGGCGCCGGAGGGCAGCAAAGGCGCCGGGCTCGGCTTCCTGACGATGGCGCGCGATGCCAGCGCGCCCCTCGAATACAACTTTCAACCGATCGACACGGATCCGGGATCGACGATGTTCCAGCTCGTCGCCACGATCTGACGTCTCGGGAAGAGCCTCTGCCATGGAAAACCTGTTTATCGCCGCCACGCCCTCCTCGCCCGAGGTGAGCTTCGACTTCGAGCGGCACATCCTCTCGCTCAAGGGCGAGTCCTACCCCGAGAACGCCGCCGTGTTCTACGGCGAGGCCATCGCCCGCCTGCGCAAGTACCTGGCCGCGTGCGACGGGGTTTCGGTCACGGTCAACGTGGCGCTGACCTACTTCAACAGTTCGAGCACCAAGATGCTGTTCAGCATCTTCGACGCGCTGAACGACGCCGCCGAGCGCGGCAACCGCATCGCACTGCACTGGTTCCACGACGAGGACGACGACACCATCCTCGAATTCGGCCAGGAACTTCACGACGACTTTCCCGCGATTGCGTTCCACGACGTTGCGACCACCGGCAGTTGAACCCGCCCGCCGCCATCATGTCCGAGCCCGACCTGTTCGAATCGGAGAACAGCGTCCTGGCACATGCCAAGGCCGTGTTCTGCGATGTCGATGCCGGCGAGGAGTCGTATCGGCATACGCTGGGCCAGCTCATCAGCTACTACGAGCGGCTGATGCGCGAGACGCGCCGGCTGATCCGCCGCAGCGACCGCGAGGAACTGGAGATGAACCGGCTCAACCACCGGCTCCAGGAGCTGGCGCAGGAACTTGAATACCGCGCCACGCACGACACGCTGACCGGCGCGCTCAACCGCGGCGCCGTGATCGACCGCGCCACGGCGGCGCTGGCGCGCGGGAGCCTGTCGATGATCGTGCTCGACATCGACCATTTCAAGCGGCTCAACGACGCCTATGGCCATCCGGTGGGCGACGCGGTGATCTGCGGCGTGACCGCCTGTCTCAAGAACACCGTGGATGCCGAGGGCGCCATCGGGCGCGTGGGCGGCGAGGAATTCACCGCGCTGCTGCCGGGCGTCCCGCTGGAGGACGCGCTGGTGCTGGCCGAGGACATGCGCCATGCCATCGCCACGCATCGCTTCCCCTCCCCGGTGGACTGCCCGGTCACGGCAAGTTTCGGCGTGAGCTGGTCCGCCCAGGGCCGCACCTTCGAACACGCGTATGGCCGCGCCGACGAGGCGCTCTACGAGGCCAAGCGCGGCGGCCGCAACCGCGTGATGCAGGCCGCCACGGCGTGACCGCAATTTTCTGATCCATTGACTGGTCCGACACTGTGATCTGGAATACGGTGGTTTGCCCTCGCGAAACCCATGTTTCCGATAGGGCGAGCCTTGACTACTATCCAGAGTGATCCCTGACATCAGGACGGCGCAGGTCACCTCGCCGGCCAGGACAAGGAGAGGCATGCACCACATCGAGCCAGTGGAATGCGTCTGCGGCGCGACGCTCCACATCCGCGAATACCGGCTGGGCCTTGTGAGGACCCCACGCAAGGAACACGCACCCTGCCCCGTCTGCGGGCGCACTGTCTACGAGACCGAGATGGACGGCTTCCTGCTGGTGGAAGTCGTCGCCCGGCGCGCGCCGGTGATGGCCGTGAAGGCTCGTCTGCAGAAGCGTAAGTCGCAACAACCTTAGTTTCAGCCGCTCCCGCTGCACATCGTGGACTAAGGACACGCGTCCTCGTCCCTCCCCCGCCTTTCGGCTGACAGCCTGACCGTCAATCGCGTCAGCGCCTCGTTTCGTCCGCCTTTCCCCCCTTTCTGCGCCACAGCGCCCTCCTCCCCCGCCTGACGGCAAGCGGCCCTGCCGCCACCCCGGCAAGCTCGCGCCGCCGCCTGGGCAATCGTATTTTCTTTAAATTCACGACTTTTTTTAATAGTAATTCCTTCATTTTTTTAGGGTACTGCATGCCGCATTTTTTGATGTGGATCAAATAGTTATCGCACTTCGAATTTAAAGAATCTCCGATTTAAGGGATGCCTACTGGAGATGTAAATTTCGCTCAGCCATGGATTGCATGGCATTTACCTTAAGAACCTAACCATGACCAACATCACACAAATCCTCCGATCCAGCAAAGCGCTCCGCTACGCAGCCATGGTGTGCGCACTGGGCGCCGCCGCGTCTTCCGCCGCCGCTGACGATGGCCGCATCACCTTCACCGGCACCATCTCCGACGTCACCTGCACCGTAACGGGTGGCGGTGCAACCGTGACGGCCCAGTCCGCCGGTAACTTCACCGTCGGCCTGCCGCGCGTGAGCGCCACGGCCCTGGCGGCCAACGGCGAGCGCGCCGGCGATACGCCGTTCTGGATGCGCCTGTCGGGTACCAACTGCACCAACGGCAAGGTCGCCAGCGTGTACTTCGAACCCGCGCAAAGCACCAACATCGACCAGGCCACCGGCAACCTGCGCAACGCCACCGGCACCGGCCGCGCCACGCGCGTGCAAGTTGGCCTGCTGAATGGCGCCAAGTCCGTCATGAACCTGTTCACGAGCACGCCCACCAGCACGGCCACGATCGCCAACAACGCCGCGCAGTTCGACTACTGGGCTCAGTACGTAGCCACCGGTGGCGCAGCCACCGCCGGTACCGTTTCGACTGATGTCGTGTACTCGATTATTTACAACTAAGTCTGTGCTATCGCCACCGCGACCCAGGTTGCGGTGGTGCGCTGTGCCATGACACCCCCGCCTCGCGCATCGCATGGCAGACGAACGTGTCAAGGAAAAGGGATCAAAATGAAACCGCTACATTTTCTGATGATGGCTCTCGCCATCCTTGCCGGCCCATCGCACGCCGCGATCCAGGTCGCCGGCACACGTATCGTCTTTGACGGAAATCAAAAGGAGCAGACCGTACGCCTGACGAATACAGGCGACCGGCCGGTGCTCACACAGATCTGGCTAGATGCCGGTGAAGAGCAAGCCGACGGCACCGTCCAGGCGGGCGCGCAGGCCACCCCGTTCATCGTCAATCCCCCTGTGGCCCGCATCAACAGCGACAAGGCCCAGGTCGTCCGCATTTTCAAGACCGCCGAGGTCGCGGCACTGCCGCAGACACAGGAATCGGTCTTCTGGCTCAACGTCCTCGAAGTTCCGGCGAAGGCCACGCCAGCCGCGAACGCAGAACCGGAGGCGGAAGACAACCGCCTCAACATCGCCTTGCGCACGCGGCTCAAGCTGTTCTATCGACCGGCCGGCGTGAAGGGCGATACCGTCACCGCCGCCGAAGCCATGGCATGGCGCGTTCGCAAGGACGGCGATGACTACGTCGTCACGTGTGCGAACCGCAGCCCGATTCATATCTCGTTTGCCAGCCTGGTGCTGAAGCAAGGCGAGAAGCGTTCGGATGTACCTGGGGGCCTGGCCAAGCCGAATGCCGACGAGACATTCCGCTTCGTGGGTGCCGCCGCTGGCGCCGCGGGCCCGCTGACGCTCGAACTGAACTACATCACCGAACTGGGCGCATTCGTGCCGGTAAGCGTGCCACTGACGGTCGGGGGCTGAGATGACTACGCTGCCCCGTTCGTCGTATGTTGCCCGCGTACCCGCCCGTTTTGCGCGGCGCGCGGTCGCAATTGGCGCCGCCTTGCTCGCGACGGCGCCCGCCATGGCAATGGTCGAGGAGAACCGCGACCCCCGGCGCAACAGCGGTGCCACGGCATCGAACGGCGAGCAGGTCCAGTTTGAAAGTGGTTTCGTCCGCGCGCTCGGGCAGTCCATCGACCTCTCGCGCTTCGAGCGCGATGAATCGGTAACTGAAGGCGAGCATCCGGTAGAGGTCATCGTCAACGACACGCCCTACGGTACGCATACCCTGTCGTTCGCTCGCCATCCGATTTCCGGCCAGCTCGAGCCCTGCTTCCCGAAATCGCTCGTGGCACGCTTCGGCCTGCATCCCGAGCGCCAGCTACGGCAGCTCGAAGACGGCACCTGCGCATTCCTCGATGAACTGGTGACCGGTGGCGCACAGGTCCATGAGGCTGGCGAGCAGCAGCTCCTGGTCACCATTCCGCAAATCTTCCTGCGCTACAACGTGCGCGGCTACGTGCCGCCCGAGGTGCTGGAAGAAGGCATCACCGCGGCTACCTTCCGGTACAACCTCAGCTACACCAACAACCAGAACAGCCGGGGGCACTCCGGCCAGTACCTCTATGGTGGGCTGGAGAGCAACTTCAACTTCGGCCCCTGGAGATTCCGTTCCTACGGCACCGTGTCGTCCAACGAAGGCCAGCCCACGCGCTGGGACCACGTATCCGCCTACGCGCAGCGGGCCTTGCCCACTATTCAGTCGGAAACCACCATTGGCGATGCCAACACCACCGGACAACTGTTCGACTCCACGCCGGTTCGCGGCGTGACGCTGGCCACCGATGACCGGATGCTGCCGGATTCCCTGCGCGGCTACGCGCCTGTGGTCCGCGGCGTGGCGCGGTCGAACGCGGTGGTCACGGTCCGTCAGGCCTCCAATGTCATCTTAGAGCGCAACGTCCCGCCGGGCGAGTTCGCCTTCAACGATCTCTACGCCACCGGTTATGGCGGTGACCTCGAAGTCACGGTGACCGAGGCGGATGGGCAGACCCAGCAGTTCGTGGTGCCCTACGGCAGCATCGCGCAGTTGCTGCGCGAGGGCTACACGAAGTACAGCGTTACCGGGGGTGCGATTCGCGACGAATCCATCTCCGACGCGCCGATCCTGATGGAAGGCACGATTCAGCATGGCCTGACCAACGACATTACCCTCTATGGCGGCGTGCAGATCACCGCGCCGGCGTACTATGCCGCCGCCATGGCGGGTGCGGCCGTCAACACGCCGCTCGGCGCGCTGGGCCTCGATATCACCCAGTCCTACGCGATGTGCGTGGATTTTGCCGCGCATTGCGACAAGGCCGGACAAAGCGTACGCGCCAGCCTCGGCAAGCAACTCTCGACGGGCACCTATTTCAGCCTGGTCGGATACCGCTACTCCAGCCCCGGCTACTACTCGCTGATGGACACCATGCATCTGCGCGAGTTCCGGCTTGGCCATAGCGATCGGGAGCCCCTTCGGCTGCGCGACCGCTTCGACGTGAACATCACGCAGGCCCTCGGCCAGAAGTACGGCAACCTGTTCCTCACCGGGTCCTATGGACGGCACTGGGAAGACCACAGCCGTCAACTGAGCTTCCAGGCCGGCTACAGCAACAGTCTGGGCCCCGTTCGATACAACCTCAGCGTTGGCCGCACGAAAAACGCGCTTGGCAGGGATGAAAACAGTGTCCTCCTGTCACTGTCGATGCCCCTGGGGCGGTCGGCGGTCAACCCGGCGACCGTGGGCGTCAGCGCCTCGCACATGAATGGCCAGTCTGACCTGCGCACGACCCTCTCCGGCAGCGCCGGGGAACGCGCGCAGACCTCGTATAGCGCCTGGGCCGATGCGGCCACCGGCGGCGACGTGTCCTTCGGCGGTGCGCTCGGCTATACCGCCGACGCCGTCAAGGGCAGCGTCTCGTACGGCCGCTCGCCGCACACCAACTCGATTGGGGCGAATGTCAGCGGCGGCGTGCTGATCCATGGCGATGGCGTGAACTTCGCCAGCGAACTGGGCAACACCGTAGCACTCGTGAAGGCCGACGGTGCGGCCGGGGCGCGCGTGCTGCCTTACCAGCACACCCGGATCGGCAAGGACGGCTATGCCGTGGTGCCCTACGTGTCGCCTTACCAGTGGAACAACGTCGAACTCGACCTCAAGGACGCCGACATGGGTCTTCAGGTCGAGAACACACGGCTCATGACCGCCCCCACGGCAGGCGCCGTGGTCAAGCTGACGTTCGACTCCCGCCATACCGAGTCCGCCGTGCTGCGCATCCGGCAGGCCAACGGCAGCCTCGTTCCCTTCGGCGCCACCGTGGTGGACGCGGACGGCAACCTGATCGGCACAGTCGGCGGCGGAGGCACGGTCATCGCCAGCGATCTCTCGGCCGACAAGGCACTCACCGTGGCCTGGGGAGCCGGAAAAGACGCGGCACAGCAATGTGTCGCCCAGTACACGAAGCCCGCCACTGCCGCATCCAGCAAGACCCAGGATGTGACGGTTCTCGACGTGACGTGTGAAACCGTGGCGGAACGCCACGCAGTGCCTGGTGCGCCAGGCGAAGAGGGGCAATCATGAAACGCCTGAATTTCCTTCTCGCGGGCGCGGCGTTACTCGCATCGTTCGTCGGCATGCCGGCGGCATCCGCTGCAACGTGCAGCCTGACCTCGAACGGCGGCCAACCGCTGCGCGCGGAAGTCAGCATCAGCTCGATCACCGCGGCGACCAACGGCGCGCCCGGCACGGTGCTGGCCACACGCGATATTCCGCTCGGCAATCTCGACTACACCTGCGGCGCGAACGTGAATGCGGAAATCCGCACGACGATGGCTGTTGGTTCGGCGCAGACAGCGGTCACCAACGTCTACAGCACGACCATCCCTGGCCTGGGCTACCGGCTTCGCTGGCCCGCCACCACGTGGTGGCCGAACGCCCTGCGCTGCAGCGCCACGCAAACCGGCAGCTGCACGATCGCGGCAACGACCGTGAAAGTGGAGTTCGTGCAGACCGGCCCCATCACTTCGGGAACCATGAATCCGACAACCCTCGGGATCGGGACGCTGCTGGCGCCGGACACGTCGAGCAATCAGCTGACTGCCGTACGGATCGAGCTAATGACGCCGATCAGCATCGCCGTCAAGAGCTGCGCGGTGACTTCCGACGTCTATGTCGATCTCGGCACGCACGCACTCTCGGACCTGTCCACCAAGACGGGCTCGCCGGCCGTCAAATTTCCGCTGAAGTTCACCTGCCCCAATCCCGCGGCAGTCGGCATCACCTTCAACGGCACGGCGCCTTTCGGCTACACGACAACGGGCCTGATCGAGAACGACGGCACGGCCCAGGGTTTCGCCGTGCAGCTACTGGATTCCTCCGGCTTCATGGGAGTCAAGCTGGGCAGGGAGATCTCGCTCGGCACTATCAACGGCGCCAAGACCGTCAACTACAACGCGCGGATCTACCGTCTGCCGGCGTCAACGCCGACCGCCGGCACGATCGATACCTACGCGGTCTTCACCCTCAACATTCGCTAACCGACACGAAAGGTTCCTGCATAACTGCATACCGACCGGCTCGGCATGCACCTGAAGAGAAGTGACAAAGTGAAACAGACAAAAACCGGCTGGCTGGCCGTTGCAACAGCCCTGGGCATAGCAACCAGCAGTGCGATCGCCACCCCCGCGCGCGATACCCGGCAAGACATGGACCATCTGGAGCGTCAGCGCCAACAGGAGCAGATCCAGAAGGAAATCGAGCGCGAGCGCGCGTTCTCGGAGCAACACCGCGCCGTCACGCCCGCGCCCGACGCCAAGGAGCAGCCCCTGCAGAACAAGGCGACGTTCCTGGTGTCGCACATCCAGCTTCTGGGTGACGACTCGCCCTCCGCCGAAGCCAAGGCCATTCTCGCCGCCTATGAGGGAAAGACCATGGGTGCCGCGGAGATCATGGCGGTGGTGCGCGATCTGACCAATCACTACATCGAACGCGGCTACGTCACTACCGTGGTCACCGTGCATCCCGGCACGCTGAAGAGCGGGACGCTGACACTCGAGGTCAAGTGGGGAACGATCAAGGATATGACCCGCAACGGCAAGCCCGTCGACGGCATCCGCGACACACTGCGCCTGTTCGGTGCCATGCCGTTCGCCGAGGGCGCGCGACTGAACCTCCAGGATATCGACCAGGCCGTCGACAACCTCGTCAGGGGTGGCGGCAATGACAAGATCCGGATCGTGCCCGGTGACGAAGTCGGCAGCTCGGTGCTCGATGTCACTGGCGAGGACCCGAAGCTTCTGAACTTCGGCATCGGCGTCAACAACAGCGGGCGGGAGGTCGAGGGGTGGAACCAGTATTCCACGAACTTCGGCATCAACAACGTGCTCGGCCTGAACGACTCCATCTCCGCCTACTACGCGCAGCAGGACTTCAAGGACTCCGCCAATAGCCAGCGCATCGGTTCGGTGAACTACAGCCTGCCGATCGGGTACTGGACCTTCGATGCTTCATGGTACGGCTCGCAGTACGAGAAGATGATCGACGGCTACTTCGGCCGCTACGCCAGCGACGGCACGTCCCAGCGCCTGAACCTCAAGCTTTCGCGCGTGCTGCACCGTGACGCCCAGGGCAAGACCAGCGGCTATATGAAGTTCGCCAACCGCTCGAATACCAACGGTATCGAGGGCACGCAGACAAGCATCAACAGCAAGCGCTACTCAGAAGTCGGCGCCGGCGTGACCCATGTGGGTACCCTGGCCAACGGCTGGCTCTATGCCGACCTCGGCGTGAACTTCGGCGTGCCGTGGATGGGCGGCGCATGGCGCAGCGATCCCGACCTCGCCGGCTTCGACACCGACTTCACCAAGTTCAACGGCATGGCCACGTGGACGCGCCCGTTCAAGGTCGGTAACGTCGACTTCGTGTACGACGTGGGAACCGGCTTCCAGTATTCGCCCAACACGCTGGTGACCGATGCCCGGTTGTCGATCGGCGACGAGTACACGGTGCGCGGATTCAAGGACACCGCCTTCTACGGCGATAGCGGCGCCTACCTGTCCAACACCCTGCGGCTCCCGCTCCGGGCAAACGTACTCGGCGGCATTGAGGTCGCGCCTTTCGTCGGCTATGACGGTGGCGTGGTCAAGAACTACGCCCCGGGCTCGAAGCCGGAGTACGTCATGGGTGCTGCCGTCGGCTTTCGCTTTTCCGGCAAGTACCTGACCAGTTCACTTTCCTATGGTTGGCCAATTGCGTCTCCTGCTCAATCCCAGACCCTGGCACGAGCGCTGAACTATCGGCTAGACCTTCGCTACTGAGCGCAATCCATTGCGCCACCCATAACCTGAAACCCACCTCTATCATGAACAAGTCAAAGTCATCCAGAGCGCAACGTCGCGCCACCGGCAACACCCCGGTCACCGCTAACCAGCCGATGCAACCGGCGCGCCTGCGCCCGCTATGCGCCGCACTGATCGGCATCATGCCGGCCATCGCCGGCGCCGATATCGTCCCGGATCAGGCTGCAGCCCAGCGCGCAGCCATGAACCAGACCGCCAACGGCACGCCGCTGGTGAACATCGTCGACCCGAACCAGCGCGGCATCTCGCACAACAAGTTCAAGGAATTCAACGTCGACGCGAACGGCGTGGTCTTCAATAACAGCATGGCCAACGGCGTCTCCGCCATTGGTGGCCAGGCAATGAAGAACCCGCAGTTGAACAGCCAGGCACGCGCGATCATCGGCGAAGTGACCGGCAGCGGCCGTAGCGCGCTCAATGGCGCCATGGAAATCTTCGGCGGCAAGGCCGATCTGCTGATCGCCAACCCGAACGGCATTCAGGTGAACGGTGCCAGCACCGTCAACGCCAACAACCTGACGCTGTCCACCGGCCGCGTGCTGGGCCAGCCCGATGGCAGCGTGCGCCTGGGCGTGGACGGTGGCGCGGTCAGCATCGAGGGCACCGGCATTTCCACGGCGGGTCTGACCCACTTCGACATCATCAGCCGTACCGCACAGATCAACGGCCAGATCCAGGGTCCTGCGGACATCAAGATCGTTGCCGGCCAAACCGAATACGACCCCGCAACCCGCACGCACGTGGCCAAGCCCGGCGCACAAGCCGTAGAGCCCATCGCCATTGACGCGAGCCACCTCGGCTCCATGTACGGCGGCCGCATCGAACTGGTCGCCACAGATAGTGGCGCCGGCGTGCGCCACCAGGGCATCATCCTCGGCGAACGCGACATCTCCGTCACCGCCGACGGCGATATCGTGCTGGGCGCCGCACAGAGCACGCAGGGCAACATCAATGTCGCCGGCAAGAGCGTCACCATCAACGGTACGCCCGACACCGGCCGGATCGGCCTGACCAGCCATGGCGACATCGCCATCCGCGCGCTCCAGTCCGTCGGCGTCAACGCGAACCTGGTCAGCCAGCGAGGCACGATTGCAATTGACGCCGGCTCGCTGGTCCAGCGCGCCGCTGACATTCTCTCGCTCCGCGACGACGCCACGACCGTCAGCGTCCCGAGCCTGCGCATCAATGTGGGCGACTATCGCATCGAAGGCGAGCTCTTCGCGGTCCGGCCTACGGGCGAACGCATCGAAGGCGCCGTGGTGCAGATCGAACGTGGCAACTATGTCGTGCGCGATGCGGAAGGCAACGTTCTCCAGGACGTGATCCTCGCTTCCTCGGCGCGCCTCGCCGCCAACCACGGCAACATCCACGTCAAGGCAACGAGCATGACGAACGATGGCGGCGTGGCGCTCGCCAGCGACGGCACCCTCGAGTTCGACATCGCCGGGATGATGCTGAACCAGGGGATGATTACCGCCAACGGCAACATCGACATGAAGGCCGGACAGGCCAACAATGCAGGCTCCATGTCCGCCGTGGAGATCGCCGTCCGTGCCGCCAGCATGGCCAACAGCGGGGAAACGCTTGCCTATGGCAACCTCGATATCACCGCGGCCACGCTGGACAACACGGGTCGGCTCGCAGCGGGCGGGAACGCCACACTGGGCGTCACCGATCGCATCGACAACGCCGGCACGCTTCTCGCCGACGGCACGGTCAACATCGACGGCGTCAAGACGCTGGTCAACCGCGATGGCGCCTGGCTGCAGGGCAACGCCGTGCAGCTTCGCAATATCGAGACCATGACCAACCGCGACAAGGCGGTCCTGGTCGCGCAGAGCGGGCTGAGCCTGGATGGCATCGGCGCACTCACCAATGACGACGCTTCGATGCAAGGGCAAACGGTCGACATGCGCGACAGCGGCACGGTGCGCAACGTGAACGGCGGCCTTGTCGCCGGGATCGATAGCCTGTCGATCCAGCATGCTGACTCGCTGACAAACGATGACGCCCGCATGCAGGGCACCAACGTCTCGATCTCGGACGTGGCAACCGTCACCAACGCGAACGGGGCTGTCACACTGGCCAGCAACGACCTGACGATTGCAGGCGCTGCCATCCTGGACAACCAGGGTGCACAGCTTTTGGCAGGCAACGCCCTGTCGATTCACGACGTGAGGACCGTGCACAACGATGCCGGTTCGATCAAGTCCAGCGGCACCGTGGCACTCGACGCCGTGGAGCGCTTTACCAACCGCAATGCGGCGAACATCGTCGCCAACGGCAATGTCGACCTCCACGTGGACACCCTCGTCAACACCGACTCGGCAATCCAGACCGGTGGCAACCTGACAATCGAGGGGCTCAGCGTCGAGAACGCCAAGACCGCATCGGCGGCGGCAGACGCGGCGGCCATCCTCGGCGCCAACGGCACGTTGACGATTACGGCGCCTACTATCCAGAACTCGGGCGGCCGGATCCAGGGCGGTGAAGGCGTGTCCATGGTCGGTCAGACCATCGACAACAACGCCGGCGGCATGATGATGTCCGGCGGTGCGTTGCAACTCGCGGCCGACACGTTGAACAACCGCGCCTTTAGCGTGATTCGTGGCGACGGCGACGTAACCATCGGGGTCAACACACTGACGAACTCTAACGCCTCCGACCCCGCGACCGAGGCTGCGACCGAGGCTGCGACCGAAGGGGAAGGCGAAGGGGAAGGCGAGACGGAAGTCAAGTACGCGGCGCAGATCTCCGCCGGCGGCGCACTGGGCATCACGGCAAATACCGTGGACAACGCGAGCGGCGCCATGCTGCTCAGTGCCGGCGACATGACGGTCTCGGCCTCGCAGCTGCACAACACTGCCGGCGCGGTCATCGTCGCGCAAGGTGCCAATCTCGGGCTTGCCGTCCGGGACCAGATTCGCAACGACAGTGCAGCGATGGTCGGCCAGAACATCGATCTAACGACCGCGCGGCTCGAGAACCACGGCACGATCGAGGCGGACACCAACGCTATCGTGAACGTGGACAGCTTCTCGAACACCAACGGCACCATCGCCGCCGGTCGCGAGGTTGACTTCCGCACCCGCCAGAACCTGGTGTTCGATGACACAACCGGCACGTTCTTCGCCGGAGGCCGGCTCAAGATGCACACTGACGGCAATGCCACCGTCACGACCCGGCTGGAGAATCTCGGCACGATCGATCTGCATGCCGATGGCGACATCACCAACAACGGTGCCATCCTCAGCGGGTGGGCCGTGGCGCTTGCCGGTGACAACATCAAGAACAGCCGGAACTCCCTGATCTGGGGCATGCAGGATGTTTCCCTGGAAGCCCTGGGCGGCACCATCGAAAACGAGCGTAACGGCAACATCCTGAGCCAGGGCTCGATGTCGCTGGCGGCCAAGCAGATCTACAACCGCGCCGGCACCATCCGCAGCGAAGGCACGATGGCCATCGACGCGGACCGCCTCGAGAACCTGTCCGACTACAACGAATCCGATGTGACGTTTGGTCCGGGTTCCAAGGAAGAAGCCTATCGTGAAGTGGGACGCGGCATCGCCTCGACGTACGAGTTCCGCCTGGCCATGACCTTGCCGACGTTCATCTCGAACATCGAGCTGGACAAGGTGGCCGATATTTCCGCCGGTGGCAATCTCTACATCAATCAACGGGATGTCAAGATCGAGCGCGCTGCCGGTGAAGCCGCCCCGACGCCGTTGGTGCATAACCTCGGCGGCACGATTGCCGCGGCCGGCAACCTGCTCGTCAAGGGCGACCTGGTCAACGAGTCCAAGAGTCAGTCGGTCGATCTCATGGACTACCTGAACAATCCGCTCGAGCAGAGCATCAGGCTCTCCAACTGGTGGAGCCCGACTCTCAACTTCCCGACGCTGGCCGCGTTCTTCGATACGATCTTCCAGACGTACAAGTACAACCCGCTCACGATGGAGCAGTACGACTTCCTACGGTACGCGGAGAACTGGGGTAGTTCGGCGGAGCCGACCTCCACGTGGGCACGGCACTTCAACAACGGCGACCCCATCGCCATGCTCAAGCAGATGGACGGCGCCACGTTCAACACGGTCATGTCAAAGATTTTCGGACCGACGTGGAAGGCCACCAGCAATGCCGACCTGCGTGCACGCTGGCGCGAAGTCTCGGGCAACCAGTACGCCGAGCTCAAGACCCAGAAGTTCTACTTCCTGCCGGCGGAAAAAGCCTCGATATCGGCGGGTGGCAACTTCGTCCATACCGGCGGTGAGTTCACCAACGGTATCGGCGGTGTGCAGCAGCAAAACAAGGCCATCCAGGTCAAGGTTGGCGACCAGACCGTGGACGCCTCGGTCCCGCCTTATGACGTAGTGGTGAACCCGAAGCAGTTCGAAGAACTCTCCATGGGTATCAGCACGCTGCCCACGCTGGCGGACCTGCTCCAAGTGACCGGCATGTTCAATGTTTCCAAGGCATGGAACGACCTCAAGGCAGGCAGGCCGCTCGCGCCAGGCAATGAGAAAGTCGTGCCGATGTACGAAACACAGATGAAGTACATCAACCAGAATGACTTCTACGGTGGTGCCTACTTCTTCAATCAAGTGGGCTACGATCCCCAGAAGCCGGCCAACATCATCGGTGACAACTACTTCATCAACGAACTGATCCGGCGGCAGCTGAACGAGGAGATCGGTACGTTCTTCGCGGTCCGTGATGGCGTGCAAGGCGCCGACATGGTCAAGATGCTTATGGACAACGCGGGCGCGTTGATGGGGCTGGTGATGGTTGAGGACGTCGACCCCCACGCTGCGGTGGTGTCCAGCCGGGTGGTGTCCAGCCGCCGCGGACTCGGAGAAACCGGCGGGACGGAAGCAAGCGAGCCGGCGGCCGCCGCCAAGCCCACCTTCACGAAGTCGCGGCAAGCCGTCGACCCGCTCTATGCCACCCTGGAAGTCGGCAAGCCGTTGACGCCGGAGCAGATGGCCGGGCTGAAGACGGACATTATCTGGTTCGTCACGGAATCCGTGAAGGGCGAGAACGTGCTGGTTCCCCGCGTGTACCTGGCACCGAAGACGCAGGAACAGATCCGCAACGGCGAGGCCAGCGGCAGCGCCGTGGTCAGCGCAGGCGGCAGCGTAGTGGTGGACGCCACCAAGGCGACCAACGCCAGTGGCTCGATCGTCGCCAAGAAGGACGTCTTCATCAAGGCCGAAGGCGATGTCGTGAACATCAGCGCGGGCATGACCGGCGGCATCAAGGCCGGTGGCGACGTGGCGTTGATTTCCACGGAGGGCAACGTGCTCAACAGCGGCGCCTACGTCAAGGGCGGCGGCAACGTCACGCTGCTCGCCGATCAGGGCTCCGTCAACATCACGGCCAGCGTTGGCTATGACCAGAACGGCAAGCACCGTGTCCACGAGTTTGACGACTCCATTACGGCGGGCGGCAGCGTGGCGATCCAGGGTGCCGATGTCACGTTGAACAGCGCGTATATCGCGGCGAACGAAAACGTCGTGATCAACGCCACGAAGGGCAGCATCAAGTCCAACGAAATGCACCAGCTCGATTCCGACTACGACTACTCGTATGTCGGTGGCGGCACCAACTACATCAAGGAGAGCCACACCGAGGCGAGCGCCGTCGGCATGGGCAGCAGCATCCACGCGGGCAACGCGCTGGTCATGCAGAGCAAGGAAAACATCGAGCTCGAAGGCGGCCAGTACTCCGGCGCGGCGGGCTACATGAAGGCTGGCAACGAGATCAACATCAAGACGTCGACCAACTATGGCTACACGCATGACGAGCGCGAGGTGAGCCAGTTCGGCGCCGGCGCCGGCATCAATGCCACGGGCCACACGGCAAACGCCAACTCAAACACGATGGAAGGCTCCGGCTCGTATGCGGGCCGTGCGCACCGTGACAATCCGAACGACGACGGTCAGTCGAACAGCACCGGCGGCAAGAAGGCAGGCCGTGCGCCGATGGCGGATACGGCGAATGCGTCCTTCGGTTATAGCAAGACGACCGACAAGACCACGACCCAGTCGATGACGCACAACAACGCGAACCTGTCGTTCGGCGCGGGTGGCCTCTCGATGGAAGGCAAGACCATCGACTTTGGGGGTGCGGATATCACTACCCCGGGCAAGCTGTCCATGACGGCCGACGACATCAAGACCACCAAGTATGTCGATCGTCACGACGTGAAGCAGTCGCACGAGGAACTGTTCATCGGCGTGAAGGCGGAGGGCCATAGCTCCATCGCCGATGCCGCGAACAAGTACGGCGAACTGGGCACCAAGGCCACGCAGGATGGCAAGAGCACCGATGCGGGCATGACAGCGCTGCAGGTGGCGGGCGATGTGTCGAACCTGGTCTTCAACGACCTGGTCGGCGGCTCCGTCAGTTTCGGCATGAACCACTCGAAGACCAATAGCTCCAGCAGCAACCGCGCCGAGAACATTTCGCATATCAAGGCTGGCGAGATGGCATTGAACGCGAAGAACGATATGACGCTCAACGGCGTGGATATCGATGTCGCGGGCAAGGCTTCGCTTGAGGCGGGCGGCAACATCGCCATGAACGCGGCAAGAACCTGGGACGAAACGAAGTCCTCGACAGACAGCTTCAACGTGGGCGTGTCGGCTGGCGCTTCGGTGTCCGCCTTCGGCGCCGGCATGGGTACCTCCATCGACGTCAGTGGGTCCCATGAGCGGTCAGGCAGTTCGTCGACGAAGTACACCAACTCGACCCTTGATGCAGACAAGCTCAGCATCAAATCGGGCGGCGATACCACGCTGACGGGGGCCACGGCCAACGCCAACGATGTGAAGATGGACATCGCCGGCAACCTGAACGTCACCTCGGTGCAAGACAAGTTTGACAGCAACACCACCAAGGGCCATTGGGGCGGCTCGATTGGCGCAGCGATCACGACCAGCGGCGCCATCATCCCCACGGCATCGGTGCAAGGCGGTGGCGGCAGCGAACATCGCAACGACCGGACCACGGCTGAACAGAGTGGCATCACCGGGAAGAACTCGTTTGAGGGCAACATCGGTGGGGACCTGAACATGAAGGGTTCCCACCTCGTGGACGGAAGTGGCAACGGTAAGCTGAATGTCGATGGAAAGGTCAACGTCGCCTCACTCACCGACAAGATCGAGCAGGACGGCGGTTACGGCGGCGGCGGCGGCGGCATCAGCAGGGCTGGCCTGGGCACGCTCAACGCCTATGGCGAGACGGTTGACGAGATCCACAAGGAAGACAGGCAAAACGCCACGATCGCCGGCATGAATCTGAACGCTGGCGAAGTGAACGGCAACATCAACACCGACGCGACCAAGATGACCGAGTCGATCCGGGACGAGAAGGAATCTGGCAACCAGATCTCCTTCACGGCCGGTATCGGCGACATGAAGGGCGCCGGCAAGAAGAAGCCGGACGGTGGCAATAGCAAGTGGTATGACACGCCGTCAGGCGACGCGACCCCGAAGCCTTCGCCGAAGCCGACGCCAGACGGCACACGCCCCACGCCAGACGGCACACGCCCGACGCCGTCGAGCACGGAGCCTGTGATCACGCCGGTTCGCCCGCCGGCAACGCCTGAGTTCGTGCGCCCGGCCGTGCCGGAAACGGCACGTCCGATCCAGCCGGACAACTCGCGGCCGCTGACGCCGGGCATCATCCCGGTGGACACGCCGACGATGCATCCGCCCGCAGGGTCCGAGTCCGTCAAGCCGGTGAAGCCGGACAACGCGCGGCCGCTGACGCCGGCAGACATGCCGAAGCCGTCCACGCCTGACGCGGGCGCCAAGCCGTCGACGCCAGGCGGTAGCGACGGTGAAGTAGTGCCGTCGAAGAAGTGGCCGGAAGTGAAGATCCCGACGCCGTTCATCGGCTCGCCGGGCTCGTCGCAAGCGTTGCCTGGGTTCAACCCGCCGGCCAAGATGAACACGAACACCGGCAAGGACAATGGTGCGATCGGCGGTCGCGGCGGCAAGATGAATGGCCCCGTCACGCCGAAGATTCCCGTGCCCGAAGTGCGTGGGCAAGGGGATGCCTCGACGCTGTACCCGCCGAATAGCGGGAAAGCGCCGGCAGCGGACCCCAAGCCGGTCAGGCATTACGAAGTCGTAACGCCGAAAGCACCTGTGCTCTCGCCCGGCTCGTCCACGGCGGTCCCTGGCTTCACGCCCCCTGCCGGGAACAACACCAACACCGGCAAGGACACGGGTGCGATCGGTGGCAAGGGCGGCAAGATGAACGGCCCGGTAACGCCGAAGATTCCCGTGCCCGAAGTGCGTGGGCAAGGGGATGCCTCGACGCTGTACCCGCCGAATAGCGGGAAAGCGCCGGCAGCGGACCCCAAGCCGGTCAGGCATTACGAAGTCGTAACGCCGAAAGCACCTGTGCTCTCGCCCGGCTCGTCCACGGCGGTCCCTGGCTTCACGCCCCCTGCCGGGAACAACACCAACACCGGCAAGGACACGGGTGCGATCGGTGGCAAGGGCGGCAAGATGAACGGCCCGGTAACGCCGAAGATTCCCGTCCCCGAAGTGCGTGGGCAAGGGGATGCCTCGACGCTGTACCCGCCGAATAGCGGGAAGGCGCCGGCAGCCGACCCCACGCCGGTCAGGCACTACGAAGTCGAATCGCCGAAAACACCTGTGCTGTCGCCCGGCTCGTCCACGGCAATGCCTGGCTTCACGCCTCCTGCCGGGAACAACACCAACACCGGCAAGGACACGGGTGCGATTGGTGGCAAGGGCGGCAAGATGAACGGCCCGGTAACGCCGAAGATTCCCGTGCCCGAAGTGCGTGGGCAAGGGGACATCTCGACGCTGTACCCGCCGCAGGCGTTCAGCGCTGACGCCGGCAGCCCGTCCGTACAATCGTCGATCATGCCCTCGACGCTGTCGTACGGTCCGATGCTTCGGCAAGGGGCCAACAACTAAATACTGAAACCTTGAGGTGATTCGGCGGCTGTCGCGCAAGTGGCAGCCGCTTTTTTTTATTGTCGCGTGATGCGCTGCGGATGCGTGGCGTAGTAGGCCAGGATCATGGACGCGGCGAAAGCCATGCCGGCCACGGCAAAGGCGATCAGCGTGGGAAAGGCGACGCCGGATTTTTCCTTGGACATGCGGACTCCTCGGACGGTTGGTCACGGTATGGTAGCCCGGTCCGGCGCCGGCTGCTGAACCGCTGCCGCGAGGCAGAACCGCTGAAAAGCCCACTCGTCGCCCACGCCGGTTCCCTTCGCACGCCAACAAGCCGCTCGCACAAAAGCCGGACGTTGTCATCGACGAACGCGTGGACGCTTCACGGAAGCCGCACCCTAGCCGACGATGGCGACAACGCTACAGAAGACTCAAAGCCTCGCGCTCGGTATGTCTGGGAAATAATGCACCGGCCACGCGCTGGCCGAATTGAGGCGAACGCTACCGGAGACCTCCGGGTCACTGGGTCGCGATGCGAGCTTGGGGGAAGGGGCTATTGCCGAGAGCGGTGGCCGGAGGAAATCGGCCACAAGTCCTGATAGGACAAGGGATGTCCTGATAGGACAAAGGAAACTGGCGGAGAGAGGGGGATTCGAACCCCCGATAGGCTATTAACCTATACACGCTTTCCAGGCGTGCGACTTAAACCACTCATCCATCTCTCCGGGAAGTCGGCGATTATAGCAGAGCCGTTCGGGCTGTCCAGCCCCCTCCGGTGACGCGGACGTAACCCGCCCTAGCCTTTTCGCAGGTAATTGACCAGCCGGTCGATGACCGGGGCGTTTCTGGGCGTGACCAGGCTGACGAGGATGGCCACGGCAAACCCGGCTGGCACGCCGAAGGCGCCGGAGGCGATTGGGTCCACGCCGAACCAGCGGTTGCCGAAAATCCCTGTCATCTTCGTGAAGAACGGGTAGTTGACGAAGATGTAGTACACCGCCACGCCCAGGCCGGTGGCCATGCCCGCCACCGCCCCTGCTGCGGTGGTCCGTCGCCAGAAGATGGCCAGGACCAGTACCGGGAAGAAGCTCGATGCTGCCAGCGAGAAGGCGGCACCCACCAGGAACAGGATGTTGCCGGGCCGCAGCGAGGTCACGTAGGAGGCGAACAGCGCCACCGCCAGCAGCACGATCTTGGCGGTGGTCACGCGGCGCTGGTGGCTCGCCTGGCGGTCGATCATGTGGTAGTAGACGTCGTGCGAGAGCGCGTTGGCAATCGTCAGCAACAACCCGTCCGCCGTGGACAGCGCCGCCGCCAGCGCACCGGCCGCCACCAGGCCCGAGATCACGTACGGCAGCCCGGCGATCTCGGGCGCCGCCAGCACGATCATGTCCGGCTGGATCAGGATTTCCGCCCACTGGACGATGCCGTCGCCATTCACATCCCGGATGCCGAACACCGGCGGGTCCACCTTGCGCCATTGCACCACCCATTGCGGCAACTCCGCGAACGGCGTGCCAACCAGATGCTGGAAGAACTCGGCCTTGACCAGCGCCGCCAGCGTGGGCGCCGACACATAGAGCAGCGCGATGCAGAACACGGCCCAGGCCACCGAATTGCGCGTTTCCCGGACCGACGGCGTGGTGTACAGCCGCGTCAGGATGTGCGGCAGGCTGGCCGTGCCGAGCATCAGGCAGAACACCAGCAGCACGAAGTTGAGCCGCTTGGTCTTCCGCTCCGCCTCGGACGCCGCCGGGTAGGGCTCGGTCGATGGCGTGGCGACATGGCTGCGCGCCAGCGCCTCCTCCCGCATCTGGCTCCACTGCTGCTGGGCGTCGGCCACATCCACGGGAAAGGCCAGCCGCTCCCGCTCCACGCTCTTGATCTCGCGCAGCGGCGCATTGCGCGTGCGCAGCTCCTGGAGCCGCTCATCCAGCACGCGCCGTTCTTCGGCGAATGACTGCGGCAGCCGCGCGATGCGCTCCTGCAACATCACCGCCTGCTGGCGGAACAGCTCCCGCACCTGCCGCTCGGCCGGATCGCGCTCGAGCCGCCGCTCGGCCTGCTCGATCTGACCCAGCAGCGAGCCATAGCTGACCTGCGGCAGCGCGTCGCGATGATGCTTCCACGCAATCATCGACACGGTTAGCAGAAACGCCACAATCAGCATGATGTACTGCGCCACCTGGGTCCACGTGACCGCGCGCATGCCGCCCAGGAACGAGCAGACCAGAATGCCCGCCAGCCCGAAGAACACCCCCACGGCAAACTCCACGCCGATAAAGCGCGTGACGATCAGCCCCACGCCCTGAATCTGCGCCACCAGATAGACGAACGAGCACAGCGAGGCCGCGAGCACCGCAATCGCCCGCACCGGCAGGTTGCCGCCGGGCTTGCCGTTGCCGTAGCGCGCCGCGAGGAAGTCCGGGATCGTGTATCCGCCATATTTACGCAGATACGGCGCCAGCAGGAACGCCACCAGACAATAGCCGCCGGTCCATCCCATCACATAGGCCAGCCCCTCGTAGCCGGAGGCAAACAGGATGCCCGCCAGGCCGATGAACGACGCCGCGCTCATCCAGTCCGCGGCGATGGCCATGCCATTGAACAGCGCCGGCACCCGTCGCCCCGCCACGTAATACTCGTTGAGATCCGAGGTCCGGCAGATCAGGCCGATGCAGGCATAGATCGCAATGGTGACGAACAGGAAGACATAGCCGAGCCACAGCGCGTCGGCGTTGGAATGCTCGAGCAGCCCCATCATGCCGATGAAGCCGAACAGCCCGAGCGTGAACAGGCCGTAATAGAGCAACAGCCGGCGCCGGAAGCGCGACTGGGCATCAGCCATGGGCGAACTCAAGAAAATGCCGGCACGCGGCCGGCATCGGATGGGAGGAAACCCGCACGGGCGGGGGCGCTTATTGCGCTTGCTTCAGCTGATCGAGGATGGCCGGATTCTCGAGCGTGGACGTATCCTGCGTGATTTCCTCGTTCTTGGCCAGCGAACGCAGCAGCCGGCGCATGATCTTGCCCGAACGGGTCTTCGGCAGGTTGTCGCCAAAGCGGATGTCCTTGGGCTTCGCAATCGGTCCAATCTCCTTGCCGACCCAGTTGCGCAGCTCCGTGGCGATCTTCACTGCCTCGTCGCCGGTCGGGCGCGAGCGCTTGAGCACGACGAAGGCGCAGATCGCCTCGCCCGTCATGTCATCCGGGCGGCCGACCACGGCGGCCTCGGCCACCAGCGGGTTCGCCACCAGCGCCGATTCGATCTCCATCGTGCCCATGCGGTGGCCCGACACGTTCAGCACGTCGTCGATCCGGCCCATGATCGTAAAGTAGCCAGTTTCCTTGTCGCGGATCGAGCCATCGCCAGCCAGATACAGCTTGCCGCCCAGTTCCTCGGGGAAATAGCTCTTCTTGAAGCGCTCCGGGTCGCCCCAGATCGTGCGGATCATCGATGGCCACGGACGCTTGACGACCAGGATGCCACCACTGCCATTCGGCACGTCCTGCCCGGTTTCATCGACGATGGCCGCCATGATGCCCGGCAGCGGCAGCGTGCACGAGCCCGGCACCAGCGGCGTGGCACCCGGCAGCGGCGTGATCATGTGGCCGCCGGTCTCGGTCTGCCAGAAGGTGTCGACCACCGGGCAACGCTCGCCGCCGATGTGCTTGTAGTACCACATCCACGCTTCCGGGTTGATCGGCTCGCCCACCGTGCCCAGCAGGCGCAGGCTGGAGAGGTCGTACTGCTTCGGGTGGATCTTCTCGTCGGCCTCGGCGGCCTTGATCAGGGAGCGGATCGCCGTCGGCGCCGTGTAGAAGATGCTGACCTTGTGGCGCTGGATCATGTCCCAGAAACGGCCGGCGTTCGGGAAGGTCGGCACGCCCTCGAACACCACCTGCGTGGCGCCGGCCGCCAGCGGGCCGTACGCAATATAGGTGTGGCCGGTGACCCAGCCGATGTCGGCGGTACACCAGAACAGGTCGTCCGGCTTGATGTCGAAGGTCCAGCGCATCGTCATCAGCGCCCACAGCAGGTAGCCGCCCGTGCTGTGCTGCACGCCCTTCGGCTTGCCCGTCGATCCCGACGTGTAGAGCACGAACAACGGGTGCTCCGCATCCACCGGTTCGGCGGCGCAGGCGTCGGGCTGGCCGGCGGAGACGTCTTCCATCCAGCGGTCGCGGCCTTCGGTCCAGGCCACCTTGCCGCCGGTGCGGCGATAGACCACCACGTGCTTGACAGCCTCGCAGCCGCCCAGCGCCAGGGCTTCGTCGGCGATGGCCTTGAGCGGCAGCGCCTTGCCGCCGCGCATCTGTTCGTCGGCGGTGATCAGCGCCACGGCACCCACGTCAACCAGCCGTTCCTGCAGCGATTTGGCCGAAAATCCGCCGAACACCACCGAATGGGTGGCGCCGATGCGCGCGCACGCCTGCATGGCGACCACGCCTTCCACTGACATCGGCATGTAGATGACCACGCGGTCGCCCTTCTTGATGCCGAGCGCCTTGAGACCATTCGCAAAACGGCTGACCTTGGCCAGCAGCTCCTTGTAGCTGACGCGGCTCACGGTGCCGTCGTCCGCCTCGAAGACGATGGCGATCTTGTCGCCAAGTCCTTGCTCGATATTCCGTTCCAGGCAGTTGTACGAGGCATTGAGCTGGCCGTCCTCGAACCACTTGTAGAACGGCGCGCTGCTTTCGTCGAGCACCTTGGTGAACGGCTTGTCCCAATGCAGCAGTTCGCGGGCGTGGCGCGCCCAGAAACCCTCGTAGTCGCGCTCGGCCTCGTCGCACAGGGCCTGGTAGGCCGCCATGCTGGGAATGGCCGCCGTCTTGGCGAACGACTCAGGGGGTTGGAAAACGCGATGCTCCTGCATCACCGATTCGATGGCCGACATGGCTTGTCTCCTGTTTGACTTAGGACTGCTTGCTTTTGGCTGGAAGGTACGCCCGGCGGCTTACTTAAACCTGACGGAACACCATGCGCGATGGCGCAGAGGTGCTGCAATGCAGCAAATCAGATCGGAGGGAGCGGGGGCGCAAACTGGCCACAAGTGCAGCCGGCTCTACTAGGCTAGCACCGGCACGCCACGCAGCGCAAACCTGTCATCCGGACCGTGGGACGCACAAGGTACAATCAGCCCCGCCTTTGATTGTCTGATGACATTTACCTCACGTCTGCGCACCCCATGTCATACACCCCGCTCCGCCCCATCCCCCGCATCATCTTCGCTTCGCGCTGGCTCCAGCTGCCGCTTTACCTCGGCCTGATCGTCGCGCAGGGCGTCTACGTCTATCACTTCCTGGTCGAGGTCTGGCACCTGCTGTCCCATGTCACCACCTTCGACGAGACCAAGATCATGCTGGTGGTACTCGGCCTGATCGACGTGGTGATGATCTCCAACCTGCTGATCATGGTGATCGTGGGTGGCTACGAGACCTTCGTCTCGCGCCTGGGCATCGACAACCACCCCGACGAGCCCGAGTGGCTCGACCACGTCAATGCCGGCGTACTGAAGGTGAAGCTGTCGATGGCGCTGATCGGCATTTCGTCGATCCACCTGCTAAAGACCTTCATCGACGCCGAACAGCGCTCTCACCACACCATCATGTGGCAGGTAATCATCCACGTGGCCTTTCTGGCCTCGGCACTGGCCATGGCCTGGGTGGACCGCATGGTGTCCCAACCCCACGTGCCGCAGCAGTCGCACTGACACTTCCCCGCGCACCTGGTGGCGTATTCGCCACTTCTGGTGCCGCTTTCCTGGTGTCGACGGCTGTATGCATTCCCGCAGCCGGCGCCGCCACGGTGTATCATCCCGGGCTGTGTTTCACCGCTGCCCTCCCCACAAAAATGACCGTCATCAAGCAAGAAGACCTCATCCAGAGCGTCGCCGACTCGCTGCAGTACATCAGCTATTACCACCCGATGGACTACATCACCAGCCTGGGCCGTGCCTATGAGCTGGAGCAGAGTCCGGCCGCCAAGGATGCGATTGCGCAGATCCTGACCAACAGCCGCATGTGCGCCGAGGGCAAGCGTCCGCTCTGCCAGGACACCGGCATCGTCACGATCTTCGTCAAGGTGGGCATGGACGTGCGCTGGGATGGCGCCACGATGGGCCTGTCGGACATGATCAACGAAGGCGTGCGCCGCGGCTACACGCACCCGGACAACGTGCTGCGCGCGTCGATCGTGAGCCCGCCCGAAGGCGCCCGCAAGAACACCAAGGACAACACGCCGGCCGTGATCCACTACGAGGTCGTGCCGGGCAACACCGTGGACATCCAGGTCGCGGCCAAGGGCGGCGGCTCCGAGAACAAGTCGAAGTTCGTGATGCTGAACCCGTCCGATTCCATCGTCGACTGGGTGCTGAAGACCGTGCCGACCATGGGCGCCGGCTGGTGCCCGCCCGGCATGCTGGGCATCGGCATCGGCGGCACGGCCGAGAAGGCCATGCTGATGGCCAAGGAATCGCTGATGGAGTCCATCGACATTCAGGACATCATCGCCCGCGGCCCGAAGGACTGGGTCGAGGAAATGCGCGTGGAACTGTACGAAAAGGTCAACGCGCTCGGCATTGGCGCGCAGGGCCTGGGCGGGCTGGCCACCGTGCTCGACGTCAAGATCATGGCCACCCCCACGCACGCGGCTTCCAAGCCCGTGGCGATGATCCCGAACTGCGCGGCCACGCGCCACGTGCACTTCACGCTGGACGGCAGCGGCCCGGCCAAGCTGGAAGCCCCGGACCTGTCGGCCTGGCCGCAGGTGGAATGGGCGCCGAACACCGAAACTTCGAAGAGTGTGGACCTGAACACGCTGACGCCCGAGGAAGTCGCTTCGTGGAAGCCCGGCCAGACGCTGCTGCTGAACGGCAAGATGCTGACCGGCCGCGACGCCGCGCACAAGCGCATCGCCGACATGCTGGCCAAGGGCGAATCGCTGCCGATCGACTTCACCAACCGCGTGATCTACTACGTCGGCCCGGTCGATCCGGTGCGTGACGAGGTGGTCGGCCCGGCCGGCCCCACCACGGCGACCCGCATGGACAAGTTCACCGAGACCATGCTGGCCCAGACCGGCCTGATCGCGATGATCGGCAAGGCCGAGCGCGGCCCCGTGGCAATCGAATCGATCCAGAAGCACAAGTCGGCCTACCTGATGGCCGTGGGTGGCGCGGCCTACCTGGTGTCGAAGGCGATTCGCGGCGCCAAGGTGCTGGCCTTCGAAGACCTCGGCATGGAAGCGATCTACGAGTTCGACGTCAAGGACATGCCCGTGACGGTGGCCGTGGACAGCTCGGGTACGTCGGTGCACAAGACCGGCCCCGCCGAGTGGCAAGCCAAGATCGGCAAGATTCCGGTCGCTGCGGCATAACCGGCAGGGCTGCAGCCCTGCCGGCGCTCCCCTTCTATATCTATATAGAGGGGGAGCGCCACCCTCCTCCCTTCCGTGAATCCCTCTCCCATTGGCGTTTTCGATTCCGGCCTTGGCGGCCTCTCGGTGCTGCGCGAAATCCGCGCGCTGCTGCCGCATGAGTCGCTGCTCTACCTGGCCGACTCGCGCTACGCGCCGTATGGCGAAAAGCCCGAGCGCTTCGTCGAGGCGCGCACGCTGCAAGTCTGCGAATGGCTGGTGGCACAGGGCTGCAAGGCGCTCGTCATTGCCTGCAATACCGCGACGATGCACGCCGTTCAAACCCTGCGCGAGACGCTGCCACTGCCGATCATCGGCGTGGAACCCGGCCTGAAACCGGCCGCGGCGGCCAGCCGCAGCAAGGTGGTGGGCGTGCTCGCCACGGCCAACACGCTGCGCAGCGCCAAATTCAATCGATTGTTGACATCGCTGGAAGGCGAAAGCCGCTATCTGTGCGCGCCGGGCCTTGACCTCGTCGCCCGCATCGAACAAGGCGATGTGTCCGGCCCCGAGGTACGTGCGCGGCTCGATACCCTGCTGACCCCCATGCTGGACGCCGGCGCCGATACGCTGGTGCTCGGCTGCACGCACTATCCGTTTCTCTCCGACACCATCCGCGCGATGGTCGGCAACCGCCTGTCGCTGGTGGACACCGGCAGCGCCATCGCCCGGCAACTGGCGCGCAAGCTCGCCGAACACGACCTCGCCGCCGCACCCGATACGGTGCCGCAAGACCGCTATGCGTCTACGCGCGACGCCGCGCACCTGCGCGCAATGGCCGCGACGCTGCTGAACGTGGATACCCTCGCAGAAACCGTAGTGATCGAGCCGGCCCCGCCGCTCTGATACCAGCGGCGCCTGCCGGCTATTGGAAGAACCCCAGCGGCTTGTGATGCCGCACCTCGGGCTTGATCGCGTGTTCCTGTCGTAATTGCGCCAGAAACTCGTCCGGCGTCAGCGCTTCGCCGAGCACCACCGACTGCCGCTTGACGGTGGCGAAGTCGCCCGGCGTCAGGCAATCCATTGAATCGAGTTCGTGCCGGATCGTCTCGGTCATGCGCGCGGGATCGCCCTCTAGTGCCTCATCCACGAACATCGTCACGCGTTGCTGCGGCTTGAGCGACAGGAAACGGATCTTGAACGAGAACCGGCGCAGCGCCGCCTCGTCGATCCGGTCGAACAGATTGGTCGTGCAGAGGAAAATGCCGTTGAAACGCTCCATGCCCTGGAGCATTTCGTTGACTTCCGACACCTCGTAGTTGCGCACCGCCTGCTGCCGGCTCTGCATGAAACTGTCGGCTTCGTCGAGCAACAGCACCGCACCGTCCTCTTCTGCGCGCGCAAACATTGCGGCGATCTGCTGTTCCGTCTCGCCGACGTACTTGCTCATCAGGTCGGACGCGCGCCGGATCATCAGCGGCAGGTCCAGTTCCGCCGCGATGTGTTCGGCCAGCGCCGTCTTGCCGGTGCCCGGCGGCCCATAGAAACACAGCGTACCGCGCTGGCGCGCGCCGAGCGCCTGGACGATCTTCTCCACTGCATAGCGCGATTCGATATTGAGGTTGTCGAGCCGATAGCGCGTGACCACGGGCCGCGCCTCGGCCTCGGGGCGCAGCCCCATCGCGCGGTCGGCGTGTTCCAGCTGGCGCAGGATCAACGCCTCCACGGGTTCGTCGACGTCACTGCGCGCCAGCTCTACAAAGCGCGCCGCCGATTGCACCTGCGCCGGCGTCAGCGTCTTGCGCGCGGCCAGCGTGGCGATAAAGGCATCGCTGACATCAAGCCCGCCCAGATGCTTGCGGATGATGTTCTCGCGCACCAGAGGTGGCGGAATCTTTAATTCCAGGTGGAACTGGAAGCGCCGCAGGTACGCGGGATCGATCTGGCGGATCGAATTCGAGATCCAGATCACCGGCACCGGATTCTGTTCGAGCGTCTGGTTGACCCACGCCTTGCCGTTGACCGAGCCGCGCGTATCCTCCTGCCCGAACAGGCTCATCAGCTCGCGCGCGCTGCCCGGAAACACGTCTTCCACCTCATCGAACAACAAGGCCGTCCGCGGCCGTCCGCGCAGGAAGGCCTGCGAAACCTGCAGGGAGCGATAGCGGTCCTTGCCCGAAAGCGAATTGCCGTCGCGGTCGAAGCAATCGACCTCGTAGAGTTCGCAGTCCGCCTCGCGGGCCAGCAGCCGCGCGAACTCGGTCTTGCCAGTGCCCGGCGGACCATAGATCAGCACGTTCACGCCAGCGGCGTTCTGGCGCGTGGCGTTGCCGAGCAGCGCGGACAGGTAGCGCGCATCGGTCTCCACATGCGGATAGTCGCTCGTGCCCAGCGTCGGCGGCGCGGCGGGCCGCGTGAACACGGCCATCATCTCCGCCTCGCAGGCGTAGTTGCCGAGCAGCACGTGCAGCAGGCGATCGGACAGGCGCATCAGGTCGCCAAGGTCTGTCACGCTGTTTTCGGGCAGCGGCTGCTCGATCAGGTTCAGCGTTTCGAGCCGCGAGCCGGGACGTAGTGAAACAGCGATATCGGCGGGGCTGGCGCCGGTCAGGCCGGCCAGGATCTGGAACGCCTCCTGGCTGTGCGCGACCTTGCAGTCGACCATGACCGCGCGCAGGTCGCGCTTGTACTTGGCCAGCGCGGCATAAAGGAGCAGCTTGCGTTCATGCTCGGGCAGGTTGAGCACATGGCTGAGCATGTCGATGTTGCGCACCAGCAGCACGCGCTCGCCATTGAGCCGGGAGGCAATCGCGGCGGCCGACGCATCGAACACGGCGAACATGTCCTTGGCGTGGTGCTTCACGTACTCATCGAGATAGTAAAACAGCGCACTTTCGTCGAAGGCGCTGTTCCATTGGCCATGCCGCTCGAGAAACTCCTCAGGGGTCAGCCGCGAAGCGCCCTTCCAGGCAGGCATGTCCGCGCAGCGTGCAGACAGGAAGCGCTGCACGCGCAGCACCACGCCATACGGCCAGACCATTTCCTGGGCGCTGACCGTCAGCACATCGTTGATATTGCTGCGCAGGTTGAAGCGCGGGCCCAGTGCGCAGACCACGCGCAGCGCAAACTGGGCGCACATCCAGTCCAGGGCCGAGGTTCCCGCCACGCCGGGCGCGGCACGCAGGAGCGTCGAGCGGTCGTCTTCAGCAAAACGGGTGAAGTCCATGGCCATTCCCTTCGCTTGGGCTGGCGGCGTCCGGACCGCGGGGGCGCCACCTGCACCAGGCTGCCGATGTTTGTCACGCTGTTATCACGCTGCTTTCTTCCATCCTAGCGCGGTTTACCGCCAATGGGGCATTGCCGACACCCCGCCCACGCGCGGGCGCCCACGCAGCCACCTCGCACAACGGGATATCGTAAATCGACGATTGCATTGCACAATGCGCAACAAATAAGAATCATTATCGTTTATACTGTGCCGCTACGCTGCCCAAGAGTGGCGCTCCCCAGCAACCCCGTTTCACGGTTTTCCCCGGTTCACGTGGCTGTACATCAGGAGCGTTATCATGGAATTGCTATTGAGCCTGCTGGTCGGATGTGGCATCTCGCTAATCCTGTTCTATCGCAAGTGAGCGAGTACAGACGCGCGCCGCCTGCCCATTACGAATACCCTGTCGTATCTCATGTTCGATCAACGTTTCCTCAAGATCACTGTTGCTGTCCTGCTGTTTCACGTCGGGCTGCTTTACCTGATCCAGAGTGGCCTGGGGCGCAAACTGACCGAAGCGGTCATCGCGCCTGAGATCATCGCCCGTATCATCCCGATGGAGCCGCCCCAGCAGCCTCCGGCGCCGGAGCCGCCCAAGCCGCAACCCCAGACGCCCCCGAAGCAGGTGAAGGTGGTGACGCCGCGCCCGACGCCGCCGAAGCCGCAGCCGACCCCGGAGCCCGTGGCCTCGCTGCCGCCCTCGCCGACGGCCATCGAGGCCCCGCCGGCACCCCCTGCCCCGCCGGCGCCTGCAGAGCCGCCCTCGCCGCCCGCACCTGCCAACACCGCGCCGCGCGCCGTCGGCATCGGCGAGATCGCCTGTTCGCCGCCGCAAGTGACCTATCCGTCGCAGTCACGTCGAATGGGGGAAACTGGCAAGGCCGTCGTGCGTCTGACTACCGATGAGTCCGGCCGCGTGGTCAAGACTGCGGTGGTCACGTCGAGCGGTTCGAGCCGACTCGATCAGGCCGCGGTAGATGCCGTGCAGCGCATGCGTTGCAAACCGTATTTGGACAATGGCCGCGCCGTGGCCGTGACCGCCCAGCAGCCGATCAACTTCGAGCTGAACTGATCTCTCGGAATTTTCCGATCTTTCACAAACACTGACACCAGGAACCACCATGCAGGACCTCGGACTCTCCCACCTCTGGTCGCAAGGCGACTTCGTCATGCGAGCGACCGCCATCATTCTGCTCGTCATGTCGCTGTTGTCGTGGATCGTGATCCTCACCAAGGCGTGGGATCTGGTTCGCCTCAAGAAGATGGCGAATGGCGCGGAAAAGCGCTTCTGGCACTCGGATGACTTCGACCATGCGCTGGAAACGCTCGGCGCGAGCGAGGCCAACCCGTTCCGTACGCTGGCCTTGACCGGCAAGGAAGCGGCGCAGCACCACCGCGCCAGCCAGCCGCAACTGCACGACCAGCTCGACATCTCCGACTGGCTGACCCGCTCGCTGAAGAGTTCGATCGACGAGGCCGTGTCGCGCATGCAGTCGGGCCTGGCAGTGCTGGCCTCGGTGGGCTCCACCGCGCCGTTCGTCGGCTTGTTCGGCACGGTGTGGGGCATCTACCACGCGCTGATCGGCATTGGCGCCTCGGGCGTGCCGACCATCGACAAGGTGGCCGGCCCCGTGGGCGAAGCCCTGATCATGACCGCCTTCGGTCTGGCCGTGGCCATCCCGGCGGTGCTCGGCTACAACGCGCTGAGCCGTGGCAACAAGGGCGTCATCAGCAAGCTGAACCGCTTCGCGCACGACCTGCACGCCTACTTCGTGACCGGCGCCCGCGTGCGCCCGAGCTCCTCCGTCCGCCAGGCCGACGACGCCTCGGTGCGGCTGGCCGTCAAGAACTAAGCGCGACACTCGCGCCAGAAGGAACGCATCATGGCATTCGGCACGCTCGACGGTGACGATGACGAGGTGATGAGCGAGATCAACATGACGCCGCTGGTCGACGTCATGCTGGTGTTGCTGATCATCTTCATCATCACGATTCCCGTCATCAACCACGCGGTGAAGATCGATCTGCCGCGCGCGACGAACCAACCGAACGACACCAAGCCGCAGAACATCAACGTCTCGATCGACGCGCAGGGCAAGGTATTCTGGAACCAGCAGGAAGTGGACCCAACCGCGCTGGATCAGCGCATCGCGGAAGCCGCGCAGCAGCAGCCGCAGCCTGAGCTGCATCTGCGCGCGGACCGCGAGGTCCGCTACGAGCGCGTGGCCGAAGTCATGGCCGCCGCGCAGCACGGCGGGCTCGGCAAGATCGGCTTCATCACGGAACCGAAGCACTGATCTCCCCCGCCTCGAACAAGAAGGGCACCCTCACCGGGTGCCCTTTTTGTTCGGGTCACAGCAGGTTTCGATGTTGCGATCCGGTCCATTCGTGACTGCCTTCGCACAGGTGTAACGGTTAGTGAAGATCGCTTGTAATGATAACAATTCTCATTTATGATCTTTTTCATCGTAACGAACCACGCATCGCTTCCCCTACGTGAAGCGCTTCCACGGAGAAGACCATGAGCACAATCAGCCTGCCGATGTCGCAACCGCGTGAAGTCACGCGCCGCCGCCTGTCCCTGCGCCGCGTCGAAGTTGCCTCGCAGGCGCGCCGCGAGCCATCGACGGCATCGTCGGCCATCGAGACCGTAAAGTCGGCAGTGGCCGGTCTGCCCGCCCGCCTGGAAGCGCTGATGCGCACCGATGCACCGGCCGAAGGCACGACCGCGCAAGCCGTCCCGCTGGACGCCATCATGCGCGGCGCCACGACGCTGCCGATCCTGCATAACGGCGACGTCTACACGCTGCGCGTGACGCGCTACGGCAAGCTGATCCTGACCAAATAATCGACAGTCTTTTGTGGGGACCACCCCGTCAAGGGGTGTTGGGCAGTAGCCAGACGATCGGAAACCGCTGACAGGGAAGACTTCCAAACCCCTTGCCTGTCAGGCCGATGCCAGCCATGCCGCCTTTTTATACCGCCCCGCAGGCGTTGCGCCTGCGGGGCTTTTGCATTGGCGGATTCGCAGTGCGATCCGCCGTGCAATCAGACACCGAGCGCGGCGATGCCAGCGCGCGCGATCTGCGCGTCTTCGGTCGACTTCACGCCCGACACGCCAACGGCGCCAACGACCTGGTTGTTCACGACGATAGGCACCCCACCTTCGAGCATGCCCTGCAGGTGCGGCGCAGTCATGAACGAGTAGCGGCCATTGTTGATCATGTCTTCGTAGATCTTCGACTCACGACGACCCATCGCAGCCGTGCGGGCCTTTTCCGTGGCGATGTAGGCCGAGATCGGGGCCACGCCATCCAGGCGCAGCGAGCCGAGCGGATGGCCACCGTCGTCGACGACCACAATCGTGACGGCCCAGTTGTTGGCCTTGGCTTCGACCTCGGCGGCCGCCAGCAACTTCTTCACGTCATCGGCCGTCAGTACGGTTTTTTGCTGCATACCTCTCTCCATTCTGTTCATCAGTGTGAGGCCGCAGTATATCGCGCCGCCCGGGGCAGCAATGGCGATATGCCCGGTACAAGGACTTTTGACTTGACGACTAGCGCACAGCCCTTGCCCAGCGCTCCCCCCCAAAAGAAAAAGCCCGCTGGCTGCGGGCTTCTCCGGATCCGGTTGAGACGAGCCCGGTCAGGCTCCGTCGCTGAAGGAACTGCGGGGGTCGGTCACGCGCGCGCCGTCGGTGTAGACATCGCGCTTATCGTTGGCGCGGGCACCATCCGTGTAGGGATCGCGTTGATCGGTCACGCGCTGGCCACCGCTGTAAACGTCGAACTTGGCCGGTGCGGCAAAGGCCGATACCGACAGCGCGGAAAGCGCGCCGAGGGCGGCGACAGCTGCGATACGTTGCTTGATCTTCATGAGAATCCCCTTATTGGTGTTAGTCGCGGGCGTCGCGCCATCAGGCGGATGCTTGTGGGAGCGGCGTCACGCATGGAGTTTAGGGGGAAACCCTGAGATCGAAGTCCAGTCGCATTGAGCGGATGCATCAAATTCTTTGAGTGATAAAAATCGCCGGGAACTCCCCGGCGCAATCTTCCACCATCGAACGTCAGAAAAATGCCGACAAGCCGTCAAGCGATCCCCACGCAGGAATAGAAAAAGCCCCACGAAAGACTCAGCCCTTTTAGTTTGAGCTTGATACGGTCGTGGTTGTAGTAGCGGATGTAGCGCGCTAGTCCGGTCTTGAGCTCGTCCACGCTGGCAAACTCGTTCAGGTGGAAGTATTCAGCCTTGAGCGTGCCGAAGAAGCTTTCCATGGCGGCATTGTCAAGGCAG
>Ga0255338_1000329_pt1 | contig 173720 bp, 152 predicted proteins | sample MeOH1_35cm_T4_19_FD_203715 | JGI IMG/M metagenome (GOLD analysis project Ga0255338, IMG submission 203715) | Sandy soil microbial communities from University of British Columbia, Vancouver, Canada - MeOH1_35cm_T4_195 | ecosystem: Engineered > Artificial ecosystem > Sand microcosm >... | reverse complement strand
TTAATTAAAGAGAGTAGAAAAGTATGAAACAAACATTAAAACTTGCATTGCTTTGCACAGTTGCTGTGCTTTCAATGCATGCAAAAAAAGACAAAGATTCAGTGCTTGATAGCATTAATCAAAAAGTCAGTCGCATTCGGCAAATAGTTGCTGAAATTAATAGCAAACAAGAGTGTACTTTTGAGATACGCGCGTCAGATATTGGTACAACGGGCTACACAATCACCCAGCCTGGTACTTACTGCTTAGTGGACGATGTAGTATTCAGTCCATCAACACCGGCAGCAGGACAAGTAACAGCTGCGATTACTATTGCTTCTTCACGCGTTACCCTCTTAATGAATGGTCATCGCTTGACACAAGCAGGGGCCGTAGATGCAACAACTATTCCTAATTACTCTACTACACGTGTTAATCAGCCTTCGTCACAAGCACCTTTTGTTGTTGGTATTTTAATACCAGACGTCATCACCACCAACACCAATATCAATGCTATTGGACTTGAGTCTATTTATATTGATGGCGGTAATGGTATTATCGACGGCTTTAGTATGTATGGTATACGTGCTTTTGCGCATATAGCTGATCTCCAGATTTCGAATGTTACCGTTTCAAATTGTGGCGTATTGGCTTCGTTATATCTGAGACCAACTCCTGGCTATTTCCCACACAACCAAGTCTCTGCTAACCCACTCTTTGGTCCTTCAATGGGCGTTGGCGGTGTGGTTATTGGAGAAAGTACTATTTTTGGCATGGGACCGAACTTTTTCCAAGATATTGCAGCAGGAACCAATAACATAAATAGACTCAGTAATGTTTATTTGGATAATGTACATTGCTTCAACAATTTTTCTACCGGACTTATGTTGGTAAATGCTACAAATGTAGTCATTGATGATTGCACTACACTCGGAACATTCTGTGACGATCCAGGTGTTGCAGGAGCATCAGGATATCGTGCAATCGGCGTGGCTGGAGCGAGACTTGCTAATAATGACCAGTCGATACCAGGAAGTTACGGAGGGGAAGACCCAGGGATATTAAATATGTCAGTAAGAAACTGTATGTTTAATAGCACCAAAAACCTTGGCGATTATCAAACATCAATTGTAAGTGCAGGATTTGCTGTTGCAAATGTGGTCGACACCTTTTCGAGAAATGTTGTTTGGGAAAACTGTCAATTCAACAATGCGCAAAATACCTTCCTTGGGAGCAACGTAAGTGGTTATTTGAGTTCAGCGAATGAAGACAGTGTTTTCATCAATTGTAATTTTGATAATCAACAGGCAGTAACCTCTATTCAGAGTTTCCATAGAAGCGGTACCAACACCTCTGGTGTCATTTCTCCTCAGTTCTATAAACCTGCTCGCAATCTCGTGATGATAAACTGTACTGCCAACAATAATCGAATTATGGGTCATCCGTCAGTTTTCGCCAGCCGCTTGTTTGGTTTTGCTTTGTTCGCTGTTAAGAATGCGACCATGATCGATTGTGCAGCGAATGATAATATTTCTATGAATCCAGTTGTATACGATCCAATTAACCTGGTTGGTATGTCTGCTGGCTTCCGCATTACTACTAATAACGATACGATACTTCCTAATAATGGCGCTACTGACTTAGATCAAGATAACACTATCTTGCAAGGTTGCTTTGCTTCAAGAAATCAAACCTTTAATGGTGGACCTGCGGTAGGATTTCTTATTGCAGCAGCGGATGTTGATACAGTAAATTTTGCTGCGGTAAGATCTGTATTGTTGGAAGATTGTGAAGCTTTTGGTAACGTATCGCATGTACCGCCATCAAGTGGTGTAGTGGGTACACAGAGTTTTGGAGCTGGATTTTATATTCAACAAAATACACGGAACTCTACTGATACTCAAAGAAGTTTCCCTGGTTCGCTTATTAATTGTAAGGCTTATAGAAATTTAGGCGCACCATCGGTAGGCTCTGGTGTAGGTGCAGTATATTCTTCTGGGTTTTATTTGAATCGCACCTTGAATTATTCATTAACTGAGTGCGAAGCTCTGAATAATATTTACGGATTTTTATTACAAGGTTCCAGCAGCTGCGCTTTAAGGGATAACCGTGCTGACAATAATTTGGACTTGATTAACACGGGAAGCGTTGGCTGTGGGTTCGTTGATCTTGGTCTGAGCACTGTCGCAACCTTAACAGCAGTGGGCCAAAGTACTTCATGGTTTGAGTCTAACCACGCATATAACAACGGACTTGGTCTTTTCCACAATGCGAGCAATGGAAATGGCAATTATAATGTAATCGTGGATGGATTAGGGACGCCACTTGCAACCTATCAGGTTCAAGTTTCTAACCCCGCTGGTTCATATACTTACCATGATCCTGCAGTAACAGTAGGCTCACAAGTGCATAATATCTCGACCATTAAATAAAGGTAATTAACACCACAACTAAAAACGAACACATTCAAGGACCCGGGTTTATTCCTGGGTCCTTGGGAAATAGGGTTACCAGGGAAAAGTTTTAATAAATAACATACTTTGCTTCATTAGTATGTTTCTCCTGCACCGGAAGGATTTTAGAGAGAGTCCTTCCGGTGTTTTTATTGTCTACTCGCTTCATCCTTCGACAGGCTCAGGATGAGCGAAAAAAATCCCGCTCATATTGAGCTTGTCGAAATATGCATGCGGATACACGACTACCCAGATTGCCAAAAATATTCTATAATCAATTTTGAATATTTTTCAGACAAACTTTTAGAGTTTTACCCATGAAATCAACCGAAATTCGCAAACGATTTATCGACTTTTTTGTGGCTCGTGGCCATACTTACGTGCCGAGCTCCCCTCTTATTCCTGCTGATGACCCGACCCTGCTTTTTGCAAACGCAGGCATGAATCAGTTTAAAGATGTCTTTTTAGGCAAAGAAAAGCGCAGCTACACCCGTGCTGTATCGGTTCAAAAATGTATTCGTGCTGGTGGCAAGCATAATGACCTTGAAAATGTGGGATTTACGGCTCGTCATCTTACCTTCTTCGAGATGCTCGGCAATTTTTCTTTTGGTGACTACTTTAAAAAAGATGCCATCCGCTTTGCCTGGGATTTTTTAACCAAAGATATCGGTCTCGATGCAAACAAGTTATACCCAAGCGTCTATAAATTAGACGACGAAGCATATGAGATTTGGAGCAAAGAGATTGGAGTTCCCGCAGAACGCATTGTTCGCCTGGGAGAAGCAGATAACTTTTGGCAGATGGGCGATACCGGCCCTTGTGGCCCTTGCACAGAAATTTATATCGACCGGGGTGTAGGTATCGGTTGCGGCAAGCAAGAGTGTGGGCCAGGCTGTTCATGCGATCGCTTTTTAGAAATTTGGAATAACGTGTTTATGCAATTTGACCGTCAGCCAGATGGCACTGATAAGCCACTCAAGCAGACGGGCGTCGATACCGGCATGGGTCTTGAGCGTTTGTGTATGGTCGTTGAAGGCAAAGATTCGGTCTATGACACCGATCTTTTTGCGCCGATTTTTGCATGCATAGAGCGTCTTGTTAATAAGTCTTATAATTCTTCGCCTCAAGTCAAAGCAGCAATGCGCGTCATTGCTGACCATATCAGGTCATCAAGCTTTGCCATTGCAGATGGGTGTATGCCATCCAATGAAGGGCGTGGGTACGTGTTGCGAAAAATTATTCGTCGCGCAGCACTTTTTGCACAAAAATTAAGTTCAGAGAATTTCTTCCCGCATGTCTACGAAGGTCTTGTGGAAGCAATGGGGCAAGCGTATCCAGAACTTGCAACAAACAAACAACTGATCTTGAATGTGCTCACCAGTGAAACAGAAAAGTTTTCACAAAATTTAATACAGGGGCAAACAATACTTGAGAAGCATTTTGCAGACAATAAAAGCAAGCAGCAAATCTCTGGTGCGCAAGCATTTAAATTATATGATACCTACGGATTCCCGCTTGAGCTGACCAAAGTTATTGCGCAAGAAAAGGGTTATGAAGTTGATGTTGCCGGATTTGAAAAAGAGATGGAACAGCAACGTGTGCAGTCTGGCAAAAAGCATGATGCACATGCACAAGAGATACAAATTAATGAATCACTGACAACAGTTTTTACTGGCTATGATGAGCTTGAAACAAAAACAGAAATTTCTGAAATTGTGTGCCATGGCGTTTCGGTAGATACTGCTCCCGCACAAGAAACGTGTTGGTTTATTACGCCTCGTTCACCATTGTATGTTGAATGTGGTGGACAGATCAGCGATATGGCATACATGCGTGTTGATGATGTTACACTGCCTATTACTGCTATCAAAAAAATCGGCAATGCCATCGCATTTGAAGCAAAGACTTCGAGCGAAATTAAAAAAGGCTCACCGGTTACACTGATTGTTGATCGTGACGCACGTACCAATACGATGAAGAATCATACCGCAACGCATTTGCTGCAAGCGGCATTGCTACAGGTTGTTGGTAAAACAGTTAAACAAGCTGGGTCGCTCGTGACGCCAGATTATTTACGATTCGATTTTACGCATCATGAAAACTTGATGCCTGAACAGATCAAGGCTGTAGAAGATTTGGTTAACCAAAAAATTATGGAAAATATCAAACTTGATGTAGCGCAAACAACATTAAAAGATGCAACTGCGCGCGGTGTGATAGCTTTCTTTGGTGAAAAATATAACCCCGACAAAGTGCGCGTGGTAGCGATTCCTGGTTTTTCTGCTGAACTCTGCGGCGGAACGCATGTTCGTGCAACGGGTGATATTGGTGTGTTTAAAATTACTGAAGTAACAGCTCTTTCCGCTGGTAGTCGCCGTATTGTTGCGTTGACTGGTCCTGCTGCTGTTGCGGAGTTTCAGCAAGATTTTACTACTGTGAAAAAATTATCACAGGAATTCAAAGTACAGCCAGCAGAGCTTGTTGCCGCAATTGCAAAACAGCGTGAAGCTTTGAAAGATGCGCAAACTGCTTCTGCAAAACTGAAACAGCAGATGTACAAATTGATGGTGCCGCAATGGCTTGCACAAGCAGAAATGGTTGGTACCATGCCATATGGTTACATTACGTTGGAAGATGCTTCTGCATCAGAACTGCGTGATGTTGCACAAAGTTTGTTGCACATTAAACCAGGCTTGTATGTACTTGTTGCTCCGGCAGAAGATCGCTTCTCTTATATGGTTGTTGCATCTTCTGAGTTTGCACAAACGGTGCGCTTGAAAGAGTTGGCCAATAAATTAAAAGAGTTTGGCCTGAAAGGCGGCGCGACTGATGTTGCGATTCAAGGCGGTGGTTCAGCTGTGCCTGCGCAATTGAAGGACTTTGTGCGCAATTGGATTGCAGGGAAATAATAAAAATAATTTAAATAAAAAAAGAGAGACTCATTTTTTAAGTGAGTCTCTCTTTTTTTTGTATTTAAAAATCTGATCAACCGTAAGATCCACAGAAATTACCTGTTTCAGGATTGAATCTTGCTGTATTGTTACCGTTGTTCACAGCTATTGTTGCACCAGCAACTCCGGCAGCACCGGCTCCCATTACGCCTGCGCGCATTAAGTACAAAGCGACTTTTTGCTCAATAAGAAGATCTATATTTGGGTCATTGTTGGGATTGATCTGTGGTTTTACAAAAAATCTGTATCCAGCTATACCAGCGGTTACGATTACAGCCCCCAGGCCAATTGCTGTTCTGCTATTATAGAGCAATTCAGAAAACGGCTGGGCATTTTTGTTAACTTTTTTAACTCGGTTCAGGATCTCTTCAAACCAGCTGTAGCCATTTTTTGCTTTTATCTTTTGCAGAACTTCGTACAGATCTTTATTGGTCAAAGGTGTTGCTGTCACTGATTTTCCGGTTATTTTTTCATGAATTGCAATAATTGCAGCATCGACTTTCTTTTTTTGCGGAGCATCATGTTTAGTGATGAGCTCTTCTAAAGATTTAAATTCGTGCTCTTCATGTTCTTGTAAGTATTTAAGTGCATTAATGACATCAGCATCGCTTAAGCCATTTAAGCTTTTTTTGTCTTTAAAGCTGCGCACGCAGAGAAAAATATCGCGATAGCTCATACTGTTACTATATTTAACGAGCATATCGACGGTTTTTTTTGCTTCTGCTTCAGACTTATTGAGTTCTGCTGCAATTGAAAAATTTTCTTCTTTGAGATAATGCTCAAAGGCGATCTTTCGTTGCGGCTCTTGAGGAAGCTTGAATTCAATAATGTGCTCTTCTCTGAATCTGCTTAAAAAGGTTTTATGCAGCGATTTCATATGGTTGGTACCAAAGACAAAGACATAGCGGGGATCGTTGGCATTATTTTCGATAAACTGCCAGATTTCCATCAAAGCGTCTTTTTTGGTCGCGTTGCTAAGAACCATCGAACTCTCCGCATCATCAAGGTCTCGCCCAATGGCATCAAATTCATCCATAAAAATGGTAGATGTCTCTTTGGTTCTTACATAATGAGCGTCAGCTTCTGATGTGGCCTTTTTAAATGCCTCCACGGCTGAGCCTTGCCATTTTGTAACCATCCCCGTGGCTTTCAACTCGATAAAATGAGTTTTTCCGGTGCGTGCCAATAATTTTGCTGCTTGTGTTTTCCCCAGCCCGGGAGGACCATGGAAAAGAACCGTATTGACCGGTTTTTCATCGGTAAATCGGAAAAGATTCCTGACGCGTAACCGTAAGCCCAATTCGTTCACTTGTCGCGGCAGGAGTTCATGAAGCAATTGTACTTCATAGTCTTGTGCTGGTTCAAGGCCATCGATTGCATGATACTGCTTGCGGGTTCTTACCGTGACTTGATTTCCTGGCGTAGGTTCAGCGGCATTGAGGGTAGAAATGGTGATGATAGTCAGAAGTGAGAGCGCCGCGCTGCGGCTAACTATGTTTTTCATCGAAAAATCCTGCTGTGCTAAGGGATTATGTTTGATACCAGGATAGATATTTTACTTAAAAATGCAAAACTTCTTACTCTTTTAAAATAGTTTAATACAGGTGGAATATTGTTAAAAATGCCAATTTATGGCATTATATTAATAATAAATAGGGATATATCGATATTTTTTTGTCTGTGGGGGATATTATGAATAACAAATTACTTTTTCTTATGGTCTGTCTGGGCGCTCAAAGCCTTGACGCGGCTAAACGGGTGTGTGCACCACAAGCTGAAGAAAATCTAGCAGCACAGCTTACGGCAGCTCAAGAACTTCGGGCTAACGCAGATGCTGAACGAGCTCAGCATATACAGCGTGAAGCTCAAGCAAGACGTAGAGCTCATCTTATGTTGGAACAAGGCTTAACCTTGCGCAATAATGCTCAACAGGCGATGGATAATCATGCGCCTCTCGCAGAACGTGCCGCCTTGGGTCAAGATATGCAGCGCTATGCTCAGAGACTTGAAACCGAAGCAACAGAAGGCACCGTGATGATATATTCCCAAACATTGGCAAATACTCTTCGCCGTGATGCTCGCAATTTACGAGTGGCTGCAGGAAGACTCGTGACTCCAGCACCAACCGCACATATAAGCTTTCTTGCGCCACAGCGACAACTTTTCTCAACTATGCCAATCGCTACCCCTAGTAATTCACCCCAATATGAGAATAGGGGAAGTGATTCAAGCGATACAGAATAACCCTTCGTGGGTCGTTTATACCTGGAACACTCTATCTTAGAATTCAAAAAAGAGGCCTTTTAAGGGCCTCTTTTACTTTTGGGGTTTGACAAAATTTGAAAGCTTGTCATACTTATTTTATACTAACAGTATAATTTTTCAGTCCACATCTCTTAATAATCTTAAATTACACACAGAAAATATGAACCCAAATCCTACATTTAAAGACTTCGGTCTACTCCCTGAGATTCAAAAAGCACTTGATAAACTTGGCTTTGTGAGTCCTACAGAAATTCAAGCCAAAGCAATACCGGCCCTTTTGTCTCGTGAAAAGGTTGATCTTCATGGTCAAGCTCAAACAGGTACAGGAAAAACCCTTGCCTTTGGTATCCCTTTGCTCCATCGCATTGAAAGAGGCAATAAGCAGACACAAGCGCTTGTTATTGCCCCAACGCGTGAGCTTGCCTTACAAATTTGTGATAGCATTCGTCCTTTAGCAGAATCAGCGGGAATTTCCGTTGATGCTATTTATGGTGGTGCTTCGCTCGAAGCTCAGATGAGAAACTTGCGTCGCGGTGTCCAAATTGTTGTTGGTACCCCTGGCCGCTTGAATGATCATTTACGCAGAAAAACATTAAACTTAAAAGAAGTTAAGACATTGGTTCTTGATGAAGCAGATATCATGCTTGATATGGGCTTTAAAGAAGAGATCGATGAAATTCTTGAGTTTATGCCAAACGACCGTGAAATCTGGTTGTTCTCTGCAACAGTAAAAAGTGGTATCAGTGATATTATGTCTTCTCATATGAAGAACCCTGAATCGGTTCGTGTGAGCAAGAAGAGCATTGCTACCGGCACCACACGCCATTATTATTGCGTCGTGCCAATGCGCTCTCGTTTAAATGCGTTATGCAGATTTATCGAAAGTGCACCACATTTTTATGGCTTTGTATTCTGCCAGACAAAAATTTTAACCAGTGAAATTGCTGAACAGTTGCTTTTACGTGGCTACCGTGTTGGTGCATTGCATGGCGATATGAGCCAATCGCAACGTAACGCGGTGATTAGCAGATTTAAAGCAAAAGAAGTTACCATCCTTGTTGCAACTGACGTTGCTGCTCGTGGTATTGATATTGCAAATTTAACACACGTTATTAACTACTCACTTTCAGATGATCTCGAAAGCTACGTGCACCGTACCGGTAGAACCGGCCGTGCAGGGCGTGAAGGGATTGCAATTACCTTTATCAATAAAGGCGAATTGCGTGATATACAGTTAATGCAACGTAAATTTAACTTAACCGTTGAGCCTATTGATGTGCCAACCCGTGACACGATTATCAAAGCTCGTATGCAAGAAGTTTCTGAATATCTTGCAAGCATTGTTGAACGTACACCGGTTGACGAAGCAACGCTTAACAGTCTTGTCGATCAACTTTCTGAAGAACAACGTAAAAATGGTTTGAAGCAAATTGTATTCGATAAGTTCTTAAAATCTATTTACGAAGAAGAAGATTTTGGTGGCACTCCATCGCTTGATCAGCAACAACCTCAACGTTCTGATCGTCAAAGCGAGTTTCCAAATGCGCGTGAATTGTTTATGCCCGTCGGTTTAGATGATGGCTTAAATAATGAATCGATCATGGAATTCTTGGTTGAAAACGGCATCAAACCTGCAGACATTCATAAGTTGCGTGTGATTAAACGCCGCACATTTATGTTTGTTTCAAATGATAAAGTTGCTGAATTGATGCAAGCGATTAATAATAAAACGCTTGGCGGCCGCAAGGTTCGTGTTTCAGCTGCTGAATCAAATGACACTCAGCGTGGCGGTGGCCGTGGTGACAGAGATCGTGGTGGTGACCGCGGTGGTTATTCTCGTGGCCGTTATGAAGGCAAACGTGAAGGTGGCTTCCGTCGTGAGCGTCGCCGTTACTAATTTATTCGTATAACAAATGTGTTTTCCTTTGTTGTGTGGAGAGCTCGTAATTCTGTAAAAAGAGTTACGGGCTCTTTTTTTTAATCCGTCTTTCCACGGTTGAAATACTATTCAACCGGAAACTTACGTTTCCCACTCTTCTTCACCAGCTTTTTCAGTTTCACGGCGGGCTGCAATTGCTTCAATTTCTTGTTGGCGTTGCTTTTGTTGTTCAGCTTGTTTCTTTATCTCTTCTTTGCTTGGTCTGCGTTCATGTTGCGCGGTTGGAGTTTTTGTCAGATGTTCTCTGATGAATTTACGGGCTTCCTGCTCAGCGACTTTGTTGCGTAATGATACCCAATTTCTTCCAAAAAGATCGACTGCGGCATCATAAGCTATTTCTTTGGTTAATGCAGGGAAGTCTCTTTTCAGTTCTTTTACTATTGTCTCTGCAAGTTTATTAATTGTTTGGCGATCTTGCTCTGTGCGTATCTTTTTAGGACTCTCTGGTTCTTCAGACTCTTCGACGACGGGTAGGATTGGTTGATCAAATGTTCTACTTCCCATCCGCTCAAGATTTAAGCTCAACTGACGCTCGAGCTCAGTTTTGAAGCGCGTATTTTCAAAATCAGGCTCTTCAAACATGCCACTGCGTTGCATATCCTGCATAATTTTATGCACCATTGCTGGCCGTGTACGATATCGTGCAGCTAGAATTTTTACACGTTCTTCGAGAGTACTTTGTTTTTCTTGTGGTTTTGTTGCAGTTGATAATTGCGGACGTTTTCTGATCTCTTCAAAGAGATTTGTTGTTGGTGCAGGGCATGTTGGTACAGGTGTCGGAGTAGGTGCGGGAGTGGGAAGTTGCTCATTAAGCGTCATGAGTGATTGTTCTAAAAGCGCAAGATCAAAGCTGATATCTTGCGCCTGAATGCTAATGGTGATACAAAGTATGAGAGCAAACAACTTTATCATTACTTCCTTTAATTATTATTTTGTTACGTCTCCCCAGTCTTTGCCCGAACGGGTAGTGACAACAAGTGGCACGTTCCAGGAAACAACATCTTGTAATGTTTGTATCACACGGCTTTCAGTTTCTGCAATGTTTTCTTGTGGTGTAGTAATAAGTAATTCGTCATGAATTTGCAAGATCATCTTCTCTTGTTTATTGTTCGCCTTAAATTGCTCTTCAAGCCGATTCATGCCAATTTTCATAATCTCTGCTGCAGTTCCTTGCGCCTTGGTGTTAATGGCAATGCGCTGTGCAAGTTCGTACAGCGTCCTATTTCTTTCATAAATTCCGGGCACATAGCGGCGTCTGCCCCAATGGGTGGTCACGTAACCAAGCTTTTTGGTTTCTTCGATCACCGAATCCATCCATGCAGAAACTTGTGGATACTGTGCAAAATAGCGGTCGATATATGTTTCTGCTTCTGAATAACCGATATTCAAGTCTTTCGAAAGGCCATACGGCGTCAAGCCATACAAGATACTAAAGTTAATTCGCTTACCAATTTGTCGCTGCGCATGAGTTACTCCTTGCAATGGCACTTCAAACAACCCGGCAGCGGTGCGCGCGTGAATATCTTCATTGTTTAAAAATGCATTAATCAAGTTTGCATCTTGCGAAAGATAGGCAAGAACACGCAACTCAATTTGGGAATAGTCGGCAGAAATAAACACCTGCCCTGCTGGTGCTTTGAATGCAGAACGAATGGAGATATCACCAATCACGGAACCGACAGGAATATTTTGTAAATTAGGATCTGAGCTCGCAAGTCTGCCTGTTGCCGTTGCCGCTTGCTTAAAACTGGTATGAATTCTTTGCGTGTAGGGATTGATATATTCCGGCAAGGCATCAAGATACGTGCTTTTTAATTTATATAATTCACGATATTTGACGATGAGCGCAGGAATTTCATGATACTGCGCAAGTTCTGCCAGTACTTCAGAATCGGTTGAATAACCGGTCTTTTTTGCCGTCTTTTTGGTTGGCGTCAGTTGCAACTTAACAAACAATATCTCTTCAACTTGCTTTGGTGAACTTAAGTTCACATTCTGATATTCGCTTCCTAAAATAGTTACAATCTCATTGCGAATCAGTTCAAGCGCACGCACTACTTGTGCGTCGATCGTCGCAACAATTGTCGGGTCAAGAATAATGCCCTCTTTTTCCATGCGATACAGCGTTTGGATAAGTGGCATCTCCAGAGTTTCAAAGAGTTGTGTTTGTTCAAATTCTACCAATTTTTGTTTTAAAATTGGCACAAGTTGAAATGTCTGATGTGCGTCACTTGCTGCATATTCTGTTGCAAGCTCAAGCGGAACATCAGCAAATGTTTTGAACTTGCCCTTCTTCATAATATCTTCAAAGCTCAACATCGTTTGATTCAAGTGAATAGAAGATAATATCTTGAGTCCTGTTCGTTGCCCTTCTGAACTGATCAAACTTGCAGCAATATGCGTGTCAAAAATAATCCCGTTCACTTCCATGCCATAACGCGCTAAAACCAGTTGATCAAATTTTGCGTGATGCAAATATTTGTTGATTGATTGGTTTTCTAATACCGGTTTTAAATATGCAAAAATATCTTCGCGGCTGATATTTGGCCCCTCTTTGTGGCCGGTAGGGACATAATAGGCGGTGCCAACTTCGTAACAGAGTGATATGCCAACCAGTTGTGCTTGATAGGCCAGCAGACTATTTGTTTCTGTATCAAGTGCGACATAGCCTTGTTTTGCTATGGCAGAGCAGAGCTCCTTCAGCTGTTCGGTGGTAGTAATTGCAATAAATTGGAAACCATGTTTTTTGGAGAGATGTTCTTCTTCGGTAGGGCCTTGTGGGCCGTGCATATCTTTCAGAAGTGATTTGAAGTTGAGGTTGATAAACAGTTCACGTGCTTGTTGCCATTGTGCTGCATCAAAAACACACATTTCTGGCGTGATATTTAGTTCATGGTAACGCAGCAAGAAAAGCTGTTCACTTAAAAAGGCATTGTCCCGATTTGCCAATAACAAGGCGCGCGTGCGCTCTTTGGGTACTTGATCGATATTGGTGTAAAGATCTTCGAGTGAGGCAAATTGTTTGACCAATTCGGTTGCTGATTTATCGCCAATGCCTTTCACGCCAGGAATATTATCTGAAGTGTCGCCGAGTAGCGCAAAATAAAACGGAAGCTTTGTCGGTGCAAAGCCATATTTTGTTTCAAATGCTGTGAGGTCAAGGTGCTCTTCTTTGAACGCATCGTAGACAAATATAGTTTCAGTAATTGTTTGTCCAAGATCTTTATCGGTAGTGACCAGAATCACTTCATAGCCACGTTTGGCATAATCTTGCGCCAGAGAATACATGAGATCATCAGCCTCGATGCCCGATTGTTCGGCTTGGTAGATGCCTATCGTGTCGGCAAATTGTTTGATGACATCTTTTTGTGCGCGCAAATCATTGGGCATGGCTTGGCGCGTTTCTTTGTAACTGGGCAATAATGCATGCCGCTCGGTAGCGCCGGGGCTATCCCAGGCAATAATAAACTGTGTTGGGTTGAAGGTATCGATAATTTTTTTCATCATTCTGCAGAAGCCAAACACGGCGCCGACCGGTACCCCTTGCGGCGTTGTCATGGGTTTCAGTGCATAAAAAGCACGATACAGAAATGATGATCCGTCGATAATAAAAATTTGTGGTTTCACGTGTACACCAAAGGTTATAGGCCATTTTCTTGTCTTAAGATAGAAGGAACAGCTACGCTCATCAAGGAAAACATGGTAATATATGCAAAAAGGACGTCCCATGGCAAACAATACGCAAACAACAAAGATCAATATTAAAAAACTTAGTATTTTACGAGAGCTATTACCCTATTTCTGGATCTCAGATTGGCATATCCGCCTGCGCATTCTTGGCTCATTTTTACTCACGCTCATCATGATCGCATTTAATGTGAGCGTGCCACTGTTTCTTAAGAATATTATTAATATTTTATCAACAAAGACAGATCAATCAACGTATATTTTGCCATTTGTATTATTGGGTTATGGAGCGGTCTGGATACTTTCTCGTATGGCCAGTGAACTGCGCGAAATGGTGCTCTTCCGTGCAATGGAGCGAAGCATTAATAGTATGAGTTTGGCTTTATTTGAGCACTTACATGCACTTTCGATGAGTTTTCATTTAGATCGCAAGACCGGGTCGATAACTAATGCGATTGAACGCATACAAAAAGCATTTCCTGACATTATCTGGTCTCTCATTGTTATGGTGCCGACTGTCATAGAAATTATCGTTGCTATGGGCATCCTTTGGTATCTGTATGGTTTGCAATATGGGGTGATTTTGCTGGTTGTTCTGATCGCTTCATTTCTGTTTAGTGGCATCTGTTTGCGTCTTATTGCGCCTATGCAAAAACGGCATAATGAAAATAATTCCAAGAGCAGCGCCTTTGTTACCGATAGTTTATTGAATTTTGAGACGGTTAAATATTTTGGTAATAATCGCTTTGAGGTTGAGCGTTGCCGCACGATTTTGCAAGATCGAGAAAATAGTACTACGCGTTTATATACCTATCGTGGCATTGTTGGTCTGGGCCAAAATGCCATCTTGGGAGTTGGGCTGGTGCTGGTGACCTGGAAGTCGGGCTATGCGGTGTTTGCAGGAACCATGAAAGTGGGCGACTTTGTGGTGATTAATAGTTACTTACTGCAATTTGTGAGCCCTGTTCAATATTTTAGTTACTTTATTCGGCAGATTACCAAAGGTCTTGCTGATATGGAAAATGCTATTAACTTGCTGCGTACCAAGCCTGAGATTCTTGACGTTCCCGATGCGGCTCCCTTGGTGATCGATGGCAAAGCAACAGTAACCTTTGACCATGTCTCGTTTGGGTATAGTTCTCGTGGGCTGATTTTAAAAGATGTTTCATTTACCGTACCGGCAGGAAAATCTGTTGCTATCGTGGGCACGAGCGGTGCGGGTAAATCGACCATTTCGCGGCTACTTTTCCGCTTTTATGATGTCACCTCAGGAAAGATATTTATTAACGGTCAAGATATTCGGTTGGTAGCGCAAGAATCGTTGCGTAAAAATATCGGTATTGTTCCGCAAGATACGATGCTTTTTAATAATACGCTCTTTTACAATATTGCGTATGCGCGGCCTGATGCTTCTCGCGAAGAGGTTGAACGTGCAATACAACTTGCGCGCCTTGATGGCTTTGTTTCACGCTTACCACTGGGTTACGATACCATTGTTGGCGAACGGGGCTTAAAACTTTCTGGGGGCGAAAAGCAGCGTGTTGCCATTGCGCGGGTTATCTTGAAGCAACCAAAGATCTATGTATTTGATGAAGCAACCTCGGCACTTGATACGGTAACTGAGCGACAAATTCAAAGGAATCTTGAAGAAGTTTCTGCCGGCTCTACCACCTTCATTATTGCCCACCGTCTTTCTACTATCACCAATGTTGATGAAATTATCGTACTTGACCAAGGCCGCATTGTGCAACGTGGTACGCACGCTGCATTGTTGCTGGAAGAAGATGGAATTTATGCAAAGTTGTGGAAAAAACAGAGCATGTGCCCGGAATAGTGTTTATTGTCGAAGATTTTTTTTTGCATTCACGGTATGCTGAAACTATATTTTTTATCCTGCAACCTAGCTTATTTTCATGATGCAAAAAATAGACCCTTCACAACTACTTTCTCTTTCTCATGCGTGTCCAGTGATTGATGTTCGCACTCCCGCGGAGTTTGCACAAGGGCATATCCCCGGCGCACACAATGTGCCACTCTTTTCTAACGAAGAACGCGTGGTTATTGGCACCGCGTACAAACAACAAGGCAAAGAGCAAGCAATGCTCATCGCGCTTGAATATATCGGTCCCCGGATGCGAATTTTAATCGAACAAGTTCAGGCTCTTGCTCACAAAAATATTTCAAAAAAAATAATTGTCCATTGCTGGCGCGGCGGCATGCGCAGTGCAAGCTTTGCATGGCTGCTCAACTTCTTTGGGTATGAAGTTGTATTGCTCGAAGGCGGTTACAAAGCATTTCGTGCTTTCGCTCGCGCTGTGTTCCAAGAACAAAAACAGATTCAGATTGTGAGCGGGCCAACCGGTTCCGGGAAAACCAAATTATTGCAGCAGATGCATGCAGATGGTAAACAAGTATTGGATCTGGAAGGGCTTGCGCACCATAAAGGTTCTGTATTCGGCGGTCTTGAAAAGCGAACGCAACCAACACAAGAGCAGTTTGAAAATGATCTCGCTTGTGCTTGGGCGCGATTTGATGCACAAAAAATGGTGTGGATAGAAGATGAAAGCAAAAAGATTGGCACGGTCTATATCCCCGAGCCATTATGGGAACAGATGCGACAAGCGCCACTGAAACATTTGACTGTTTCACATGAAGAGCGCATGCAGAATTTACTTGCAGAGTATGGTTATTTTTCAACAGAAGATTTAATTGCCTGCACGTTGCGTTTAGAAAAATATCTTGGCGGGGCACGGACACAAGAGATTGTTGCTGCGTTGCGCGAGAACAATCTTCATGGCGCATGTGAAACTTTGGTAACCTATTACGATACAACGTATGCCTATAGTTTGAGCAAGCGAGGATGCACCATACAACCCGTGGTTGATCAAGAAAATCTATGTTTATAACGGTCAAACTTTTAAATGGCTACGATGCGCCTTTAAGTTACAAAGTTCCAGAAACATGGGATACCAGTAATTTAGTGGGCAAAATTGTTGTAGTGCCGATTCAAAAGCGCACCGAGCATGCATTGGTATGCGCCGTAGAAAACGTTGCGCCTGCGGGCCATTTTATTATCAGAGAAGCTGTGCGCATCGAGACATTGCCCGATGATGAGCAGTATCACACATTTATCAAACAAGTCAGCTATTATTATGCACTCGATCCCTTGGTGCTCTACAAACGCATGGCGAGTAGTATTTCTGACAAAGAGTATGCTGAACCAGAAGGGGTAGTTGAGTCACAAGAAGTAGCAAAGCATGTGCTACTCACCGATGAACAACAGAAAGTCGTAGACTTTTTAAAGCCACATATCATAACGCCGACATATCAGCCTACACTGCTGCATGGTGTGACCGGTTCGGGCAAAACAGAAGTATACAAAGAGCTGATTAAGTGTGCCTATGAGCAGGGCAAATCGACATTGCTTTTGTTGCCAGAAGTTTCATTGGCCGTAAACTTTGCCCACCTATTGCGCATACATTTCGATGATTCCCTTCCCCTTTTTAGTTTCCACTCTGCAACGCCAGCGCAAGAAAAACGCATGGTATGGCACAATCTTATTGCAGGCAAGCCGATGTTATTGATTGGCGTGCATATTCCCCTGTTGCTGCCGATTGCAAAACTTGGTTGCATTATTATTGATGAAGAGCATGAAGTTGGTTTTCAAGAAAAAAAGCATCCGCGGATTAATACCAAAGAAGCGGCGATCTTGCGAGCAAAGTTGTACAATATTCCCCTGGTGCTTGGCTCTGCAACGCCATCGATGAGCTCTTTGTATAATGTTGCCGAGCGTGGATGGCACTATTTCCAGCTCAAGCGGCGCTTTGCTGGTGCGTTTCCAAAAATTACGTTAGTGAAACTGATCAAAGAAGAAAAGCGACCAGAGTTTTGGATCAGCAAACAACTCGAAGCTGCGCTTGCCGACCGCATGGCGCGCAATGAACAATCGATTGTTTTTTTAAACCGACGTGGCTTTAGCTTTTTTGTGCAATGCTCACGTTGTAGTTTTATTTTTTCTTGTAAAAACTGTTCGGTGAGCTTAACCTACCACCAGTATGAAAATAAGCCCGATCGGCTTTTATGCCACTATTGCGATGTTTCAGAACTGCTTCCTGCGCGGTGCACCAGCTGTCATGCGCCGGAACAGGCGTTTCTAAAAAAAGGTCTGGGCACGCAGCAAGTGGTGACCATTGTGCAGCGCTTATTTCCGCATGCGCGTATTGGCAGAGCAGATGCAGATTGCACCAAAAACAAGAAAAAATGGCAACAAACCATGCGAGATTTTCATGATCAAAAACTTGATATTCTTGTGGGCACCCAGACAATTACCAAAGGCTACCACTTTCCGCATGTGACGTTAGTGGGCATCTTGTGGGCAGAGCTTAATTTAAATATTCCGGCATATAATGCAGCAGAAACAACGCTGCAGCAGCTCATTCAGGTTGCCGGCCGCGCTGGGCGTGCATCAGAAAGTAGTGAAGTGATTGTACAAACATTCTCTGATCATCAACTCTTTGATTATCTGACAGAAACAAGCTATCAAGATTTTTATGCGTACGAGATGGGCTATCGCAAAGAGCTGAACTACCCGCCTTATATTCGTTTTGCAGAAATCGAATTCCGCGGCGACAATGAGCTTAGCTTAGATAATGAAGCAAAGGCATGCATGCAGTTGATGCAACAACAAATTACCGAGCGCAACTTGCCGGTTACACTACTTGGGCCCGCCAAGCCGCCCGTGCACAAAATAAAAAATACCCACATGCGCAGGATTTATCTAAAAAGTGCTGATATCAAACAGACAATCGCTTTGTTTAAATATCTTCAGGCGCATCATTTGCAGAATCAGATATTTTTCACACCTAATCCAGTTTAATTACTGCTCGTGCTCACTGATAAGCTTAAATTCTTTGCAGCGTCTATTGACCGATGATCTATTCACGTTCAAGAGTGCTGCAATTTTTGTTTGATTTTGGAATTTGTTCCACAGCATGCGCATGATGTATCTATCTTTGAGCGCGTGTTTGCCCAAGCGGACTGCATCAGAAAGCTCTGGATCAGTCGTCATGTAAGCTGGGTTAAACTCGATCATATGGTCGAGTTTTTTCTTTGCTGTTTTATTCATCAATGCATGTTGAATGCGTTCTTTAAACTCATGCAAGCTCACCGGGCGTTGATCAAGGATCTTGCTTGTCTCTTTTTCATTGAGCGAAATTAAGTTGTTCAGCTCTTTGGTTTTAATCGCCTGCTCGCTCAGACGCTGTGCAAGTTCCGTCAACTCATTTTGCGGAATGGTCAGCAGTGATGGCAAGGCAAGGGTAGATTTTTTAATCTTGTTATAAAGTTCAGCAGAGAATAAGCCCTGTTGTGCCAAAAGTTCAAGGTTATTGCTTGTTGAACAGATAATGCGGACGTTGCTGCCGATTTTACGGTCACTTTTGAGCGGTTGGAAGACACCAGAATGCAAGAACGCTACCAGTTGTTCTTGGGTAGAACGCGATAAGAACTCCACGTTCTGGATAAAGAGCGTGCCGGTATCAGAAAGCTTCTCTAAAAGCCCCTCTTGGCGTGGCTCAGAAATAAAGAGTTGTTCGATGCCAAACAGTTGCAGGGCTACGCTATTCTGATCTTCAGGGCGGTGCAATTCAAGCGTATGGAGCGTACTGCGCAAGCTAATATGGTGGATAATTTGCACAATCGGCAGAATATCCCCCTCGGGCAGTTCGAGCAGTGTTGGGTCTTTACTAAAAGCGATCTTCAGAAGATCGATCTTAAAGTTAAGTAAAGCAGCCGTAGAGCTGGGGATCAGTTGATTGATCAGTTGTCCTGATTTGGTTGTTTCTAAATAAATTGCATAATCCCATGATGAAAGATCTTTGAGTGTCTCGAATGGGATGGTAAATGTATCTGCAATGTCGGGGTAGAAGAGCAGCATTAAAACCTGGGATTTGTCGGCGCCCGGGAATGCTGAACAGATAAGGGGGTTGCCATATGAATCACTGATCGTGATTGTCTGGCTTTCATAGTTATATTTTTTAATCTCAAGCGCAAGTTTTTTCATATGCGGCAGGTGTGAAGATGTTTGGCTTAAAAGCTCACGCGCTGCTTGGTTGCCCCAAGTGAAAGATCTATTCTTATAGTAAAGGACCCCAATTTTCTGCGAGGTATGCGTTTTGAGCAGGGTACGGATACTTTCCTTGTAGTGATGAATTTCTTGGTGCTTAAAGTACAATTCTTCGCGCAGCTCTTTTTCTTGTTGTACTAAGATCTTGAGGTTACGATGGCGCAGCAAGTAGATCACCGTGCTCAGGTAGCTTGCAAAGACAAGCATCTCATCACGTTCCACGTTACTGAATAGTTTATGTGGTCGGGCGTTTCTGCGGACGATGATATATGCAACGAGGGTTTGTTTTTCGTAGAGGGGCAAGAAGATACTTGCATCAATTGTTTCAAGCAAATTGACCAATTTCTTTTGCACTTCGCTTTCGCCATAGAAATAGTCAAATTCTATTTCGTCTCTGATTAAAATCTTGGTTGTTGAGAGATGTTGAAATAGCTCATTATTGGTGTCCTGTGTTGCTAAAAATTGTTCCACTGCGGGTAAGGTTAAGAATCCATCAGAAGGAGCATCCTGGCCCAATTCGTGTGAACTATCATCTAAATTTCTTATATATAATTGCGAGTCTTCTGCATTTACTGTAAATGCGCGGTCGAAAAATGATTTGGTAATATGCTGCAGCTCCTGTGTGGTGGTTACGTGTCCCAGCTGTTCCAAGACAGTTTTAAAGTCATCTATAAAGTTATAGTGATCAAATGATTGGACATGAGTATTCATATTTAAGAACCTGAGTCCAAGCATCCTGCGGGCGCAGAAGTAAAGAGCAAAAACGAATAATATATCATTTGCAGCAATAAGGAGGTAATTGTCGATGTCTATGCTAGTGCTCACTATAAAAGGAATAGCGCTTATTGTTGAAAGTATGAGTTGGGGTGTCAAGAGGAACAGGACGAGTATCTTCGATTGATCTTTTAAGATTTTTGGCAAGTTTGATTTATATGCGTGCCTTAGAACAATAAATAAAGCAGGAAGCAGTGCAAAAAAGACATAAAAAATAATAGATCGATATACTAGATACTCGAAAGATCGCTCTGCTGGATCTATTACATGATATTGTACGAAAGCTATGATGGTTAAGTAGCACATTGTAATGCCGCAGAAAGCAATGCTCAGGTAATGTCTAACTTTCAGATTAAACGACTTGTCGATGAGCTTTTCCATAAGAAGCCCAAGCGCAAGATAACTTAATGCATATACAGCCCAATTTAAACGAATAAGCCATAGAACGGGATTGGGCGCAAGTGATGTTAGTATTGTTTTGCGAAGAAGTTTAAAAATCCACTGAAAATTATCAAAGGCGCTACAAAATAAAATTAATATAACCCACGACCATAATTTTTTTGCATTAGGGTTTGTGGTGGTTGACGCTTGAAGTTGATCTGTTTTTGATTGCACATAAGCAGATGATATACATTTTTTTAGCAAATAAATCTTGCTGAATAAAATGGCAGTTTCGATGCATAAAAGCCAGTTAGCGCTAATAGATATTTCCATTGGATCTTTGAAAGCACGTTATAAAGTGTGTTATATTGTTTTTTGTAAAAATAGTTGGAAATCAATCAGTTTTTTTGTATACTCAACTGCTGAATACTTATCATTAGTTTAACGTTAAAGGCTAAATATGTCTAACTTAAGAAACATAGCTCTTATTGCCCTTTTTAGTTTAATGTCCAATTCAATTATAGCAGGGCCTCCTGGAACAAATCCAAGACATGGTGAAGTCATGAACATGGGTGATTCCCTTTAAATCACTCGAATGAAGCCATGCATAATGAAATGCTGCATATAGGGTTTACCTGAGTCTTGCCATTGAGGCAGCACTTACAAGGTGAGTATTGGAGCCTTATGACTTCAAAAAAAATAGAATAGCCTGACAAAATGCCTAAAAGCATAAATTGTCAGGCTATTTTTCTTTACTACCTTTTTCCCTTCTATCTTAACCTTAAAATTGCTTTTCTCCTCTTCCTTTTGGTACCCTGTTTCTAGAAAGTAAATTCTATGAGGGGGTATCATGTATCATAAAAGTATCGGCGAGCTGATGGGTAAGCTCAAATCCAGAAAAGTCTCGCAATTAGCCCAGTTTGGGTATCTTTGTAACTATATTATCTTATTGACCGTCATTCCGTGGCTTGAGGTTGTATTTCTGAGGAATCTCTTTAAAAATTTTGCGCGAATCGAACTTCCCATCCTGACCTTGGGGTACCTGGGGCTGACCATTGTGACCGTGCTCGGTTTTTATAGTATCTATCGTATGAATCGGCGGGGGGATAACCAAGACTTCCTGGCTCGTGCCATCTGTCTTTCTGCCTATACCATTACCTGGATTGTCTGCGTGATCGTCATCTGCTGCTTGGTCATCTATTTTACCGTGCAGTCACTGAAATTAGGAACCTTGGCGCAATCATACGTCAGGAAGTACTTCGCTGAAATTATGTTTGATCTGAGCCTGGGACTTATCATTTTTACCTGGCTGGCCTACCTGTTTGGGTACCTGCGGGTGCGAAGCTACATTCACTATGTGGCGTTTCAACAGGAACATGATACGCATCAGCCGCTTTTTTAAGATTTTTCAGGATTTTCTACAAAAAAGTAGGTCCGGTAGTGGCGCAGTTCGGCGATCGATTCTTCGGTGTCCGTCAATGCCCGGTGCTGGTCAGACTTTTTAAATTCAAGGTTCGGGTTGTTCGGGTACCAGCGCTTGAGCAATTCTTTGACTGAAGAAACATCCACCAAGCGATAATGAAGATAATCGTGCAGTCGTGGCATGTGAGTGCGTAAAAAATTCTGATCATTATGAATCGAGTTGCCACATAAAATAGCTTTCCACTTCGGGCAATGTGCTTGTACAAAGTGGAGCGTTTCTGTTTCTGCTTGTTCCATGGTCACGGTTGAAGCGCGAACGGCGTCCAAAAGGCCTGACTTGGCATGCTGTTTGGCGCTCCATTCATTCATGTGGTCCAAAACAGTATCAGGTTGGTGAATGGCCGTTGCCGGGCCCGTAGCAATAATGTTCAAATCGTTATCGGTGATAATCGATGCGATCTCTAGAATCGTATCTTTTTCAGTGTCCAACCCGGTCATTTCTAAGTCTAACCATAACAATATGGTATCAAGAACTTTTTCTTTTTTTTCTGTGTTCATAGAATCCCCAGACCCTTATAAAATTTTATATCTAAGATTATTGTTACATGAGTGTAAAAAAAATGTAATAAATTGTTACACTAGATATATCGTATAGTTTGTAACACAATTTTCAGGTGAGCATCATTATGTCCAGCATACCGACAAAACTTAGAATTGGCGTCTTGATGGGTGGTAAATCGATCGAGCGAGAAGTTTCTCTTAATTCTGGCAGAACGGTATGTGATCACCTAGATACAACGCGCTACGTTGTTATTCCTCTTTTCCAACAACAATCGGGAAAACTTTTTATTTTACCCGAACGTTTTTTGCATCGCGGCAAAACTTCAGACTTTGAACACCGTCTTGCCCAAGAAGCAGAAGAGATTGTGTGGGATGAGCTTGCAGAGCGCGTAGATTTTGTTTACATCGCGCAACATGGTCGTTACGCAGAAGATGGAACCATGCAAGGCATGCTCGAAATTCTAGGCATTCCCTATGTCGGTTCCAAAGTATTTGCCAGCGCTTTGGGCATGGACAAAATCATGCAAAAAGATTTTTTGCAAGCTGCAGGAATCAAAGTCGCGCACCATTATATTGTCTACAAACATGAAATAGAGCAGATGCTTGCCGGTACAATCGACGCAACGAACTTTGCTCACAACTATGCGCATCTTACCTTTCCACTGATTATTAAACCTGCACAAGAAGGTTCAAGTTTAGGTGTGTTTTGCGCGCAGAACTCGCAAGAAGTTTACGCTGCAGTAGTGCAAGCGGCACAGGTGATGGCAGGCAAAATACAGCCAGTATTGATTGAAGAAAAAATTATCGGCATGGAATTTTCATGCATTATTATCACCAGCAATACCACGGGTGAGCTGATGGCATTGCCGCCAACAGAAATTGTTCCTGAGTCTGCCGTATACGAATATGATCAAAAATATATGCCGGGGCGCGCACAAAAATTGACGCCCGCACGGTGCAGCGCAGAGCAGTTGGCGCTTATTCAAGAAACGTGCAAAAAGGCCATGCACGCTTTGGGCTTTTCTACCATCGGCCGCATTGATGGCTTTTTAACTGCCGACAATACCGTGTATATTATCGACCCAAATTCATTTTCTGGCATGGCTCCTTCCAGCTTTGCATTTCTGCAAGCTGCGCAGATAAACATGAGCCATACGCAACTGATTAATCATCTCATTGAAACTGAACTGCAGCATAACAATCTTTTACAACACTATGGTGTATCTTCGATGGAACATACTTCTTTGCCGCAACAAAAAATTCGCGTTGCAGTATTATTGGGCGGTTGCTCAGCAGAAAAAGAGATATCATTAGAGTCTGGCAGGAATATTACCTATAAGTTATCGCCGCACAAGTATGAAGCAATTCCCGTTTTTATCGATTCTCATTTTAAGTTGCATATCTTGAATCAGAAATTATTAGTGCGCAATTCTACGCACGAAATTGAACTTGCGCTTGATGAAGCACAACCACTTTTGTGGAGTGATTTGTCTAAAATAGCAGACTTTGTTTTTATTGGTTTGCATGGCGGTCAGGGTGAAAATGGTTGTGTGCAAGGGGCTCTTGAGATGCTCGGTTTGCCGTATAATGGCTCTTCGGTACTCACGAGTGCGTTATGTATGGACAAATTTAAGACGACGCAATTTTTGCGCGCGCGTGGCTTTGATGTGCCGCAGGGCGTCTTGGTTGAAGTTAATTCGCATGCATCCTTCGACAGGCTCGGGATGAGCGAATCTAATAATATGGCCTTCCCACTTATTATCAAGCCACATAATGATGGCTGTAGTACCCTCGTGCAAAAAGCGAATAACCAGCAAGAACTGCAGGCAGCGCTTGAAAAAATATTCGCTTCAGGCCGTACACATGCCTTGGTAGAAGAATGTATTATCGGTACAGAGTTAACCGTGGGCGTGATAGGTAATGCAACACCGCAAGCTTTACCGCCAAGCCAAGCGATTGCCCAAGGTGGCATTTTATCGATCGAAGAAAAGTTTTTGCCGGGAGCTGGAGAAAACCAAACACCGGCATTATTGCCCGCAGAGACATTGCAATTTGTGCAAAAAACCATGGAAGCTGTCTATCAGGCGTTGCAGTGTAAAGGTTATGCGCGGATCGATTGTTTTTATCAATCCGCGCAACAAAGTCCAACGGGTAAAGAACGTGTGGTTATTATAGAAATTAACACGCTCCCGGGCATGACCCCGGCAACTTGTATCTTCCACCAAGCGGCTGAACTGGGCATGAAGCCGATGGACTTCATTGATACCATCATTACGCTCGGTTTTGAAGAACATGCTGTTCGTCATACTCAACAGGTTTCCGTGCAACAAGAAGCAATTTAGCCGCCCAGCTCTACTTGTATCCCGAGCATTTCATTTTGCGGTGCGCGTGGGGCTAATTTTGCAGCAGGTCTTGCCGGTGTTATAACAGCAGTCGTAATAGGTTTTGTTGGTGCTGTTTGTGGAAACGCTGCATTCGTTTTTTCCCATATAAGATAGGAAGCAGTAATGGCCAGTGCAAGGCAAGCACAGGCTTGAACTAATTTTTTCATACAAGATCTCCTTTTTATATTTTAATCAAATTGATTGTATTGTACTTCATCATTTATTTCTACAAGGTCTCCGCTTTCTGTGTTAGAAAACCAGGTCCATGGTTTATACCACACGGCGTCGATCGTGCACACTGAAAATAGAGCGAGCATCAGTAATAATTTGACTGTTTTCATGGTATCCCCCTTTTTGGATAAAAAATGATCTTCTGTAATTACCATACAATGATTTATATATATTTTTCAATATTTAAAAAAATTGTAGCTTTCCCGTTTTGCTTTCTGTTATGATTTAATTATGAGTGATGCGTTATCAGGAAATAATGCGTAAAACTCGGGGGAGTTTGTCATGAATAAGGGTATATTATTTTCTCTTTGTATTTGCCTAGGTGTGACTCTCTTTGTCATCCAAGCAGACAATTTACCTGAAATGCCCGTTCAAAATGAGCCTATACATGAGCCTGTAGTTGAAAAAAGTCCTGAAAATAGCCCAGAAATCAAAGAAAATCCTGTAATGCTTTCGAGTTTCTTAGCTGAGTTGGTTGTTCCGCAAAAAGCGCCTCAACCTATTATAGAGGCGGCTGTGCAAGAGCCAGAGCTTCCGCAACCTGAAGTTGCTGAACCTCTACCTGCCATTAAAGAACCGTCGGTAGAAGATGTGCCAGTTTGCCACGTTTCTTATGATGGAACCCTGATGTATGATTGCATGCAGTGTCGACAGGTAGCGCCAGAAGAAAACCCAGAGCAAGAAGTGCCGCAAGGGGTACAGCAAGAATCTGTTGTTATTGAAGTTACACCTGAAGAATCCGAACTTATTGAATCTGAAGAGCTACAACTCCCGGTTATTCATGAAGAACCGCAAGAGGTACAGCCGGCTGTTATTGAAGAAGCAATACAGCCACCTATTGAACTTCAGCAGCTTGATTTAGATACATTGCGCATCGAAGAACCAGTAGTTGAACCGCTGATTAAAGTTGTCATTGAACCGGTAAACGTACCGGCATATGAACCAGCGATTGAAGTTGCAGTTCAAGCAAAAAAACGAACTCCCTTGGAAGAAAAACTTTTATCTGCTGCTCGCAATGGACGATCAACAACCGTAAAATATGCTCTGAAAAATCCACACGTTAATGTAAATATCACTGATGATGAAGGCAGAACGCCACTCATGTTGGGCGCGCTTTCTGGGCATGCGGGGACCGTGAAGGTTATTTTGCATAACAACCCAGACCTGACGGCAATGAGTACTACGCAAGAAACGGCATTGAGTATTGCGCGAGAACAAGGTGCACATAAGATTGAGAAATTATTGCTCAAAGCAGGCGCACAGGAATAATAAAAAATTAATAATAAAAAAACCCGCTCGAGACCGGAACTCGAGCGGGTTTTTCTTTTGATCTATCGTTTATTGTTCTGTGAGAGTAATTTCACCTTGTTTGTTGATTGAAAGTAACAATACCAAAGATTGTATGATCTTCGCTGATACTGCTGCGTTTCCTTGTTTGAAGAGTGGCGTTGGGACGCAATCACTTCTATCAAGCCCCGGTACGTACTCTAACGAGCACATAACTCCCGTTTCGTCGCGCCATAATGCATAACGACCTTGGGTCGTTTTGACTACCAGCGCTTCTTTGGGGAAATAGGGATCACCAGAGATGAAAGCATCTCGGTATTTTTCTATAGAAACATACGGGATAAAAATGGGGAAACGAAACCGTTTTTTTGTTCCGCCATTGATAGCGTTTGCTCCTTTGAATCCTGCTATTTCTGCAGGGTGTTCTGAATTGTTTTCGATTTCCACGATCTTTGGGTGGCCTATAAGGCTTTGGCCGAAGAGGGAAACGCTCACTAAAAGAGCGATGAGAAGACGCTTAGAGGTATGATTTTGTATCATAATGCACCTCGCCTGGTTGTTAATAAGACACTGCTTTTGTCTTGTTATACTTTTTTCCGGTTGAACCTGGATTTGGGGGGTTGGGTGGTGGTTCCCGCTTCCTGGCTCTTTAAGTATTTATAGACATGATTTATTGTATCGCAATTTATAAACTTGTCACATGGTCAAAAAGAGGGCTGATTGAGCGCTTTATTTGGCTTATATGCAGGCATATTTACGATCAGATCGTCTTTTTATGATTAAAATAGCCGGTTTGCAGGGATTTTATGGGTATAAAGTTAAAGTTTTTGTTATTGTTTTTACTATAACTTGCAAATTTAGCCAATCTGTTTCGGCATTATTTCTTAAAGAGCATTTTTCTGTTTTGCTAAAAAAGTGAGCGATCGGCGTAATAGATCGTCAAATGGCGCAGTGATAAATGAGCTATTTTGTTTGAGATGCTCGATTGCATGGCCTATCTCCTGACGTGAATAATGCAGCGAAGTAAGCACCTCGGTGATATTTTTGATGTGCGACAGGGTTTGGTTGTCTTCCTGGATTGCCGGGATGGCATCTGTCAGCTTCTTAACCTTATCTTGGAGCTGCATAATCATCGACTCTGCCTTTTTGAGCCCAATGCCCTTGAGGGAGCTCAATTTTTGGGCATCTGCTAAGGTGATAGCGGTTAAAAACTCTTGCGGGGAAAGCTGGCTTAAAAGAGACAGAGCTATTTTGGGGCCAATACCTGAGCAACTCAAAATAAGCGTAAAAGCATGGCGCTCGGTCGTTGAGGAAAAGCCAAAAAGTTGCGGCCCTGTTTCTTGGTTCCAATGCAGATAGGTTACCAGATGTGCTTGCTGGCTAATTATATACTGCTCCGGTCGGCAGACAGAAAGTCCAAAACCGAGACCAGCAACTTCGATAGTTACTATATTTTGTTCGATGGCGGTTATGGTGCCTTTAAGATGGTTTATCATGATATTGTCCTTTGAGTGTTTGACAATAGTATCAACTATTGTATCATTATATACAACAAAATGCGGGAATAGCTCAGCTGGCTAGAGCGTTGCCTTGCCAAGGCAAAGGTCGCGGGTTCGAATCCCGTTTCCCGCTCCAGTCATTTCTCAAAGCCAACCGATAAATTCGGCATTCATGTTGGATTATGCCAACTGAGAATAAGCAAGCGAAGGCATGAAATGACTGGCAAGCCGACCTTCAAAGGCCTCTGCGAAGGTCCCTAAAAATTCTCTCTCTTCTTATCAAGATTGTTTAACGATTCCCCTACGTTTCAGGTGAACTTTATATGAAATCAATTATGCATGAAGCCTCTTCCCTCGCAAAAGCTATTGAGCAAGGCTGGGAAAAAGCAGGTAAACCGACAGATTTTTCTATTAAAATCTTAGAAAAACCACAAAAAAATTTCTTTGGATTAACTACCCATCCGGCAAAGATTGCTTTGTATTTTGATGAGCGATCAATCGGTGGCCATCCGCAACGTTCAGATGCACATCGTCAGCCTAAACCGCGTGATCTTCGTGAAGTACCGCAGCGTTCCCCTGAAAGAGAACAACGTCCGCAACAGCAACGTCATACAGAGTCGCGGCGTCCTGAAGTGCGTCCTATTGAACCAGTCTCCGCACAAGGCTACGGCGTGCAGGGCAGAACAAGATCTGAATCGCGCCCCGAGCAACGAGCAGAGCCTCGCGTTGAATCTGATTTCACGCAAGATACGACGAGCCGACAACCGCAGCCACATGCAGGCCCACGACAAGAAGCACAATGGAACGAAGCAATGACCGATTATGCACGTGAGTGGCTTGATACCGTATTGCCAGAATCTGTTGGTAAGCGTGTTGGATTTACCATCGAACCGAACAATTTATATCTACGCATAACATTTGAAAGCCCGGTGCTTGAAAATCAAGAAAAAGAAAAACGTTTATATGCGAGTCTTTCTTTGTTGATTCTTGAAGCGTTAAAGCGTCGGTTTAAAGTTGGATTACGAAAACATAAAATTATATTAACGAATGGCTAACCGCAGGTTAGCGATTGAGTAGTATCTCAATCGTGGGAAGTAAGCCAGCACAAAACTAAACACCATGTTATACACCAGGGACGAAGAAACAATTATAGCGCAATGTACGCCACGAGGAAGTGGTGCCATTGCGCTTTTGCGTCTTTCTGGGGTAAATGCAATCGAAATTGCAAATGGTTTGTGCAAGCTCCCGCATGGCAAAAAACTTACTGAACAACAAACACATACCATTCATTATGGCTGGGTAACTCGTGAAGATGGTGCGCATCTTGATCAAGTGTTATTCTTGCTCATGCGTGCACCGGCAACATTCACCGGCCAAGACACGGTTGAGATTACTTGTCACAACAATCAATTTCTTATCGAAACTATCATCAAAGAAGCTATCAGACTAGGCGCGCGTTACGCACAGGAAGGCGAATTTTCTCGCCGAGCATACTTGCATGGCAAAATAGACTTAACACAAGCAGAGGCGATTGATGAGTTGATTCGTGCAAACACGGAGTTTGCATTGAAAAAATCTCTTGCGCAAGTTGAAGGAAGTTTTTCGAGCTGGGTACAAGCGCTTGAAAAAAAACTTATTAAAGCTGCTGCGTGGTGTGAAGCGAGCTTTGAGTTTCTTGATGAGGGTGGTGATTTTGTTGTGGAAATTACGCAACAATTACACACCATTCTTGAACAAATTGCACAACTTAAAACATCATTTGATGCGCAGAAGCATATTCGTCAGGGAATTCGCATCGCATGCATCGGTTCCGTGAACGTTGGTAAGTCTTCGTTATTTAATGCATTACTTGGTCAGAATCGTGCTATCGTTGCCGATGTTGCTGGTACCACGCGAGATAGTATCGAAGCAGGTGTCTATCGCAATGGCGTCTATTGGACGTTTATCGATACTGCTGGTTTGCGACAAACTGCAGATGCTATTGAAGCTGCGGGTATTGAACGTTCGCATGCAGAAGCGCAACTTGCTGATGTGATTATTTTGGCATTTGATAGTTCACGTGTTTTAACGGCGCAAGAACAAGAAGTGTATGATGCGATTACCACCGCGCACGAAAAGAAAATTGTCTTTGTTGCGACGAAGTCGGATTTGCCATCTGTTGTAAAAAATTCCGGAGCATTTCCCGTCTCAACAATCACCAACTCTGGCATCGCCGAACTTGAACAAGCGCTTGATGCAAAAGTTGCACAACTTCTACAAACACACGAAGCGCCCTTCTTGGTCAACAAACGCCAATTCCAATTGCTGCAACGCTTAGAAAAAAATATCCACGATATTCTTAAACTTTGCCGCGGCGACGTGCAATATGAGCTTGTTGCTCATCATCTGCGCGACACGCTCGAAAATTTAAGCGAGCTGACCGGAAAATCTGTCAGTGAGGCTGCCCTTGATGCGGTCTTTAAAGAATTCTGCGTCGGGAAATAAAGAAAAAATAAGCCCCGGGAATTTTTGGTTCCCGAGGCCTATTGAATACCGAAAGTTTTAAATTACGGTTTTTTTTAAACTACTGTAGCCATTTCGTAAAATTCTACACGGCGGTTAGGGGCTTGTTGCTCTTGGTTGCCGCCAGCGACTTTACACATTTCAGATCCACGGCCGACAATTTTGAGGCTCGCAGCACGAACGCCCTTGCTGACCAGATATTTTTTCACGGAACGAGCACGATGCTCAGAAAGTGTCATATTATATTGGGCTGAACCGCCAGAGGTGCAGGCGTGGCCTTCGATAATAATCGTTTGGCCTTGGTTCACGGCATGTTTAATCTGGTTCAAGTTGCGATCAAGCACATTTTTCTGGTCTTGGCGGATATCATGGCGGTCAAAGTCATAATAAACCGTCTCGAAAGAAGTTTGGCGTGCTCCAGGATTCCAGATGCCATTCTCGTCTACTAATTGTACCGCGTCACCACCTTGCGGAGCAAACGGATTCAGGTCATCTTCGAGAATAAAAGACTCTACATCTTCATCAAAGACGCTTTTATGGCCGGTTTTTTCATAGGTTGAGCGGCTTGAGCCGTTTTCTGTTTTTTTAGAGCGTTTAAAACAGCCAGGGGCTACGAGGATGCCTGCGATCAGCAGGTAAACTACTTTATTCATGGTGGCTTCCTTTTTGTACGAATTTTGGTTGCATGAAAAATATCTTTTAGGGGGAATCTAGCATAAATTTTGACTCCTTTCTACTTATTCTTGCGAAGATGATGTATGATAATAAAGAGTAAAAATTTTAAACAATATGCATATAAAGACACTTTTATTCTCTTTTAGTAGGTGTCTGAAGGTAAAAAATAGTTGGATGTATTGATGAAAAAGATTTTAATTAACGCTGCTCCTTGGCAGGTACGGATTGCCGTAACGCAGGACGATCTCCTTCAAAACGTCTACTTTGAAGCCCACGCAACCCAGACCCTCGAACGTTCGTTCTTTAAGGGTAAAATTATGAAGGTGCTCCCGGGTATTCAAACCGCGTTTGTGGACATTGGCCCTCAAGATCGCTCAGGATTCTTACATATTTCTGAAATCGACCGTGAACTGGCTATCCAAAAAATGACCGGAACCGATGATCTTGATGAAATGGAAGAGTTGGCAGAACGCAAAGAACAGCCAACGCGCCAATCTCTTGATATCAGCAAAATTTTACATGAAGGTGAATCGATTCTTGTTCAGGTAAGTAAAGAACCCATTGGTGAAAAAGGCGCAAAGCTGACCACCTGTTTTACGCTTCCTGGCAGATTTATCGTATTGATGCCTAATGTTCCGCGGGTCGGGATTTCTAAAAAAATCGAAGACCGTGATGAACGACAACGTCTGCGAGACTTAGTTTCTCGCAGTCTTGGTGAGGGCATGGGTGCGATTATTCGTACCACGTGTGAAGGTAAAAGTGAAAAAGAGATTGTGCAAGATGTACAATATCTGATGCAGGAATGGGAAACTATTCAGCAAGCTTTTAAAGAAGCCAAGCCGCAAGCAAAATTACATGAAGATTTGCCGATTGGTCTGCAAATTGTCCGTGATCATCTTGATAATGATGTCGAGATGGTAGTCTGTGATAATAAAGAGATGCATGGGCAGATCTATAAATTTGTAAAACAGATCGCGCCAGAATTTGTGAGCAAGATTCGGTTATACGAAGACAAAATGCCACTCTTTGAAAAGTTTGAAATCGAAAAGCAGATTCATGAAGCGTTAGATCGTAAAGTTTCGCTCAAGTCTGGTGGTTCTATTGTGATTGAACGCACCGAAGCGATGACCGTTGTTGACGTGAACACGGGCCGCTTTATCGGCAGCACCAATCTTGAAGAAACGATTCTTAAAACGAATCTTGAAGCTGCTGAAGAGATTGTACGCCAGTTGCGCTTGCGTAACATTGGTGGTTTAATCGTGATCGATTTTATCGATATGTCGGTTAATGCGCATCGCCAAAAATTATTTAAGATGTTTGAAAAATTCTTGCGCGAGCGGGATAAACTGCAGTCTGTTGTATTGCGCGTATCAGAATTTGGTCTCGTGCAAATGACGCGTAAACGTTCTGGCAAAACTTTGAGCGATCAGCTCATGGTTACCTGCTTGGGCTGTCATGGCCTTGGTGCAGTAAATTCTGTACAGACCGAATCGTACAACATTTTGCGCAAGTTACAGAAATCGATTCAAACAAAACAGAGCGGCAAGCAGATTACGGTCACCGTACATCCATCGATCTTGTATTATATTACTTCAACAGAATATGATGCGATCTTGCAGCTTGAAAAACAGTGTTCTTGCAAAATTGTCTTAGTCTCACAAGACCAATGCGATCTTGGCACGTTTGTCATTAATTAGAAATTCTTAAAAAAATTAAGGCCCCGTCATATGTTTTTTATGCATATGACGGGGCTTTTTTTCATCAGCAATCTTCTTCATCTTCACTCGAACTCGTTGGTGCACGTCGAAAATAGATAACATCTTCATCTGATGCAGGCAGAGATGTCATACTTATTTCTTCTTCACTCGTTTCTTCATCACTGGTCGTATCAACGTCTTCGCAGATGAAATTCTTTTCTATGCTGTTTATTAGTTGAGCGGTAAAATTGGCATTGCTGCGAATTTCTCCGCCTTTAGAAATAAGTATGCTTACAAGATCATGATGTTTGTTAATCATCGCATACATCAATGGCGTAAACTTTTGGTTATCAAGTACGTTGGTGTCAGCATGATGATGTAAAAGTAATGTTACGCATGCCATGCTTCCTTTGCGTGCAGCAATGTGCAATGCTGTTCTGCCATGTTGATCTTGGGCGTCAACTTGTGGGCCATGCCTATTGAGCAGTATCTCCATATATTCTTCATCGTCTCGCTTTGCCGATTCTATGAGTTTACCGTCTTGATATTGTTGGAACCTACGAGCAGATTCTAAAGGTTCCCTGAGTTGTATTTTGGCTTTTTTAAAGGCAGAAGCATGTGTAGCTTTTTTCTTGCGTGCCGCAGCAGCAAGTTCATAATGACCATAGCTTGTCGCTCTCTGGAGCTTATAGAGTAAAAAGTTTGGATAAGAACTAATCTCGAAGTGAACTGCATGCTGTGCAATTTGTGATTGTGAAGCATGTATGTTTGTGATGGTATACAATGTACTACAAAGTATGAATAATTTTTTTTGCATAAAAGCTCGTGCCAATAATTAATGATAGTGCGGATTCGTTGTTAGTTTACGGACAATCGAGCTCTTATGCAATCTGTTATACGTTATGCGAGGCTTGGCGCTGTTACTTCTTCTTCTAATTGTACAGCCGCTTGATCTTGCAGATTCGTGCAGACTTGCTGACACAATGTTGTGCAACTTGGCAAACCAGTTTGTTCTGCAGGTTTTGCAGGAGTTGCCTGCGCAGAAGCTGCTGGAGTTACAGTTTCAGAAACGGGTGTCGTCACCGTGCTTGGCGCAGGAGTGGCGACAGGTGTGGTTGTTGCAGCTGTCGTAGGTTCGCCTGCAAGCTTAGACTCGTCTTTTTTTACAATTCCCATGCTTTCATGGAATGTTTGCTCTGTTTTTTCTGTTGGCATTGGTGATGCAGGTGATGATTTTGTCATACTCGGAGCTGGTGTTGCATTTGCCGTGGTATCAACAGGCACGGGAATTTCTACCGGCGCAGCAGAAACTTTTTTTGGTTCCTGGGCTGCTTTCGGTTCTATTGTAGGTGGTGTTACTTGTTGCCCTGGAGCTGACTCCGTAACTGTTTTGGAAGCCGTAACAGCCGGTTCAGGTGTTTCTGGACTTGGTGTTGAAGATGCACTCGCGCCCATCGCAGCTGGGGTTACGGAAGATTTTGTGGTATCTTGCACCACCGCTGGTTTATCTTGCTCCTGAGCAGTTTCTATAGTATTGGCAGCAGAAGTGGTTGCGGTAGACTCTGGGGCATCCTCGGCGAGGGATTCTGTTGAATAAGTAAAAAACGTGAGCGCCGCGAGTAGAATAAGAATGGCAAAAATAAGTAAGAAAATTCGTTTCATGATTTTGTTTCCCTTTCAGAAAATAGTTTTTTTATTCCTGAGTTAGGTTACCGAAATATATTGTTTTCATGCAAGAATTGTTGTTTGGTGATACACTGAAACTACTATGAACATACAACAACCCGCTTGGACGCTCTCTCTTGTTCACTGTCTGACAACCTGGTGGCAGGCAATTGCCGCATGGTTCATTAAACTTCTTTTTGCACAACTATTTCTTACCACCTTTTCATTGCCTATTATCTTATGGTGGGGCTTGCCCATTTCTGCATTGACCGTGGTGGGCAATATTATTTTTAATCCCTTCATTGCTCTGTTTCTTTTGTTTTCGACGCTTCTGTTCTTCTGCGAGCTGGTCTATTTGCCCAGTGCTGCCATTGTGTGGGCGCTCGAAAAACTGACCGATGTCTGGTTGTGGCTGGTTGCACAGGGAAGCCATGCTGCTTTGTTTGCGCTGCCAAAGCCCCCAGTGATTATTTTGCTCGGGATTGCGACAATTTCATTAGGGATCATGTACTATTTCCGCCATGCACCGAAACGGGGCGTTCTCGCCTTTGCGTTGTTCTTGTTGCTCCTGACCGGATCGCTTAAAATTATGCTTGTGCCTAAAATATACAGCTGCGAAGTGCCATACGGTTCAAGCGGTTCACGAAACATGATTCTGGTTGCCGATGAAGCATGCTGCTGTCTTTTTGATACGTTTGGTGTTTTGCGAGCAGGAAATAATAACTCATGGGTCGATTTTACCTTGCGGCCATTGCTGGTCACCACGCTCGGACGCACCACGTGTGATGTTATCGTCGTCATGCGGCCGACACCAGCACGACTACGCGCGGCGTGTGAGATTGCACAACGGACGCATGCTCAATTACTGGTGGTGCCAGAATCTGCTTGTAACGCTGCTGCCCGCACGTGCATGGAACAATCTATGGTGCCGTGGAAAATAGTGCCAGATAAATTATTGCGCAAGTTCTGCTTCAATCGTGGACGGCAGCGTACCCAATTGCGGGAGATCTTCAGCAAATAATTTTTGTATTGCTTGAGCATTTGATTGTAATGCCTTTGTCTTTTTGTCGTAGGCGCTTTGACCATCTAAGAAAGCGTCATATTGCGTCTTGCTGTAAGGAGTTTTAAAGACGTAATCCAAAACGCGTAAATAAGGCTTGAAATAAAAATAGTCAAACTTGGCTGGCTCTTTTTTTTCGAGTTCCTTAAAGCGAGCTTGATACTTACCGCGAATACCATTAAAGCTTAACTTTTTGCCTTCTGCGGTGGTGATATTTAATTCTTCATATAATTTTTTAAGATCAGGAACGGCAATCTTTGCATTTGGCATTTGTCGCAAAATTTTAAAGTTATCCTTCAAATCAAACTCGTAGGCATCGTAGCCGCGTGACCATAATTCTAACACCGCAGCTTCCTCCAACAGCGCTTGGTACATCAGTTTGATAATCGTTGCCTTTTCTTTGAGCTGTTCTTTTGTTTTAATATCAGCTCCTTGGAGCGCATCTGCAATTGCATCTGATTGTGGCTTCAGGCGATTAATGATCGTCGTGACATCTTTTGCAGAGAACTTTCCGGTATCGAGCGCTTTGGCAACGATCTCACGTAATTTTTGCAAATCATCTTTTGTTTCATCAATCAGTTGGGAAGCCGTCTTTGTTGATGCAGCTTGCGCCGGCTTTTTCTTTCCTGGCAACCAACTGAACATGTCGGCATGTACAGGTGTCATACACGTTGTGCTTACAAAAACAAGTGTGAGAAAACGACGATTTATGAACATAGAACTCCTTTTTCTTTACACTGTAAGAAACTGGTTATATACCTGTCAATGTTGTGGTATACTTTTACAAAATTACCTTATTGAATGGGACTTATTATGCAAGAAAAAATTAACATGCAACAAGAATATGTTGCGAGTTTTGGCGCTCAAGTGCTTGATCCTTTGTGTGATGGCATCAGCTCGGTCGAGTTAGTGCGTGTTTCGGGTTCAGACTTAGATGTCGTGAACGCAGCACGCGTGTCATTTGGGAAAGTGCGCACAGAAATTAATGATCGTGACAAGGGTTTGATCAACTACTTAATGGAGCATGACCACACCAGCCCGTTTGAGCATAACCAACTTTCTTTCCGCGTCAAAGCGCCGATCTATGTGGTGCGCCAATGGATGCGCCATCGCATGAACTCCTATAATGAGATCAGTTATCGGTATGTCAAAGCACCGCTTGAGTTTTATACCCCACCTGCATGGCGTCACCAATCAGAAAGTAATCGCCAAAGTTCGTATGGCTCTTTTGAAAATCCTGCGATAACACAAGAATACAAAGCAGCGATTGAAGCAATCACCAAATCGTATGAAAACTTACTCGCCGCAGGCGTCTGCCGTGAACAAGCACGCGGCCTGTTGCCGGTGTGTACGTATACAGAATTTATCTTTACTTGCAACTTGCACTCGCTCATTAACTTCTTAGCTGCCCGCCTTGCACCAGGTGCGCAGTATGAGATCCAAGTATTTGCGAAAGCAATGCTTGAACTTGCAACGCCACACTTTCCTGTGTCGCTCGAGGCGTTTAAAAAGAAGCATCAGATTTAAAAAAAACAAGGGCCGGAGAAATCCGGCCCATTTTACTTCTCGAAGTTGTTACTAGTTATGGCGCTCGTAGGCATCTTTGATGAGCACAAATACCTCATTTATCAAATCTTTTCTGTCTTGATCAGATAGCCTTTGTATATCTGCTTGTGCATAACGAGCATTGCTGTCTGCTTTGTCAGGATGCCACTGAAGTGAAAGTTTTCTGTAGGCTTTTCTTACCGCGGCTTTATTTTTCAATTCTGCTTGCGATACGCCCAGAATTTCTGCATCACTTGCGCCGTTTCGTATGCCAAGAATCTCATATTTTGTAGCGACAGGGATCGGTTCTGGTTGCGATGGGCCGGCATGCTTTTGCATAACTCCGCGTGTGCCGATAACTTTGATCTCATCTTTGCTGACATTGCCTCCGCGCGAAATGCCCCATGTTGTTTGTGGCAGAACGTCATAGCCGCCATCTTTTGTTGGCTCTACTTTTATATGAACGATTTCCGCTGTTTTGGGAAATTCATATAAAATTGCCATTTCAGGCTTGCCCTTTTCACGGAACAGAACTTGTGGCGTGCGATACCTATTGACGAACCTTTGTGCGGTTTCGCCTGGTTTGATGGTTCGCATTTTATCAAAAGTGGGCGGCGCTACGCGGTTGCCAATTGAGTATTCAATAGGGATAGAAAGTTTGTTCAGGAATTCAAAATTGTAATCATCAAGTGCATGCATGGCAAGGGGCATTGTTGCCAACACCCCTATCAAAACAATAAAATTACGATTCATAACATTTCCTATGAGTTTGGTCCGCCAGGGGCGGTCAGTGTTTTACCTTTTGATGCCGCAATGCATATCTCAACTGCCGAAAGAGAGCTGTCAAGCTTAAGGGATTGGCATGCAGGCTGAGAGAATGATTTCTTGATATTTGCTAATGCTTTTTCTTTGCAAGCATCAATGTTTCTCTGCTTTGTATCTGCAATTGTTTTAATCGTGTCGCAATTTGCTGTTTTAATTTGTTGTCTGAGACGCTCGAGCAGTTCATCAGCTTTTTTGTTGTAAGGATTAAATACTTTTGCTTTTCTTAATTCATTTGCATCTACAACAACGTTGCTGAGAGCCTTCATTGAATCTTGAAGAACTTGGTTTATCTCTTTTGCTTTTGCTTGATATGTTGCTGAAGTAAAAACATTCGCAAGTTTCTTTTGTTCGGCTTGAACAGCGTCTTGATATTTCGCAATTTCTTTACGTGATTTTGCAATTGCGTTTTCGAGATCCTTCTTCCGAGCTTCATCAGTAGATCGGATATAATCGGTTGCATAGCTTAACCAACCCAGGGCCCAAGAATTGATATTTTCTGCAGTTTTTAAAAGATAATTTTCTTGAGAGATCGCATTTTTTAATGCTTTAACATCCCCCTCTTGGCGGTCTATGCGAGATTTTAAATCATCTACTTTTGATTTAATATCATCGACTGCTTTTTTAGAAAGATCTTTTAAAGCTTGTTCGGCATTCGCGATACTTTTTTTAAGATCAGCTTCTTGTTTTGCACTTGTTCTTGCAATATCTTTTTCAGCTTCAACGATCTTACGATTTGTGTCATTGATTTCCGCAAGCGTTTCTTCCATTTCCCGCAACGCCTGGAATTGCGTTAAATATTTATCTTTGCCAAATCCGAAGATAGGCAACAAAGTTTTGCTACACAGTAGTGCGGCACAGAGAATCATGTAATTAAATTTCATAAAAAAACCCTCATTTTTTAACATTTATCGCATTATGCTAAACCAAAACCTGTTTTCATTTTTTCAAAATCTCTGACAGCTTTATCGATCGTTGCATCGAGTACGGTGGCAAGAGTATCGAGAACTTTGCATAATTCAGGCTTCTTCTCGCATGCCGAAGCAGCAGTTTTTGCACCACCGACCAATTCTTGAGCTCTCTGTGCGAAGCTCTTTTTACCAAAAGGTTTTAATGAGTTTTGAATTTCTGCGATGCTTTTTTTGAAGTTTTTCAAGCGAGCCAATTTTGTAACAATTGCAGACATATTCAATTTGTTCGTATCAATACCAACTTTTGCGTAATCGATTTTTTGCGTGATGCCACTTGCAGATATACCTTCTCGTTGAGCTTTTTCGCTCGTGAATGCAGGTGCTATGTCTTCTGTGAAAATCGAACTGATAGTATCTTCCACCTGTTCAGCAATTTGAAACAAAGTATTAGAAGGATAGCGCAAGACTTCAGGTTGTCTGTTTCTTACATAGTCTTTAAGATTTTGTAGTAATGTCACCCATGCTTGATGATCTTCGGTAGCTATTGTGCTTAGCAATAAATTTTCTTTACTAAAAACACGTGTATGGTTGGAAACAATCGCTTTGAGATTGTCATTTGCAATGTCTTGCTCTGTTTTCGCTTTTGCTGGTAATTGCGTGGTGCAGTTAAGCAGCACGAACACAACGAGTGAAAAAATATTTATTTGTTTCATGGTTTTACTCTCATGGTAAATTGGGGGAGAACAAGTCTCCCCAGTTTTTATCTTTTAATAGCCTTGCTTAATCCCAATCTTCGGATTCTTGTGTAGATTTTTTAAGATATTCAGGAACCTTTATGCCGCCAAGGCCGATGCCACCTGCTTGACCGCCTTGAAGAGGGGCAAGTTCTGCGATCTCCTTTTTCACCCATGTTTGTACGCGTGCATTGTTCAAGTTTTGGTCACCCTGTCTGCTTAGTTTTTTCGCAATTGTTTGCGCAATATTTTTGGTGATTCTGCCTTTGTATTCTTGTGAGAATTTATTGTAGATTTCTATAGCAAGCTTATCGATCGCTGCTTGTTCTTTTGCCATTGCTTCTTTATCTACAACTTCCTCTTCGTCATCTTCGTCACCAGCAATTGCAGCGCGTTGTTTTGCTAAGCCTTTTTCAAGTTCAGACTTTTTCTTCTGCTGTTTTTCTTGATCGCTTACTTTTTTAAGTTGTTTCCCCGATTGAATTTCTTTCAATAGATCTGGCGATTGTGATTGCACGGGTGTGCTTGGTCTTGCTGGAGCAGGAGCCATTGAAGGAGTAATTGGAGCTGCTGGGGCCGCTGCGACCGATCCAGCAACTGGTCCCATTGGTGGAGCTTGTGGTATTGCTGCCCGGGCTGGCGATGCAGCAAGCGGTGGTGCTTGTGGTATGACAGGAACTGGATCTAATGGCGGAGCTTGTGGAATATCAAGAGCTGGCGCTTGAGGAATTTCTTGGACCGCTGCCGCTTTTTCATCAGCGATGCGCTTGTTGAGGGTAGTACGAATACGGCTGAGCTGAGCATTGGTATTTTGAGCCCATGTTCTATTATTAGGAGCCCCAAGGAATGATTTTAATGTATTAAATTGATTCATAATGACATCATAACGAGTCTTGAGAGCGTTTATGTCTGCCCCCGCAAGATTTGCATTCAGGTCTGCAATCTCATTTTGAATAGACTTTTTGCTTACTTCAATGCGTTCTGAAGCGCTCACGATGATAGTTGTTTTTTCTGGCGCATATGATTGTGGTGCGCCAGCAGGTGCTTGCGGTATTTTTGGTTTTGGTTGTTCTGCTTTAAGAAGCATAGATTTTGTTGCAAGATCTGTTGCATAGTTTATTGCTCGTCTTTCATCTGCACTGGTAGCCATAACATTTGCACCAGCATCGAGCAATGCTTTGACAGCATCTTTTTTGTTTGCTTGCGCTGCGAGCATTAATGCGGTCATTTCATTGTTCTTATAGTTTTTTGCATTAAGATCAGCACCGGCTTGCAGTAATGCTTGTATCATTTGTACGTTGCCAGATTGGGCAGCAAGCATTAATGGTGTTGCTCCATTTGCTTCAGTTGCATTAACGTTTGCACGAGCTTGGAGAGCTTTTTGTGCTTCTGAGACATTCCCTGCTTGTACGGCGCGGAACAATGTTTGCTGAGGAGTTGCTTTTTGGGCCTGTTGTGGTGCTGATTCTGGTGCGCGGTAATTCAGTTTTCTAATGGAACTTTGTTCAATGTTCCCTTTTATTTTTCCGCCTAAAGATGTTTGAGGCTCAATAGCCGGACCTTCTACAATACGTACGTATGCAGTTTTGGATCCCTCTGGCGTAAATTCATACAAATAAAGAGTGGCATCACCTTTTATCTTGAACAGCAATTGACTCTTCTGATTGCTGTCTATGTTTGTTTCAAACGTTCTTTTGGCTTCTGTGGTAAATGTGCTGTTTTTTGGTAATACACGTACGCCTGCTCCCAGTAAAGTATCGGTTGGCGGTGTTCCTGCGGTGCCGAGAGGTGCGTATTCAATTTCACTGTTTTTGAGATTATTAAGAAGTTTGAACGGGATAATTTCTGCATGCATCATTGCATGGTTTAATCCCCAGATCGAAACTAATGCTATTTTTATTGATTTCACGGTGAGTTCCTTTTAAATAATTACGCTGCGGCGGCGGCACGAGCCCCAGGGCTTGTCATGCGCATACCCATGTCTTGTTGTTGCGCTGCTTCTGCCATTCTTTTTGCGCGAGCTTTCGCTTCTGCTGCTGGGTCGAGTTTATATGGTCTTGGCTCAGATTTAATTGCATCTGCTCTGCCGGTGGTGTCAGCTAGCTGAATATTTTTTGGGCTGATGTTCTTTTTATCCCAGCTTCCAAAACCCGTCTTGATTTTTTCTTTTCCGGGAGTAGGTTCGAGTTTTGGCCCTTCTGCGATATGTACATCGATATAGTCAGGCTTGCCGGTAAATTCATAGATAAAAGCTATATCTTTGGCATTTTTCTGTCTAAATAGAAGCTGGGGGAATTGGTCCATGTCAACTTCCATAGTGGCACTTGCCCCTGGAGCAATGTCTCTTACGAGAATTGTTGTTGGGGGATTGCTGCGGATTCCGTGCGAATATTCGATTGGCACAGCCAAATCGTTCTTAAACGTGAGGGTAATGGGTTTTGGCTTTGCCGCTTGTAGCAACTGGCCACAGGTCAGGACAGCCAGGGTTATGAGTAAGGGGATGTTTTGTCTCATGGGTCTCCTTTGTAAAGTTACGGAAATTCGATGATTCTTACCTGAGTTTGACCTGAAGGGCTCTTAAAAAGCAATGGTTTTTGACATATTTGGTAAACCTGGCATTCTTGTAAGTAAAGCTACTTTATGAATCTAAGCCCTTCAGGCTTTTGCAGGTTCAATAAGGTATCGCTCAATCTCGTAAACAAACAATCACATTTCATTATTAAGGGGTTTATCGTGGCAACGAGTAAATCTGGCGGTTCTACCAGTAACGGTCGTGATAGCATAAGCAAGCGACTTGGCGTTAAATTATATGATGGTCAACGCGTAAGCGGCGGAGAAATTATTGTTCGCCAGCGTGGTACCAAAATTCACCCAGGCAAAAATGTAGACATAGGTCGCGATGACACTATCTTTGCAGTTGCTGCGGGTTCGGTTAAGTTCCATTTCGGACAAAAAGGCCGTAAATACGTTTCTATTATCTAAAATATTTTTCATATACCAATCCTGTAGTCAAAACTGCGGAGAGTAACAATGATTGATTTCTTGAAATATCGGTACTGGGGATTTTTCTTTTTCCTTTTAACCTTAGGGGCGTTTATAGGTGGTTATATCTATAAGATGCACACCAGGGGTTATGCTTTTGTCTATAGCGTAGATTTTACGGGTGGAACACAGGTATTGCTTAATTTTTCTCAGCCAGTTTCAAGCGAAAAGGTCGTCCATGTTCTTGACGCTGCCGGTTTAAGCGGTGCAATGACGCGTGAGTTTTCTCAAAAAACAGAAGGTCAAACAAAGATCTTAGTGCGTGTTAAGCAATTTGAAGGTGATGTAAACGGTCTTGCTGTTCGCATTAAAAATATTTTAGAGTCTGAGCTTGGCATGGCAGTTGCTATTGAGCAAGTTGATAGCGTCGGTGCCGGTATCGGTGAATCGATGCGGTGGAAATCTGCGCAAGCGGTTGCTGCTGGTCTGTTGCTCATGCTGTTATATATAGCATTTCGTTTTTGGTCATGGGGTTTTGCATTGGGAGCAGTGTTTTCATTGTTTCATGATGCGCTCTTAGTGGTGACCATTTTCTTATTATTTGATCTTGAAATTTCTATTAACGTTATTGGTGCTATCCTTGCTGTGCTTGGCTATTCTATCAACGATACGATTATTATTTTCTCACGTATTCGTGAAAATATGCATAAGCTCGGCGATAGATCATTAAAAGATATTATCAATATCAGCACAACAGAAACATTGCGCCGTACTCTTTTGACCAGCTTTGCAACAACGTTAGTGGTTGTTTCCTTGGTGGCATTTGGTGGTGAAGTGTTGCGTGGATTATCATTGGTACTCTTAATTGGATTTGTATTTGGTACCTATTCTTCCATTTTCGTTGCAAGTCCAGTAATGTTATTATTCAGCAAACGCAAACATGCATAAGTTTGTGTTGCACAAAAATCTTGAATACATCTTTAAAATCTGTAAATAATTACAAGCATCACCGTTGTATGCGGTGATGCTTATCTTGAACTATTTTTTTATATGAACCTTTCCATTATTATACGTCCCCGTGAGGATGAGGAGATCACTGCATGAGAGACCAAGCTTTGCGCGAGAAGGGTCTTAACGAATTATACGCCTATGCTCGTAAATTGGGTATTATTGGCGCAACTTTGATGCCTAAAGAAGAAATTATTAAACATATTATCGATCTTGAGCAAAATCCTAACAAAGAGCTTGCTGTTGAAGGCGTTTTAGAGCGACTTTCTGATGGATTTGGTTTTTTGCGATCTGCTGCGTTTGATTACGTATCCGGTCCTGATGATATTTATGTTTCTCCTTCGCAAATTCGTCGTTTTAATTTAAAGACGGGCGATATTGTTTCTGGGGTGATTCGCAAACCAAAAGACAATGAAAAATATTTTGCGTTATTAAAAGTTGATAAAGTTAATTATCAAGATCCTGCACTTCTTGCAGATCGTAGTAACTTTGATCGTTTAGTTCCAACGCATCCGAATGAAAAATTTAATTTAGAATCAAATTACGGATTCCTTTCTACACGTATTATCGATCTCTTTTCACCGATTGGTAAAGGCCAACGTGGTTTGATTGTTGCGCCGCCAAAGACCGGTAAAACGGTGTTGCTCACAGAAGTTGCGCAAACAATTTCTGCCAATCATCCTGATGTGCATCTGATTATGTTGTTAATCGATGAACGTCCTGAAGAGGTTGCAGAGATGCGCCGTGTGGTGAAAGGCAAGAATGTGCAAGTGATCAGTTCTACGTTTGATGAAGCGTATGAGCGTCACGTGCAGATTGCAGAGATTGTGCTTGAGATGGCAAAACGTCTTGTTGAAGCGAAAAAAGATGTGGTCATTGTGCTTGATTCGCTGACACGTCTTGCTCGTGCATACAACGTTGCAGCTCCTGCATCGGGAAAAATTTTAAGTGGTGGTATCGATGCCAATGCGTTGCAACGTCCAAAGCGCTTCTTTGGTGCTGCACGTAAAGCAGAAGAAGGTGGTTCATTAACCATCATCGCATCTGCGTTGGTTGAAACCGGTTCACGTATGGATGAAGTGATCTTTGAAGAATTCAAAGGTACGGGTAACATGGAAATGCACTTGAGTCGTAAAGTTTCTAACTTACGTATCTTCCCTGCGTTCGATTTACTCTCATCTGGTACACGCCGTGAAGAGTTGTTACTTTCTGAAGTTGAATTGAACCGCGTACATATTTTACGCAAATTCTTGGCAACCATGAACACGGTTGAAGGCATGGAACTTCTGATTGATAAGATGAAGAAGACAAAAACGAATGAAGAGTTTTTGGATTCGATTAGCAAGAAGAACGGCAGTGGTGGAGACAAACTCTAACTGCTCTGCGATTGCAATAAAATAAATAAGGCCCGTGAAATTCATTATAAATTTCACGGGCCTATTTTTGTCTCAATCTAGTTAAGCAAACTGAGCATTGCCTCGCGCAGGTAATTATTGTTGTTCAATAACGGTACTGCGGCTGCATAGAGCGGGTATGAGTAAATATTGCCGTCGATAGATCCAAGCTCTGCCCAAAAGCGTATGCCATACGATAAACTCGGGTGTGTTTCAAGAGATATATGCATGCTTTTAATGCGTCTGCTTTCTTCCTTCTTTCTGTTTCCATTCCTGCTTAAATGGAGCAGATTTGTTTTCTGTGAGCAAAATTGTTGATTGTTTTATTAGTATTAATTTACAATAGAAATATAGTAGTGCAACTTTAATTTAAAGGAGATTGTTATGAATATTAAATTGACCCTATTGCTCGTTATAGTGAGTGTGAGCTCGGCTTTTCGGATTCTGAGTGTTAACCGCTGCGCAGGATCTCCTAATGAATTAGTTTGTCTTGCAGGATTAAGTGATAGAAATGCTGAAGAGGAAGCGAAGCTTAGTAGAATGTGGAGTGCATGGTAAGCCACGGTTATTTTTGAACTGATCGAAAAAATATCCTTCATTTCTTACGAAAGCTTTTAGGGCTTACGTGGCATGAAGGATATTTTTTGTATGCGGAATTTTATATTTTGCCCGTACGCTTTGCATAATCTGGCTGGAAGCCTGGCGCTTCATCAAGTTCTCCTGAAGCAAAATCTTTGTCTTCGTCGAGTAATCGAATGGGTGGATTTGTTGATACTTTAATGATCTTTGTTTCTTGCGGTTCAATATACGCTTGTAAGGCAAGGCTGATAACAAATAATGCGAAAATAGCGATAATACGTCTCATATATACCCCTTTTTTATATGCTTTATACTTAAAGTATAGGAAAACTTGCAGGAAAAATTCAATAGATTTTGACGAAACAGAGGGTGGAACGCATAATGAAAGTATCATGAAACAATATACAGGAATATTACTCACTCTTTCTGCGGTTCTTTACCCAATCCCCTTTTATTTTCCCCACAGTTTTTTCTGGGTCAGCTTTCTCTACCTCGTGCCCCTTTTATATGCAGCCTCTCATTATCAGCTTTCGTGGCAGCAGGGATATGCCTGGGGCTTCATTGCATTAAACTGTCAGGAAGCAGGTATTTTCTGGGGAATATTCAACATGGCAGAGGGCGCTTTTGTGGCTCGTTTATTGCCCATATTGTTTCTGATGCTCTATTGCCCAATCTTTGCTGCGCTCTGGTTTTTTATCACGCAAAAATTTATAAATTTGTGGCGCCAGAGTAATAAACCGGTATGCCGGATAGTTATCTGGGTGGTGACCGCATGGTTCTATCAAATCTGGATGAATTATTGCCAATTATGGCCATTTGGTGCCTGCGAAGGAAATCTATTTTTAAATCCACTCATCACGTTTACGGAATACCCGCCGCTTTTAGTGTTGCTGCCCTTCCTTGGTGTGCCCGGGTTAACTGCCTATTTGTTTGCATGTTCGGGTATGATAACCTCTGCGATTATTAAAAACAGTTGGCGTGCATGGGCACTTGCCGCCGTTGCTTTTGTGCCGTGGGTGCTTGGTTTTTTGCAGAACGAGAAACCGATTCTGCCCGCATGGGTTACAAAAATTGGGGTGGTGCAGCAGCAATTATATTCCATGCCCGATAAACCATCAGCGTTATTACTGCAAGAATGTTGCGCGGCACTACAACAACAGTGCCCCGCTATCACTACGGTAATTTGTCCTGAATCTGCACTCTACGATACTGATATTGATCTGAAACTCCAGGCATATGCATCTGCTTGTTCTGTTGCCCCGGCGCAGCTGCTTTTTGGCGGGTTTTGTGACATCCCGGATGATGAAAAGCAGAGAAACACAGCCTATTTTGTGGATGCTGACCAGAGTGTCCGTAGATTCTTTAAACGGCATACGATGCCCTTGACAGAACAGATGCCTCCCTGGTTTGATGTGGCTCGTATTCGAGAGCTCTTTTTTGCCAGACGCCCCCAAATTGCACGGTCGTGCAACCTGCGACCACTGTGGGTAATTGCCGGTCAGCCCCTGGTGCTTTATATCTGCTCTGAGCTATTCTTTAATCATGCTTGTGATGATCAGCATAGCCACGTGCCGATTATTGCCTTGTGTAATGATCTTTGGGCCCCGGCACCGGTGCGGCGGCTGATGTACCAGGGTGCTCGCTTGCGGGCGCAAGAATGGCAACGGGATATTGTTTATGTGAGTTATTATTATGCGATGTTTATTGCAAAAAATGGCTTTATCTGCCCCTTGCAGACAATTTCTGGCAAATAAATAATATTTACTTGAAATTAATTTAATAAAGTAGGTACACTAAAAATAAGAGGGAAAGGGAGCATATGAAATTAAAATTATTTGTAAGTGCAATCATGGTACTGTGCCTTCATGGGTATATGAATGCAGATTATACGATTACCAATGCGACGAATTATCCGGTGCAGGCGAATGTGACTTTGATTTGTAAGTATGAAGATGGTCATTATAGTGAAAATACTATCGACCTTAACTTCAAGCCAAAAGAAGCTAAAAATGTGCCTCAGAGCTGCAGAATGAAATCGATGAGCGCCATGGTTGATATCAATGGTAACAAAGTATCGACGGGTGTCTTTAGCGGGGATTTTTATACCGGTCAATCCAGTGGTTTGCTGCCATCATGGGAAATTGCAGCGTCTACCGAAGGACAATATTCAGGATTGCAGCCATTTATTCGTATGGCACCATAAAAAATATATAAACAAGGGAAAGGGAAAAAGATGATTTCGAAAAAACAACTGATTGGGGCATTGTGTATTTTGCTACAAAGTAACGTGTACTCTGTTTTAGAAAAAACTGTGGATGAACGGCTTTCTGAGGCGAAGGGGTTAACAACTCAATTGCAGATTGCACGTTCAAATCAAGAAAAAAAACAAACGGAACTGAATGAGTATTGCAATAGCAAGTTTGGGTTTTATGGCAGAACATTGAGCGCTTTAAATGATTCCCAAAAGCGCCAAATATATACTTATTGCGGCGATGCAATGAAAAATAAAAATCCAAAGGCGTATGAAGCAGTGCAAGAAGCTGGTCAGACAAAAGCAGCACTTACAGCAAAATACGCAGATTCAGGTTCTGCAAAAGATTTTGCCTCTTCTGCCACAGCTTTAAAAGAAAGAATGAAAGCTCAAGCAGAAAAGTGGTAAAAACTATAAAAGAGTAACACGAGGTCGGTGAGTTGATTTTCACTGACCTCGTATTTTTTGTGCAAAATATATAACTATGCTGCAGCAACAGGTGCGCGTCGTTTTTCAATGACGTCTTTAATGGCCGCAATAATCATGTCTTTGCTTGCAACGATATTTGCTTGTGTTAAACCACTCAAAAGTTGCAACTCCTGCGTTGTGTACACAAAATTAAACGTGCTGGTGAATGCTTGTTTGTGTGGATCCCAGCCGTTATTGTAGGTACTATTTGCGACCAATGGCAGATAGATAACCGTGGGCACTAATGGATCAGCATCGCTGTGTACCGAACAAATATCATGCACCTTTGTGTAATCGATCTTTGGAAATTTCAAGCCATGTTTTCGTGCATAGCTTTCAGCTTTGCGCAATTCATCAGCGGTCTCCGCATTGCTTGATGCATCAAAAATAATAATAACAGAAACATTGCGAGCGGTACGCAACAATGGTGGCACCGGTAGATTAAAATCTAAACCGGCATCAACGAGTGTGACTTGTTTGATATGTTGATATGGTCCTGTAAGGCCAAACATCCAGTTGGCGATTTGTGCCGGGTAAACACGTTGGCGTCCAATTTGCGGAACTTTTTTCAAAGATGCTGCAAGCTCAGTCATAATAATAGAGGCAGGAATTTTGATGCCGAAAAGTTCTGCAGAGGTTGGCATGCCCTGTGAAACAGTATTAAACGCTTCTTGCACGTTGACCGAAATTGCAGAACCCCACGTGCCCATGCAAAAGCCCAACGGAATCGCCGGTGCAAAATTTTGTGAACTGCCAGCTTTAAATTCTCGGCCAAATGCCCATGAAGGAACAAATGCTTTCAGTCGGCCGCTTCCTATCTCATAGGGCGTATACTCTATCCATTCATACGGCTGTTGCGCGATGAGTGCTGTGTAAATAGGGAATATCTTTGCGCCATCAGAAAGATATTGTGTTTGATCTGCAAGTTTTATTTGTTGTGGATTGACAACGTCTGATTTTTGTAAAAATTTTTCTGCGAGCAGGCCGCCGTATACGTCGATGACCGAAAGTTGCTGATGAAACGCAAGGCGTGCAAGCAGACTCGTGGAAATCTGCTTTCCGGCAGTGACGCTTATTGGTGCCGTAATATTTTTCGCAAATTTTGGTGGCAATGTATCGATATACTCTTGAATTCCCCTGCCAGATTCTAACCACGTGGTGATTGCCCACGTAGATCCAGAAAGCCCTGCATTATAGGCGCATGCATTCAGAAGGCCGATCTGTTCAGCACCAAGAAAAGAGCCAAGCGTGGAGATCATAGCGCGACATCCGCCACCACTGCTGCAAAAAGCAATGACAGGAATTTCAGCATCCTGCAATTGCAGTGCTAATAATTTTTCCAAATTTTGTTTAACGCGTGGTAATCTTTTGGAAAGATACGCTTGTTCTTCTGCGGCAAGTGTATCACTTGTTCGTATGGTAGCAGAAAGATTTTGATGTTCATGCTCTTCGAACTGTTTTCGTAATGCTGCAAAAAGTCTATTTTTCATCGCACTGATATAACGTGTTGCCGGTTGCGTGACCCATGATGCATAGGTATGACTGACTAATGCGGCATCTTCTTCTTCGATATAAAAATTTGTGCCCTGTGTGGAACCAATGTTAATCGATGTCAAAGAGCCTTTTGGTACCGTTGGTTGCAGATCATCGGCGTTGTAGGCGATATACAAATCGCGATCTTCAAAATTTGAACAGACATTATTTACATAAAATTTGCACCGTTGTGGTGGCCGCAAAATTTGTTGGGATGTTTGTGCAGGAATACGAATAACACCATTAAAGCGATATGCTGTGCCAAGCGTCTGATCCGTGCTTCTTCCTTCGAGATAATAAATTGCCGCAAAAAGTTCAGTTTCAGTTTTGTTATGCACGGTAATGTAGCTTGATTGTTTGAGAGAAAAGGCTGCAAGCTGCTCGCCTAATAAGTTAATGATGAATTCTTGACCCTGCGTGCTGCCCACATTAACAAATGGCAATGAACCTTTATCTACTGATGGCTGCAAGATATCTTGATTTTCTGCGATATACAAATCGCGATCATACCATCTTGTTGCAAGTGCTGAACCATAGGTTTTCCTATCTGGTCGTTCAAGTTGTTGTGTGCCGAGTGCAGGAATGGCGATAACGTCAGTTGCGCGTTCTGCAAGGCCTGGTGCGCCATCGTTGCTTCTGCCTTGTACATAATAGATTGCTGCATAGACTGGTTTGTCAGCAAAATTGCGCACGCTGATAGTATCTGCAACAAGGGTTGTAACTATGCACTGTAAAGCTATCAGCGATAGGCTCGTGTATTTTACGCATACCATGTATTTCCTTAGGCCGTTAAAATAGAAGAAGATCTTATAATTCATTGCAGATTATAAGATCTTCTTAAAAAGCTATTTAAAGTCGGATGATGTCACTGCCAGAAATGTTATTTTTTCCGCCAAGTGATACTAAGGTTACGTCACCTAATTTGTCTTGAGCTACTTTTACCGCTACTTTATCTTTGCCTGTTATATTGATTTCATATTTCTGCGATTTCCCTTTTTCAAGCTTTGAGCCAACAGAAAAGCATATAAGAGGTGTTTCCGTTGCATCTACTGATGTTATATTTTTATTTTTTCCAGCAAAAATTTTTCCTTTTGCCTCAACTGTTTCAGCAACGCCTACGCAGGCTCCTTGTCTTTTGCTTCCTACGATAAATGTTACTGGTTCTTTGAGATGATTCTCAAATTTGAGATCAATATACTTTCCTGCAGCTATTATATTGCCTACAGAAAATGATAGACCAAGAATAGTGACAAAACACTTTTTCATACAAACACTCCTTTTATAAAGATAGTAAAACATCATGTATCAGAGTGCTCTTGGTGCGACTAAAAATTCAAGAGTTTGTTTATGGAGTTGGCTTGCCCTACGAAGTCTTAGCGAAGTATGGGTTGTAAAACATCGAGTGTATTAAGATCAGAAAATTTATTCTGTTGCGCTTTGTAATGCCCCACAAAGGCGATCATGGCAGCATTGTCGGTGCAGTATTGTTTTGATGGAGTAAAAAATGCACGGCGTTGTTTTTGTGCAAACTTTTCGAGTCGCGTTTTGATGTATTTGTTGCACGCAACACCACCAACAAAGGTGAATGCTTGTACATCAGGATATGTTTGTAATGCACGCTCAAGACGATCTTCAAAAATGTCTGCCATGCACACTAACAGTGAACTTGCAACTTGTTGTTGCAGCACAAGATCGCCCACTGCTAAAAACTTTTTAGTCGCAAGATCATACGCACCGCGTTTGACCAGATCATACAGCACGGCAGTCTTCAGACCGGAAAAGCTAAAATTGAGATCTTTGTTTTTTAAGCGTGGGTATTTAAAAAAATCTTTAAAATCAACTGCTTGTGCAAGCTGTTCAATCACCGGTCCGCCCGGATAGGGCAGATCGATGAGCTTTGCAATTTTATCAAATGCCTCGCCAGCGGCATCATTTAATGTTTGGCCGATGACGGTGTAGTTTCCATAATCTTGCATAAGATATAATGAAGTATGACCGCCCGATGCGGTTAAGCAGATGTGCGGAAATGGAACTTGCTGCTCGATGCTGGCAGAAAATGCATGACCTTCAAGATGATTGATGCCAATAATTTTTTTATGTTGCGCGTAAGCCATTCCTTTTGCAAAACATAAACCAACGAGCAATGACCCTGCAAGGCCTGGTGTGCTGGTGACGGCAATCACGTCGATCTCTGCAAGAGTCGTTCCTGCTTGTTCGAGCGCTTGGGTAACAATGGCATGAATACGCTCGATATGTGAACGCGAAGCAATTTCTGGCACGACGCCGCCATACTGTGCGTGTAATGCGACTTGACTAAATAATACGTTTGAACGGATTCCTGCTTGTGTGGTGTATACCGCAGCAGCAGTTTCATCACACGAAGTTTCGATGCCCAGTATGGTTAAATTATTTACAGACTTTTGCATAACGTAATAATCGTGCGCTGTTCACGTTTTGTTGTAACGGATGTTTTTTTATGAATCGTTCTTAATTCTGGTGATGCGAGTAATGCTTCGACGCACGCGAAATTGAGATCTTCTTCATCAATATCTGAACGCATCACAATGGTTGGCAAGGGAATAACATGTGATGTTGCAGTATCGATATTTTTGCACGTATCAGTTGCGGTGGTGGTATCGAGCTTTTCGATAAACTCTGGATTGTAATAGACAATAATCGCATGTTCAGGGATTTGTACTGGTGCTTCGTCAGCCTCGAGTTTTTTAATATCCCATGAAGATGTTTTTTCGAGATCTTCATCTTGTGCTTGTGTGCGTAAGGTCAGATCATACCAAGCAAAAGGCATCTCTTCTTTGCGGCGTAAATAGCGTACGTTATTACCTTCGGCTTCATGCGTCACTTCGGGCGTGATGATAATAGAAAACGCAGGAACTTTGCTGCTTTCCGAAATGATAGCGCAATTGGTGCCCAGTTCTAACGGCTTGCCTTTATAAAAAGCGTAAATCGGCTCATTCAGTTTCACCGTGCGCGCCATGCGCAGCTTAAGTATGTATGAATATGCATGTCGCGTGGTGTTTGCGCTCACGATTGCGGCGCAAGAGAGGGTAATACAAGCGAATAGGCTTACTAATCTTTTCATAACAGCTCCTGTGTTGTAGATAAAAAATCAGTCTACTATCATTTTACGTATAAATTAAAGTACTCTTTTTATGGTAACGTAAACGGTACTTTTATTCAAAGTTTCTCAACGCTTTCTCAATAAACGCTTTTATTGAAGGAGAAAAATGGAATTTTTTAAAAATTTGGGTAATCGGCTCTTGGGTATGGAAAAATCTCCCCACAAGCTTGCATTAGGTTGTTGCTTGGGCATTTTCGTGGCGACATCGCCATTTTTGGGCATACAAACATGGATAGCTATTCCATTAAGTTGGCTATTGGGTCTGAGCATACCGCTCGTGATTGCCGTATTGTATGCGGTCAACAACCCGCTGACCATGTTCCCGATTGTGGTAGCTGATTATGCAGTAGGCCATTATATTCTTGAACGTTGGCTGGGCATTGATCTTGTTGCATATAACCCTTCATGGATGGAATGGGTGAATGATAAAATCGGCCCGACTCTTTACAAATACCTGGGTATTACCAATGTCTGCTTTTGGTGCTACATCTTAGGCGGCTTATTATTTGCCACTTTGTGTACATTGCCCTGGTATCCAATTTTAAAGAAATTCTTTGCGCGCAAATTGCAGGATCGAAAATAATTCATTGCATTTAAGTGATAATTATTTGTATTGTAAAAAAGAGAATAAGTCTTGGGGGGCATATGAATATAAAAAATCTTATCGTGAATTTACTTTTTTTGTATGGCGCGCATGCGCACGCACAAGATTATGGCCATGCATTAGAGCCAGTAACAATGGGCGGCGAATCGCTTGCTGAAGATATAGAGAGCGGAGCTATCACAGATTTTCACGCAGGAAGTTTTGTAAAATCTGCTGAAGAATCGGCAACTGCGCAAGCTGCATGGCAATCTGCCACCGAAGAATATGCACGAGCACATGCTCCTGTGCAAAGAAGTCGCAGCTGGTGGGAAAGCGCCTGGGGTGCTATTACTGGTGTTGCTCAAAAGGGGTATGAAGGCGCCCGAGATATTGGCACCAAAGCGGGAGAAGCCATCAAAGAAAATGTGTATGAAAAAGGACTCAAGCCTGTTGGCGAACAAGTAAAATCTGGCTTTGAAATATTTGGTAAAAAAACAGAACAGTTGGCCGAAAAGGCGCGCGACGTTATTATTGATACGGCAAATCAAACGGGAGACTTTTTCAAACATAAAATCTATGAAGAGGGCTTACGAGATACGGTCTATCAAAAAGTTATCATGGATAACGTTGTTAACAAAGGTCTTTTGACCATTGCTGGCGGAACTATTCTGATTGGAAAAATCGCAGCTCAAACATTTAAACGCTGGTTCTATTCAAAAATGAAGCCAGAATTTTGTCCCGATATCACGACGCAATATCATACGCTCAAAACAGTAGAAGATCCATCAGTTATTGCGGAAGACACCGAAGATCTTATTCCGTATATCAAACGTTATTCGCCGATCATGTATTTGCATGAAGATGAACTGTATTACCCAATATGGGTAACTGAATGGTATACCGGCCCACAAACAAGCGTCAAAGCACACAACGGTGGCGTGCTCATCCCACAAGGTCAAGTAACGATGGCGAAGATATATGAATTATATAAAAAATCACAAGCTATATCGCTTGGTGATATTTATATCGACAATCCTCCGTGTTTTACCTATGGTTCAAATCCAATTTATAACCGTGATGCGCAAGGAAATTTAAATACCCCTGTGTATGTGGTAACATCACAAGCGCATAATAAAATCTATATTCAATATGTGTATATATATGGATTCAATGGACCATATGATATCGGTCCAATTAGTGGCGACAAATTCGATATTCAAAATGCCCATGAAGGTGATATTGAACATATAACCTTGGAACTTAATAAAGACACCAAAAATATCGAGCGCATTTTTTATGGTTCTCATGGTTCCCAAGAAGGATTTTGGCTCAATAAAAATCAGGCACCATTCGAAGGCGAACGCCCTATTGCCTATGTAGCACTCGGAGGTCATGGAAATTATCCTCGTGAAGGGACCTATGTACGTATCTACGGAATAGCAAATGACATTACCGGCAAGCATCAACGATGGGTACCAAAGCTTATACGCATCTATGGAGCCGATGATTCTCGTTTTGATCCAAACACCATGGCATGGTGCTTCTTCCCCGGAGGCATGGGCAGGCGTGGGGTAAGTAGCTTGGGTATCAAAGATTGGTTTATGAATAGTTTAGGCAGCAATGGTGATATCGGTCGTTCACATGACAGTGCGCCGTTCTGCAAAAATCCATCATGGACTAATAAAGATCCATTTACGGGAACGGCAAATCAGATTGCAGCAGAGGTCGAATATGCCGCGTGCATTACGGCAAACGTGCATAAAGCTACACCACCAGAGTAATTTAAGTTTTTTATGGGGGAGATTGGGAAATGAAATTCTTACGTAAACTATTGTATATATTGTTTATTCTTCATACACATACATCATGGCTCCATGCAGAAGATGAGGATTTTTCTTCATGGCTTGATGATTCTTCACAAGAATTTACACTCGATGATCCAGCAACAGAAAATTTTACACCAACAGATGTTGTGGCAGATCAGCCAACAAGCGATGCTGATTTTGATGCGATGATGAAATCATGGGACGAGCCAGCACCAACTGCTGTCACGGAACCTGAACCGGTTGCCACGTCTGAAAATATGCCCATGCCGATAGAGATTCCCGTTATTGGCACCTTAAATTTATACCCATATACCGACCCTGTAACACAAAAGAAAGGCTTTCGTGTTAAGTTTCCCTCATCAGGAAGAATTGTAAACTTTGGCCCCCTTGCACTGGATGAAGGTGCATTTTCTCTTGCTGATAACAAATTGAACTACGGAGCAACTGCAACGCTTTTTGGTAAAGGTGTGCGTGTTGTGACGCGTGAGGTTTCCCAAGCAGAAGCAACCACAAAAGATGTTGCAGTGAAGGGGAAAGGTAAGGAAAAAGTAGAAGGTAAAAAATACACCAAGGTTCGTTTGGGTATCGATTTTTTAGAGGGACAGCAAATAACTTTTGAGATCATCCCCGGTGCACGATTTACCGTTGTTGCCGCAGACCTGGTGCTTGCTAAAAATCAACCAATTCAGTTTATCGTCAGAACAACAATTGGCGGCAAATTTATCGAATTTGGTTTTATATTGCGCAAAGATGTCACCGATGCCGTTGTGCAAGTTCCACCGATGCCGTTAAAAGTTTTGATTCCCGATGTTAAAGGAACGCCTGTTGAAGACGTACTCATAGAAGATATGTCTTTAACGATCAAAAATTTTATGACGAAAAAGAAAGATAAAGACGGCAAGTTGATAACACCAAAAAAACGAGTTATTAAGTTGCATGGCAAATTAGATTTTTCTGAAGTTCCGGGTTTGGAAAATAGTACCGAAGCAAAAGCCATGGAGTTGACCGGAACCTATGATGCAAAAAAAGGGACCTATAAACTTGAAGCAAAAGCAAAAGATATTAGTTTGCCAACAATTGGCGTTATTAAGAATGCAAAACTCATCATCGATTTCACCCGTAAGAAAAAGAAAGATCCGCTACAAAAGAGTGTCACGCTCAAAGGCGATATGGAATTTAATGCCGGCTTTGGTGAATTTACCATTGCTGTTGATTCGCGCATCACCCAAAAGGGTCTTGAATTTAGCGGTGAAATTAAACAAGAAGTTTCATTTAATGGCATAATGTTTAAAAATCCAAAAGTAACCTATTCAACAGAAAAACGATCAGTTTCCATTTCCGGTGAGGCAGATTTCTTTGGCTACCAAACAAAAATGACCATCGAAAAAGATAAAACAGGAAATTACGCCGCAGAAGCATCGATGGGTGACAAGCCATTGCGTCCATTTACCAAGTTGCCCTTTTCATTCTTGCAAAGTTTAGAAATTAAAAATCCAAAATTAAGTGTGCAACAACTTGGTAAGCTTAAATTTGTTGCGATGAAAGGCACGGTTACTTTATTTGGCAAAGAAACCGGTATTGTTTTATATACCACAACTGAACCAGGACAAGCTCCGCAAGCAGTAGGTGTGATTGACATTCCGGGTACGATAGAAATGCCTGACATCGCTTCATTGTTGTGCATGGGTACTGGTGTGTGTCCACTCCAAGATATGTTTGGTACCGTTTCAAAATTAGTTTCTATCAAACTCAACAAAGCAAAATTGATTGTGGCAACACAACCGACGCGCGACCTTCCTGATGTGGGAACGGTGGCGGCAGGCTTTGGCATCAAAGGGAATGTTGATGTTGGCGGTACGGTGGGCGGACTTTTAAGCACGTTTGGATTACGTGGCGGTGTTGATGCCGATATCTTCTTGCCATTTAATATGAGCGATATGGAAAAAGTGCGCATCAGTATTGCAAAAAATGTTAATAAATCGATTGCAAGTGACATTGTAAAAGTGAATTCTCTTGGATTTATCATGCAAGGTGCAAAGCCGCCGAAGTTCCCTGAATTGGGTATTGTTCTTAAAGCTGACATCTCTGGAAGAGAACTTGATCTTAAAGGTGCATTCCAACCTACCGGTGCAATCGATGTTGAAGGTTCTTTGAAGGGCGACATAAGTTTAGAGAAATTTAAGTTTCCTGTTCGTGTACAAAATCCATTTATCGAATTACATATGCTTGCAGGTCAGCCAACTGGCATGGGTATCGCAGGCGTCTTTAAGTTTGGCGACGCAACGGGTGATATCTATGCTGATATCGATGTAAAAGATCCTATTGATTCGGTTATTCAGTTTAGCAAACTCAATATTTGCATCACCGACACGTATAACCTGTGGCTTGCGATGGCGCAAACGACGGCACGTACCGGAACATCATTACAATTGCCAAAAATTATGTGTATAAAAGATGCTTCTGGGCAATGGGCAAGCAAGTTTCCGTATGCGACTAAAAAACATTGCGAAAAAGATTGCAATGTCATGCCGGGCATAGCATTAAAGGGCACACTTGATTTTGGCGTTCCTGCCATACCAAAGGGAAAAATTGATATGCAAATATCGCCCTATCATCCAATGCGCATCAGTGCACAGGGATCGCTCGATGGTAAAATTGATCTTGCAGGAGTTATCAAAATAAGCAGTGCAGATGGCAAGGGCAACCCAAGTCTTGGCATTGAGGTGAGTGAAGATAAGCAAGAAGCATGGATCGATGGTCTGGTAGATCTGACACTGGTAAAACAATCAACCAAAATGCGTCTTTCTTCATCAGGATTCCAATTGCTGGGCAAGATGTCTGTTGAAATACCAAAAGTCAGCACGGGAGTCCTTGATATTGTCATTGATACCCAGAAAGAGATGGCAACCGGCATTGGTAAATTAGATAAGAAAATAGATTTTGGCGGTGTTATCAAGATAACCGATGCTGCGGGTGATAATCCACCATCGGTTGGTTTGATTGTTTCAAAATCTGAACAAAAAATATGGATTGATGGCAAAGTGAACTTTTTAGGTGGTGTGTTCCAAGATCAGACAAAAGTGTATATCACGACTGCTGGTTTAGAGTTTGATTTACTCACCACGTATTTGGGTGTGGATACCACCATTGGCGGGCAGCTGCCATTTAAGAATCCACTCGATGGTTCTATGGAATATAAACTCAGTCTTGATCGATTGAATAATTTTGTAAAAGAAGATTTAGGAAGACATTTAACTACCGCTAAAAACGAAATTAGTGGTTTTGTGAGCAAAGCAAATGATGCCTTGAATAGTGCGTCAAGTAATTGTTCTGCTGCAGGTGAACTTTTAGAAGATCTTTGCAAGGCTCCTTTTGAGATGGCAAAAGGAAGTATTTATCTGCTCACAGAAACAGCAAAACAATCGATGACAGGTATTGATAAATTGTCGAGTGAAATCGTTAATCAATTCCGCTTCAACTTTGTTTCTATTAAAGGAAATTTAGCAGCATTCAAAGGACAGAAAGATCTTGTTTCGGTGACATTTAAATTCTTTATTTTGGGCAAAGAAGTCGGCCCTATCACGATAAACATTCCAAATCCAAAAGATTTTGGTGAGCTTGCAAAAACACTTTCTGAATATGTGTATGATCATTCTGTTAAGCCGGCGGTCAATGAATTAGTAAATCAAGTAAAAAGCATCTATGAAAAAACCGTAGGATTTTTGAATAATAGTTGGAGCATATTGCAAGACATTGGCAGTGATATTGTTGGCACTGCCAACAAAGTTGCCGCGGTAGCAACGCAGTTTGGTAATGATGTCAAAGATGCTGCAATCAAAGTTGGCAGCACCTTTAAAAATGTTGGTGATCAAACAGGCGGAGCAATCAAGAATTTTAGCGTCGATGCAGCAAATAAAATAGCAAGCACCGCAGTAGATGTAGGCAAGACCGTAAGTAATGCAGCAACTGATATGGGCAATAAGGTAGTTAATTTTGCAAAAGATGATGTGAGCAATTTCACAAAAGAAAAAGCAGCACAAGTAGAAAATGCATTTAAAGATGCGGGAAATAAGATGAAAAATGCGTTTGAAGATATTGGTCGTAAGTTGAAGTTTTGGTAAAACATTTTAATTAAAGGGGGATGACTATGAAAATAAATCAAAAAATAACTCTAGTTCTTGGTCTCATTGTGCCAATAACGTATGTGTCAACAAGCGTGGGCCCTGTTGGGGGCTCAGGTGGCAGCCCTGTGCCAGCTCGTAGTTGCTCGTCTGGTTATGTAACAGAGATATATGGCGGCGCGGGCCAATTTGTTGATCGCGTTGGTATGAAATGTAGCAATGGCCAAGACCTCGGAACCATGGGCGGTGGCGGCGGCGCTGCATACAGCTTTAAAAACCCGCGAGGGTTTTCTGGCATGGATACAAGATCGGGAGGTGCGGTAGACGCAATAAAACCATTAGACACCAATGGTCAATCGCTTGGTGAGGCAGGAGGCAATGGAGGAAATCCTGGTTCATTACGATGTCCACAAGGTCAAAGAATTGTTGGGTTCGCCGGTCGTTCTGGTGCATATACAGATGCATTACAGGTTTCGTGTGCTGTGCGTGCGGATGATATACATTCGTCAGATAAGAATAATATTTCGTTTGTGAATGATTCTGACAAAAAAGTATATCTGTGCCGTGACAAGGATTCTTTAGGGGTAGTTGAGCCAAAGGCCACGGTTTGTTACGGGGAATCTTTTTTTACGGGGACATACAGTAAACCAATGCCGCGTTATTTTAAAATAAGTTTTTCAGACAAGCCATGCACAGAAAATCCAGATGTTAAGTATGCGTTGGCAACAGGAAAAAACTATCGCATTACAACGCAAGCTGCCTTGAAAACGGAAGAAAATTGGCCAAATGGCTGCCCACTATTGACACCTGCACAGCAGGCAGCAGAAGCTGCGAGTGGCGGCGTGCTTCAAAAAGTTGTGGGAGGATCTATGGTACTTGCTGATGATATCAAAGGTGGCGTATTAAAAGGTTGGGATGAAACGAAAGGCTTTATTACCGACACGGCGCCAAACGCTGTGAAAGATGCGTATAAAAAAACTGCCGACTTTATTACCAAAGATGTGGGCAATAAATTTGAACAATTCGGAAGTTCGGTAGCTTCTGGTGCAACTACTGCCGCTGAGAAAACAAAACAGGGCGTTGTAGATGCGGCATATAAGGTCGGAGACGTAGCTAAGGATATTGGAAACGCCATTGCAGGCTCTAAAGCGAATCCAGGCAACTGGTAATCTTTTATGCAGATACAAAGGTATATAGTTGGCGTAACGGGGAAATTACCTCGTTACGCCTGTTTGTATATTTTTTTCTCTGTTACTACCTCGCGCACCAATGAGTTACAGTATTTTATCACCACTTTTTTTAAAAAATGGGACATTCAGTACCCTTTAAATGAAGAATTTTCGATAAAATTTTCTTGTAACGCAATACATTCGCATCGTTATATTATATGTATACCGCGATCGTATGTAGATCTTCACAGCAAAGAACACATAGAAGATCTTTTTACCTTTATCGCAGAAAAACCAGAAGTAAAAGAGCGGATAAAAAAATATCTTTTAGAAGAAACTACTGGTTGGGTTGGTTATGCTATTGATTTTTCAGATCCAAAAAACTTAAAGAAAAAAGCATATTTCGATTTTGGCAAAAATTCGGGCAAAGGTATTGATTCGTATGAATGGCAGGCCGGCGATAGTCGCGTTGCAAGAAGAGTTTATACCAATTTAAACGAATACGAAATCTACTTGCCGCGCTTACTTTCAAACCATCAAATAAAAGTATTTAATCGTATGAAGCAATATCTTAACTTTGAAAAAACATTATTAAAACAACATAAAGATACGCATTCACTTTGTTTTGCATGTAAAAATAATGTGTTGGTATCTGAGGTAAAAAGCTTTCTTTGTGATCTGATGAAAGACTTTGGTAGTAATAAAAAAGATTTAGAAGATATATTTTGTCGCATCGGCAACTATAAAATTACGTGGATCTATATTCAAACAGAAGAAGTAACGATCTATTACAGAAAAAAAGACTGGATATATCACGCATGAAAAAGCCCCATTTTACCGAGGCTTTTTTCAAAATAATTCGATATTTTAATTAGCCGCCCCAACCAGCTGAGCTTGTCCAAACGCCACGAGTTGGCATTGCAATTGGCTGCGGCTGCACGGTAATGGTTACTTTATTTTGGCTATCAGCTTCTGCCTTGAAGAAGAATACATAGGCAGCAATCGCGACCGCGATGCCTACAATAAGCAAAATAACCGCGTTTTTATTCATTGTTTTCTTATTCATATAACTACCCTTTCATGGTAAATGGCATGGTATATCGTGAATATATATTTTTATTATAATAAACAAACATATGCAATTGCAATATTTATTGACATTCAATTTGAAATTAAAATATCATGAATAATGAAGGGCTGTGAGGTTGCGTTTGTACGCAGGGCCTTTTGAGATATCGTAAAAAAGATAGGGGAGTATATGAAAAATAAGTTTTTTATTTCCGGACTGTTCATGCTGTGTGTAGGCATAGCTGCAATATACCATACGAACCTGCGTGCTCAAGAAGATGCCGCAGAAGAAATGGAAGCGCAAGAAGAGGTTAAAAAAGTTGAAAAAACTCGCTTGAGTGATATTCCATTTGATGAACTGGCAGCCATGCTTGATGATAGTGCTATAGAATTTGCTTTAAATGGAATGAAGCTGGGTGCTTTGGTTGATTCTATAAAGGGTTTATCTGCATTATTTAAAGCTCTGGTGAAATTTGAACAAGATGCAGTAAAAGCACAGCAAGCACGAGCACGTTTTATAGATATTGCAGGTTGTTCACAAGCGAAAAAAAGTATTCGTCAATCAGCAGCAAGGTGTCAGGCGGTAAAATGTAATGCGGGACGTTCAGCATGTTTGCGCCAAGGCATAAAAGCTATGAAAATTATGTTGGCTCCGTTACTTGTTGATGGTTTTATTGGTTACCAGCAAAAAGATGGTAAACGTGTAGAAGGTTTAGCATTGATGGTATTTGACGTCGTGCAACAAGGTGGCGTGAAAGCACAATTTAGCAAAGATGTTGTTGAACCGTTGAAAAAAGCAATGAAAGTCTTGGATGTGCTTGAAAAGAGCATACAACCAAAGACAAAAATTTTAGCCAATCAAGGTTTATAAGGGGGCGCCATGAAGATAAATAAAATAATGATATTCAGTGCATTGATTATTGTACAAACAACGTCTGCCGATGATATTCGCGATTCATTTAAACTGGTGGAATGGGGTGCGAAGGGGATACCGCTTCTTGCAGATCCCATTATTGATAGAAGTAAAAAAACGCCGGCAGAAAAAAAAGTCGTGAAGGCGAAAGTTGTCAGAGTTGCTGATGGTTTGGTGGGTGCTGCCCGTGTTGCGCAAAAAGCAGTTGAATTCAAAAATCATTTACCAGGAATTAGTGAAAAAGCAAAATTACTCAATGATCGTTTAAATTGCTTTGATCATTTAGGACAACCGCAATGTTCACTAGAAGCTATGGGTTGTGCAACGGAAGAAATTTGCGCAGCAAAGATCTTGCAGGCATTGGTAGAATTGCTTGATCCAATTGTTAACGATTTACTTGGTACGGTCAAGAAAGCGCAACCAGGAAAAGATGCTGATATTGATCCGGGTGCTTTGCTCAGTTTGGTTTTGATGATTCAGAAAGGTCCAAGTAGAGAAAAATATGAAGCACCGTTGCGTGAGTATTTAAAAACTCTTGATGTTACCATGAAGTTTATGCGCTCAGTGATCTACAATCTTGAGCCTTATGAGCTTGCGGTAAAACAGATGGCTGCAGATACAAGTATGTCATCAGGAGAAAAGTCTTCTCTGCAGGCTGCCATGCTTGAAGAACCAATAGAAATTGCAGATCAACAACCTATGTATACAGATTATACTGACATGACCGAAGAGCCAATGGCTTAAAGCATAGTCATTAAATTATAAATCGGGGCGTCTCTCTTACAAAAGGGGCGCCCTCTCTGTTTTTTGCCTAAACTCACAGCCCGGTTATACTTACAAGTATGAAGATCATTACCCAAAACAAAAAAGCATTTTTCGATTATGAAGTCCTCGACCAGATAGAGGCAGGCATTGTTCTGACCGGTGATGAGGTCAAATCGCTCCGTGCTGGCCATGTGAACCTGGTCGGTTCATTTGCAACCATGCACAATAATGAACTGACGATGATTAACTGCTATATTGGCCAATATTCCCATGCCTATGATAAAAAGGGGGAAGATCATACACGCCGAACCCGCAAGCTATTGGTTCATCGCCGTGAAATTAATCGCCTTGCCGGAGAAATTTCGCGCAAAGGGATCACCCTGGTTCCCTTAAAACTTTATTTTAATGAAAAGGGCAAGGTCAAGGTTGATTTAGGGCTCTGTAAGCATAAAAAGGCTCACCAGCGCAAAGAAGAGCTGCGCGAGCGGGATATTCAGCGTGAGACGCGAAGAGAGCTTAAGAATTACTAAGCAATTGACAAATAGAATAGGCATAAGTAGGCTAAATATAAGGCTGCAATGGCCGCAAAACCTTGAAATTCCGAGCTCTTTCTCCAAGAGCAAAAAATTGGGGGCGTACTGGCTTCGACGTGTTATCGATGGCTTGAAGTGCATGCCGAGTTTTGATTGAGTACTCGTAAAACAAATGGTCAAACAATAAACGCAGAAAATGCGAACTCATTTGGTGCAAACCAAATGGCTTTTGCTTAATCTAGGTTAAGCAAATCTTGTACACGGAGCGTGTCTATCAGCACTGTGTACACGTATCACCCAGATAGAATATCAAGCAAGGTTTTTTAGTTGAGTAGCTTGATAATCACACAACTGACTTGTATGTAGATCTTTGTTATTGAGAGCTCATACACGTATCTTCAATAACTAAGCATGTAGTACTTTGTGTTTGACGTAGTGCGGACATGGGTTCGATTCCCATCGCCTCCACCAGTCATTTCCTTCAGAAATGACTGGCAAGCCAGTCTATCGGGAAATTGGGCAGGCCAGTCTTCTTAATGGAATGACCTAGAAATAAACGAGAGATCGCATCATGTTTTATGTTTATTATCTTAAATCAATATCTTTTCCTGAAAAAACATACATTGGCTTTACTCGCAATTTAAAACAAAGATTGTCTGATCATAATGGTGGGAAATCTGTCTATACAAAAGATTTCAAGCCTTGGGAATTGATTGGCTTTCTAGGATTTGATCAAGAGTCTAAGGCCTTACGGTTTGAACAACATTTAAAAACTAACGCAGGCCGTGTATTCTTGCGAAGATATTTCTGTTAATTCCCCTCATTTGTTTTTTACTTCCCAACATGATATAAACTCAACAAATTATATCGACGAGGTATGAGTAGTTGGAGTAGTAAAAAATCATGTATAAAAATTTTTATCGGTATCTGTTATTACTCGTAAACGTAGTAATAACCATGCGATCTGATTTTCCACAGAGTTTTCATATAAACGATGACCCGCTGTTAGTGATTGTTCTCATGATCAAAAATGAAGAACAGGTCATAGAACAAACATTGCAACCATACGTTGATGCAGGCATACAATCATTTTTTATTTTTGATACAGGATCAACTGATAAAACCGTAGAAGTGGTGAAATCATATTTTACCGAACATGCTCTTCATGCAGCTTGTGTAGCACAAGAACCATTCATCGATTTTGCAACGTCTCGCAATCGTGCCTTGCAATTAGCGCAACAAAAATTTCCGAACGCACAATTTTTTTTAATGCCCGATGCAGAATGGTACATGCACAATGCGCAGGGACTGATAGAGTTTTGCCACAAAGAAAAAAATAATAAAGAGCCCGTGTACTTAGTGCGCATCGGTGATGATAATTTTGAATTTTACACACCACGGTTAATCAGAGCAGCATCCAATGCTCAATTTGTTGGCGCAATTCATGAAGTTCTCAATTGCTCAACAAACAGCAAAGTTCCCTCCACCGTTTTCTTTGTGTTACAACCATCATCAGCAGGGCAAGAAAAATCTGCACAACGCTGGCTGCACGATGTAGATATTCTTATGAAAAAATACCAAGAAAATCCATTCGATTCACGTAATCTCTTTTATCTTGCGCAAACCCATTCCTGTCTTGGCAAATGGGAGCAAGCATACAAATATTATTGGGAGCGTACACGCCTGACTGGCTGGCCAGAAGAAGATTATGTCGCGCTCTATAAATTAGCCATGGTGGCCGAACATCTTGCAGACAAAAATAATCCTGCAAGTTGGGCAGAACCATTGCACTATTATTTGCAAGCATACTCAAAACGGCCACAGCGCGCAGAACCGTTGGTAAAAATTGCGCAACATTATTTGAATCTTGATAGCATGCATCTGGCGTTTTGTTTTGCTCGCCAAGCATGCATGATCGATTACCCACAAGATGATATTTTGTTTGTTGAAAAAGAGTTATACGATTACACGCGTTATGAAATTTTGGGCCGTTGTGCGTGGTACGTCGGGCAATTTGATATTGGTGAAGAAGCCGTGCGCAATGCACTCAAAGCTCGGCCATATATGAACCACTTACATAAAAACTTAGCGTTTTATGTCAATCGGCGAACAAGTCTTGAAGAAAAAAGTTAAGGAGAAATGAAACTTACAGCAAGTTTCACTCCTCCTTTTTTGTGCTTAATTTATACCGTTGATAAAAAGTGAATATTCAGTTTGGTGCCCGTTGCTTGGATGGTGTCAGTATTCCCGGCATTATTTGTGTATTGCACTACCAGCGTTGATCCTTGATTAAGCTGAATAATATCATTCAAGCACAGTTGTACTGCCTGGCTGTTAGCAACTGGGGTAAGTCCACCAACAGAAAACAAACCAACTTGGGAATCATATCCTGTTTGTGTTACTCCATTAACTGCTAATCGCAACAACCTTGTGCCGCCTTGAGTTCCGCCACCACTGGCATTGGTAAATGATACCATTGCCGTTACTAAGTAATAGCCAGAAATAGGAGCTGTATAGGTATTTGCTGAAAAATTATTATTGGGATCAAACGTTTTAGAACCAAAGACTACTGTTGCTGTTGCACCTGATGTCACACCTTGTGTTGCATTTGCAAATGCGTGGACTTTGTATGTTGAAAAATATGAAACACTCCCCGTTGAGTCAATAATGAGTCGTGCAGTGTTTGAAGTAACCAGCGCAAGTTGATTTGTTGCGGGAGCATAGAGACCAGCATTGGTGTTACCGTTAAAACTATAGGCCGGCAATGTGACGGTACCAGCACCAGCCGTTACCGTTGTTCCCGCAGAAATAGCCGCTGATGCTGTTACATTTCCCGATGCAGCCGAAACGTTGCCTGTCGTTGCAGTGACGCCTGTACCTCCAGTTACGGTTCCCGAAGCTGTCACATTGCCAGATGATGCTGCAATGTTTCCGGTGGTTGCTGTAATGCCAGTTCCTGCAGTGATTGTTGTTCCTGCAGACATTGAACCGGCAGTTGCATTGATATTGCCTGTGTTGGCGGTGATATTTCCTGACGTTGCTGTTACGCCGCCGGCAATTGATGCACCACCCGCAGAAACTGTTAAACCACCTGCGCTAATTGTTTCACCATTTGCAACTGTTACTATGCCCGTTGTGCCATCAATGCCAATGCGCTGTGCATTGTTTGTAATAAATGACATCGTTGTTGCATCGGTTGTGCCCATGGTCAGTGGACCTGTTTGTCCACCGTTGTAAATGACATTGCCAAAAGCTGCAGAGCCCTGTTTTACATTGCCAAGTGCATCGATGGTGAGAATATTATCTGTTGTTGCAGATGTTGGGTTACCGATCAATCGCACTGCAGGCGCAGTTGTTGAACTGCTGCCCACAAGTACCGTTGATGGTTGTGCACTGTTGCCCGTTACTGTTAACACGACACCAGATGTGGCGCTGAAAAGTGAAGCACCAATGTTGCGCGTTGTGCCTTGCAGGGTGTTTGAACTTGAGCTGCTTCCAATGTTTGTTGCACCGCCAGCTGCACCGATGTTCGTTGCTGCAGTTCCTGATGTATTAATGTTTGTTGTTCCGGTGATTGATGCACCACCAGTTGTTACCGTTAATCCTGTTCCTGCGGTAACGGTTGTTCCTGCTGAAACAGCCGCGGATGCTGTTACATTTCCCGATGCAGCAGAAACGTTGCCTGTCGTTGCAGTAACGCCTGTTCCTCCAGTTACGGTTCCCGAAGCTGTCACATTGCCAGATGATGCTGCAATGTTTCCGGTTGTTGCTGTAATGCCAGTTCCTGCAGTGATTGTTGTTCCTGCAGACATTGAACCGGCAGTTGCATTGATATTGCCTGTGTTGGCGGTGATATTTCCTGACGTTGCTGTTACGCCGCCGGCAATTGATGCACCGCCGGCAGAAACTGTTAAACCACCCGCGCTAATTGTTTCACCATTTGCAACTGTTACTACGCCCGTTGTGCCATCAATGCCAATGCGCTGTGCATTGTTTGTAATAAATGACATCGTTGTTGCATTGGTGGTACCAATGGTTAAAGGCCCTGGTTGCCCGCCGTTGATAATGACACCGCTTTGTATCGATGCTGATGTTTGTTTTACAATACCATTGGTATCAATGGTGAGAAAGAAATCTGAAACGAGTCCCGTTGGATTGCCAATCAATTTTAATGCAGGTGCTGTTGTGGTGCTGTTGCCGGTTGAAACTATTGTTGGATTGCTCACATTACCGGTGACACTGAATGGAATGCCTGAAGTTGCGGCAAGGGTTGTTGCGCCTGCCATTGCCGTGGTGCTTGGGCCAATATTGTTTCCAATGTTTGTGGTTGCAGACCCTGTGGTATTAATATTAGTAACGCCGGTAATGGTTGTGGTACTACTACTGTTGCCGATCATGGTTGCAGCTGCGCCGCTGATATTAATGTTAGTTGCTCCCGTGATGTTTGCACCGCCAGAGGTCAGAGTTCCGCTCGCAGCAATAGTACCAGCATTGGCAATAGGATTGGTTCCCATGTTGAGCGTGCCGGACATTGCACGTGTTCCGTTAACCAGCAGGTATTGTGGGTGATCGTCTGCAAGGAGTCCTAATAAATTACCATGCACACTGACCCCGGCAACAGAGGCTGCAGAAAATCCAACGCGTGGACGTTCATCAAGAATCTGTTGTAGTGCCACAGATGGAACCGTGGTGTTCGTGACAATGATTGATGCAATCGGACAGATGTTTTCTGTCCATGTTACCGGTGGAGTTGGATTAACGCCAACAGCTGCAGCATTAAGAGAGTCGAACACCGTTTGTGAGTAAACTAATGCATACGTTTCATTCGGGCCATTAATAACATAGAGCTCATGTCTTGCAAATTGTCCGAGGGGAATTGGTGTGAGTGTGCCGCCATTATCATAATTTTGGTAATCGATACTATTTTGATTACCAATACATTGATTAGTTCCTGCGCCTAAAAATGTTTCCCAGGTAATGGCATCGGCCCCTGTTGGCGTAAATTCTTTTGAGCCAAAGAAATATATTCCCGAAGAAACATTTAACTGCAGGTCACCACTTTGTGTGACAATAGATCCGGTTGTGTAAATGGGACCAAAGGCTTCTTCGATCATCTCATTACTGAACGTGGGCAAATGGCGAGCATTGTGGGGAGTATCTTGAACAAATAAAATCCCTCCTGTACTCGTGCGTACCTTTCCTAAATCGATAGTGTTTATAATCGATGGCTCAGAAAGAGCTGATTGAACAATGCCATTGCTATCAACATATATAAAATTGTCGGTATTTGATCCGGTTATTACTAATGATTGTTGTTGCCAGGTTGTATACTGTAGATGATCTTCAGGAGCGAGTCCTGTCATAAGATATCCGGAACCAGCAGCTACGGTTACGGTAAAGCTGGTGCTCATGCCGGTAATAGTTCCACCCGTAAGAACACCGATTGCGGGTTCATTATTAATTAACGGGCTAATATTGGTCAAATTTGCAATCAAGGTACTGGTAAAAATCGGTCCCAAAAAGGTAATGCCACCAGCTATGGGAGATGTAGCAAGAAATTCAAGATTTGTTACTAAGGGATTAATAATAACTTTACCGCCAGCTACATCAAAACTTCCACCGATTGCACCTTTGGTAAATGGATTTTGAATATTAATATCGAGTGTATTATTATTGCTCGCAGCAGCCCACACAGTAACGCTCGGTCCTGGCGCAACTCCTGCTGGCACAGAAATCCCCGTATCAAAACCGGCAAAGCTTGCTGTTGCAGAGCGTACCGATGCACCATCTGATATATTTAAAAAAGCAGCGCCAACACGCACAAAAGGAGAACCGATACTGCAATTTGCTGCATTAAAAAATGCCCCCGGGCCGGTTATGGTTACAAAATCGGTTATATTTTTTGCAGTAAGCGGGGCCCACAATAATCCATTTACGATTGTTCCTGCGGGCATGCCAGAGACTGCTGGACTTATTTTAAATGCGGTAGTAAATATGCTCGTAGGGAGTATTTGTGCGTCAACAAGTATGATAAAGCTTCCCGTTGCTGCTGCAGTTTGATTAATAAGAATATCATTCGAATCAAAAATACAGTTCCATACATGCATTTCTCCTGAGACTGTATGAAGAATTGCTGCGAAGCCAGAACCAGTTGCTCCGCTCAGTGTGAGTTGCTTTATAGCACTATTTGCAGCGCCGACAATAATGTTTTGATTTGTTGCACTAGCTTGGATAATACATGCTTCTTGTGATTCGCCAATCAATGAAATATACGATTTCATGGTAAGTGTTGGCTCGCTATAAATACCCGGTGCTACGCGGATTTCAAAACGATTTGATGCAGAATTGCCGGTGATGGCAGAAAGTGCATCAGTGATAGAATTAAATTGATTTGGCGCAGCAATGGGCCCTTTTTGTACATATAAAATATTATTTGGGGAAATGGTATTTGCAAGTTGATACAGCAGTCCGTTAACCGTTGCCGTGCCCAGTACATCAAGCCCACCAAGCGTTGTTAAATTGGGGATAGTTACGTTGCCCGTTGCATCAATTGCAAGGCGACTATTTTGTGCGCCATTCGTGACAAAATTGAGTGTTGTTGCATCAGTTGTTCCAATGGTAAGCGGCCCTGGTTGCCCGCCATTGATGACGAATCCTGTCTGTATCGGATCGATTGTTTGTTTTACAACGCCAGCAGCATCAATCGTTAATATAAAGTCAGATATTGTTCCGAGAGGATTGTTGATCAATTTTAAAGCAGGTGCGATTGTAGAGCTGTTACCGACGAGTACGGTTGATGGATTTGTTGCATTTCCCGTGACAGTCAGCACCACACCGCTTGCGGAACTCATGTAAGTATTGCCGATGTTACGCGTGGTGCCTTGCAGCGTGTTTGCACTTGCACTGTTTCCGATGTTGGTCGCACCATCAGCAGTACCAATATTTGTTGTGCATGTCCCAGCACTATTGATATTCGTTGTTCCAAAAATATTATTTGTTGTATTTTGGCAATTGCCAAGAGTGGTTGTCCCTGTTCCGCTTGTATTAATGTTCGTATTGCCGGTGATATGTGCTCCCCCAGCATCTATGGAGAAAGTTCCGGTCGTGACATTAATATTTCCTGCAGGGTCAATAATAAAACGTGCATTATTATTGCCGCTGGTTACCAAAGCTAAGCTTGTCGCGTTGGTGGTTCCAATGGTAAGCGGCCCTGGTTGCCCGCCATTAATAATTGCTCCGGGTATATCGCCACCGACATCAAGACGAACTTGACCCGTTGTGGGATCAATAACCACAAATGCATCACCAAATTGTGATGAAGCGAGTGTGGTGGGTAAGAAAATATTGCCTACGCTATTTCCGAGATTAACAGCTCCGGTGCCGCCATAACCTATTGAAGTAGGTGCGTTGCTTGATGTATTAATTGTAGTTGGACCAGTGATATTTTCTCCACCACCGACTACGGTCAATGCTGCGCCGGATGCTGGTTGTTCTATAACAACAGCGCCATCATTATTGACGCGGAAATTTTGTGTTGCACCATCATCAATACTCACAAACACGCCTTTGTCGCCGGGAATAGGGCTGGAGCAAATGCGTGCTTTTTCATGCATGCTTGCATCTTTAAAAATAATACACGCTTGCTGTGGGGAACCTATTAGGTTGAAGCTTCCGGTGATATCTGGCGTAGGTATAATAACTGAGCCAGTAAAGATGGTATCACCCTGAATAATAGCATTTCCTTCTATGATAGTATTTCCGGCGACTTGTAAATTACCACCAATGTTTTCGTTGTGTGCTACCGATAAATTATTATTAATAATAGTATCGCCAGCAACAGTGACTGTTCCGGCCTTGAGCGCTTGGTGAACAAGAAGATTTGAAAAAACTTTTTTGCCTTTGGTTGTTGTTTCGGAAGAAACTATGGCAGAAAGTAATGTTCTATAGGAACTATCAAGATTCGCTGTGAGAGTAGCAATCTCTTCCGAACTACTTTTGCATTGTTCAAGAGATGCAGCAGCTTCTTCAAAAGCAGCTTCAACTAATGTTGATGTAATGGCGGCTAAATTCTGTTGTTCGAGAAGCGAACATAAAAAAGCTATTTTCTCCTGCGGGCAATTGTGTTGTTTACCAATAGCTTTAATTTCAGAAAGATAGGCAATGATAGGCTCAAATGATGATACTGGGTCTGAATTTTCTTGAGCAACGATGGAATGAGTTTCTTCATGATTCGAAGCCATTTCTGTGTGCAATGGATATAACAAAAAGACGAGGAAGGTAATAGTTCTTATATCAATTCTTTTAAAAAATGATTTCATAGATGGTGCTCCAAAACTCTCAGGACTTTGTAATCAGTTATAGTAAGAAGAATTTTTTTAGTCAAACCGGCAAAAAAAATGACTCGTCTTGTTCACCGAAGTGTAGTATAAGTAGTGCACAGAAAAATTGAGGAGCCTTTGACGATTGAAAGCGGTATTAATTCAACCCACTGTCCTCTGGCGACTAAGGAGTTTCATCTTATGTGATCTAAAAAAATGGAATTTATTTTTATAACAAAGAATTATTACGACAACCTATAATAAGAAAAGAGAATACAATGAAACGACAATTATTTCTTATCGCTACAGCTATTATTTCGTGCTACCAAGCACATGCTATATCTATGAATACAACAATATTTTTAGAGGCATTTAGCAATCCATATATTAGTGAACAAGATCTTATTGCATTTTCAAATATTCCTGATGTTGATATTCATGCAAAAAACAATATAGGTCAAACGACCTTGATGCTTGCGGCCATGCATAACTATGAGATGCTTGCATCTCTTTTGATAAAAAAGAATGTTGCTGTTAATGCTCCTGATAGCAAAAAACGAACAGCACTTATGTTTGCTGCTGGCGCGGGCTCTGTTGCTACCGTTAAAGCATTGTTAACTGCGAGAGCAAAAACAAATCTGAAAGATGTTGCAGGAAAAACCGCGATTGATTATGCAAAGCCACATGCAAATACCCCTAATTTGAATTTGTTAAAAGCAGCACAGAAAACCAATAAAAATGGCTCTCCAGAAGAGATTCAAGCCCAAATGATTCGTATTATCTTACAAAAAATAGCACAAGCTAAGGGTAGAGTTGCTGTTTTAGCAATGCTTAAAAATCATAAAAACACTGATTAAAAAAACTTTACGTTAAAAAAGGATTTTCTATGAAAATGATACAAAAATTACTTGTAACTATGTGTGCCTCAAGCATGTTCTATCAAATAGATACTTATAATCCAGCTGATCTTGCCATTTGGGTAAGTGGCGTTGGCAGAAATTATCAAAATTTTGATTTATCAAGTGCACCCCTTAATGGTTACAATGGCGTAAATGCACGCTCTGGGTCTGATTTGACGGGTGCTAATTTAGATGGTGCTGATTTAACTGATACTGATATTTCTGGTAGTACACTTTATCATACAACATTGGTTGGTGCGACGTGCACAAATACAAATTTTGATGGCTCATCAATTTATACCACAGATTTTACTTCTGCTTCTGCTCAAAATGCGCTCATAACAACGAGCACGTTGGTTGGTGTTCTATTTACCAGTGCAGATGTAACGAATGCATCATTCTACAATTCATTTCTTTATGGTATAGATTTCCAGGATGGTACCGTAGTTTCCACAACCTTCCAAAATGCAGTGCTGAAAAGTTGTAATTTTGGGGGGGCAACAGTTAATTGTGATTTTAGCAATTTAGATCTTTCAAAAAAAACTGATTGGTCAATTGCTATTCTCGATAATTCAGATTTTAGCAACGCAGATCTAACTGGTGCAGAGCTTTTTGCATGTACAGTTGTAAACGCTCTCTTGGGCCAAGGCACAATTCTTCGCAACGCGAACCTCTCATCTGTGGATTTATCTGGTGCGATTATTACAGGTTCTTTGGTAGCAGATTCTGCAATCTTTTCCTATGTTACAGCTCTTAATAAAAATTTAAACGGGGCTTCTTTGATAAATGCCGACTTGAGAGGAACTACCATGAACGGTACTTCTTTTGTCGGCGCAAATCTTAGCGGTGCAGATTTTTCCTTTTCTAGTTTGCAATCTACCGATTTTACCAATGCAGATCTTACTAATACAAATTTCCTTCTTACCGATCTTACCGGTGCAAATTTTACCAATGCGCAAGCAACTGGGGCCAATTTCTTAATAGCCAATGCTGCGAATGCTAATTTTACCGGCACTCATCTAACCTCAGCAAATTTGATACGAACTAATCTTGTGGGAGCTACGTTTGATGCGACAACAATTTTGCCTTAAAGGCGGCTGACATTTTTTAAACGCTACAATTATAAAGGCGGGCATCTCAGTATGAAATGCCCGCCTTTATGCTGTGTATGCGATTCTTATTTAAAACGACATAAAATGAATATCGATAAATGAGTTGGCTTGAATTGTATCACTGGATCCGCCACCATTGGCATAATTTAGTCGCAATGTATCATTTTGATTCAATTGTACGATCGTCGCTGCGCTGATAGCCATTGGGCTTCCATTGGTGCTATTGGCGCCTTGTTGCACAGAGTAACCCGTCAAGGTAGCTCCATTCTTTTGTATAGCAATTGTTCTCGTTGCAAGTCCTATACCACCGATGCTAGAAAAAACAGAAAAACTGACAAAATAATATCCAGTTACTGGTGCAGTGTATGTTCCGGTAGCTGTATTAAAATTGGCATTGGGATCAAATCCAGGAGATGCTTCAGAGTTAAATACAATGGTGGCATTTGCTCCTCCGTTAACTGTTTGGCCAGCGCCACTTCGATAGGCGTGTACTTTATATTGTGAAAAGTAGGTTACGCTTTGCGTTGTATCAATCAAAAGCCGTGCTGTATTGGATGCAACCAGAGCAAGTTGATTTTGACCCGGGCTATACATTCCAACCGAAGTATTCGTACCAATAAAACTATATGCAGGAGCACTGACGGTACCATTTGATGTAGTGATAGCATTCTGATCTCCTGATATGACAATGGTGAGCTTTGAAGTTGTTGTTGGTGTTGTAGTCGGTGTGCTTGTTCCAATTGTTACGCCAACAGCGGTGCTGTTTGGATTTCCCAAAACAATAGAATCTGCAACGTTTGCAACTGAGCCAGACCCCAATGCAACACTACGAGTAGCAGAAGCAAGGGCGCCGGCGCTTGTTGCGCCATCGTTACCACCCACAGCAATCGCACTCGTGTTTAAAGCTTGTGCAGCATTGCCAATAGCGATAGAACTGACGCCACCTGTTTTTGTGTTTGTGCCAATGGCGATTTTGTTAGGATTTGCTCCTGTTGCAGTTGCTGCAAGTCCCAGTGCAATATTATTAAAGCCAGAACTGACTGCGCTATTGCCAATAACTACCGAATTACTTGCAGCACCACCACCGACCATTGCATTACTGCCGATGGCAATTGTATTAGTTGATGTTAACAAAGAACTATTGGCATTAGTACCAATGCTCACGTTGTCTGTACCGGTAACTGAAGTGTTTGGTGTTGTGTAATTTCCAGCAAATAAGTTGCGTGTGCCAAATTCATATAATTCTACGTTTGATATTGTGCTGCTGCCGCCAAGTTCAAGTAAGCCTTGTGAACCTGTAGCATTGGCAACCGGCAAAATAATATTACCTGCAGAAATGACCAACGTACCGCTTGAGATTGTTGAACTGCCCGATGAACTCGATGCACCATTGACGATCATGCGTGTGCCGGCGGGTGCCGTAGCAAAGTTGCCACTCGCATCTGCAATAGAAAGTGCTGGTTGTGTTGGATCGGTAGATAGTTTTGCAACAGAAAGTCCTGCGGTTGTTGTGAGCAACAAGGCAGATTGGTTTGAAAAGCTGGTCAAAAGAAGTGCTGTTTTGTTTGCGTCACCAAACACGGTTAGCTTACCAGCAGGCGTGCTGCTGCCAATGCCCACAGCAACGTTTGCATTTGATGCATTACCTAAAATAATAGCATCAGCTTGAGTGGTGCTTGCGCCTGCTCCCAGAGCAACAGCCCGTGCCTGGCCTGCAGACGCAGCGTTGCCAAGTGCTACTGCATCAGTACCCGTTACCACACTGTTGAGTCCAAGCGCAATGCCGCTTTGGAATGTCACGGTTGCAGCATTACCAATGGCTACCGTGTCTTGCACGGCTGCAATTGCGTTATTGCCCAATGCAACAGCAGAATCTCCTGATGTTGGATTTGCTTGTGCGCCATTACCTTCAGCAAAGTTATTTGAGCCTCCTGATGATGTTGCATTTGGTCCAATCTCTGGCAAGCGAATAACATGAGAAAGCTCTGTCAGTGAAATTCCTTCAGCTTGCATGAAGTTTATAATTTCTTGTGTCAGCTGAAAGCGTAATGGTTGCAGGTTGCTTACATCTTCGTCGATCTTTTCACTTTCAACTACCTTGAGCGCTTCTAATGCTAATGCAAGTGTCATTGCATTTTCTGATGGCAGTGATGCGAGAGTATCGGCCATGCTGTTTGTATCAATACAAGCTTCTTCTAAAATAGTAAGCGCTTTTTTTCTTAGTTGATTGTGATCTGCGCTCTGTGCTTGGCAAAAGTGTACACTGATGATCAGGGCGATCATGCAGAGGTACGTATTTATAAAGACTTTCATACTACATAAGCTCCGTTTTTTAAACATAACATTCAAAATTTATTAGTACTTTTTTCCCTTACACGGTCGACATAAAATGGATATCGATATGCGTTGTATTTATCTGCAGGTTATCACCTCCAAAGCCTACGCCCGTTGTGTATTGAGCGCCAACTGTATCTCCGGCATTTAATTGTACGATACCCGTTGTATGAATTGCTGATTGCACCGCGGCGCCACCAAAGGTAGAGCCACTTGCGGAGAATCCGGTAACGACTGCTCCATTTTTGATTAAGTCAACCGTTCTCGTGCTGTTGTTGGTACCTGAAGTCATGCCGACATTAACGGCAACTAAATAGTAGCCAGAAATTGGTGCAGTATACAGACCCGTTGCGGTGTTGAAGTTGCCATTGGTGTCATAGCCTGGTGATGCAACAGAGTTAAACACGATTGTTGCTGGCGAAGTACCAGCCGTGACGTTCTGAACTGTTGTTATGCGATAGGCATGCGCTCTGTATCGTGAGAAATATGAGACGCTACCGGTACTATCGATAACAAGTCGCGCAGTATTTGAAGTGACGAGCGCCAGTTGGTTTGTTGCCGGTGCATAGATACCATCTTGCGTATTGCCAATAAAACTATACGCCGGAGCGCCGACAGAACCAGCAGCTGTGAATATGCGACCATTCACGGTCACATTAGTATTGGTGGTGATCGTTGATGCACCATTACCAATAGTTGTTGCGCCGGTTCCCGTTGTATTAATATTTGTTGTTCCCGTGATAACAATATCACCCAATTGATCAAGTGCTATGCGTGTGACGTTGCTGGTAATAAAGTTCATTGATGTTGCATTGGTGGTACCAATAGTTAGTGGTCCAGGTTGTCCGCCATTGATGATAAAGTTACCTACCGGTGAAAGAGAGGTGCCTTGTTTGACGACACCAAAACCATCGATAGTGAGCAAGAAATCAGTTGTTAAAGATGTTGGGTTGTTGGTCAATTTGAGCGCAGGACCTGTTGTTGTGCTATTACCAACAGCAAGAATGGCTGGATTGCTTGCATTGCCATTCACGGTGAGTGGAACACCGGAGGTGACGGTAATAACTGTTGCACCATTAATGGTTAATGGGCTGCCCCCGGTGCCAATGGTGGTTAAATTCCCAGGTACATCATTGATAAGAACTTGGCCAATAATATGCGTGGTGCTTAACGCGTTGCCAATAGTTGTTGGGAACATGCCGGTGATATTGATGTTTGTTGAACCGGTGATGATGGTTTGTCCTTGCACGGTATTAGTACTTGCGCCGGATCCAATATTGGTTGGTGCACCAGAAGTGCCGATGTTTGTTGCCAAAAAACCCGTGGCATTAATATTTGTTGTGCCGGTAATGACGGTAGTGCTGAGAGCATTACCAATGTTTGTATTGCTTGTAGAAACACCCGTGTTGATATTGGTTGTTCCGATTACCGTGTTGGTACTGCTGCTCGCACCAATGTTGGTAGTGCCGCCACTGGTGCCAATGTTAGTTGTTGCGCCAGCTCCAGAGCCAATCGATGTTGTTGCAACTCCCGTGGTGTTGATGTTGGTAGTGCCTGTCACACTTTCACCACCGCCCACAATAGTGAGTGCAGTGCCAGATGATGGTGTTTGAATAGTGACGCCACCATTTGCATCGATAACAATGCGTTGATTACAAATGCCTGCTGAGCCGGTGTTCAGTGAAAGTGTAGTTCCATTCGTGGTACCGATGGTCAGTGGACCAGGTTGACAACCATTGACAATAAATCCGGCACCGCTTGCGGCACCTTCTTTTACCACGCCAGTGACGGGATCGATGGTGAGAACATTGTCGCCTAGTGCTGATGCTGGATTGCCAAATAATTGTAAAGCCGGTGCAAGTGTCGTGCCATTGCCGACAACAAGAAGTGCCGGGTTGCTGGTATTGCCGGTTACTGTTAATGCAATGCCCGCTGCCGGTTGGCCAATGAGCACCGTGCCAACAGTTGTTGCTAAAGCATTTTGTCCAGCAACACCATTGATTTGCATGGTTGTGGCGCCTGCTGCTCCATTAACGGTTAAAGCAGTTCCTGTTGTTGGTGCGCCAATAGTAACTTCACCATTACTGTTGATGCCAATACGTGTTGTTCCACTGGTAATAAAGTTCATGGATGTTGCATTGGTGGTGCCAATCGTAAGTGGTCCCGGTTGTCCGCCATTTAAAATTTCATTACCAAATGGGGATATTCCTTGTTTTACAACGCCTGTGATGGGATCAATAGTTAAAATAAAGTCGCCAGAAGCTGCTGTTGGATTACCAATCAGTTGTAATGCAGGTGCTGTTGTTGAACCATTACCAATTGCAAGAATTGCTGAATTGCTTGTGTTGCCGGTTACGGTTAATGCAACGCCAGCTGCTGGTGCCCCAATAAGAACGGTGCCTCCGGTAGTTGTAAGTGCGCCGTGTGATGCATCGCCCTGAATTGTTACGGTTGGATTTGTTCCTGCTGTTGGTGCAAAGAATGTTGTTGAGCCATTTTGATCAAGCAACTGTCGTTCAATGTTATCAGTAATAAATGCCATGGTTGTTGCATCGGTAGTTCCAATGGTTAACGGTCCTGGCTGCCCGCCATTGATAATAAAACCGGTGCCACTTGCGGTGCTTTGAGTGACTGCACCAGAAGCAGAATCGATTTGCAGGAACAAATTACCTGCAAATGCTGTTGGGTTGTTGACCAATTTTAATGCCGGTGCTGTGGTGGTGCTGCTGCCGGTAGAAACAATGGTTGGATTGCTTGCATTACCGGTGACGCTTAATGGAATGCCTGCCGTTGCATTGATAGTTGTTGCACCATCAATAGTTGTGGTGCTTGGTCCCGTATTATTACCGATAGTGGTTGTTGCTGACCCGGATGTATTGATGCCGGTTGTTCCTAATATATCTACGGTGCCGGTAGTGGTACCAATGTTTACCGTTCCGCTACTGCCAATATTGGTAATGCCGCCACCCGTGCCAATGATGGTAGTTGCTGCACTGACGCCGCCATTAATGCTCGTAGCTCCCGTGATCGTTGCGCCACCGCTGGTACTTATCAATCCAGTCGCAGTAATAGCATTAACATTGGTAATACTATTGGTTCCCATGTTCAGATTTCCTGACATGGCTCGTGTGCCGTTGACAAGTAAATATTGTGGATGATCATCTGCAAGAAGCCCGAGTAAGTTACCATGCACCGTCACACCAGCAACTGATGCGGCAGAAAATCCAACACGAGGACGTTCATCAAGAATTACTTGTATTGCTTCAGATGGTACGGTTGTATTGGTGACAACAATCGATGCAATGGGACTGATATTTTCTGACCAGGTAACCGGCGGAATTGGATTAACGCCAAGTGTGGCAGCACTTAACGAAGTAAAGGTTGTTTGTGAATAAACTAATGCATAGGTTTCGGTAGCACCATCTCCAATCACATAGAGTTCATGTTTTGCAAATTCACCAAGTGGAATTGGCACGAGCGATCCGCTACCACCATCATAATTTTGGTAATCGACCATGTTTTGAAATGTGAGGAACTGATTCGTCCCTGCGCCTAAATATGCTTCCCAGGTAATTGCATTCCCGCCAGTTGGCGAGTAAGAATTACTACCAAAGAAATATTTTCCTGATGTTACATCAAGCTCTTGCGCACCAGTTCCTGTTTGGCTGACAATTGAACCAGTTGCATAAATAGGGCCAAAGGCTTCTTCTAACATATCATCAATCGCAGTCGCAAGATGGCGAGCATTGTCGGGTGATTCTTGAATGAATAGGATGCCCGTGGTGCCGGTGCGCACTTTTCCAAGCTCGATATTGGTGATGAGATTTGGTTCTGACAGTGCTGTTTGTAATGTGCCAGTATTATCTATAAAGACGAAGTTGTCGGTATTAGATCCTGTTAACACCACCGATTGTTGTGGCCATTGGACAAATCGTAATGTATCAATGGGGGGAGTTCCTACCATCAGGTAACCGGATCCAGCAGATGTTGTTACTGCATAGCTGGAAGTTGTTCCGGTTAATACACCAGAAAGTAACGGGAGATTGCCAGAAAGCGATCCACCAGCGATGACACCAATATCAGATTCATAGCCAATAAGTGGAGTTATGTTAGTAATAGTGCCGATAGTTGTTGCTGTAAAAATTGGACCAAGTACCGTTAATCCGCCGCCTGAGCTATTCTGCATAAGTATAGACAGATTAGAAATTGCAGGGTTAATGATAACCTTGCCTCCGTTAACATCAAAAGATCCTTGTACTGATCCGGTAGTAAATGGTTGATCAATTTCTAAATCGATGGTGTTAAATCCAGTTGCCGTTGCAGAAATAGCGATAAGTGGGCCAAATCCTGGGAATGGTGGGATAATATTAGGGATATAAATTGCGCGAGCAAAGCCCGCAATATTTGCAGAAGAGAGCGTCATTTGTGCGGCATTTTGGTTGTTAATAAAGTTACCGCCCAACAAAACATTATTGCCAGCGGTAACCTGCGAAATTGTTGCTGCCGCACTTGGTCCAATGAGTTTGATAAAATCATAATTACTTGCGACAGGGTTTGATGGTAACCATTTTAAGTTTTCGATTTGTAAAAAACGTGGTGTAGCGGTAGGTGTTGACCCATCAATGTTAAACACCCCGGTCGTTGTGGAAAATCCGGTACCATTTTGATCTGCAATTTCGATATTGCGCATATGAACAATAGCTGCATCGCCGAACACGTTCAAGGCTGAGCTGTTGCCAATAAACGTTACGTTATCAACGCCAAATTCTCCTGTTGAATCAGTATAGATTAATGCTGAAAATCCAGGAGTGGTTGAACCTTGTAATGTGACATATGATAAGGTGCTATTTGCTGCTCCCGTAAATATGCTGGTGTTTGCCGGATTGCCCGTATTTGTCAGAATAAATGATGCATCTTGATCTTCACCAGTAATAACAACCCATGGTTTCATCACCATTGCATCTTCAATAAATACACCAGGACCAACGTTAATGGCAAATGGATTAGTTGCAGAATTTCCTGTGATACTATCAAGTGCCGTTTTTACCGAATTAAACTGATTTGGTGCAATGATGGGCCCTTTTTGAACATACAATACATTGTTTGGTGAAACGGTATTTGCAAGTTGATACAGCAAACCATGGATCGTCGCGGTGCCGAGCACATCAAGTGAGCATGCAGTGACAAAGCCAGGCATGGTAACGTTACCATTTTGATCAATGCCAAGGCGAGTCGTGTTGTTGGTGATGAAGTTCATGGATGTCGCATTGGTAGTACCAATGGTGAGTGGTCCTGGCTGTCCGCCATTGACGATAAATCCAGTTGCGATTGTTGAGGTTGATTGTTTTACAACGCCCGTGCTATCGATTGTTAAAAAGAAGTCGGTGTCTACACCAACTGGATTGTTAAGCAATTGTAATGCTGGTGCTGTTGTGGTGCTGCTGCCGGTTGAAACGATGGTTGGGTTGCTTGCATTGCCGGTGGCACTTAATGGAATGCCAGCTGTGGCTGCAATGGTAGTAGCGCCGTTGATAGCTGTTGTGCTTGGTCCAACATTGTTACCAATCGTGGTAGTTGCAGTTCCGGTAGTGTTGATATTTGTGGGGCCGTTGAGCGTGGTGGTGCTGGCTGCATTGCCAATATTTGTTGGCGTTGCACACGCAGTGTTGATAGTGGTTGTTCCTGCGATATCATTTGTTGCTGCACAATTACCGATGGTTGTTGTTGCAGCGCCAGAGGTGTTGATGTTTGTTGTGCCGGTAATTCCTGCGCCACCTGCAACAACGGTCAAGCCGCCAGCAGTGATAGTTTCACCACCGCCTGCGATGGTTAAGCCTTGCTCACCACCAGCTGGTGTTTGTATGGTCATCCCACCATTTTGATCGATAAGAATACGTTGCAGATCGTTGGTGATGAATGACATAGTTGTGGCGTCTGTTGTTCCGATAGTTAATGGACCTGGTTGCCCGCCATTGATGATATGTTCGCCAAATGGAGCAGAACCCTGTTTGGTAACATTGCCTGCAGCATCAATGGTTAAAAAAAAGTCTGATGGAGAGCCAGCAGGGTTATTGGTCAAGCGTAACGCTGGTGCAACGGTGGTGCTGTTACCAATTGCAAGAATTGCGGTGTTGGTTGCATTGCCGGTGACGGTCAAAGGGATGCCGCCGGTTGAGATCATGGTCGTGGGGCCGGTAATTGCGGTGGTGTTGCTGTTGTTACCAATGTTGGTAGCTCCTGCAGATGGCGCGGTATTGATATCGACCATGCCATCGATAAACGTGTTGGTGAGTGCATTACCAATGCTGGTTGTCGCATTGCCCGTAAGATTAACATTGAGTGGACCGGTGACATTGGTAGTTGCTACCACATTCACTACGCCCGCACCATTGCCGATATTTGTTGTTTGTGTGCCGGTTGTATTGATATTTGTCACACCAAGAATGTCATTGGTGCTTGGACCACCGCTATTACCGATGGTGGTTGTTGCAGAACTCAAGCCGGTGTTAATGTCCGTTGGTCCGGTGATGGTGGTGGTACTTGGGCTGGTGTTATTGCCAATATTGGTCGGTGTGCCGCAGATGGTGTTGATATTGGTAATACCTGCAAGATTATTAGTGCTTGGTGTTACGCAGTTACCAACGGTGGTTGTTGCAACACCCGTGGTATTGATGTTTGTGGTGCCGGTAACATCTGCACCGCCGCCGACAATGGTTAATGCCACGCCCGCTGCGGGTTGTTGGATGGTCACTGCACCGCTTGAATCAATCGCGATACGGTTTGCATTATTGGTGATAAAGGTCATTGATGTTGCATCGTTGGTTCCAATAATCAGTGGACCGGGTTGCCCGCCATTAACAATGGCGCCTGCCGCGCTCCCAGGACCTTGGTGAACAATGCCTGTGATAGGATCAATGGTTAATAAAAGATCAGTTCCTACTGAAGGTTGATTGCCGACTAATTGTAATGCTCCAGCGCTGCCGGCTCCTGTTATTTTTGCTGCTGCATTTGTTGCATTGCCGGTAACTTGTAAAGGAATGCCAGCTGTGGATGTTATCGTGGTTGGTCCATTAACTGCTGTAGTACTTGTGCTGTTCCCAATAGTTGTTGGTGCTGCACATGTGGTATTGATATTGGTGGCTCCTTGAATGGTGTTGATGCTGGTAGGGCAGGTACCAAGTGTGGTATTGCCGGTAACATCCAGATTGCCATTGATGGTTTCATTGCCAGTGATGATCGTTCCTCCTGCGAATGTCGTGGTGCCATCAACGAGAAGATTGCGATGAATATGGGTATCGCCACCGACAAATAATTCACCGGCAGAAAGTTGATTATGCACGGTAAGATTGAGATATTTTTTGAGTGTTTTAGCGGCACGTTTTTGTGGTTCTTCTGTATCAGTTATTGCAAGGGCATTATTGTAATGCGTTTCTAGTTCTGCAACTAAATGTGCCGTGCTTTCAGAAGCTCCTTTTCCAAGACATGCGGCAGCTTCGGTAAATGCAGCATCGATAATTTCTGGCGTAATTGAAGTGAGTTCTTGTTGTTCAAGCAACGTGTATAACGTAGTCAGATTTTCTTGGGGTGCGTCCTGTTGTTGGGTAAAATCTTTCAGCGCTGCAAGATATTCTTTGAGCGGTCCAACACTCACTTCCGTGCGGGATGGACACAATAACAGCGCGCCACAAAGCATGGCATGCACGATACCAATTTTTTTAAAAAATAATTTCATAGAAACTGCTCCAAACGATTCTCAAGACTTTGTAGCCAGTTATAGTAAGAAGCAGTTTTTTAGTCAAACTTTAAGAGCGATAAAAAAATCAATGGCAATTTGGCCAAAATTTTATTTTTAGGTATAGTAAAAATAAAGATTTGTAGCCCTATATAAGATCTTCCTGGAAAGCCCTATGAATATAAAAACTGACCCAATAGTTGATCATGGACAACACACCTCAAGCGAAGAGCATCGCGTCCGTCTTGAAAAAGTAGAAAAACTGCGCGCTCAGGGAATAGAGCCCTGGCCGGAGTATAAAGAAGTTGATGCCACAGCTGCGCAAGCTATTGCATCTTTCGACAAGGCTTCGACGGACACGCAAGATGAGCGGGGCGGCGAAGGCGATACTAAACAATATGCAATTTCCGGCCGTTTAATGGGCATCAGGCTGCATGGTAAGGCTGCTTTTGCAACCTTGCAAGATCTTTCCGGACGCATGCAGGTGTATATTAAGGCTGATGTGGTAGGGGAAGAGGCTTTTAAAGTTTTTGAACATCTGATCGATATTGGTGATGTGCTCTGGTGCAAGGGGACGGTTTTCAAAACGAAGATGGGTGAGATCAGCCTCAGAGTTTCTGAATTTACCTTGATGAGCAAATGTTTGCATCCGCTGCCAGAAAAATTCCATGGCATTCATGATATCGAGATTAAATACCGCCAACGGTATCTCGATTTAATCACCGATGAGCAAGCAAAGCAGCGCTTTATTAAGCGTTCGCTGATTGTTTCTGCTATTCGATCTTTATTGGATGCAAAAGGGTATTTAGAAGTAGAAACACCGATGTTGCACCCGATTGTGGGTGGCGCGGCAGCAAAACCATTTGTGACGCACCATAATGCATTGGGACATGATTTTTATCTACGTATTGCGCCGGAACTTTATTTAAAACGACTCGTAATCGGCGGCTTAAACCGCGTGTATGAAATTAACCGTAACTTCCGCAATGAAGGAATTTCGACACGTCATAATCCTGAATTTACGATGATCGAATTGTATACGGCCTACGAAGATTTTAACTTTTCTATGAACTTGGTAGAAGAGATTATTCGTACCGCTGCGCTCAAAGCTTTGGGAACTTTGCAGGTTCCGTATCATGATACGGTGCTCGATTTTGCAAAGCCATTTGAACGTATTAGTATCCATGATGCGATTTGCAAATATGGCAAATTCTCTGAAGTTGATATCAGTAAAGAGAATATTGATGCAACGCTTGAAAAAAGCAACATCAAGCATATGAAAAAGAGCATGTACGGTGAAAAATTGCTCGCGCTCTTTGAAGAGTTTGCCGAGCCACATTTTATACAGCCAACCTTTGCCATTAACTACCCGATCGAAACATCACCGCTGACAAAACGTGATCCAAAAAATCCTGAAATTGCTCCCCGCTTTGAACTGTTTGTTGGCCGCATGGAATTGAGCAATGGTTACAATGAGTTGAATGATCCATTTGACCAAACAGAACGTTTTAAAGAACAAGTGCGTTCACACGCTGCCGGCAACGATGAAGCGCATCAGTTTGATGCAGACTACGTGCAGGCGCTTGAATATGGCTTGCCGCCAACAAGTGGCCTGGGCATTGGCATTGATCGTTTAGTGATGTTGCTCACCAATGCACCATCGATTAAAGACGTTATTTTGTTCCCAACATTAAAGAAAAAATAATAAAAAAAATTAAACCCTTGTGTTTAGAAAAATTCTTTTTGTATAATTACTTTTATAAATGCCGACAGGTAGAAAAAATACCACATGAGCTTGAAGGCAGGTTGGGGGGACAGTGAGAGAGGATCGCGAATCTTCTCTCTCTTTTTTTGACTTTTCACACTATTCGATTTAAGGTAAATTCCAATTGTAAGCTCGATACATTACTTTGATTGAAGGTGTTTTATGATGCAAAGATTTTTCTTCCTCTCGTTATTATTCGTTTCATTAAATGTTCATGCAGCAGAAATGCAGCAAACTGGCGCTCGCGCTGGTGGCAAAAAAACTCCCGTGGTTGCAAAAGTTGCGGTGGTAGATTTCCAAAAAATTATTAACTTTGATGAACCGGCAGGCTCTGCTTCGCTTGAGTGGCGCGATATTATGGCTGAACTTGAGAAGAAGTTAAAGCCGCGCATGAATAAGTTGCAAGACATGCAAGCAAAACTGCAAAAAGATGCGAAAGAAGCGCGTGAACAGATGAGAAATGATGATGATACAGCAGCGCGTCTGATGAAAATGCAAAATGATATCGAAATTGATGCAAAATCATACCAATCATATTCACAAAAAGCATTGACTGAAGTACAAACATCATTTGGTGAAAAAGTAAAAGCGGTGGTTGAAGAAGTAGCAGCAGAACAAGGCTGGACACATGTGTTCCCTGGCCCATTATTATATTCACTCGCTTCTTGTGATATCACCGATGATGTGGTTGATCGTATGAACAAAAACTATCGTGAAGAATTGCGTAAAAAGAAATTTGCGGCTTCGCAGAAGAATGCATAAAATTACCTATGAACAAAATCAAACTTATTATCGGCCTGGGAAATCCAGGCCGTTCTTATTACCACCATCGCCATTCAATTGGTTTCCGCGTGCTTGATGCGCTTGCAGAAAAGCATGGTGCAACCTGGCAGAAAAAAAATAATATGGAGCTTGCTGAAATTTCTCTGGATGGACGCACTGTTTTTTTAGTAAAGCCGCAAACGTACATGAACTCATCCGGTGAAGTTTTGCCCTACTTTAAAAAACAAGGCTTAAATTCTCCCGATGAAATTTTAGTAGTGCATGATGAACTCGAGCTCCCGTTCGGTAAACTTGCCTTTAAAACAGGCGGCAGTGCCAAAGGGCATAATGGTTTAAAATCTATTATTGCCGTTCTTGGTTCAGATGGGTTTCAGCGTCTGCGCTTTGGTATCGGGCGCCCTGCAGTAAAAGAACAGGTGCCAGACTATGTTTTAGAAAATTTCTCTGAAAAGCCTGAAGAAATCGAGAAGCTGATTGAACAGGCAGTTGAGATGCTGTAAGCCATATTTTGACAAGAATGGAGAGTATCGTGAAAAAAATAGTGTGTCTGGGGATGAGTGTGATGGCAATGACTATTTCTGCACGATCGCCTCTGATTATTGGTCATCGCGGTGCGAGTGGGTATGAGCCAGAAAATACCTTACGTTCTTTTGAGCGGGCAATTGCCATGGGTGCTCAGATGATTGAGCTTGATGTTCATCTTGCAAAATCGGGCGAGATTGTGGTGATACATGATGCTACCATCGACCGCACGACTGATGGAAAAGGCAACGTGCGCGACCTGAGCTGGAAACAGTTGCAAAAATACCACGTTGGTACAAGTGAGCGCCTTCCGTTACTCTCGGAAGTATTTGAGGCGGTGAATCAACGAGCAACCATTATTATCGAGCTCAAAGATCCAGCAGCGGCACTGCCCGTTGCAGATCTTATCACTGGGTATGTTAAACATAAAAAATGTTCGTATGAAAATTTTATAGTAGCGTCGTTTGATCATTATGCGGTGCTCAGATTTCATGAATATTGCCCACAGGTAAAAACGGGAGTTATTTTTGATGGGAATCCCATCGGATATGCAGATATTGCACGGCGCGCACACGCCAATTATGCGATGATGGCATATGAATGGATAACAAAAGAGTTTATTGCCGATGCGCATGCAAGTGGCATACAAGTTTTTGCTTATACGGTGAATACCCAGGCGATTGCTAAGAAATTGCGAAAGCTAAAAATCGATGGCATGGTAAGCAATTATCCTGATATTTTATCTCGCTGATCGAAATAATTTCTTAAGCGCAACGTGCGTTGGAAGCACAATCAGCAAGGGAAAAACCACTGCTAAAATAATAACCCACCATGGTGGGGAAATATGCTGTACGTGGTGGACAGTTGGCCAAAATACCCAATTAATATTCTCTTCTGGTAAAGTGTACCAATAGGTTGCGAGCACGATGAGCCAATAGAATGGCGTGAAATAGTAGATGGCGCGTCTATCATAGCCATATTTTGTAAGATAGAAGATCCATACCGTTGGTACGATAAGATGAAACAATGAAAATGCTCGTAATACATAAGCCAACGAACTATCGAACATATAGTCTGAAAGTCCTGTCAGTTTAACGTTGAACAGCAGCTGAGCAAAAAAATCTACGGCCCAAAGTAATTCTACGAATAAAATTCCCACGGCAGCGATACTCATCAGTAATGTTGTATGGAACCATAATGCGACAACAGTTAAAAACAAGCCAATATCAGAAAGCCATAAGAAATTTTGTGGTCCGTAATGGTGCCAATAGGTAGGTATCAAGACAGCAGTAAAAATAGTTAAGAAATATTTCAGAAAACGCCAGCTTGCAGAGAACATGCACGGCTCCTGTTTTACTAAGTTTTGGTAATTTTGTTCACTACTCGATACAGTGCTGCAGTGAGCAGACATGAACGAACAGTCCACAGAATAGTTCGAATCCAATTACTGCATACTAAATAATAGTGTACAGTGCTGTCAAACCCAGAAGCAAGTTGTATATGCATGGGCACTTGTAAACAAAATGAAGAAACCCAAATAATGATAAGCAATCCACAGTTAATCCACAACAGTCTTTGTGAAACATGCGGGACCGTTTTCCATACCAACAAGAAGGCTGTTAACAGCTCGATAAGCATGGGCAGGGCTACGAGGAGTGTTGTTTCTTGTATGTGCATTGTTTCGTAATGTGTAAACGCTTCGTGTCCAATAAACATAAGTGATGGATAATGCACAATCTGAACAAACCAGATGAGGCCGAGCATAAAAATAGTGGCAACAAAGTGAATAAGAAATAGCGCGTACATTCTTTCTCCTTTTTATTTTAAAATTTCCAACCAGTTTCTAATTCTCCGCCCAAATCACCACGCTCGTCACGCATCACGCGAATGCGCGAGTCATCAGAAAGATCATATTCAACTTGTATCACCACATCTTCGGGCAAACTAAAGTTTTGTTCAATCATGGCGCGTAATCTATCATTGACATCAATCACGAGCGATCCCCGCACGCCGCCGCGGGCACTTTGATCACTAAAGCTCGGGGTAATACGTAAATTTTTAAGGGGAGCGAACAAGTTCTTGAGCGCACGCTGGAATTGTGACGATGATTCCGCAGGCCCAAAGACCAGTTGCTCGATAGAGTTCATGACCGAAGTTGGCATGGCAAGAAAGAGAGAACCGTCTTCCGAGCCGCCAAGTAATAATGCAATGATATGCTCTTCTTGCAAACTCGGCGTAGCATCAAAACTGATGTGGGAATTTTTAGCCGTGCCATCAACCGTCATGCGAACGGAATATTTCTTGATCTTATTTTCTGCCAAAATATCGATGACCGGGTCGTCGATTTGTTGCGGCAAGAAGTAGATTTTCCCCCGTTTGATAAAGAGTGGTTTATAAGGGAATAAGAACGAACCATGCACAATGGCGATAGTGCCGGTAATTGCGGGGTTAGCTAATGAGCCGTTGAGCTGTATGTGCGCATGGGCTGCAGCTTCTAAAAATGCAGTTTTAACCCGAACGGGCGAGCAGGTCATGATCGTGATATTCGTAGTAATGTCCATGCCAGAAACAAGAGGAGTGGCCATTTTGCGGCCAAAGATATTTTTATAAAATTCTTCTGAAAAAATATTATTGCGTATATGTGAACGATCAAGTGTCATACATCCTGAAAGATGTGCGGCACTATTTTTTTTGTATTCGAACGTTAATGCGCCCGAAAAGAGTGCAAAAAGATCTTTGTTCATGCCAAGAAAGCAATTGTGTATCGTAACGGGAACGTGTGCATAGGCAAGTTCAAATTGGTCATTCAGATATACTTGTGCGTGTGAGCACAACATACTTCCTTTGTGCAGATTAAGCGAGAAGTCATGCAAAGAAACGGCATGTTTTTCTGCGTCAAAGACTATTGCTCCCTGCATATCTTGTAATAAATTGTAGGTGTAGGGCAGTCGAATGTTGCCTTTTTCGAGCTTTACCAGCAAGGTGAACTGCTTTTTGTCACGGGTACCCTTAAGATGCACAATTCCTTCTCCGGGAAGATGTACACCTCCCGCATTGGCGATAAAACGCAGTAAGGGATAATTGATAGTTCCTGCAAAGGTATGCGCAGATTCTGCTTGTAAGTTAATCACCGGCTCTTTTTTAAGATAACAATCAGCATATTCAAGATGGAAAAATGGTTTGAATCCAGCAAGAAAATCATAGGTGAATTGGTCCCCGGTACCTTGGGCAATGCAATGTTCTGGCGTAATATGCACAATTCCGTTCAGCTTTTTTTGTTCTTGGGTAACACTATTGGTAAAAGTGCTTTCATACTCCCCGTAAAGTTCAGCCGATCCGGGCGTGACGGTGCATGATAAGTGTGCTGTTTGCGCAGGGACAAACCATGATTCTGGGAGGGTAATGTTTTTGCTGTTTTTGAGCGTGCAGGTTGCATGCTTGCCCGTTATATCGTAGGTACAAGTTCCCGCGACAATCTGCTGATGATTGTGCTGCGCAACCAATGAGCCTTGCAGTTTGTTATCTTGGTGCTGCATTTGCAGATGAACAGAGGGGAGTTTGATATTTTGATAGGAAAGTTGATCGATAGCAAGCGTCAGGGCGATGTTTTTTAATGGTTGTTCAAATGTTGTGGTGATTGAAGCAGAACAGTGTCCGGCAATTTTTTTTGTGGGAATGAACGCACAAGCAAGTGCATAGGCTGCGGGAATAGTCACTTTTGCAGTGCAACTATTATGATTTTTATCAAGAGCTATCTGTCCTTGAATTTGTTGTGTATGCGTTTCAAAATTCAATTGAGCTGCTTGTGGCGACCAGGTCCCATATACTTTGCAGAGTTTATCATCTTCTGGTTGTTGCATGAGTTTACATGAGCCATTCAGAGAAATTGAACTTTTTGTTTCTGGGTCCGCTGTTCGCACCACAAATTTACCGGTGATGTTTCCCGCAAGGGCATCGACTAATTTTGTGTCGTTATAGGTGACAAAGCCATGATTAAGCATCGTGTTAAAGAGGTAGACAGCACCCTTCTGATCGGCTTTCAGTTCGGCGTGGCCGTGTAGTGAAATGGAGCAGGTAGTTGCAGCATGCTGTGTTGTGCAGCTGCCTTTATGAATACTGATTTTTGCAACTTCGACAGGTAAGGCATATGCGCCCGGCGTGATTAATTTTTTAAGATGCGGCATGATAGCAAGCTGTTCTTGATCATACGTAGTTGCCATGTTTATATCATGAATTACCAGATGTGCGATTATCTTTTTCTGGGTACATGATCTGATATGCGCGATATTGATATCGATTTGTGGGGCTTGCCACGACCACGCTTGCGCATGTTCTGGGTCACGGGCAACGCAGTTTTTTAAAATGATTTTGCCCGTAAAAAAATTGACGTGAGTAACTTCTGTTTCAAAATTGCAGGCAAATGCGCGGCTGAACGTTGTTGCAATGGAGCTTTGCAGCTTTTGTTTAAACGCAGCATCTTCTTGTATCAAAAGTATGAGTGTGCAGAAAGAGCAGATGATTGCAAAGAGAAAAGCAGCAATGAGTTGTACAATATTTTTCATGCGACAAGCTCCCACTTTTTATGCTGGTAACGGTAGCGCCGTATATACGAAATAGTACCAACCGGAACGCTCAAAGCATATTGCCACTGTTTTTTTGCGTCGGTAATATACACCGTGCCTGGTTGTATTCTGCCATCTGCATAAAAGATAGTTTGTTGCTTTTCAAACGTAACAGGCGAGGGCACTGTTGATTTTGGATGCGCAGGAGGGCCATAGATGCCCGGAAGCAACCCAAAGATAACACCCTCAGGAAGTTTATAGGTGCTACTAGTTTGTGCGTTTCGTGTTGTATAGCTGTGCTGCGGCGCATCAAAACGAATAGTATACGCTTGATTGTTCACTGCCGCTTTTCGTGCCGTTGCTAAAAAAAAAGTATACAGCTTATCAAGCTCCGCGTGAAGAATCAGCCGCTGATACCATGAAAAGCCTTGAGCTGCGAGCATAGTAACCATAATCATAAGTGCAATAACGAGAGAAAGTTCAATAAGCGCAAAGCCAACCCGCGGCTTATACATCATTCAAATCCTTGCACCGCGGTTTCTGAAAGTACTTCTTCAACAGTGGTAAGTCCTGCGGCAATTTTGCGAATACCATCTTCTATCAACAACGTCATGCCATCCGCACGAGCTTGTTTCTGTAACACTGCCGTGTCGGCACGTTCCATAATCAGCCGTGAAAGCGGATAGGTCATCTCCATCACTTCAAAAAGCGGTAACCGTCCTTTAAACCCTGTTTTTAAGCATACTTCACAACCAACAGCTTTATAAAATTCCATCGTCTTGCTTGTTTCTGGTGTGAGCCCCAAGCGTTGAAGAACTTCAGGCGTTGGTTGATATTTTTCTTTGCATGCATCGCACAATCTGCGCACCAAGCGCTGTGCCACTGCAGCAATAATGGTAGAAGCGATTAAAAACGGTTCAATACCCATATCGATTAAACGTGTAATAGTTGCTGCAGCACTATTGGTGTGCAATGTACTGAGCACTAAGTGACCGGTTAATGCTGACTGGATCGCAATTTGTGCAGTTTCATTATCACGAGTTTCACCGATCATAATGATGTCAGGATCTTGTCGCAAAATGGAACGAAGCGCAATGGCGAAAGTAAGTCCTGCTTTTTCATTGACCTGTACTTGTGCGATTCCCATCATTTGATATTCTACCGGATCTTCTACGGTGATAATATTCACGTCTGGTTGATTCAGTTCACTTAAAATAGAATAGAGTGTCGAAGTTTTACCAGAACCTGTTGGACCGGTAATGAGCAGGATACCATTCGGTTGTTCAATGCAGCGAGTGATGATGGCAAAATCACGTTCACTAAATCCGAGTTTTGAAAGATGGCCGAATGTTTTCGTTTTATCAAGAAGACGCATCACAACACGTTCGCCATGGGCTACCGGAATTGTTGAAACACGAAGATCGATCGCTTTATCAGCAATTTTTAATTGAATGCGACCATCTTGTGGAATACGCTTTTCTGCGATGTTCATGTTTGCCATAATTTTAAGACGCGAAACAATGGCGCCTTGTGCTCGTTTCGGTGGCATCATCGCAAGATGGAGTACGCCATCGATACGGTAACGGACATGCAATTCTTTTTCAAATGGTTCGATATGAATATCAGAGGCTTCTTGTTTGACTGCTTGATACAAGATATGGTTTACCAATTTGATGATAGGCGCTTCTGTTGCCATGCCGAGAATGTCTTCAGACTCGATTGTCCCGAGATCGATGCCTTCTGGTGCAAACTCTTCTTCTTTTGCAAGCTCGGCAATAACCTGCTTGGTTCCTTCAAGCGGATAATATTTATTCATAGTGTCGATAATGACAGAAGCAGGAGCTACCATGACATCAACCTTGTTACCAAAAATAAGTCGCAATTCATCGAGTGTTTGAAAATCTGCGGGGTTGGCAGTCACTAAACCGATTCGTTTTGTTGCTTCATCAACCATCACTGGAATAACGGTATGATCGCGGAGAAAACGGAGCGGCACTTGTGCCAAAATATCCGGATTTGCCATCTTTTCGGTAATTGCGGTAATAACGGGAAGAGAATATTTCTCTGCAAATGCGCGAGCAATTGCCTCTGCGGGAATATCTTTTTGTTGGCGTATATATTCATCAAGAGGAACGTTTTTTTCTGTTGCTTCTGCTTGTAGTTGGGTCAGTCGTTCTTGGGTGATACTTCCTTGTTCGATCAGTATCTCGGCAAGTGTTTTATGTGCCATACGGTTAGCTCCAGAATTGAATATTTTTTTATTTCGAGGCTAAAAAAAGATTTTGCAGAAATTGTTCTTTTATCGTAGCACAATCAAAATAAAAATGTTGATAGTATGACAGCTTTATTGTACAACTTGCCCATCACGGACCTCCATGGTACAGTAAAGAAATATGATCTATAAGGGCTTATTACCTATGATTTTTAATTTTTTCACTTATTTTATCAGGTCTTTTTACCTTTTTCCCGTCTGTTTATTACTCCTTTTACCCGGTTGTAAAAAGCCGTATGAGCAGTTTAAGCGTCCATTAAACACGACATTTCGACAAAAACAAAAATTGATGCGCACCCTCAAAAGAAAGAATCTTTTTAAGCGCATCAAAGATATGAATTTGGAAGAAGCACTCGAGGCAAAGCAGTATTACGAAGACTTGGGGCGTGAAGATATGGTTCTTCAATTAATTCCCCATATCATCTCTATTTCAAAAGATGTTCATCTGACGGCTCGGCTGCAGCTTGAGCTGGCTGATCTGCATTTAAGTTCTGGCAATCTTGAGCAAGCTGGTAAATTGTATACGGATTTTGTCTCTTTTTACCCGGGCGACGCGAATATCAAGAAAGCTCGCTATCATCTTTTGCTTGCAACATTTTGGACGGCACTTGAACCAGACAGAGACCAAGCGCTTACGAACACGTCTGTAGAGCTTGCAAAAAAATATCTACAAGATTTTCCACAAGATGAAGAATATACCCCCAAAGTGCATGAGATAATAAAAGCATGCTACCAAGCCCTTCTTGAAGGCGAGCTTAGTCTTATGAAGTTTTATCTGAATAAATTTACCTATGAACATAAACCGACGGCAATCGAAGCTGCTCGGTTACGCTTGACTCATATAAAAGATGCCTATTTGCCGATTTTAGCTTTATATGATGAGCGTGGCAAAAACATCCTAGAAACCATGGAACCGATTGAAAAATTGGCGACCATGGATGATCTTGCCCTTGTTCGTGAGCAAGCTGACCTTATTATGAAGCAAGTAGCTTTAGCTGAAATGCTGCTGGTGAGTCCACTGCAAAAATATAAGGTGCATCCGCGCGATACATTTTAAAACAACCCGCATGGTTCGATACAATTTTGCTATCGCAAAATCACTCACCACGAGCGGGTTAAATTCGCTCATCCTGAGCGGAGTCGAAGGATGAAGCGTGAGGCAATCTATGGTACAAGAACAAAAAGCGCGAAAAATTGTCGGGTCACAAGGCGAACAAGCAGTCGTTAATTATCTCATTAAACAGGGATACACCATTTGCGCTCGCAACTATGCGATACGCGCTGGTGAAATAGACATAATTGCCCGCAAGGATGAGGTGCTTGCTTTTGTGGAAGTCAAAACACGTACCACCGCATACTTTAATCTTTCAGAGGTTATTGTTCCTGCAAAGCAACGAAAAATTATGTACACAGCCCGCCACTATATTTTTATGAACAAGATAGAAGATATGGTATATCGTTTTGATGTTGCACTTCTGCATTCCAAAGAAAATATTGCAACTGAACCCGCGACATGGGATATTACCTATATCAGGGATGCTTTTACTGATATGGAGACATTATTATGAATGAATTTGCCTTACGAACCATTACCGCCAGCGTACTCATTGTTTTTGGTGCTGCGGTCTGGCTGCTTTTACCGCCATTTGTTGTATCACTGTTACTTTTGTGCCTCTTGGCCTATGTTTTGTGGACTGAATGGCCACCACTAAACCCGTGGCGCAATGAACCAGTGAAGGCGATACTTTTTACCTGCCTCTATCCAGTTTTGCCCTTTGTATTATTGATTGTCCTCAATCAGTTTATGGGTTTTGCCGGCCGGCAGTTTTTACTTTTTCTTTGCCTTATCACCTTTAGCCATGATACGGGAGCCTATATTATTGGGCGATTGTATGGTAGGCACAAGATAATGCCAGCTGTCAGTCCCCGAAAAAGCTGGGAGGGATTTTTTGGAGGATATGCATTTTCCCTTGTGGTAGCGATTTTTTTGGTTTATTATACTAATATAAAAATAGCCCACGCCGCCTTACCCCTCTATATTCTTATTTTAAATGGAGCAGGCTTGGCTGGCGATCTGTTTGAATCGTACCTGAAACGGCGTATTGGGGTAAAAGACTCGGGCGCTATTTTACCTGGCCATGGCGGATTACTTGATAGATTTGATAGTATTCTTTTTGTTATCATGGCTTTTTTTATTGTTATTTCTTTATAAAAAAATAGTACAGCAAGGATTTTTCCATGATATATATTTTAAGTCTTATGTGCTTGTTTACCGGCACAGTTCATTGCATGAGTAAACCAAAAGATATGCCATTGAATCTTCGTGATCAAAAGGCTCTCTTGTATGCGAATTTCTCGCAAGCCGTGAAGCAAGACAAGGTATTTGAAACTCAGCTGAATAAACACCCAGGGCCTACGGTTGTGTATTATCTTCTGAAAAACCCTGATCTTGAAGCTACGATGAAATATGCTTTGGTCTATCATGGTAGAAGAAAGTCTGTTGCGCGGCAGGAAATACAATCTTTTTTTGCTTCTTTGGAAGATATACAAAAAGAAGATTCACAAAAAAATTGTACAAAGATTTCACGTGATGAACTGGTTACTACGCCTACCTATGATGAGGCAATTGCAAGCGAAATAGAATTATAAATTATTTCTTTTTCAAGAGAGGGATTTTTCTATGAAATACCTGATATTTTTAAGTATAGCTTTGGGCAGCAGCATGGATTTGTTTTCAGCTCAAGTAGCAAAAAACTCAGAAAACATCGGTTCCATCTCACCGGTAATTACTATTGAGCTTATGCAAGAATCGATAAGCCCGAGCAATGCGTCTTTGGCTTTGCATGCGATATCCCGCAATAAAGCTTTATTTGCCCACATAGAACAAAATGCACAAAAGCCTGGTTTTGTGAATATCGCAAAACAGTATCTAAAACTGGCAGATCTTAATGGTGGACATCTTACCGCTGAACAATATTCGCGGATGATCAAAGAGATTGATAAGCTTCCTCGTCATGTTGCGCATGAAAAAAATAAGACTCGCTTTCGCGAGCAGGATGAGCTCAAAGAGCACGTGCCTTCTTATGATGAAGCCATTGCAAGCGATATAGAATTATAATTTGAATAAAACATGATAAATGAACTCATTTTTTTGGTATATGCCTTTGTTATTGCAGGTGTAGCGTTAGCTGCACTTTGGCTTTCTTATGAGGCTTTAGTTGCTTTTCTTTGTGTGCAGATTATTCTCATGAATCTTTTTGTGACCAAAGAGATTCTTTTTTTTGGCTTTGCAGCAACCGCGGCGGATGTGTATACGATCGGCATTGCCTTAACGCTTAATCTGATACAAGAATATTATGGCATCGATAAAGCTCGGCGCACCATGTGGCTCGGTTTTTATGCGGCGCTTTTTTATGTGTCTCTTTCATACATACATTGCCTGTATATTCCTGCCCCGGCAGATTTTACCCAGTGCCATTTTCTGGCACTGCTTACCCCTATGCCGCGTATTATCGCAGCATCCCTGATCTCTTTTCTCATTGCGCAAACCGTTGACCGGTATTTGTATGCCTATTTACAGCGCGTTTGGCAGCGAGGTCATCTTATTTTACGAAACAATATTTCCATTATGGTCAGCCAATTGCTGGATACGATCATATTCAGCTTTTTAGCTCTGTATGGCGTGATGAGTAGCATCAAAGATATTATTGTTGTCAGCTACGCAATCAAATTAATCACACTCATGCTTGTTTCGCCATTTCTTGTATGTGCAAGCAAATTAGTGCGCAGTCACCATCTTAAATCCTGAAAATTATCAAGCTCATGTTTAAATTTGAAGTTCTTCATCGTTCAAAAAAATCTCGTGCTCGCGTAGGACGTATCCATACGCCCCACGGCATTATTGAAACGCCAAATTTTGTTCCCGTTGCGACGCATGGTACCATCAAAGCTGCAGATTCTATATTGTTGCAAAATCTTGATATCCAATTGATGTTCTGCAACACCTATCATCTGATGTTACATCCTGGTGCAGATATTGTAGCCCAGGCTGGTGGACTACATACTTTTATGCAACGTAAATCTCCAATTATTACCGATTCTGGCGGGTTTCAGGTTTTTAGTTTGGCATATGGCGGAGTGCATAGTGAATTAAAGTCTAAAGGTAAAAAGCGAGACAGCGGCTCTGTCTTAAAAATTAGCGAAGAAGGCGTTCTGTTTCGTTCGTACCGGGATGGCGCAAAAATTATGCTTACTCCCGAATCATCGGTGCAAGCGCAAAAAGCGCTGGGCGCCGATATTATTATTCCGCTTGATGAGTTGCCGCCCTATCATATTGTCGAAACACAACTAAAAAAATCACTTGATCGTACGCATCGCTGGGAAAAGCGTTCGCTCGACGAGCATAAAAAAGATGAGCGAAACCAAGCAATGTATGCCGTTGTGCATGGTGGGATAGACCCGCAATTGCGCAAATATAGTATCGATTATTTAAAATCGTTGCCATTTGATGGCTTTGCCATTGGAGGAAGTTTAGGGAAAAATTCTACGGAAATGGTAGCGATGCTTCAAGAGCTGATGCCGCATATGCCGAGCGATGCGCCAAATCATCTTCTGGGAATTGGCGATTTGCCATCTATCGAGGCGTGCGTTCCCCTGGGTATTGATACCTTTGATAGTTCGCATCCGACAAAGTGCGCTCGTCATGGTATGATTTTCACCAAGCAGGGGTATGTGAAAATTTTGCAAGGACAGTATGCTGCTGCTTTGGAGCCTTTGGAACCCGGCTGTAGTTGTTATGTATGTCTGCACTATACCAAGGCCTATGTGCATCATCTTTTTAAAGCACATGAAATGACCGGATATACATTGGCGACAGTGCATAATCTTCACTTTATGATGCAACTTATGAAAGACTATCGTAAGAAAATCCTGAATGACGAAATTTAAATATAAAGAACCCATGCAACAAACTATCACTTCTCTCGATAACCCCTTAATTAAACGCGTCATGCAATTGCATGAAAAAAAGGGTCGCAAAGAACATCAGCAATGTATTGTTGAAGGTATTCGTGCGTGCGAAACTTTTTTTGAAAACAATATGCGGTTGTACCATATTTTTGTAACGCAAGAAATGCTTACTAAAGTGCACCCAAAGGCGCCCCAGCATAAAATAGTTATAGTTGCTGAGCGGGTGATGAATAAAATCAGCACCGCGACCACACCAAGTGGCATGGTAGCTGTGTTTTCTATTCCTCAACCAGAAACGCACGACTTGCAGCCAGGATTGGTGCTTGCACAAATGCAAGACCCGGGCAATGTGGGGACGTTAATTCGTACTGCTGCTGCGCTTAAAAAACGTTCGATTGTGATGGTCGAAGGCGTAGAGCCTTGGAGCCCGAAAGTGATTCAAGCGAGCGCGGGCACTATTGCCATGGTTGATATATTCCAATGGAGCTTCGAGGAGCTTATTGCGCGCAAAAAAGATCTGCGCTTGTGTGCATTGGTGGTGCAGGGTGGAAAAGCTCCACAAGCAGTTGACCTTTCGAGAACATTATTGGTTGTTGGCAGCGAAGGGCATGGCCTTTCTCAAAATTGGCAGAACGCGTGTGATGATCTGTTAACATTGCCGATGCCGGGAAATACCGAAAGTTTAAATGCTGCTGTTGCAGGCTCAATCGCGCTTTATTGCACTGAGCTGTTTAGGAAACAGTAACAGGTTTAATGGTAATTAATCTTGGCTGAACTTGTGCAATTCGCTGGGTTTGGTTTTTCATGTTCTTCAAACGTTGTTGTAAGACAGGCTTGTTTTTTGCCCAGTATTCCAAGCTTCTGCCACCTGCATCTTGTGCCTGTAGATTAATCATGGGATTCGCTAATAAGGTTACAGCGGTCGCTGCATAGGGATCTTTTGGATTAGTTTTGTCGGCTTTATCGAGTGCAAACATGAGAGGGACCATGCCTGCTTGCCGTTTTGCTGAAGGGGCAACTTGCTGGTTAACGTCAGGGTTGTTTTTGAGAATTGCGGCGGTCATAAGAGGGTTGCCTGCTTCGATAGCCTTGATCAGCGGAGTCTTTCCGTCACAATTTCTTGCATTGATTTGTGCTCCTTTTTTTACTGCGTTCCCCAGCGACTCTGGATCGTTGCTTTCTATTGCTTTAAAAAGTTGCGCATTGCGATATTCTTGCGCATAGTTTGAGGCTTGCTGAAAAAGATACATCCCTGTTTTGTAAACGGCAGAATCAGATTCATCAAGCGAAGAAAAGCAGTCTGAGACAAATTGCATAGTCCATACTGGGGATGTTGGGAGCAATAAAAGAGATACAAGTAAGGCGTAAAATTTTGTTTTCATGCTGCTTTAACCTGGAAGAACCTAGATACTGATAAGATATTGAGAATTACGTTTACCATGATAACAAATTTCGCGCTTTTTTTTAACTTTAGTAAGCTGGAAAATAAAGATATTTTTTAAATTGGTTATCTATAATGTCTCATAAACTTTCTCTTTCTTCTGCAATCCTGATTAACCTTAACGTGATGGTTGGGGCAGGGATATTTATCAATACGGTACTTTTGTCGCAAAATGCTGGCGGCCTGGGCGCTTTAGCCTATGCGACCGTAGGCTTTTTATTGTTGCCTCTTATTATGAGCATGTATCAGCTTTCAAAAATCCATCGCGGCGGCAATTTTTATGACTATGGTCTTCATATTGGTTCTTATGGTGCTTTTTTGACGACAGCAAGCTATTTTATTGCAAAACTAGCTTCCTGCGCTCTGGCAATACATGTTTGCGTCTCTTTGTTGCAGACCATTTTCCCCTTTCTGATGCGATTTCCTACTTTGTTGCTTGACTGCTGCGTCATCACGTTTTTTGCCTATTTAAATATGATGAATTTGCGCACGGGAAAGCGTATTCAGTTCTTTTTCATGGGGTGCAAATTTGTCCCCATTCTTTTTGTTATTTTGACCGGGCTGTATCTCTTTAATCCGGTCTACTTTTCTGCCGCGCATTTATACCCAGCTGGGGTTGTTACGAGTGCACCGTTTATTTTATATGCATTTACTGGCTTTGAAGTGAGCTGCTCACTGAGTCGCTCAATCGAAAATGCTGAGGTCAATGGCCCGCGAGCCATGCTCATCGCCTATCTTTTAGGTGTGGCGATTGTCTGCTTGTTCCAGTTTTTATTTTATGGCAGCTTGGGACCCATTTTTGACGGCTTAAGTAGCTATTTGCAAGCATATCCAGCATTGTTGACCATGCTCCAAATATCGCCTGAAACATATACGCTCTTGAAAGTTGTTTTACATCTTGGCATCGCCTGTTCAGCTCTGGGTGCGGCATATGGCATTATGTACAGTAACGCCTGGAATCTATTTGAACTTGCTACCAAAGGGCATGTGGCTGCGCCGCAGATATTTACGAAGCTGAATATACATAATATTCCTGCTGCATGTGTTATCGCTGAAGCTCTGATTGCTATTGGTTACCTGCTTTTTAGTAGAGGGAATCAGGTTCCATTGCAGCAAATATCTGCCTTTGGCACCGCGATTTCTTATACCCTCTGTGCGCTTGCACTTATTTTGATTGTATATCGCACCAACCACCGTAAACTTTTCATGCCTCTTTTGGGACTTATGAGCTGTGTTTTGCTGATCAGTTCAATTGTCAAAAGCGCCCTCAGCTACAGCATGATTCCATTACTTATCTTGATCTTTATCTTATTGCTGATGAGCCTGATGTTTAATCGTAACAAGACCGAGCTATCGTAATTTTAAGGTCACCAAGGCAAACAGGCATAAAATGCATGAGATAATGGCAAAGCGGATAGTAATCTTGGCTTCTGGCCAGCCCAAAAGTTCAAAGTGATGATGAATCGGTGCCATTCTGAAAATGCGCTTTTTAAAGTATTTATACGAAAATACTTGAAGCATCACTGAAACTGTTTCCACCACAAAAAGCCCCCCGGCAATTCCCAATAAAAGCTCCTGTTTTGTCAGTAGGGCAATAAAGCCCAAAGCTGCCCCCAAAGAAAGCGACCCCACATCCCCCATAAAAATCTGTGCCGGATAGGCGTTGTACCAGAGAAAACCCAGAGAAGCCCCGGCTAAAATAACGGCGATAATGGCGATTTCTGAGGTTCCAGCAAAGGGAATATGTAGATATTGAGCAAAATCGATATGGCCAGCCAAATAAGCAATAACCGCAAAGGTTGAGAAGTTAGGCAAAAGGGAGCCAATGGCAAGTCCATCGAGCCCATCGGTCAGGTTCACCGCATTACTGGTGCCAATGATAATGAACATGGCCCAGGGGATAAAGAAATAGCCCAGGTCAGGGTTAAGGTTCTTGAAAAAAGGCAGGCAAAGCTTGGTTGAAGGATGTAACCAGAAAAACCAACTTATCACCAGGGTAGCGGCCAAAGCCAACTGAACCCGGAACTTAAATCGCTCAGAGATACCCTTTTTATGGGCAATTTTAGACCAATCATCCCAGAAGCCCAAAGCACCAAAGCAGGTGAGGCAACCAAGGAAAAGCCAGACTTCAGGATGGCTCAGATTACACCAAAGAAGGGTTGAAATTGTCACCACAAAGATAATAAAGAGTCCCCCCATGGTGGGCATGTTGTCTTTGGCTTTATGCGTTTCTGGGGCAAATTCGCGGGCTTTAGATCTAAAAAACAGCTTTGAGGTTTCTATGAACCTATCCCCCAGGGCCAGGGAAAGTAACAAAACTGTTAAAAGCGCCCCGGCGAACCTGAAGCTAATATAGTGAATAACGTTCATGGCGCTGATATACGGGGAAAGGGCTTTGGCAAGGTGATAGAGCATATGGTTGGGGTCCTTCAGGTAAAAAGAGCCTGTTTTGGCCTGTTTTTTCTAATATACCTCTATTTAAAGAATATTCCTCTATTTTTTGTGAAAATGGTAGCTTGTGTCGATCCAATCGATATATCGCTACCCCCTTTGAAACTGAAAAATAGATAGGGTAGACTGTAAGTAGAATTCAGAGTGAAAATCTCAAGATCATAGATACTAACTTGTATATAAAGGATCAACTATGAAATTTAAGTATTTGAAACTAAGCTTATTGATGGTAGCAATTTCGGCAGCTCCCTTTGCAATGAATGCACAAGCAGACGTTGAAGGTGCAGCACAGCTCTTGTTAGAGCTAACCGATGCTGCTGGCCCTAAAAGATCAATGGAACAAACTATCAATGTGATTGATCAGATTGTTGCTAAGTTACAGGCTGAACCTGAATATCAAGATACCTGCAATGCGTTGCTCGAATTTAAAGAAACGTTAATCAAGCTTAACCTTGCGCAAGCAAAGGGTGTTTTGAGTCGAGTAACAGATCAGTTAGAAACTATGTATAGTACTCTTTCTGAGGGTATGAAAAACCAGTTGGTTCTTCGAAAAGAACAGCTGACAAATATGAACTGGATGGGAAAAGGTAAGTTGTTAGGAAACTTAGGTTTATCTATCGACCTTGCAACATTAAGAAAACTTTTCGCAAAATAATAATTTTATGAATTAAGGGTCTGCTGAAACGCAGGCCCTCTTTGCATCTTAGGATGTTCTATGAATAGCAAACTAACCATACTTATGATCCTGATGGCCTTTTCAGCATGTCCTGCACAGGCTGATTGGAAAAGTAAACTCGCTTTAGGGACAGGGCTTATGTGCTTGGGAACTTCTTATGGATTTTATTCCAAGGCTCAGGGATTGCAAGCTGATTTGACGCGCCCGCAACAGAGCGTAAATGGTTTGTATGCTCTTGCTCAAAAAAGAGAAGACCTTAAGGTGTGCCGAATTGCTGCCTGTCTTTCTTTGGTGGTAGGTGTTGCTTTCTTGGTGCTTCCCTACCTGCAACAATCTAGTACCGTGAGCGCACCACAAAAAAGTGCCCAATAAAAGCTGATTTTTATAATTTCTCTGGTATGCTGAGTACTATAAAAGTACTGGTATACCTTTCTTTTTTTACATAAATTTTCATGAATCAAACTACTCGTCCCTGGAATTCTTTTGATGTTATTGTCGTCGGTGGTGGCCACGCAGGTGTGGAAGCTGCTTATGCAGCTGCACGTATGGGCTCCAAAACGCTCTTGGTAACATTAAATTTGGATAAAGTTGGCTTTATGCCCTGCAATCCAGCAGTGGGGGGTATCGGTAAGGGCCATATCGTATTCGAGATTAGTGCACTTGGTGGTTTAATGCCGCAATTATGCAGCAAAACATATCTCCAAGCACGCATGCTCAATACCAGAAAAGGGCCTGCGGTTCAGGGTTTGCGCTTGCAAATTGATAAAAATGCCTATAACAGACTTTGTAAGCAAGAGCTTGAAAAAACAAAGAATCTTACGATGGTGACCGGCATGGTAGAAGAGTTGCTCTTTGATGGGTCGGGAAAGGTCCATGGTCTGACTACTCGTGAAGGTGCAACCTATTATGCTCCTGCTATCATTTTAACAACCGGAACGTTTTTGAATGGTCTGGTGCACAGTGGAGCCAAAAACTATCCTTCTGGTCGTCAAGGTGAAGAGGCAGTTGTCGGCCTTGCGGCAGCGATTAAAAATTTAGGCCTCAACATGGGGCGCTTGAAAACAGGAACTCCTCCGCGATTAGTGCGTTCAAGTATCGATTTTTCTTGCATGGAACCACAAGGTTCTGACGCATTGAACTATTTATTTGGATTTTATGAAGATAAAGTTCAACATAAAATTGATTGCTACGTGACGCATACCAACGAACGAACGCATGAAGTTATCACAAAAAATGCGCATCTGTCTCCTATTTATATGGGGCATATTAAGGGAACTCCTCCACGCTATTGCCCATCGATCGAAGACAAAATTGCACGTTTTGCCGATAAAGATTCGCATCATGTTTTTGTTGAACCAGAAAGTGCATCGAGCGAAGAGATCTATCCAAACGGACTTTCTACCGCGATGCCGCTTGAAGTGCAGCGAGAATTTATTCAAACAATACGTGGTTTTGAAAATGCAATTATTGCACGACCAGGTTATGCGATTGAATATGATTATGTCTTTCCAAATCAATTGCATCATACGTTAGAATTAAAAACCGTTCCCGGGCTGTTCTTGGCCGGCCAAATTAATGGTACTACCGGCTACGAAGAAGCTGCTGGACAGGGTATTATTGCCGGAATTAATGCGCACCTCAAAACTCACGGGAAAACGCCATTTATTATGCCGCGTACCCAAGGATACATCGGCATCATGATCGATGATTTGGTAACGCTGGGTGTTGATGAGCCGTACCGTATGTTTACGTCTCGTGCTGAGCGACGATTAATTTTACGTCAAGACAATGTATTTGCTCGTCTTGCAGATGACGCATTACGTTTAGGGCTCATGGAGCAAACGTTGTATGACGATATTCAAAAAGAACAACGAATAATTGCCGCTGTTGTTGCGAAATTGCAAACATCGGTGCATCAGTATCGTCTTTTGATGCAAACACTTTCAGAAGGCAATGTTGACGCAGTGCATGCAGCTATTGTTGCCGCATCAAGTGAACCATTGTCTGATCGTGCAATCGCCTCTATTTATGCAGAGATTTTGTATGGTCCGTATTTGAAACGTGAAGAGCGTGAAATCGAAAAAATGGAGCAGTATCAAGACTTGGTGATACCAAGCAGCTTGGATCTTACGACGATCTCTGGTCTTTCAAAAGAGCTCCAACAAAAATTACACAAACACAAACCTGCTACTATTGCACAAGCTATGCTGATTCAAGGCATGACGCCTGCTGCAATTTCTCTCCTCATTTTTAAATGTCGTGAAATGCTTGATGCATCCTCACGCAGCTGCAATTTGTAAGTTTTTAGAAACTCGCCAATCAACGTTTTTGCATTTCTCATAAAAGTTGATATAGTTTTCTGCCGATGTATTAACATGCGTTTTATTTTTATAAAACATAAAGGAAACTACTATGGTAAAAACGAATGTACGCTTTTTAGCTTTAAGCTTATTAATGCCTGCAATGGCGCTTGCTGGATGGATGCCAACCCAACGTGATGGAGCACATGCTGTTGTTGGTGGTCTCTTAGCATTTGTTCAAAACAAAGTTGGCTATCAAGGCCAAGGTCTTGTTCTTGCAAAAAAACAAGATGCGGCATTAGCAGATCATGCAAAAGCAGCTGCAGCAAGCTGGACATTTGGTGATGGTGCGGTAGCGGCAGCATTCGGCAGATTCCATGTTGAATATGCTGGTAAATATACTAACAGCTTAGCAAATCAAGCTGATACAACTGTTACTTTAAGAGACCAATTTGCAGCGACTTTTGGAAAAATTGCAGTCAATACATTCAATAATGATTGGAAAGTAGACAGCAAAACATTCACAACAGCAATCGATCCTTTCTTTGTAGCTGCAACAGCACAAGTTCTCTGGTCAAAAAGAGCTTCATTGTGGAATTCTGCACAAGCAGCAGAAGCAGCAGCACAAGCAGCTTATAACGCAAAAAAGAAATAAGATCATAATTTAAAAAGATCTATTTATGGGGACTGAGAAATCAGTCCTCATTTTTTTTTGCTTTTCTTTTTGCACAAGTTCATTATAGTAGGCCATACGAAAACATATAGTATGGTAAAGCTTATAAAATTCATGAAAAAAATAGTTATTCTTTGTTCATTCCTGAGCAGCTCATTGCTCTCTGCTATAAAAATAGATTTCGGTGGCTTTGCGCAGCTGCAATCTTTTTATGATACGCGGGAAATTATTGGTGCGTATGACGATCTTTTTTTGGCAGCGCCGGAAGATAAAGAGCTCGATGCTTTTGGCAGCGATATTAATAATCACCCAAAATTTAATATGACGGCATTAAGCTCAGAATTGCAATTCAAAATCACTGGTCCAGATGTAAACTGTTTCAAAACACGTGCCTACATAGAATTTGATTTTGTCGGAACGGCCACAGCGGGTATCGATATTGGATCTGCTAATTTGCGACATGCGTATGCGGTATTAGCCAGTGATCATCATGAAATTTTATTTGGGCAAACGTGGCATCCGATACGGCCAGAATATTGTACGCCTCACGTTGTTTCTTATAATGCAGGCTCCCCTGTTTCTGCCTATGCATTAGATCCACAATTGCGTTATTATTATCGAACGGGCTCTTTTGAGTTTTTGCTTGCTGCGCTCGAGCAAGGCCATATTTATCAAAGTGAAGGGCCAGAAGGAGAAAGTCCACGCTATATTCATCGTGCCATTGTTCCCAATTTGCATGCGCAGCTAAATTATGTAACAACTGAGCATATGGTTGGCGTTGGCATCGATTATAAACGGCTCGTGCCACGCGTTGTAAATGATGTTGGTAATACGGTTGATGAGCAGGTAAACAGTGTATGCGCAACACTCCATGGATCTAAAAAATTTTCACCATGCACAGTGCGTGCACAGTTTATTTATGCACAAAATATATCAGATATGTTTTCTATTGCGGGCTACGCGGTAACTGATCGTAACCCATTGACTGATCAAAGAAGTTATGCTCCGGTACAATCTATTAATTTTTGGCTTGATATAGATGCTAACACTACAAAATTTGTACCAGGATTTTTTTGCGGGGTAGTTAAAAACTTGGGAACCACTTCAAAAATTCATTTTTTTGATGCACAGGGCGAACCAATCGTATACAGTTACATTCCCAATGCTGCCTATGTGTTTCGTGTTTCTCCGCGCTTGGTGTGGAATAGTAATAAATTCCAGGTCGGTTTGGAAGCAGAATATACGGGTGCTGCGTTTGGAAAGTTGAATAACTATGCGAATGTTCCGCATGGTTCGTATGTTGGCGTTTTCCGAGCTTTACTTGCATTAACCTATTATTTTTAAGCTTTTCTTTTTTTAGAGTTTCACTATAGTACTTTCTATGTTTTTTAAAAAAAATTGAAAGTATGCCATGAAGAAACTTTTGAGTTTATTATTCTGTCTCGCTGCAATGATACCCTTACGCGCAATTACTCCAATGCCAAAACCCAATGCACCATTGCGTTGGTCTGGCTATGTAGTTTTAGAAAATTTTTATGATACACGTGATATCGTTTCATTTCGTGAAGATATTTTCTTGTTATATCCAAAGCAAAAAGTATTAGATGCTTTTGGCAGCGATATTAACAACCATCCCAAATTTAATATGGCAGCAGTCCGTACCCGTATGCGGGTGGAAGCAGATGGGCCCGATGTTCACTCGTATGCAGCAAGCATGATGATAGAGGGCGAGTTTATGGGACCTATCGAAACCACCTATGGTGCATTTCGTCTTCGTCATGCCTATGGAAAGCTTGAAAACGAAAAAGCTCGAGTTATTTTTGGTCAATATTGGCACCCGATGCGGGCAGAAGATTGTATGGCACAAGTGGTTTCATATAATGATGGAGCGCCTATTGAATTGTATGCGCGGGATCCGCAGATTCGCTATGTGTATAAACATGGTAAATGGGAATTGCTCGGTGCATTACTTGAACAATCTCCTGGATTTGAAAGTTTTGGACCAGACACCCCAGGAGAAAGTTCTATCTATTTACGCCGTGCGATTGTACCGAACATACACGGACAACTTCGTTATGTAACAGATGAGCGGATATTCGGCATTGGTGTGGATTATAAACGATTAGTGCCACGGATTGTGAACAATGTGGGCAATACCACCACTGAGCATGTCAATGAGTTTGCAGCGACGGCCTATTTTGTGCAAAAATTATGTTCAGTTACTTTACGCATGCAAGGTATTTATGCGCAAGATCAGACGGCATTACTGGGGTTTGGTGGCTATGCAGTTACCGATGTTAACCCATTAACAAATGAACAGAATTATAGTCCATTACAAGATGTGAATGCATGGTTTGATGTAACCTCCAATGACGAGAGATTATCTCCAGGCCTTTTTGTAGGCGTGTCAAAAAACTTAGGCACGCTCAAAAGAATCAATACATTCGGTCCAGATGGCCAACCGATTGTCTATGGACGCAACCCAAATATCGATTATGTCGTGCGTGTTGCTCCACGGGTTGTGTGGACTTTAGGACAATTTCAGATCGGTTTAGAATGTGAATATACCGGTGCTTCGTATGGAAGATTAGATTTGCACGGCAAAGTTCGCCATGGTAGCTATGTCGATAATCTTCGTGCTTTACTTGATCTCTTCTATTACTTTTAATTTCTTGAAATAACTGACAGAATGTTGACTTTCATCTACGCGGCGTTTGATGATACATAATGCGTCTATGTTCTTTTTTTGCAGAAATAGCCGGTAAGGAAAGTTTGTATGAATGAAGAAAAAACACCAAAAGCAGAATCGATATTTTCTAACACGTTAGTGAGTCCTCTTTTTCTTTTTATCTGTTTTTTAACAACGCTCGTCATCCTGGTTTTTGTGATATTTAGTTGGACGAAAATTTTTTCTCCTCATGAACGCCGAGTACCTCTTAAGCATCTAACTGCGGAAAAGATCAAAGAATTTGGTGGAGATCCTATCAAGGTAAACGTTGGGCTCTATATCGAAAACTTTGATAAGTTCGATATTAATAATGACGACTTTATTTTTAGCGGTATTTTAACTTTTGAATTTGATCCCAGCCTTATCTCTTTAGATTCGTTAAAAAAATCTTCCTTTGATAGGGGGGAAATTTTATATATTTCAGCGCCAACTACTAAATTGAGCCATGAACGTCTATTTGCACGATATAACATAAAAATAAAATTCTCAGGGAACTTAGATTATGCTTGGTTTCCTTTCGAAGATCATCTCTTACAAATTGTTTTAGAAGACAAAATGTTATCGCCCAGGGAATTAGTTTTTGCAACAAATAATTCAGACTTTATTGCCCCTGATATGGGGTCTGTAGGCTGGCATCAGTTTGATAGGAGTGCTGAGGCGGGATACCTTGAAGCACCCTTGCAAGAAGGCGTTATCCAATACCCGGCAGCTGTTTTTACCATTAACTATGGTCGCTATACGAACGTTCGTAATATATTTACCATCATCTTCCCGATGATGATGTTGTTTTTCATTGCTCTTTTCTCACTCATTATCAATCCTAGCGAAAGCTTTACCTTTGTGCTAACCATCCCCGTTACTGTTATCGCAGGTTTGATTTCATTCCGTTTTGTTATCGAAGCAATGTCTCCCAAGGTTGGTTACTTCATGTATTCAGATTACTTCTTCTTCTTGTTCCTTTTTCTCGTTTTTTCGATTTTATTGTTTCATACGTTCGGAGGCAGCTTGGGAACGTTTACGAGAAAGCTATTGATTATCATATTTAACGGTATCGTTGTTGGATTCTTAATGTATTTATTATCTCCTGCTGCATCGCTTTCGCAATGGATATAAGAAAAGGTTTTTATATGAACCAAAGATATAAAAAATGTAGTGTTATATTATTATTGCTATTATCAGAGAAGCTTTTTTGTTTTTCAACATTATCGCAATTACAAAAATTTGCACAGTCACACCCAGCGGATGTAGTTCCTGAAAATACGGTTGAACCGACCGGTGTCGTCGATGAATATAAACCAAGCTTTTTAAAATTTTATCGAGCAAATAAACCGAACTTCGTCAACAAAACAAAGCAGTTGTTTGGATTGTCTCAAAAATCAACAGAACTTGATATTGCTTCTTTTTCAAAAAAACTGTCCGAAATTGTTCGCATGAGAGAGCTGGATGGATTTATTGAAAGACATGTAAGTTTGCTGAATGCAAAACCAGGGGACAGTCTTGTTATTATTGGTGATATACAAGGCGGCTTTCATTCTCTGGTGCGGGATCTTGCGCAATTACATGCTCTTGGAATTATTGATGACGGTTTGCGTGTCATAGACGCGCACTATTCTCTTATATTTAATACCAACCTTATTGGACGTACTCCTTATAATTTAGAATGCTTGGATGTCATTATAACGCTTATGCAGAATAATCCAGAGCACGTATTTTATATTCAGGGTCTTCATGAAAATAAAAATTTTTGGCTTGTTTCTAATCTTCAGCAGCAACTTGCAGAACTTGGAGAAGCTGATATTGAAAAACCGACTCTTGGGCGCTTGTTAAATCAGTTTTTTAATACATTGCCCCTTGCTATCTATGTGAATTATAAAAAGGGAAATGAGCTTTTGCGCATCTCTGGCGCTGGTCGTGATTTTTTTGAAATTGATGAGCGAAATATGAATAACTTTTTTCAAGAAGAACCGACTGATTTTGAAACGAGTTATCGTATTGTGAATAAGATTCCGAGTAAAAATATACATGTTCGCGCTTTAATTCGCAGCATGGATGGTTATTCAGAGTTTAAAGAGAATGATGGGCTTACCTTGCTCAATCCTCAAGGCGGCGCAACGACTTGGGCTGTATTCTCTTCTCCAACGCGCTTTCATCAGCTAATTAATAAATTTTATTATGATGCGTTTGCTATTATTACGCTCGGGAAACAGTTAAATCGAACTACTATAAAATTATATAATCGCGATACGCGAACGAATGAGCCATTTGTTCTGCGTGATCAATATTACTTGGTGTCAGCAGAAAAAATAGATCCGACAAAGAAAAATAACAAAACACATACGATAGTAAAAATTGGGTCAACCATGGATCTTACGAAAAGTATTTCGAATATGGGAAAAGCCCTTAGTCAAGGGATATTGGCTTGTCTTGATATATATAATGAAAAAATAAATGAAAAAAATGGAAAAAAATTAAATGTTATGATTTTAGATGATTGGTACACTCCCTCTAAGGCCCGTGAAGATATCGATTATCTGATGAAAGAAGAGCATGTGGATATCATGATGTTGACTTTGGGTACTCCTACCTTGCAAGCTTCACTAGAATTCTTAAAAACTGGCGCGATTACGGTGCTTTTCCCGGTAACTGGCTCTATCGTATTTAGAAATCAAAATTTGCCAGGTATTATCAATCTACGTATGTCATATCAAGATGAAGTTAACGAGCTCGTACCCTATGTGATGGGAAAATTTGGCGCAAAAAATTTCGCATTCTTTTATCAAAATGATTCTTATGGTATTGGTGCTTTGGAAGAAGCTCGAAAACTTTTAAAAAGCAAAGGCATAACCAAATGGACCGAGTTGCCTTACAATAGAAATACTACGGATTTCAAAGAGACTATTAAGAAGATAAAAGATATGCAGCCTGATGCATTAGGCTTATTTTCTGCATCGGCAAGCACGCGTGAAATGTTACGTCAGCTTGGCGTTGAACCACTGGTAAGTACCCAATTGTTTGGTTTGTCTTTCTTGGTGGATGAAGCGTTTGAAGAATATGTGAAAAAGGGTGGATTACAATATGTTTTTGCACGAGCAGTGCCAAGTCCTTGGACGAGCACACTTCCTATTGTAAAAGAATTTCGTGATGCAATGGATGAGAAAAATATCCCGTATAGTGCCTATGCTCTCGAAGGTTACATTGGTACAAGCTTAATGTTTGATGCTCTGCAAAATATCAAAGGTCCTATTAATCATGAAACGGTGAGAACTTATTTTGAAGGAATAAAAGATTATGATTATAAGGGACTGCACCTTTCGTTTAATCCAAAAACTCGTGAACTGATGCAACGCCTTTGGCTTGATGATGGTTCTCGTGAGTGGGAACAAGTAGATGTAGCGCATGTGCATGAAATACAAGATAATAAGCAAGAAAAAAAGCCAGAAAAATCGGAAGAAAAACAGGAAGCGCCGGCGGTTACGCCAGCGCCTCCTGTAATTACTGAGCCGAATGCAAACGTGAGTGCTCCAGTTACTCCTGCTGCGCAATAAATTATTTTTGCGCCTGTGCGAGATTCTTTTCTATTTTTTGAATTTTTGGGCCTGCACTTGTTGGCTTTATATCAAAATCAAAAATAGCTGTTGGAATAGCAATGGTAGAACAGGCATTAGGGATATCTACAATGCCGCTGATTCTTCCTTCACAAGGAGCAGTGCTTAATAAAACGTATGCTTGCTCGCCGGAGTAGCCAAACTTTTTCAGATACTCTATGGCTTGTAAGCAGGCACGGCGATAAGCTGTTGTCGCGTTAAGGTACTCTTGTTTTCCTTTTTCATCCACCGAAATGCCTTCAAACAAAAGATATTCATCAAAGCGTGGTTCCATGTTGCCAGTTTTTACAAAGGGACTCGTTACGCCATATTCTTGTGCGCCTTTTTTAATAATATCAACTTTGATGTTGATCCATCCTGCCATTTCTATCGCTCCACAAAATGATATTTCTCCATCACCTTGTGAGAAGTGAATATCACCCATAGAAAGTAGTGCCTCTTTTACAAAGACCGGAAAATAGATGCGACTTCCGCGGGTAAGATTTTTAATATCACAATTACCACCATTTTCACGTGGCGGCACGGTGCGGGCGCCTTCTCGTGCTACGCGGTCAGCGTCAGCTCCTCGTAATTTTCCCACCAGTGCGCCATGTGGTTCTGGTAAATTTGCAAGTGGTGGTACGCGCTGCGGATCGGTTGCCACTAACGCAGCTTCTCGTTTATTCCATTGTTCTAATAGTTCTTGTGATGGTGCAACTCCCATGAGGCCTGGATGGGTTATGCCTTCAAACCGCACGTGGGGGATATGGCGTGATTGTGTATATATGCCCTGGATGTCCCAAATGGCTTTCTGTGCTTTGGGGAAATAGTCTGTTAAAAATCCACCACCATTCTCTTTTGCAAAAATTCCGGTGAATCCCCATTCTGAATCGCGCAGTGGTCCGATATCCAAAATATCAACTACTAAAAGATCACCTGGTTCTGCACCTGCAACTGCAATGGGACCGCTCATGTAATGTACTTGGGTAAGATCGATCTTAAGTACATCAAGAGCGCTATCATCATTTTTTATTTGTCCGCCAGTCCAGTCGATACATTCAACTCTGAACGTATCGCCAGCTTCAACTTGAGCAACAGCAGGAATATCAGGATGCCAACGATTATGCAAAGGAATTGGTTGTTCGTGGGCTTTTTTTGTTACATCGACAGATATAAGTGTTTTTGACATACGCATTATCCTTTCATAATATCGACTGCGCTTTGTGCATTTTGTTATGGTAATTGCATATGATCTTAGAATTTTTTTTTTGAGAAAGGCAATGGTATGTTTTCGCATAAAAAATGCATAGTATATGTCATGTTTTTGAATATATGCGTGCCATTGCATGCAGGTTTCAAAACATTGCAACAGGCACAGCAGTACGCAGCAGAACATGCAGAATATCCTGATGCAGACAACACGGATTGGTTAAATCCCGATTACACATCGTATTATAAAAAAATGGTGCCGAGCTTTTTTTCAAAATTTTTACAAAAAATGAATCTCCAGAAAGGGCCACTTTGGACACCGAAAGATTTTGAAGAAGGGCTAGAAAAGGTCATGGCTATTCAAACAAAGGGGCATGAATTGATTGGAGGTATGGTGCTTCCAGAATCTGAGCCATTACGTTTTGTTGTATGGACAGATCTTCGTGGTTCATACCACTCATTTGTGCGCGCTTTAACAGATTTGCGTTCAAAAAATATTATCGATGACAATTTTAAGATTACGGCGAAAAATACCTATTTTATTATTAATGGCAACGTAGTGTGTGGCTCGCCCTATATTTTACAAACCATGACGATTATTTTTGAGTTGATTATAAAAAATCCTGAAAATGTGATCTATCAACGGGGTGCGCAACAAAACACATTAATTTGGGAAACGTGTGGACTTGGTGCTGCATTAAAAGAGTTGAGCGGAGTGAAAAGTACCAATGATCCATTATTTGAAAAAGTGAACTTATATATTCAAGCTATGCCGTATGCATTATATATTCGTGATCCCAAAACCGATGATGTGGTGAGAATTTCTCCGTATAACAAGATAATCGAAGATGATTTTGAAGAGAAATTAGGTTCATTTGCTACAGATATAAAAACAGGAAAGTTTTTTTGGTACTCAACGCTTGAAAAAAAACCATCGCAACCCAAAATTACGCTACGAACTATTGTCGAAGGCTACGAAGTATTAAAGACTGTCGAACCGATGGGGCCTTTAGAGGTTACAAAAAGAGAAAAAGGAAATGTGACGGTTTTTCATATTTTATCAAGCCAAACACGCGCTATTCGCCAAGTGTATCGTTATTTTTATGATGCTTATGGCATGATCATTTTTAATGGATCACTCAAAGGGAATTTTCTGTTGATGTCTCGCGATGTTCGTACAAACGAAAAAGATTTTAGTCAGACCTGTTACGAACTTCTTTCGGGTAAGAAAATGGCAGGAATGTGTGACCTTTATTTATAAGAAATTTGTCAATTTTGATAGAGGTATTCATTTTTGGTACGATGGAATTATAAAGAAATCTACATGATCTTGCCGGGGTAATCTACTATGAAAAATGGAATGCTTTACAAAGTTGTCATATGTTTTTTTATTATGCAATCTTCATTGCATGCAATAATAAGGCCCAGTGGTTCTGAAATACAGACTGATGATACCATGTTGCGGCTCGATATTTTTGACGCCTGGACGCATCATTTTGCTCAAGTTCCGCATGAAAAAAAGATGATTTTCGCCGGGATTGGAAAACCAACATATGTTTTAAATAAAAATATCGCGGATGCGGCTACAAATTATTGGCAACACTATGTCTCGATTATTGCTCAGCTTGAACAAACCATTCATGATAAAAAATTTTCTGCGCAAGAGCGCTGTGACATTATTGCACAAGCTTCAGGAGCAATTGATTATGGGAGCACTGAAGGTGAATATCAAGCACGCGCTTGCATGGCTCAAGCTCTGTCAAAATGGTATGGAATCCCGATAGAACCAGATGTTTTGATGTTTACTGTTGGTGGTATTGGTGCGTTGAATATTATTTTTAAGAAGTTTGACACAGAGTTTCAACAGGGATGTATTGTTACCCCGCTTCCTCATTACCCTTATTATTATCGTCCTCATCTCAAAGCTCATTTACACTTTATCGATTGTATGCAAGAGCCTGGTTATCGATTAACTGCTGATGCCCTTAAAAAAGCTATTGCTCGCGCAGATGGTAAAAAAATAAGCGCATTTTTATTTTGTGATCCGAATAATCCGCTAGGTACGGTTGTTGGTAAAGATGAATGGGCGAAAATTGCTGCAATTCTCAAAACAACAGCCCATGATATTCCCATTATTGTAGATGAAGCTTATGCTGAAATGGTATTTGGTTCAGAGAAGCATGAGTCTCTCCTGAGCGTTGCGCCTGAATTGAAAGATCGTGTTATTCTTCTCCGATCTGCAACAAAAGGATTTTCTGCCAGTGGTGAACGAATGGCAATCATTGTGTGTCATAACGTTGCGTGGAGAGAGCGGATTATAGATCAACTTGTTCTTTCTTGTTTACATGCACCAAAAAGTTTACAATACGCATATGCTCAAGCAATGTTACATTGTACGCCACAAGATGAGGCCGCATTAGCAGAGCATTATGCTGTGCAATCAGAATATGTTCAAGAACGGATCCAGCAGATGGGCGCTCAGTTGCCTGATCATTCTTACAAGCCAGCCGGCACATTTTATGTTCTTGCAGATTTAAGTGCATTGTTTGGTTCAAATCTTTGTGAGCAGGCAAGAACTATTTTAGGTAAGCAAGAATCTCGTATTGAAACTGATGAAGAGATTTGCTACTCGCTTTTGTGCGAGGATCGGCTGATGATTACTCCTTTGTCTTATTTTGGTGTTGATCCTCAGAAGGGATATGTCAGAATCACCTGCAGCAGGGGTATGACAGAGCTCAAAGAATTAATGGATAGAATTGAGCGCAGATTAAGTACTAGTATCACCACAAAGCAATAAAAATTTTATTAATTCGGCGCTGGTATATCAGCTATTATACCCATAGGAATATCTTCATGTGCACTGTTGTTGGGCTTAATTATCGATGACATTGGGCCATAGAGTTGATGAATAGAAGGCGCATCTTCTAACGCGGATGGTAGTATCGGTGTAGAGAATTCATCAATCATGTTCATGATGTCGGGTATAATATCATCCGATAATGTTTGGTTAAAAAGGAGTTTTCTTTGAGCCAGTCCATCTTGTATTGCTTTCAAAATTTGATCATTTCCTTGTGCATAGTCGAGCGCTGTTCGACCACTATTCTTATGGTTGGCAAGAGGGATATCTGCTCCTCCAGCAACGAGCAATGATACTGCGGCAACATTTCCTCGTTGAATTGCACGCATAAGCGGTGTAAAGCCTTGTGTGTCTTGGTAATTGATCAGACTGTTTCGTGCAATCAGAGCCTGGATAATATCATTATGTACGGACATGCCTGCTACTGCATGCATGAGAGCTGTCCACCCTAATGGATCTTGTATGTGTATATTTTTAGTCGCTTCAATGAGTAGCCTTGCAGCTCTTGCGTTGCCGATTTGAATAGCGTACATCAATAAAGTGAGAGGGGTTTTTGATGAAAATACCGTTTGTAGATAGTCGGTATTTGGAATTTGATTTTGATAATACCCGGTAAATAATCGGTGTAATTCTTCGTCATCCCGATTATTAATAGCGATAATAGCTTGCTGATTTAAGGCAGTATTTACTACGTATTGCGGAGCGGAAGATTGTTTTTTTCGGGCTGGCAAAACAGGAGAGCTTGTACTGTCACTATCATCATGATGAATAGTATTATTTTCTTCTGCTTCAGCAAGAGGAGTGATTGCTTTTCGCTTGGATGATTTCTTTTGAGATGCTTGTAAACTTCCCCCAACTAAACAAATTAATAGCATATGACGCATATTCATACTTTCCCCTTCCCTCTTAAGTTACCCTCTATAACTAATTAGCATAATAGTAATTATAAAAAATAAGCAATGGTCTTGGGTTTTTTAAAGAGCGCCTGAGACTCATCAGATATTCGATTTTTAAAGCATGCCCTGCCTGTTATTTCCATTGGCAGGGGATTTTTTTGAAAAACAGATTGAATCACCAATCAGCAGCAATGAGTTTTTTGTAAACTCCTGGGAGATCCACAGATATCTGTTTTGTTTCAGCAAGCGTAACAAGAAAGTTCGTATCACTTGCCCAGCGGGGCAGTGTATGTACATGCAGGTGTTCCGGAATGCTTCCGCCGGCTGCAGGGCCGCCCAAATTGATTCCAATATTAATCCCCTCTGCATGCAGCGTTTGCTTCAAGATGGCCGTACTTTTTGCCGTAACTTCCATAATCTCTTGTCGCGTGGGTGCCGGCAATGCTTCGAGCGCATCACAATGCTCATAGGGGATAACTAAAAGATGCCCGGCATTGTATGGGAAAAGATTGAGCATCACATAGCAATGCTCGTACCGTTTTATAATAAAATTTTTCTGATCCAGCTGTTCTGTGTGTTTGTTGCATAAAACACAGCCGGCATCTTTTTTTTTGCCTGCAGTATATGCACTGCGCCAGGGAGCGTATAAATGTTTCATAGTACTTTTTTGTAGCGAGAATGGAACAACCACCACCAAAACGTGATGCCAAGAATTAGCATAAGTGATTCAATCGGAAGCCGCAAGCGGGCATACCCAAAACCACCCGTTTGCATGGCAACAGCTCCTATAAAAATTCCTGTCTTCAGCCACAAGAGCCCATACGAATAAAAGAGCGACCAGTTGCGTTTCCAGAGCGCATTCACCATAAATACCAGCACACCCCCCACAATCCCAATCCACAAGAACATTGCAGAAATAAACTCTATCCACGCAAGTGCGCGCATGCTCCAATGCATCGGCTGTTCGTAGAGGCACTTTTTAATTTTTTCATCAAGATATTCCACGAGCGGATCCCATTTAAAACAGTTTCCTGCAAAGGCAACCAATTGGCTTGCATACAAATCAAATGTTGTCTTTGCTGCTTCTACCAACCAATCATAGATAAAATATCCCGGATGTGCGGCAATCAGTGGCCATGCGGTGTGCATGCATTCATTTTCGGTACAAACAACACGCGGATCACCTGCTGCTTGCCGTTGTGCCATGACGCCTAAAATATGGTTATTTGCAGCGATGCTTAACTTTTTATGCGCATCGATGAGCGGAATGTTTTCGACTCGCGAGAGAATTTTAGGGGCATTAAATGCATTCAGATACAGGCCAAATAACGGGCAGAAAAACCATTCTCCCGTTAATTTGTGGTTGCGCCAGATCCAGGGGAAAATGGTGACAAAAAATACCAATAAAAAACAGAATAACTTTTTAGAACGAGAACCCCAGTTGCCTTTGCTGAGCAGTAACATGCCTGCCGCAAGAATCGCCATAAATTGTCCCATGGGACGTATCCACGTATACACTCCCAAAACAACCGCTGCAGCGATGAGTAGAAGATAGGTATGTGAAATTGAAACAGTTTTTTTATGCAGATCTGTTTCATGCGCAAATTGAAAGCTGTGATACAACAAGGTCAGAAAAAGTATAAAAAGGAGCATTGCAAGACCGTCGGTCAATAAAAAGGTACTTGCCAGAACAAAGCCCAAATGAATAATGCTGATAAGAGCAACGAGCCACGCAATAAATGCCGTATGTGTTAAAACCCACGCAAGTTGGAAAATCAAGAGTGGAATAAGTGAACAGAGAAGAATCTGTAGCCAGATCGCATGTACCTGTGCGCTTTTATGATCGGAAAATTTACCGCTGCTCTGTTGTTTGTTGTCGTAAAACTTACTCAGGTACCAGGGGTATCCAGGCGTGCGCCAAAACATTGGGCGACCTTGTGGGTAGCTCATACCATAACCGTAGGCGATGCAGAGTGCGCCGTAATGGTAATCATTACTGTCGGGCTGGCAGTAACGTTCTTCATGTTGAACAAAATAATGGAACGTTGCCGCACGAACGATCAAAGCGAGCGTGCATAAGATAAGATAATGGTACCAGCGCGGTTGCTGTTGCATAAAAGTCAGCATGGAAGAGTTCTCCATTCTATGGTAATTTTTTGAAAGCAGCGTAATACAGATTATGGTTACTGTAAATTACTGCGTGATGTTATTGATATTCACGTGATCTTACAAAAGAGGTTTTTATGAAACGGCAGATAGCATATATCTTATTCGTGTGTCTTGCGCAGACTGTTCAGTTTGCCCGTAGTAAACCGGCAGCAACCGATGAAGCAAGTGGCCTGAAAGCACTCCAAGCAAGTATGTTACAAAGACGCTTAGAGCAATGTTCAAGTTATATCGGCCTTACGCCCGGGCAACAACGAGCAGTGGCAGCGCAAAGTGTAGAAGCCTTCGATAAAGCTACCCAAGCGCGTGATGATCGTTGGGCTGCAGGTTACACCACACAAAAACCAGATTTTGATACTCTTACAAAATTAGATAGAGAATATTGGTCTTCTGATGCTGCGTATCAGCATCATATCATCTGCTTGCATCAGTACGCAGAAAGTCTTGCGCAATGGAGTGATGCCTATAGCAGAGATGAACTAGCGCGTGTGGAGCATGCATTGGAAATTGTAAAGAGACTTACGACAGTTCCTTGATCGATTTTTTTTTTGCACTAAGCTTACGGATTGGATTACGTGAAAGTGAGATAGTATGAATAAACAATCCAATCGCTATGTTGTTACTCTTGCTGGTGGTGGTGGTAAGCGTTTGTGGCCCTTAAGCCGCATCGATCACCCCAAGCAGCTATTACCTTTTTATGGTTCCATGACGTTGCTTGAAAAAACGCTTGAACGTATGCAACCATGTGCTCCGCAAGAACGGCAATATGTGGTAACAACACAAACCTACGCTCAGAATATACAACAACTCGTAGGAGATAAGATTGGTCATACTATTATTGAACCAGTTGCGCGCAATACTGCTCCAGCTATCACCTTAAGCTGTCTGGAAATAGTGAAACATGATCCCGACGCTCTCATTATTTTTGTTCCCGCAGATCACGTCATTCATGATCAAGAAAAATTTACGCAAGCTATCGAAGCTGCCTGTGCTTATGCGCAAGAGTATGATGAACTTGTTTTATTGGGCATCAAGCCGCATCGTGCTGCTACCGAATATGGGTATATAGAAATTAAACAGACATCCGAACGAGTGAATCCTGTTGAGCGCTTTCATGAAAAGCCAACAGCAGATGTTGCTCAATGGTATTTCCAGAACGAGACGATGCTCTGGAATTCTGGCATTATCTGCGCTCGTGCCGCTGTTTTGTTGCGCGAAATAGAAACATATGCCCCAGAACTCATCCAAAATATCGCAGCATACGAATCATTACCATTATGCTCTATCGATTATGCAGTATTAGAAAAAACGAAACATATCGCCGTGGTGAGTGCTGAATTTGATTGGTCAGATATTGGCAGCCTGGCGACGTTTATTGCAGCATATGCTGAAACGAATAAATCCGGGCAAAGCATTGATGTGCTGGGTGCCAGAGAAAATCGATCGATTGCACAAAAAACGGTTATCTTTGCCGGTGTTGAACATATTTGTCTTATCGAAACAGAAGATATAATTTTTGTTGTAGATGCGCGGCAGATGCATCGCTCAGCAGAAATTTCTGAATATCTTTCTGCCCGAGGGTTCCGTGAATATACGTAAAGGGAGGATATGAAAAAAGCTTTCATTACTGGCATTACCGGCCAAGACGGTATGTATTTAGCGCAGCTGCTTTTACAAAAAGGGTACCAAGTTCATGGCATGCGCCGTCGCTCATCCACAGACACCACGCAGCGCTTGCATGGTTTGCTGCAATCTGAACATACAAACTTTTTCTTGCATTATGGCGACATGACCGATGCCGCTACGCTGATGCGCTTAATTTCAGAAATTCAACCAGACGAAATTTATAACCTTGCAGCACAAAGTGATGTTGCTGTTTCATTTGAAGTGCCTGCTTACACCGCACAGGCAGACGGACTTGGCGTGTTGCATCTCTTAGAAGCGATACGAATTTTAAAATTAGAACAAAAAGTAAAATTGTACCAAGCATCATCCAGTGAGCTTTTTGGAAAAGTACAAACCATTCCGCAAAATGAGCAGACGCCATTTTATCCCCGTTCGCCCTATGCTGTCGCAAAGTTATACGCTTATTGGACAGTGGTGAATTATCGCGAAGCGTACAACATTTTTGCCTGCAATGGCATTTTATTTAATCACGAGTCGCCGGTGCGCGGAGAAAATTTCGTCACGCGAAAAATTACCAAAGCACTCGGTAATATTATTGCCGGCACGCAGGATACACTCTTTTTGGGCAATCTTGATGCACGGCGTGATTGGGGCTTTGCTGCCGATTATGTCGAAGCGATGTGGTTGATGTTGCAACAAGATGTTCCCGATGATTTTGTGATTGCAACAGGACAATCATATTCTGTACGTGAATTTGTGACAGAAGCTTTTGGCTGCGCAGGCATACCTCTGTTGTGGGAAGGCATTGGATTGCGGGAACATGCAATTGATGCACGCACGGGGAAAGTTGTTGTTGCCGTTGATGAAAAATTTTTTAGACCGACTGAAGTTGAATATCTGCTGGGTGATGCTACGAAAGCACGAACGGTGCTTGGATGGCAACCGAAAACTGATTTTGCTTGCCTGGTGCGGATTATGGTAGAAGCGGAGTTAGAAGCTGCATTTCAAAACACACAATTAATAAAAATAACTCATGAAACACAACTCTAAAATTTACGTAGCCGGCCACAACGGTCTGGTCGGCTCAGCGATCATGCGCGCATTATTTGCAGATGGATACACCAACATTGTCACACGCACGTTTGATGAGCTCGATTTGCGTGATCAGCGTGCCGTACATCTTTTTTTTGAGCAAGAAAAACCGGAATATGTTTTCTTGGCAGCAGCGCGTGTAGGTGGCATCAAAGCAAATAGCGAATATCCTGCCGATTTTATGTATGACAATCTGATGATACAAAACAATATCATTCATGCAGCGTATCAGTATCAGGTAAAAAAATTACTCTTTTTGGGCTCTTCGTGCATTTATCCACGATTATGCCCACAACCAATTAAAGAAGAATATCTTTTAACAAGTGCTCTGGAACCGACCAATGAGCCATATGCGCTTGCAAAGATCGCCGGGTTAAAGCTCTGCCAGGCATATAATAAACAATATGGAACCAAATTTATTGTTGTCATGCCGACCAATTTATATGGGCCGGGTGATACTTTTGATCTGCAATCTTCCCACGTTTTGCCGGCGTTGCTTGCAAAATTCATCCATGCGCGTGACGCCCAGCTACCAACCGTGCAGGTATGGGGCACGGGTACGGTACGGCGTGAGTTTTTGTATGTTGATGATCTTGCACACGCTGTGCTGTTTTTAATGCGACACTATCAGGGACAAGATTGGATCAATATCGGCGCTGGGCACGATTGCTCAATAGCTGAACTTGCTGTTCTTATCAGAGAGATAGTCGGCTTTACGGGTGAAATTGTCTTCGATGTTACGCAACCAGAAGGCACCCCGCGCAAATTGCTTGATAGTTCAAAAATAAATGCATTGGGCTGGCAGCCGAAGATGACATTGCGAGCGGGGATTGAACAGACATTAGCGTGGTATGAAACGTCATTACCTACGAGAGAAAAAATAGTATGAATTTAGTGAAGTTTTTATATGTGCTTGTTGTAAGCTGTTTTGTTCAAATTGCAGCGAAACAGAAACTAGTTTTGTTTATCCCCTTTGATGAATATGATACGCACGATGCAATTTTTTCAGGGGGCATGGATAATTACTGGTACCAGCTCAAAGCTGCATGCGAGCAGGCTGGTTTTACGTTGACGACCAACCGATCTATTAATCCCAAAAAAATATACGCAGTCGTTGCATTTAATGCACCACAGCAAGATATTCTCAGCCAGTATAAAGATGCGAAGAAGATATTGTATATGTGGGAGCCGGCGACGATTCACCCACGTAATTTTAGCAAACGAGTTCATGCGCAATATGACCGTATCGCAACCTGGCATGATGGACTTGTTGATGGGAAAAAGTATCACAAATTTAACTATGCGCTTTTGTTTGATGCGCCATCAAAATCTCTAGCGTTTGAGCAAAGAAAATTATGTTGCATGTTTGTTGGCAATAAACGCTCGGCACATGCGCATGAGTTATATTCACAGCGGCTTGCCATGATTAATTTTTTAGAAAAACATGCACCGCATGAGTTTGATTTATACGGTCCTGGTTGGTCAACACAGTATAAAACGTATCGTGGTTTTGCCGAGAATAAAGTCACCATGATGAAGCAGTATAAGTTTGCTATCGTCTACGAAAACATGTGCAATATTCCCGGATATATCACCGAAAAGATTTTTGATGCATTCTCTGCAGGCTGTGTGCCCGTCTATTGGGGCGCTTCAAATATACAAGAGTATATTCCTGAAGATTGTTTTATTACTCGTGAAAAGTTTGCAAGTGATGCCGAGGTGTATGAGTTTTTAAGAACTATGCCAGAAGAGCGTTATAATCAGTATATTCAGGCTATTTCTGACTTTATACGCTCTGAAAAAGCGTATCTTTTTTCTCGCGAGCGGTATATAGAAACGTTTATCGATCTTCTGCGATCATAGTTGTGGGCTTGTGGAAAGTGATTTTACATAGTAGAATCCCCACAGTAATTTGTAAAAATAGGTGTAGTAGCTATGCATAAAAAACATATATATGGAGTATCGCTGATCGTCGCATTGTGTGCAGCCTGGTTTTTTACCGACCGTGGCGTTGATGAGCAACAACTGCTCAAAAAATATTATATAGATTTTGATGATTCCATGCAGACGCACAACTTCCCCCAGCGGCTTGATCGGCCGCTTGATAAAAGATTTTATGATGTTTTTAAACAAATGTACGAAAAAAACCATCCTGAAAAAATTCTTCCGGTAAAAACAGAAAAAACAAAAATTCCTAAAATTATTCATCAAATTTGGCTCGGATCTCCGTTCCCAGAAAAATATCGTGCATTCCAAGAATCATGGAAAGCACAGCATCCCGATTGGGAATATCGTCTCTGGACAGACAAAGAATTGGCACATTTCCCGATGTATAACCGCAATTTGTTCGATGCTTCTTGTAATTATGGCGAAAAATCTGATATCGCCCGGTATGAAATTTTATATAAAATGGGCGGATTATATGTAGATACCGATTATGAATGTCTGCAGCCACTTGATATCCTGCATCATGCGTATGATTTTTTTATTGGCATCCAACCATTTGATACCAGTTGTGTGCAGCTGGGGATTGGCCTTATTGGCGCACGCCCCGGCCATCCATTGCTCGGTTCTTGTCTTGAAAATTTACAACGCAATTGTATGCAGCAGCAACAAATTATTTTACGTACCGGCCCGCTCTATTTCACGCAAATTTTTGAGTTAGTAGCTCCGCGATTGCAAGATGCAACCGTGGCATTTCCCGCATCATTCTTTTATCCGCGAGCATATTATCAATCAGCAGAAGAGAAAGACGAATGGCTTTGTCCGGAATCATTTGCGGTGCATCATTGGGAAGCCAGTTGGACTAAACCAGAAGCATTTGTGCAACCAGCAATAAGATAGGTTTTTATCATGAAGTTATACACATTATTTTTTCTTGCCGCCGTCTCTTCAGCAATCGGCCTGTGCGCATATAAATATGGAGCGCAGCGAGATGTGCCGATCGTGGTCGTGTGCCCGACCTATAATAATGAAAAGTGGTGTATCAAAAATTTAAAATCGGTCGTTGCGCAAAAATATACCAACTGGCAGATGGTCATCGTCAATGATTGCTCAACAGATAAAACCAGTCAGTTACTGCATGAGTATGTGCAGAAAAAGCAGTTGCAAGACAAAATAACCATCATCGATAATACCGAACGCAAAGGCGCATTGCGCAATTTATATGAAACGATTCATCAGTGTCCTGACCAAAGTGTCATTGTGACGCTTGATGGCGACGATTGGTTAGCGACAGAACATGCTCTGGGCCGCATTGCCAAAGAATATGCCGATGGCAAAACATGGCTTACGTATGGTCAGTATATTTGCCAACCGTATGAGGCGGTAAGCATTTGCAAAAAAATGCCCGAATATATTATGAAAAATCGTCTTTTCAGAACCTCAGAATGGGTCAGTTCCCATCCGCGGACCTTTTATGCATGGTTATTCAAAAAAATTAAAAAAGAAGATCTGATGCATGGTGGCAACTTTTTCTCGGTGACCTGGGATCTTGCCATGATGTTCCCGATGTTGGAAATGGCCTCTGCGGGACACATTCGCTTTATCCCCGATGTTTTATATGTCTATAATATTGCTAACCCATTGAATGATTATAAATGCCACCTTGAGTTGCAACAGTGGTGTAATGGCTATATTCGCTCAAAGGAAAAATATGCACAGCTTTAAACGATTGGATCACATGAAAAAAATTGTATCATTACTCTTGTTGTGTGCGACTGCTTCAGTCTTTGCGGAAAATATAGCCTTCGAAATTATTATTCCCTCTTACAATAATGAGCGCTGGTGTGTGGGCAACCTCCTTTCTGCGGTTCGTCAAACATATCAGAACTTTCATGTCACCTATATCGATGATTGTTCATCTGATGCAACAGGCGCTGTGGTAGATGCTGTGGTTGAGGCGTACCATCTGCAGGATAAAGTAACGGTCGTGCACAATGCTGAACGCAAAGGTGCGCTTGAAAATTTATATAATGCGATTCATGCGTGCGATGATCATCGTGTCATCGTAACATTGGATGGGGATGATCAACTGGCCGATAATCAAGTGTTGCAAAAACTTGCTCAGGTGTATGCGAATTACAATGTCTGGGTTACGTACGGCCAATTTCAAGAATGGCCAAGCGGGCATAGAGGTTTTTGTGAACCGATGCCGGCAGATATCGTCAAGCGGAATGCGTTCCGTAGCTTTCAACATTTGCCATCACACTTGCGGACCTTTTATGCATGGTTATTCAAAAAAATCAAAAAAGAAGATCTGATGCATGAAGGCAAATTCTATGCCATGACCTGGGACCAGGCGATGATGTTCCCGATGATGGAAATGGCCGGCGAGCGACATGCATTTATCCCTGATGTGTTGTATCTCTATAATGCGATCAATACGATCAGTGATCATCGTGTTGATCAGAACTTGCAGGCAGGATTGGCGCAGGTAATTCGTGCGAAAACAATATATCCACGAATAAATGGCGACATTCCCGTAGAAACAAGCAAGCAGCTCTATGTAGCCCCAGTACAACAAAAACAAACTCATAGAGAAATGACGCATAAAGAGAAGCGCGCCTATTATAAACAAGTTAAAAAAACATTGAAGCAACGATTAAATATATAAAATTGGAGTAGGTATGATAGCAATACTAAGTATTCTGGCAAGCTTATGTATGGGTGGCATGCAAGCGCAACAATACAAAGATGATTGTATCGAGTTTGAGGTTATTATTCCTTCTTATAATAATGCCCAATGGTGTATCCAAAACTTACAATCGGCAGTTTCACAAATATATCCTCATTTTCATATCACCTATGTAGATGATTGCTCAACAGATGGCACGGGCGAGATGGTAGAGAAATTTGTGCAAGATAATAATCTGCAACAGAAGATAACTATCATTCACAACAAAAAGCGCTGCGGTGCCATGGCAAATTGGTATTACACCATTTCAACATGCCCTGACCATAAGGTGATTGTGAATTTAGATGGCGATGATCGGTTTGCAAGCAACTTTGTGCTTTCATATCTTGAAAATATTTATAAAAATTATGATGTATGGCTTACTTATGGCCAGTTTACACAATGGCCAAATCACGCTGTGGGCTGGTGCAAGCCTATGCCGGAAGAGGTAGTAAAAAACAATACTTTCAGAGAATATGTGCATATGCCGTCGCATTTACGCACCTTTTATGCATGGCTTTTTAAGGAAATAAAAAAAGAAGACTTTATGCATGAAGGGAAATTTTTTGCTATGACGTGCGACCAAGCGATGATGTTTCCTATGATCGAAATGGCTGCCGAGCGCCATGCATTTATTTCTAAGATTCTCTATTATTACAATAATAGTAATACGATCAGCGACCATATTGCAGATGAAGGTGCTTTGCAGTCTTTACTTTCAAAAGTAATACGAGCAAAACAACCGTATACGCGTCTTGCGGAATCTGCAATACCATTAAAGCCTGGCAAGCCGTTATATAAGAAAGATTCGCTTCATACAGAAAATGTATGAACTTTTTTTAAAAAATTATTGATATGTATTGTGAAAGCAGAATGAAGGAGTATAATGCAGCTGAAAAAAATATTTTTCATGATGGTATATGGTATGGTCGCTTCACAGGCATGTGCCTACAAAGTTGGCTTGTGCATGATGGCAACGGGCAGGTATGATGTCTATGCACAACGACTGATCGAATCTGCTCGGAAATATTTCCTGACAAATCATGACGTAACTTATTTTGTATTTACTGATGGTAAAGTCAAAGAAGCATCAGATGTGGTGCAGATTTACCAGAAACGTTTGGGCTGGCCGCATGATACTTTAATGCGTTTTACTGTATACGGTCAACATAAAAAAGAGCTTGCGCAGATGGATTATATCTTTGCCACCGATGCAGATATGCTTTTTGTTGCACCGGTTGAAGATAAAATTTTAGGTAAGCTGGTTGCCACGCGCCACCCTGGGTATGTGGGTCATCGAGGTACTTATGAAACAAACAAAAATTCTACGGCTTATGTAGGGCCCCGAGAAGGCCAATACTATTTTGCCGGCGGTTTTTATGGAGCAAAAAAGAGTACTTTCTTTAAAATGATGGATTATTTAACAGAAAAGATAGAAGCAGATCTTAAAAAAGATTATATAGCGATTTGGCATGACGAAAGTCATATCAATCGCTTTTTTATTGACCATAAACCAACCGTGATACTTGCCCCCACCTATTGTTGCCCAGAAACGTGGCAGATGGCGGATCGCAAATTGCTCGCGCTTGATAAAGATCATGAAAAAATGCGCAAATAAGAAGGTTGTATGAAAAAAATATTACTGCTCGTAGTGGCATCTTGTACTGTTTGGCAACATGTTTTTTGTTTGGAAGAAAAGCCCATTGTGGTAATTGTGCCATCATATAACAATGTGCCCTGGTGTTATCAAAATCTGTCTTCAATTTTTAGTCAAAAATATTCAAATTATCATGTTGTTTATATCGACGATTGTTCAACAGATGAAACAGCATATTTCGTAACACAGATAGTAAAAAGCCTTGGCAAAGAAGATCGCTTTACTCTCATCCAAAATAAGCAACGCCATGGAGCATTGCATAATCTTTATTACACAATCCAGGCTTGCGAAGATGAAGAGATTATTGTGACCGTTGATGGGGATGATTGGCTTACCAATAAACAGGTGTTTGCAACCATAAATGAAGCATATTCAACCCAGAATGTTTGGCTTACCCATGGCTGTTTTCTCGAAACAGCTGAAAATACTTCTCATTGGAATTTACCTATTCCGGAGAAAATTATTAAGGCGCATACATTTAGAACATTTCAATGCCCGTCACATTTGCGAACATTTTATGTCTGGTTATTTAAGGAAATTAAACGCGAAGATCTGATGCATAAAGGTAAATTCTTTGAAATGACCTGGGACCAAGCAATCATGTTTCCGATGATAGAAATGGCAGGCGAACGGCATGCGTATATTGATAAAACTTTGTATAGATACAATGTTATTACGCCGCTCAATGATAATAAGAAAGACCCAAAATTGCAGAATAAGCTTGAAATTATTATTCGTTCTATGCCCTCATATGAGCGACTTCCAGATGGTTATGAAGTGAAATATTTGAAAAAAGATCATAAGGGAGCTGTATGAAAAAAATAGTTTTACTATTATCAGTTGTTGCCAATTTTATGGGACAAAGTTTTTGTCTTGATGAAAAGCCGATGGTTGTCATTGTACCATCATATAATAATGCTCAGTGGTGTTATCAAAATATCAGCTCAATTTTGGAGCAGAACTATGACAACTATCGGGTTGTGTATATCGATGATTGTTCCCAAGATAATACGGCAGAGATTGTTGATAATCTGGTAAAAACTTATGGACAAGAGCACCGCTTTACCTTAATTCGCAACAAGCGACGCTGTGGCGCCTTAGCAAACTTATATTATGCCATTCATGCCTGCGCAGATGATGAAATTATTGTCACGGTTGATGGTGATGATTGGTTAAAACACCAGGGAGTGCTCGCAAAATTGAATGAGGCATATGCAACGCAAGACATTTGGTTGACCCATGGTCGATTTGTAGAGACTTTATCTGGTTGGGATGGCTGGTGCATCGAAGTTCCGCACAATGTTGTGAAAAAGAATGCTTTCCGTACCTACCGCTGTCCTTCACATCTCAGAACTTTTTATGCCTGGTTATTCAAAAAAATCAAAAAAGAAGATCTGATGCACGAAGGCAAATTCTTTTCAATGGCATGGGATCAAGCAATGCTGTTTCCGATGTTTGAAATGGCTGGCGAGCGGCATGCATTCATGAATGAAGTTTTATATGTTTATAACACCACGACGCCCATTAATGATAATAAAGTAAATCCTGAGTTGCAGCGAAAGCTTGAATATATTATTCGCAACAAGCCGCGATATCAACGATTGCTTCCATCAATGTAATAGATTATTTAGTTAAAGAGGGGCTGCTCAATAGAAGCGGCCCGTTTTTGTTTTTATGGTAAGTATGCAAGGGCATTATTGCCATGCATGATAAATTGGTAGTTTCCATTTATGTCCAAAATCGCATCACGAATATAGCGATCTGAGGGATAGCCTGCCTCTCTGAAATAATGAATATTATTAATAAGAATAACAGCATCATTAATGCCACACGCAATGATAGCCCGTATTTCTTGAAAAATAGGGGTGAAATCTCTTTGTGTTGTTGTCTTTATATCGGTGTGACTGTCGAGAATAAAAAGAATTTTACCTTTCATAATAGGTAAAATCTTACACAATACATTGGCTGATTCGCCAAGATAGATATGTACATGATTATTGTTTTTAAATTTATGGGCTGTGCGTGCATATACTATGGGCGGCGTTTTAATAGTATGAATTTCCCTGAAATAGGGTAAAGCTTTTTCGAGAGTCCTACTGTTGCCTGTTCCCGTTTCTACAAGAATTTCGATATTAAATGTTTCAACAAGCTCTCTTAAGTAGGCGGATTTTATTGATAGATCTTTACTTTGAGCTTTTTTTAACCAGGAAACGCATCTTTCAGATCCGGCAACGATAATATATGGTAGCTGCAGCCACATGCATATCACTATTACTTTGAGTAACACGACTTCTCCTTTATTGTTCCGCATACGTTTTTTCTACAAGATCAATAAAATCAAGTAATACTGCGATGCGATTGATATAGGTATGCTTGCTTTTTACTACATCCATAAGTTCATAAAGTTCTTCGAGGGTGAAGGTTTCAAACCGTTTTTTTGCATCATAAAAGAGTTGATATGTATCGGGATTATATACAATTTTCTTATCAAATAATTCATACACGGTTTCTGAATTAGTGATACCCATGTGACCATAGCTAATGTTTTTGAAAATACGACAAGGAATGTAGCCAACTTCTTGTTGCCATTTTCCTACAATTGCTGGCGCCATATATGAATGGCTTATAAGCGCTTGAGCTTCTTCGGGATTGATATGTGTAGTATGTTTGAATTGTATATTGTTTTCTGCGCATGCTCTTTGGAATGGACTTATTTGATGAATATTGCCGAACAGTTCACCTCCAATTGTTCCAACCCAACAGACTTCAGGCTTTTTGAGAAACTGTGATAAGCGGGCTTTAATGGTGTCTATCTCATGAGGTAAGAGATCTGTGCCCCACGGCATATACATGCGTTTTCTATAAAGATCATAATAGACACAAGGTTCAACTTTTACCAAGTCGGAGCGCTTGAGGACAAAATCATTATACACTTGGAGTATGACGCAATGGCCTTTTTCGAGCAAGGGGAGATATTTAGGGGAACGACAATAATGTAGAATATAACGACAGTCATCGCGTATAGGGATGTTTTTATCTACTTGTCCTTCGGTGAGAAAAAGTGAATTGCTGAAATCGAAAGACGAAACATTGTCATTATCATCAAACCAATAGGTGTTAAAGCCAAGATGTTGAAACGCACGATAAAAAGCATTATGTACGTAAGAGTGAGTATGAGAATGAAGTTTATGACCCCAAATAATAACTTTGTCAAAGCATTGGATAGGAGTTGTTATTGTTAAAAAAAATAGCAAAAATCTCAGCATGCAAATTCCTTTACAGATGATTATACTGGGACGTAATTTAGTAGCGCTTCTAAAATAAATCAAGCAAGATCCTTGAAGTGTGGAAGCTTGCTGGACCGCTTGTAGAAAAGTTGCAAGTTTTAGAAAGTCGTCAGATAATGTGTTGCAAGATTTTTTATTACTTAAAAAGGAGATGGCATGTTGTATAGAATGGGACTTTTGTTATGTTGTTTTACGTGGCTACATGCTCAGGATACTATCACTGTTATTGGCATAGGTCGTCTTGGATTGTGTACGGCACTTTCTTTTGAGCATGCTGGATATCATGTCCTGGGAGTTGATATTAATCCTGCCTATGTAGCTTCGATTAATAATAAAGGGTTTAATTCACCTGAGCCACGAGTGAACGAATTCCTTCAGGAAAGTAATAATTTTAAAGCCACCTGCTCATTTGACGAAGGACTTAATTTTTCTGATATCTATTACATCATGGTAGATACTCCTTCAACGACCTCAAAAGAGGCGTACGATCATAGCAAGCTTGGCAAGGTATTAAGTGAAATTAATAAGCGCAAAGTAAAAAATAAACACGTTGTGATTGGTTGTACTGTTTTCCCCGGATATATTCGCACAGTAGGTCGTTTTTTACTTCGTGACTGTATCAATACAACATTAAGCTATAACCCCGAGTTTATTGCTCAAGGCAATATCATGCATGGCTTGCAAAATCCTGACATTGTACTTATTGGAGAAGGATCATCAGAGGCTGGAGATACGTTAGAAACGATTTATCGTAACGTTTGTGCGAATGAACCAAGAATTTGCAGAATGAGTCCTGATAGCGCCGAAATCACAAAACTTGCAATAAACTGCTTTGTAACCACCAAAATTGCTTACTCTAATATGATTGGTGATATCGCAGACAAAACGCCAGGTGCAGATAAATTTGCAATATTGCAAGCGGTTGGTGGCGATAAGCGTGTGGGCAACTTGTATCTGAAGCCAGGCTATGGCTTTGGTGGGCCTTGCTTCCCGCGAGATAATCGTGCATTAGGTAGTTATGCACAACAAGTTGGGATTGACCCGATCATTCCACAGGCAACTGATGCTGCAAATAAATTACATACGCAATGTATGATTGACCAGTTTTTTGCAGAAAATCGTGAGGAGTATATGTTTGAAAGTGTTACCTATAAAGACAATTGCGCAGTTCCTATTATTGAAGAATCTCAAAAATTAGTCATAGCGGCGGCGTTAGCAAAAAAAGGTAAACGGGTGGTGATTGTTGATGTTCCTGCGGTAGTTGCTGAGGTGCAACAAGCATTTGGCGATATTTTTGAATATCGTACGATTTAAAAAAAAGTTAAAAATAAAAAAGCTTCATGGTAGTCTTCTTGGGTATCACGAAGCTTTTTTAGTTTATTGAATAGGAGAGAAACAAATGAAAAAAAATAAGTTTTTGGTTTTACTGTATGTACTTTCTATGCAGGGTATTATTTTTGCACAAAAAACCGCATTAGTTTGTGGCGCTGGTGGTTTTATTGGCAGCCATTTAGCAAAACGGCTTAAGCAAGAAGGGTACTGGGTTCGTGGCGTAGACATCAAGAAACCGGAATTCTCACAAACTGCTTGTGATGAGTTTGTAGTAGGCGATTTACGAGATCCGAATGTTTGTCATACCGTTGTTACATTACCAAATGATTCTTTTGATGAAGTTTATCAATTAGCCGCAGATATGGGCGGGATGGGTTACATCACTTCACATGATGCAGAAGTAATGCATAATTCAGCTCTTATTAATCTTAATATGGTAGAGGAATGTCGCCTTACCGGAGTAAAAAAGATTTTTTATTCATCGTCTGCTTGCATCTATCCAGAATATAATCAGCTTGACCCACAAAATCCAAAATGTACTGAAAGTTCTGCATATCCAGCAGCGCCAGATACTGAATATGGATGGGAAAAGCTTTTTAGCGAACGCTTATATCGTTCATATGCGAGAAATTACGGAATGAATATACGCATAGCGCGCTTTCATAATGTCTTTGGTCCAGAAGGGACATGGACTGGCGGAAGAGAAAAAGCTCCTGCAGCGCTTTGTCGCAAAGTGGCGGAAGCTCAAGACGGTGATAGTATTCAAGTTTGGGGCAAGGGAGATCAAACGCGTTCATTTTTATATATAGATGAATGTCTTGAAGGAATTCGCCGTTTAATGGATTCTGATGTTGAAGATGTAATCAATATCGGCTCTGAAGAAATGATTTCTATCAACGATTTGACCCGTTTAATAGCCAGAATTTCAGGAAAAAATATCTCCGTCGTGAACGTTCGTGGACCAGAAGGTGTGCGCGGTCGAAATTCTGACAATACTTTGATTAAGTCAAAGCTTGGCTGGGCGCCATCGGCTAAATTGGAAGCGGGCTTAAGAAAAACATATCCATGGGTATTGCAGCAAGTAGGGCGTAGTTAAAAATAATTAAGAGGTTTGAGATGCGTTGTTTTTTGAGGTTTGTACCTTTAGTTGTTTTGATAGCTTTTGGATGGCATAAACAACTTTCAAGTACTTTTGCTTCAGAGGCAACGGAAGTTATAACAAATTTTGAAAGACGGGACGGTTTTGGTGCACAGTTTCAAACTATCATAGCCTGTGTCATTTATGCTGAGTTAACCAATAAAAAATATGTTTATTCCCCATTTAAAATGATGGAGCATAATTATGACAATGATCCTGATTTCATTGCCAAAAAAGAGTGGCTTATCAATTTTATCGATAATTTTGAAATGAATGATGGTCATGCTCATATGCCTAATGTAAACTTGATTTATTTTTTTGAAGCGAATTTGGATAAATGTGTTGCTAGTTCTGCTTTGCAAAACATAAAAATGATTTTTAGAGCAAATAAAACCAGGGCCAACTATTTTAACAATGAAAATCTCAATATTGTTATTCATATGAGACGCCCTAATTCCCATGATTCTCGTCTAGGTGGAGTGGATACGCCTGATAAGGTCTTTTTAGATATTATTGATAAGCTCAGGATGATTTATTTTGATAAAAAGCCTTTGTTTCATTTGCATACACAAGGAAATAGCGAACAATTCAAAGCTTTTGAGGCTCCAGATATTATTTTTCATATAAATAAATCAACAGAAGATGCGTTTACTTCTATGGTATTAGCCGATGTTTTAGTTACATCGGCTAGTTCTTTGAGTTATACAGCAGGTATTTTGTCTGATGGAGTTGTTTACTATATGCCATTTTGGCATGCAAAACTTCCAGGTTGGATTTCAATAGATTCATTATTGGTGCAATGATTTCATTATTTTTTTATAAATATATTTTCAGGACCAGCAACGCCTTTGCGTTTTGCAACAATTAATCCATCGCATCCAGTTTTTTCAGAGTCTGGGTTTTCAGCAAGAACGACAAACCCATGCTGCTCGAGGAAACGTAAGCATGGCTGATGGCATTGTGGGCCGTGGGTTGATATAAAAAAATAATCTATTTTATCTAAGTATTTAATTGTTGTTTCAAGCATTTCTGCTTCTGCGCCTTGAATATCTGAATGCAGAATATTGATGTGTTCGATACCCTCGCTTTCAATAAAATCATCAATAGCGATCCATTCAGCGCCTGTTATATCAGGTTCAGTGTCTTTCATCCTGCCAACAAATCCTCGTTTGAATGTGCCATTCTTATTATTGAGTTCGAAGTTTTTTATGCCTATTTCGAGTCGTCGTGGATCTGGTTCTATCAAATAATTTTTAGCATTTTTAATTTGAGAAGCGAACCATAATGAGTAATAAGCCCAATAGGAACCGAGCTCTATCATGGTTGCATTTTCTGGAATATATTTTAAAACTTCATAAAAGCATTTTTCTTCTTGTGGCTCGTGATGTCCCTTGAGTCCCTGAATAACATCCGTAAGCCATTGTGAATCATAGTAAGAATTAAGAATTACTTTGACACCATTATGCATCAATTGATATGGATTTGTTTCGTTATAAAAAATTTCTCCGGCCCCAGCTACCTTTGGAATATAATCTGTATCATCTGCTGTAATGCATAAAAGAGCTCTTTGCATATGATACGTTGGATCTTGCAAATTTACCGGATTTGTACTTATTTGTTTAATACAATTTCTTTTGTGCTCGTGCATTTCTTCTGGTGAATAAATAATGTGCCCATTGACGTCAATTGTTTTTGCCGTCACATATGCAGATGATAAAAGTATTCCATAACATATTGCTCGTAACATTTTTGACTCTTTCATAATCATTTTTTTCTAAATTGACAAAACTATAACTTTCATAGCATATTTGACGCGACAGAGCTAGTTCTTTTCCCCTGTATTGGAGTTTATATGGTAATATTTTTACGGACAAGCATGCGTATATTGTTATGTAGCAGTTTATTATTTGTGTATGGTAAAGCGCAAAAGGATGCATGGGCATTGAAATATAATCTTGTTAACGGGCAGCCAGATATTTATATTAGTCCGGTTTCAGAAAAGATTGGACATACATGGTCAAATGGTCATATCTGGGAAAAACATTTGATACAAAAATTTTATTCATTATTACCATCGAATGATTTTTTTGTTGTTTTTGATTTAGGTGCCCAAACTGGGTGTTTCTCTTTGCTAGCAAAATTCTTCCCAAACTCTGCTTGGTATTCTTTTGAGCCTATTAAAGAAGCAGCTGATACTCTACAAGAAAATGTACAGCTTAATGAAATACACAATGTTTTTGTGCAGCAAGCAGCCGTTGCCGATTTTTCGGGCAAAATCACACTAAGAATGCCAGATATGGGTAATTGGGGCTTATCAACAATAGGGTCGAACGTATTGCGGTTTGATACTATGTTTGAGCGTGAAATCAATTGTATAACCTTAGATAACTTTGTTGAGAAAAATAATATAAAGAAAGTGCATTTTATGAAATTAGATACCGAGGGTTCGGAATTGAGAATTCTTCGCGGTGCACAAAAAATGATTATGAGAGACCATCCTATTATGATTATGGAATATAATGAAACTAATATGAAGCAATGTGGTGTTTCGAAACAAGATGTCGATAATTTTTTGATGGAAATGGGCTATGAGTGGAAATTGATTAGTAGCGAAGATATTTTATGCGTGCCGATTAAATGATATAACCCATTTTTAAAAGTATGTAATATGAAGGCTGACATTTATGTCAGCCTTTTTGGTATATTAATACATTGTTTTCTTTAATATATTTAGCAAACCGTGGATTAAAATAGGTTGGATCAACAGTAGAAGGCGATGAATATTTTATAAAACCAATGCTCTGCATGTAATTATTAATAGCTTGACATGAATTAACTGTGTTTTCATATTGGCAATCTTCAGCCTCAAGAGTGATATAAACTACTCTTTCTTCTAGGTATTTTCCTGCACTTTTTACTATATCTAAGTCTGATCCTTGTGCGTCAATTTTTATATAATCGATAACCGGGTGTAAATCAAATGGAAACAAATCAAAAAAATCAGCTAAAGAAAATATAGGAACGTCTATAATTTGTTCAATGCCGAAATCTTTAGGGAAATAGACGCTTGAGCAGCCGCAATCATTTGTTACATAAAAAGGTATCATCGCATTAGTTGATAATCCCAAAGCACAGGGAATTAAAAAGAAGTTTTTGCCTATGAATCTTGTTTCTAAAGGTTCACCATGGGATTCATGCCTTTTAGTTGCTCCTTGCATGATCGAGTGTCCTGAGGCGGGATTAGGTTCAAAGCCAAACACCAATAAATCATTTTCATGAGTAAGCCAATATTGTGACATAGGTGCAGAATAAGATAGGCCAATGTCCAATTTGATATGTTTAATGTGCGTTGGAATTTCTATTTTTCCATCAACTCGCATTGGAACGACTTTTTGTAGCATAGTCTTAAAATCTTCCGAAGCAGCTGCCAGTGATGGCGTTAAAATCAATAAACACCAAAGATTATGTAATTTCATTAAAATGCCTTTATATCGAAATGGAACAAGTGTTATTTCTCCGTTTAAGATGCATAGGTAAGATACTATGATATTTTCTGAAACGTCAAGCATCATAGTAATATATGCTTGCAAAAGTTGTGAAGGATGATAGAACAATACCAATCGTGAGAATGCGTAAATAAAAGGAAAGTAAAAAATATGAAAAACATACTCTATCTCGCTTGTAGCATTACTATTCTTGCTGGAGTATCTTCGCTCCATGGCAAAGATTTTTCACAAGTATCTATCGAAGAAGTAAAAAGGTTTTGGGATAGGCGGCCATGCAATATACGTCATTCCACAAAACCTCTTGGAACACGAGAATATTTTGATGAAGTTGAACAAAGAAAGTATTTTGTGGAACCCCACATTCCTTCGTTTGCAGAGTTTGAAAAATGGTCTGGTAAACGTGTTTTAGAAATTGGTTGTGGACTAGGAACTGAAGCGACAAATTTCGCCCGTCACGGCGCAGATCTTACTATTGTTGAGTTATCCAAAGAAAGCTTAGATTTAGCCAAACAACGCTTTGCCGTATATGGTCTTAAAGCAAATTTTATTTTAGGTAACGCTGAAGATCTCGATATTCTTTTGAAAAGCGAAGAAAAGTTTGATCTTGTCTGGTCTTTTGGTGTTATACATCATTCACCTCACCCAGAGAAAATTCTGGCAAAATGTAAAAACCTTCTTAAGGATGATGGCGAAATCAGAATGATGGTTTATTCGAAGATTAGTTATAAATTGTTTCATTTGATGAAAGAAACGGGTATCTGGGATTTTAGTTCATTGGACGATTTAATATCATCATATTCTGAGGCCCAAACTGGTTGCCCTATAACTTATTCTTATACCATAGAAGGTGCAAAAAAATTATTTTCTGAGTTTACGATCTTAGATATAAGAAAAACACATATTTTCCCTTGGAATGTCCAAAAATATGTTATCTATCAATATGAGAAAGAAGATTGTTTTAAGAACATATCAGATGATTTCTTCGAGGAGCTTGAATCAGAGCTCGGTTGGCATATGCTCATCAAGGCAAAGAAATAGTAAATTAGTTTTTTTAAATGTAGACACTCCCACTATTTATATAAAAATGGTGGGAGTGTTTTTTATCTTTTTATATGTTGTTTTTCATGCGCCTAAAGTTTTCGATCATTCCTTCTTTGATATGAGGAATGTTTGGAAACTCTCGCAAGAGCTTGCTCGCATCAAGATGGTTGTTAGATCGCTTTGCCGCTAATATTTTATTTTGCTCTTTGATGCTGAAATTTGCATAAGTAAACTCTGGATCGATATATTTTGTATAGAGGTCCAAAATTTCATTGTGTGAGATTGTTCCCGGATTTACAAAATTATAGTTTCCGGTCAACCTACGCTCCATCATTTCTGGGATCAGTGGCAAAAGGTCCGTGAGGATGCTCATAGAGTTAGGCACATTAATGACCTTTTGATAGCGGCTGATTTTGGTTATAAAATTACGTTCATGCAAATCATCAGAGATAGGCATGCGCAAGCGTAAGTTTAAGACATTTGGGTATGATTGGAGCATTTTATCAAGATAGATTTTGGTTTTTGAATAAAATGAACCAGAAAAGTTAGGTTCATCTTCTTCGGTAAATCCTTTTCCATTGAGAGGATGTTCTTGATCGTATTCATAAATGCAACCAGTGCCTAAATTGGTCAGATGTATAGTATGAGCGCAGGCAATATCCGCAAGGTTTAAGGTGCCAATGATATTTGTGCGCAGCGTTTCGATCTGATGGCTTTCACACCAATCCACATTGGGACGTCCCGTGACGCCTGCCGTATTGATAATAAAATCTGGTTGTATTGCTACAATTTCTTCTTCAAGAGCAGTCCTGTTTTCTAGGCGTGCAGTAGCGCAGACAACGTTATAGTTTTGTTGTTGCAAGAGTTTTACGACTTTTTGTCCTATCCATCCGGATTTTCCACCAAAAACTAAGACTGTTTTTTGTGCATCACATACTGCGAAGAAATAGGTGAAGGCGCAGAATAAAAATAATCTTTTCATACTATTCCTTGTATTAGTGTAATTCTAAGCCGTTAGCAGTTTTCACCGGAACATTTTTCATTGGTTCCATCCGCTTCCAACGATCTGCGTTATTTTTGTACCACGCAATGACTTCTTTTAAGCCTTCTTCAAAACGGATCTCTGCTTTCCATCCCAATAAATCGTGGGCTTTCTGTGTTGCAGAAATATGACGTACCACTTGGCCTGGGCGATCGCCAGTAAATGTAAGTGCTGCAGGGGTAAGGTTAAAGTGATCGCGGATCTGGTTGGCAATTTCAAGGATAGAGATAGCGCGTCCGCTGCCGATATGAATTACCTGATTTTTGATTTTTGAGAAATCTTGGTGATGTAACACTTTATCCAAAGCTCGTGCAACATCATAGGTGTGTACCCAGTCACGCTCCTGTGAACCATCGCCATGCACAGTCAGCGGTTCATTTTTGAGTGCGCTGGTGATAAGCCGTGGTATGAATTTTTCTACGTGTTGTTGTGGGCCATAATTATTAAATGGACGAATAATGACGGCAGGGATATCAAACGTGCACCAGTAGGCATACACTAAACGGTCTGCGCCAGCTTTTGCAGCGGCATAGGGTGAACGTGGATTGATTGGATGATCTTCATCCATCAAGTCTGACTCAGCAGTTCCGCATACTTCTGAGGTTGAAATATGAATGTAACGTTCAACTTGATGGGCATATTTTACGAGTGCAGCCATCATAATGCGTGTGCCCATGACGTCAGTGTCAAAGAATGTTGCATCATCATAAATGCTGCGGGTGACATGTGATTCTGCAGCAAAATGCACCACAAAGTTTGCTTTGCTCATAATATTGTCAACCAGGAAGGGATTAGTTACTGAGCCATATACAAAGGTGAAGCGGGGAGATTCTTGGATATAGGCAGGGATATTATCGAGCGTTCCTGCATAGGTTAAGACATCAAGAACAATAAAGTCATAGGTTGGATATTTATCAAACATATACTTTAAGAAATTACTGCCGATAAAGCCTGCAGCACCGGTAAGGAAAACTGTTTTCTTTGTATGATTTTTTTCACATGCTGTGGTCTGTGCATTGTTGCTGTGCGTAAAAAATAACATGGACGCCGCAAGTATGACGAGCAGCTGCTGTGTAAGCTTCATAACAATCCTTTTTTTATAAGTGATTTAAACCACACTATTCATAGTAAAATTTATACTATCGGTCAATGAGGTCTGATGAGTAGTTGATCTTTTGGTTGAAAATTTATAGCTTGAGCATCGATTTTATATGCAACTTTAAAAGAGGAAAATGGCGTATGTTGAATAAAAATTATATAGCGCTCAGTGCGCTTGTTATGAATAGCTGTGTAGTATATAGCTGGGTAGATATCGAAACATTGCATAAGCTTACAAATGTTGATCGAAACGAGATTCAACGCGTGATGAACCGTTTAGATTCTATTGAAAATGAGGCTGAAAGTTCTTGGAAGCACTATTATCATGTTTTCCCAAATCTTATAAGAAAGTTTAATTTAAAAAAAGGTTGTGAAATAGGTGTTTCAACAGGTGGGCATTCGCATAAGATTCTTGAGACAACACACGTTGAAAAACTATATAGCATTGATCCCTATACTCCCAATACCACGTTAAATTTGTGGGTAGAGGGTAATTATTATTACGATATTATGTTCCTTCGCGTTAAACATCGCCTTGGTCAATATGGCGATCGCTCAGAAATGATTCGTGCATATTCATCAGACGTTGCAGATAGATTTAAAGACAATGAATTAGACTTTGTTTTTGTTGATGGTAGTCATGAATATCAATACGTAAAAGAAGACCTTGAGTTATATTACAAAAAAATTAGATCTGGCGGCATTATGGCGGGAGATGACTATAATACTGGTTTTCCTGGTGTAGCGCGTGCAGTAAATGAATTTTTTGCGGCTCAAGGACTAAAAGTTACTATTGATGCAGAGCAACCAAGGATTTGGTGGATACAAAAACCATAAAGTTTCTCGAATTTACAATAGCCACTCATAGTTGTTATGAGTGGCTATTATTTTTTTATCGATGATTATAAAAGAATTGCATCAAGGTTTTTATTGCATGATATCTTTTAAATACTCTGCGATAAGATTTTTTTTCTGCTTATGATATGACGCAGGCAAATTTTCATAATTAGTGCCTCCACGATAGTGGAAAAACCAAGCATCATCGCCTTCCATTAAAAATTGGATAGTATCAGGATTCTTTAATAAAAACTTTATTTCTTTTTCATTAAATTTATGACTTTGCCAGAACGCGATCTTATCTTCATTCGACGTATTGATATTTTTGTGGTTTTGTTCTTGGGTGTAAAAGCGGTCAGAGCACAATATCTCTCCGCTATAGAATGAGCTGAATTCTTTGATTTTAATCTCAGGGTGTTCTTGAAGGTAATAATGAGTAGCCCCTCCTGAATCTGCGCTGCATCCATTGACCCATCCGCAATTGAAATTAAGCGTTTTTTTATCGGGCAAAGTTTGCATATTTAAGAAAGTAATTGCGGGCCAACAATACATAATGGTTGCTCCTTCTTTATTGCTGGATCCTCTCATTAAAGCTGCTATATCACAATTTTTCATAAAATTGGTGATGTTCAATGGTCGTACAAGTATCATGTCTGTATCAATAAGAAGAACGACCCCCTCATGGTCAAACCCCAGAACATCGAGGGAGTATTGTATGGAATGGACATGCCGTACATTCGATGGGGTGGTATGGTTATGATACAACTCTGGTATGTTTAATGGGAGATAATAGGGGGCTTCATGTATATGTTGTGGAACTCTGATACATTGTATGCCATATTTTTTGCACATGGTAGCAATAGCATTATGTGCAGTTTCTGTTGGCGCATCACTGAAGACGACAAATTCATATTCATCTTGCACGAACCGCTTGAAGGTATAGTGTTGCATTTTAATGAATTCAGGATTGTCATAGTTATAGGTAATGATCAGCGTCTTCGCTTGCATTAAACTGGTAGCATTGAGCGTGAATAGTATTAACGAGAGTATTTTTTTCATAGAGAGCCTTAAATTTCTTGGGAATTTATCATCGTACTATGGTATCGATAAAGTCATGCAGAATTTTTGTTTTATATGCATGATAGTCGGGCGATTTCCCATCCCAGTTTGTGCCGCCACGGTAATGCAAGAATCGTCTATCAAGCATAAACTCTACATTGTTTGCATTTTGTATAAACTTTGACAGAGCATCTTCATACTCCTGCGATATAACCATATGTTGACCAACCACCGTATCAAAATACTGAAGGCGTAAATTTGGATTATTAACTATGTAGTCATGGGTATGACCGCCTGCATCAACGCATGCATTATTGACGCGTCCACAATTAAAATTGATCGTAGTTTTATTTGGCATAGTTTTCATATTCATGAACACTAATCCAATCCACAGATACTGTGTGTCCGGACCTTTTGATTGTGGTAATGCCGCAATATCCAATCCTTTCATATATTCTCTGATGCTAAATTCTTTAATGAGAAACATATCTGAGTCAAGGAGCACCAGAATATCGTCATGTTTAAATCCGTAATTGTTTAAGGAATACATAACCACATTACAGTTTCGTATTGAGGGTGCATGATAATATTCTCCCGGTAGCCGTTCGAGATAGGGTTTATCGTGAATCTCCTGGGGTATCTTTATGCAAGGGATACCAAGCCTTTTGCAAGTGGCCTTTATTTGTTGATATAAATGGGGATCGCGCGCATCATTAAAGACAACCAATTTATGATCATCTTTAAGGAATTTTTTGAATGTTTTGTATTGAATTTCAATAAAATCTGGACGATTATAACTGTAAGTAAATAACAAAACTTTTGCGTTTGTGTATGTTTGCAGAGCTAAACTGAGTGTGAAAACTATTAAAAAGTTTTTTATATGCATGGTTTATTTTTTTCGCAAAATTACTTGATATTCATTTTCAACAATTTCAAAGCCATGTTCGAGCAAGTAGGGAATAGCATACTTCGATTTACCAAGGCCGCTGGTTTCGCCAAATTTTACGGGAGTTTGATTTTGTACGTCATCGATGAGCAGTATGCCGTTTTTGGTCAATACGTTGCGCTCAACAAGAATTTTTGCTTCTTCAAGTTGTAACTCGGCTGTTGGATCTATTGGCCACATGTCGCCGGTATCAAGATAGAGCAAATCGATACTTTCTGCCTTGCAGCGACGCAAGAAATCTAAAGATGAACAAACATGATATTTGATCATATCTTTAAAATCGGCGGTCATGACTCTGCAACGTTGGATGTGTTGATGCATGATGTCGATGGTGTGGATTTTTGGGTTAAGGTGTTGGAGTGATTCTGCCGCCATGCGGGTGAAAAATCCTGCGCCCCAATCCCAATGCTCTGGATTCTTTGGGAACCAATAGCGAGGATCATCAAGATTGCAGCCTATGTGCCCGCCATGGGTAAAGCTGCGAGACGTGCCCAGTTCAACAATAACTTTACCATTATTTTGTTCAAAATGTTCAAAAGCTCTTCTAAACGTATAGTAACGTGACAGAGGCATTCTTTTAAATTTTGACCAATCTTGGCCATCATAGGTGCCTTGTTCAAGAAATTCTTTATAGCGGCTCAATTTTTCGGCAACAATGCCAGTATCGGCATGTATCGTGAGTGAGGCAAGGGAAAATGTAAACAGTATGAGTTTTTTCATAGGGGTATTTCCTTTTGGTTGGGTTAGTTGATGAGGGTTTTAAATTTCTCAAAAAAGATGTAGTTCCAGCGCTTGAGCATTTTATCATGATGGTCTTGTGCAAATGCTTGGATTCTCTTTTTATGTGCTTCAAAGTCTGTGGTGGTAACTTTATTTACCAGATCCTCCCATGAATCAAAATAGATAAAAAGATTTTTATGTTTTGGCAGATACCATTCAGAAAGATCGATTGTTGTTTCATTCATGCCATTGAAAAAGAAGTCGCCTTGGTTTTTGAGCTCGAGAATGAATTTTTTTGAAGGAATAAAATAGGGCACGCCATTTTGCATATTTTCAAACAAAGCCAAGTTTGACCAGGCATACGGGATATGAATAATTCCTTTAAAATCTTTTAAATCACCCGGACCGCCATAACGCCCGTTATAGACAGGGATTCCCAAGTTTCTGCATTTTTCCGCGAGGTTGCAGAATATTGTGTCATTATGGTAGGGGGGAATAAAAAACGTTGTTTGTTTATCGACATGTTCGGGAATTAATGATTCTGTTACCGTATTGTCTGGCTTGGCGCAGGGCTTAATAATTTTAGAACCAGTATCGACATTCTTCTGCTTGGTATAATAATGCTCAAAGGGGGTATAACCAATAATCTGTACATTATTTTTATGTTTTGCTTGGCGGAATAACTCGTAATATTCTTCATCGGGGAACAGACAATCTCTACTTGCCTCATCGCAATAGTCAAAGCGATTACAGATCCAAATGATTAATGGTTTTTCCCAGTTGTTTTGTAAAAAGATTCTGGCAAGGGGGGCAATGTCTGAAGTTATAACGACATCAAATTCATTAAAGTAATCTTTATGTGTTTGCCAAATTCTCGCTGCACGATCATGGCCAATACTATAAATAGCGTTGCCGTGAGCTTGCGGATCAAATGACCCTGGCGTTAGCCCAGGAATAAAACAGGAAGTAAGTTCTAAGTCCAACTGTTGTGCAACGTATTCAAAATCTTTGATACAGCCTCGGTGAAAACTGAGGTGCAAGACTTTGAGCTGCTTTGCATAGGTTGTTGCTACTATAAAGCTGAATGCGCAGACAATTGCACCGATACATTTATTCTTTACCATAGTTTTTCTTTCTTAGTTTGTTATGGCAGTAATAAAATCATGAAGGATCTTTGTTTTATGCTTGTGATATTCTGTAGGTTTTCCATCCCAATTTGTTGCTGAACGGTAATGTAAAAAAGTTCGATCAAGCAGGAATTCCATATATGCGTCATGGTAGTAGCCCTGGGGCGGGTTTGCTTGAATAAACTGGATAAACTGCTTGTTAAATCCTTGATCGTGTAATAGTTCAGTGTTGTGTCTGCATGCAGCTCTATGATGGTGTATATTACAATCTTCGCAGGCAAACCCAGTCAGATGGCATAAGTTAATATTATTTACACGAGCATCGGGATTATTCTTGAGGTAATGATACGATTGTCCACCGGCATCGACATTGATGTCGTCAACTTTTCCACAGTTAAAGTCGATCGTTTTTTTGTTTGGCATCGTACGCATATTTAAAAATACTAAGCCAATCCACAGATAAAGAACATCGGGGCTTTTGCTGTGTAATAATCCTGCAAGATCATAACCGCTCATATATTCTCGTATGCTGAAAGGTTTGATGAGAAACATATCAGAATCGAGCAAAACAATTATGTCATCATGTTTGAAGCCATAATTGTTCAAAGAATACATAACGACATTGCAATTTCTTACCGCAGGGGCATGATAGCTTTCCCCCGACCAACGTTGGAGGTATGGCTGTGTATGAATTTCTTGTGGGATTTTAATGCATTTGATGTGTAATTTTTTGCAGGTTACTTTTATTTGTTTGTAGAGCTTCGGATCACGTGCATCGTTAAAGACCACAAACTCATAGTCATCTTTAAGGAACTTCTTGAATGTTTTGTTCTGAAGCTCAATAAAGTCTGGGCGGTTATAGCTATACGTAAAGATAAGTATTTTTGCTTGGCTTACTAGGTATAGTGAGCATACAAAAGCAATAAGTAATAATTTAGTGCTGTGCATAGGTTGTTTCTACCAAATTCAAAAATGATATAAGCGTTTCAATGCGATTAACATAGGTATGTTTATCTCTCACAAAATCCATCAACTCAAAAAGCTCAGCTTGCGACATGGTTTCTATGCGTTTTTTTGCATCATAAAAAAGTTGGTGCGTATCGGAATTGTAAACAATTTTTTTCTTAAACAATTCATAGACATGGCGTGAGTTGGTAACGCCCATCTGCCCGTAACTAATATTTTTAAAGATTCTGCACGGAATATAGCCAACTTTTTGTTGCCATGTACCCACAATAGCCGGCGCCATGTAGGAATGTTGGATGTCTTTAATAGTATCTTCTACACTTTTGTGCATAGCGCTACGGAATCGTTTTTTGTTTTCTGCGCATGCTTTCTGAAATGGTTCTAATTGATTGATATTACCAAATTCGCCACCGCCGATAGTGCCAACCCACCAAACGTTTTTACTTCTCCTGATATGGGGAATTTCTTTTTTTATTACGTCAATTTCATGGGGAAGAAGATCGGTCGCCCACGGCATGTAGATGCATCTGTCTGCAAGATCGTAATAAATAAAATCATCTACTTTTGTGACGGGACGGGTTAATACATCATCAGTATATACCTGCAAGAGAATGCAATGGCCGGCCTTAAAAAAAGGTTGATATTTAGTCGGGTTGCAATTATGGAGAATATATCTTGCATCTTGCCGTAGAGGAATTCCGTTATCAACTTGTCCTTCGGTAATAAAAAGGGCATTACTCATGTCTATATTGCTTATATCATCATTATTATCAAACCAATAGGCTTGATAACCCATATGCTGAAATGCACGATAAAACGCATGGTGAATGTAAGAATGGGTATGCGAATGGAGCTTGTGCCCCCAGATAACGACTTTATCAAAGCAGTGTAAATAACTAGTGAATGTTATAAAAAATAACAATAGCTTAAGCATCTATGCTCCTTTATGAGAACGCCTTTTTTTGTGTTTCGACGTAAATCTAATAAGGGAACTAAAATTAAGCAAGTTTTATTCACATGTTCTATCGCTTGTTCTTGCGTTGTTTCAGAAGCGCGAGCGCCATGAGAAGCTCTTTGTTATAACGATATTTCTTGAGTGGCTTTCGTAGTGATGCGTCGGCATAATAAGATTTGAGCAATTGCTTTTTTACTGGCCACTGGTAATCATGGAGTTTTCTATAAATCCAATCATGGCCGAGTCGAATGCACTTCTTGGGCCAAGCATTCCAGCTGGTAACGGCGGAATATAAAACCTTTTGATCGGTCATCCATTGATAAAGTTTGTATTCATTCTGCCCCCACGAGGTTATTTTTTCTCGGATGTCAGCCATATTTTTTACCCCAAAGATTTCCCTAAATATCTTTCCTTGCGCAGCAACATAACACATAGGGAATTCATTTTCAGCTTGGCGACTAAAAAGTTCGCGATACACCACAAAACAATCTTCATCGATGTTTGCTATAGAATTTATAAAATATTTTTTGCTCAATGGAATTTGGTCAATGTCAGAGATAATGCAGCCATCGTTAGGGAAAAGAGTTGGTAATAATAATCTGATGATTTGTGCTTGGAAGCTGGTTGGTAATCCTTCGATAGGCTCAAAATAGATAACATCTCCTAACGATGTATTCACCTTAAGATCTTTATTTCCTACTACGACCAATGTAGGTGTTATGCCGATGAACTCTTTCCAAGCCTTGGCGGCTACGGGCCAAAAATCAAGATATTCAGAATTTTCATTGGTCGCTAAAATAACGCGATCGAGACGTAACTTTTTTTGAGTTGTTTTGGCTTGAATTTGTTCAGAATTATTTAAAAATAATAGTGATATAGCCAACAGCAGATATGACGAATTCATACAGTTCCCCCTTTGCATGTGCAATTCCCTCTTTTTAGTATGCACCATAACGCGCGACAGAATCAACGATACGAATCATAGGTTGTATTGGATGGCCGTTGGCAAATAAAAATTTGACGGATTGCTGAGAATTCGATAATTTGGGCCAACGAGATAATCCTGCAAGTAAGTTCGCATGCATGATCCTGTCGCACGAATGCAAAAAAATAATGGAGTAGTAATGAAGCTTTTGTTAAAACTTTGCATCATCATAAACGGTATGACAGGGTCATCTCTTTTTGCGCAAGAACAGATCGATTTGGTTATCTTTAGTAAAAATAGACCGCTCCAATTATATGCATTTTTAGAATCGTGTGAGCGGTATATTTCTGGTCTCAGCGCAGTCTCTGTTATCTATTATGCCGACCAACCATTTGCGTCAGCGTATGAAGAGATACAAACAACCTTCCCTGAAGCGCAGTTTCTCCAACAAAAAATACTCGGTTCTCGTGGTGATTTTAAAGCATTGACCAATCAGGTCGTGTTTCACACTGATGCACCCTACATTATCTTTGCCGTTGATGACATTATTATGATCGACTCTGTTGATTTGCAACGCTGTGCGCAGCTCATTGAACAGTACCAAGCATATGGTTTCTATTTGCGCCTTGGAACTGATATTACTGAATGTTATTCTGAAGGGCGCCATACCGGCCGTCCGCCATTAAAAGAGCGTGAGCTAGGCGTCTATTCTTGGCGATTTAATCAGGGCACGGGTGACTGGGGCTACCCCAACACGGTTGATATGACCTTGTTTCGCAAACGCGATATTCAAAACTATGTGCGCAGCATGGGCTACCATTCACCCAATACTTTCGAAGGACATTGGTCAGGACATGCAGGTTCTGTAATGCAACGTCGCGGGCTTTGTTTTGCCACTTCGAAAATGGTGAATTTGCCGATTAACTTAGTACAAAATGATTATAATAACCGCCACGGTTCTGACTATGATGCACAATTTTTGTTGGAAGCATTTCAGCAGGGGCTGAAGATGGACATTGCTCCTTTGCATCAGTTTCCGCACAAAGCGCCGCATGCTGAATATGCGCCGACCTTTGTGGTGCGATAAGTTGTAGAAATAAAAAAGGATTTCCGAAAATGGAAACCCTTTTTTTTCTTACAAGACTTTTTTATTATTCTTTTTCTTCCAATTCTACCTGCATGCGAGCCATACGAGCTGGAGCTCCTGGGCGTTTGGTTGCTGTTCTTACCATGTCGTAGCCGTAAGGACGTTTTGTTTCTGTACGAAGCGTGTCAAGTCTGCGTTGATTTCTGCGTTTTGCAGCTTCACTTTGAGCTTGACGTTGGCGGCGTTTATATTCTGGAAGTTCTGACCAGCGGGCATCATCAGCATCATCCTGGGCGTAAGAATTTCCTACCATTCCACCGAGTAATAAAAGTGCGAGTACGTGCATTTTTTTCATAACAACTTCCTTTTTGGTTTTAAATATTTCACCATGAAATACTTATTGTGGATATTAGACAGTGGAAATAAAAAAATCAATAATACTACTACTACTACTACTTGCTGTTGTTTTTCTTCGGAGAACAGTATAAAAAATTAAGATATCAAACTTGTGATAATGGTGTGCGGGTTGTATAAACGATGGTGGTAAGGTGAACTGGTGTCTAACATATGCGCTGTGTCTGTTTTCTTTGCATGCGGCGGTGCATGCTGCGCCCACAATAGGGCTGATTGTCTTTAGCAAAAATAGACCATTACAGCTGTATGCCTTTTTAGAGTCCTGTGAAAAGTATGTCACCGGAACCTCTGCAGTTTCTGTTATCTATTATGCTGATGAGGAATATTATCATGCATATCAGCAGGTCAATAAACGATTTCCTGCCGTAAGACTAATAGCACAGTCTATCGAAAACCCCTACGATGATTTTAAGCCATTGGTATATTCACTCGTAAAATGCAGCAAGGCTTCATATATACTTTTTGCCGTTGATGATATTGTGGTCATCGATTTTGTTGATCTGCAAAGATGTGCCAAATTGATGAAAAAGCATAAAGCGTATGGTTTTTATTTGCGCTTGGGTCATGATATCACCGAATGTTACACAGAGGATTTACCTATCAAGCAACCGGTATTACACGGCAAAGAAGCGGGAATATATGGGTGGAAATTGCAGACAGGGATGGGTGATTGGGGTTACCCGAATACGGTCGATATGACTTTGTATCACAAAAAAGATGTGTGGCGTGCCGTGAAAAATCTCGATTATGATTCACCCAATACGTTTGAGCAAGCGTGGAATGAAGATATGCCTGTGGGGCCAAAAAAGATTGGTTTATGCTGTGCTTGCTCTAAAATAGTAAATTTGCCTCTGAATCTTGTGCAGGAAGATTTCTTAGAAAATCGACATGTATCAAATTGCGATGTACAATTTTTGCTTGAAAAGTTTCAGCAAGGGCTTAAAATGGATATCTTAGCATTGCATCAGTTTCCGCATAAGGCGCCGCACGCCGAATATCAACCAACGTTTATATCTCGTGGAGGATGGTAACTAACCGATGAATACGCACACAGTCAGAACAGCTTCGGCTGATTCCGTAGAGCAGCACCCGAAAAAAAATGGGTACTATTTTAAGTTTGTGACACGGTTATACCGTTTTTTAGTTCCTGCCTCTTCACGCGTTCTTCATATCGGGTGCAAGGATGGCTATCTTTTGCATGTCATGAGCCCAGCCTCTGGCGTGGGCATTGATGACAATCCTATTTTTATCGAACAAGCTCGCAATCGTAATCCACAATATGCATTCCACTTGGGGATGAAAGATTATGTTCAGCGTGATGCGTTTGATTACATTATTATTTCTGCCAGCCTGATTCACACCAGTGAAGATGTGCAAGCGCTTTTTGAATCGGTAAAACGATTTTGCGCGCCAGAAACCCGCGTGATTGTTGAATGGCATTCCTATTTCTGGGAACCATTCCTATTATTAGCCCGTCGCATGGGTCTTTTTTATTGTGATGATTTTATTAATAAATTTTCGACTCATAATATCGAACACTTTTTGCAACTTGCCGGCTTTGAAGTGGTATCTCATGGCAAAAACTTGATTATGCCCTGGTATATTCCTGGTCTTTCATGGTTGTGTAACTCATTTTTATCAATGCTCCCTGGAGTACGTTCGCTCGGCATGTTCCGTTGGAGTGCCGCACGTTTGAGCAATGGTGCGCTCAAAGCAGATGCTCTGCCTAAAGAGCCATCAGTTTCTGTTGTCATTACCTGTCGCAATGAAAAGGGCAATATAGAAGCTGCAATACAACGGTGCTCACAACTTGGCAGCTCAACGGAATATATTTTTGTTGAAGGCCATTCTACCGATGGCACCCTGGAAGAGATTTATCGCGTACAAAAAGCCTATGCAGATAAAAACATCTCGGTCATTGTACAAAGTGGCAAGGGTAAGGGTGATGCCGTGCGTGCCGGTTTTGCGGCAGCGCAAGGTGATATTCTCATGATTTTAGACGGCGATTTGACCGTTGAGCCAGAAGCGATGACCAAATTTTATCAAGCGTTGGCGCAACGCAAGGGTGAATTTATTAATGGTACACGCTTGGTGTATGGCATGGAATCACAAGCTATGATATTTTTAGCGTTGCTTGCCAATCACTTTTTTAGCCGCTGTTTTTCATGGATTTTGGGCCAACGTGTTACTGATACGCTGTGCGGCACAAAAGTATTATATAAAAAAGATTATTTGCGCATCATGCGCCATCGCTCCTACTTTGGCAATATAGATCCCTTTGGTGATTTTGATTTGTTGCTGGGTGCTGCGCGCTTGAACTGCAAAATTGTCGACATGCCGATTCATTATAAAGATCGCGTCTACGGTGCGACCACGATCAATAAATTTAAAGAACTATTTCCACTTTTGAAGATGAGTTATTATTCTTTGAAGAAATTTAAGGCGCCGTGATAACAAAACAACTATTTCTTTCAGCCTCCGGCTCACTCTGCGTCAAAGGCCTGGCGCTCATCTTAACCCCCATAACTTTGCATTTTTTATCGCCCGACGAGTTCGGGCTTTTTGCTTTGTGTAACAGTTTTATCACCATCATGTCATTAATTTTCGCCGGCGGCTTCAGGCAGATTTTTTGGGTAGAATACACCAAAGCCGGCTCAGATGAACATGAACGTCTGCAAAGTATTCATGATGTGCTGTGTATCTATCTTGCGTTCTCACTGCCATTATTAGTTGTCTTGTTTGCGCAGCTTGCAAAACTTAACACGCTCGTTTTTGTGGGACAGGCCAATAATGGCATGCTCATGCTGTGTCTTGCCAACTGTTTTTTTACCTTTTTTGCAGAGCTTGTGCAGCAGATAGTTTTGTATCACCAACGCTCAAAACAGTTTTTGGCATTAAATAGTATCAGCATGGGCATTACCGTCTGCAGCTCAATATATTTTTTATTCAGCGGCTTGGGGGTTATGGGCTTACTCTGGGCACAAATTTTGGGAATTGGTTTTTTGTGTCTGTGTGGCATCGTCGTTTATTTGCAGCAGGGCATGATCAGAAATTTTCGCGCAGCACGAGTACGATTATTGTACAAAAAATATTTGCTTGGTGGCATGGCGATGATGCCTTCGCTGCTTGCCATGTGGGCCATTTCGATGAGCACGCGGTGGGTGTTGGCGTATCGTGGTGATTTGGCCCAGGTGGGTATCTACTCGGTGGTAGAAATGGTGGCAACGCTATTCCAAATTTTAATTCTGCGACCACTTAACACGGTGTACGCCCCAAGCATGGTCAGTAAGTTTGCTGCGCAACCGCAGGCGATTTTTGAGGCTGATTCAGAAAATAAAAAATTGATGTGGCGCGGCATGCTGACAATGAGTGCACTTTCGTTGGCTGGTTATTTTCTTGGTTCGCCGCTTGCGCTGTATATTTTGCCGGTAAACTATCATGCAGCAATTTCGCACAGCATCTTGATGGCGTTGAGTCAGGTTTTTGTGGTGGGAACGGTTTTTGTTTCGTGCTTGATGCAATACAGGCAGAAGACATTTTTCTTAAGTGCAGCTTTAACTTTTTCTGTCTTTGTGAACGCTGTACTCGGTTGGTACTTGGTGCCGCTCTTTGGCGTACAAGGGGCGCTGTTCGCGCTGCTCGCTGCTTCGTTATGTTATTTTGTTGTGAGCGTGCTGTATAACAAATACTTACACGCTCATTTTTATATATCTCAGAAACTTAACAAAGTTCTTGGCAAGAATTTTTAACTACAGGTGAAGTTACACACGCGTCTTCATAAATGGGGAATTGTTTGCACAATTGTTCAGCAAGTGTGCGCACTTTTTGAATAATTGCCTCATTTGCATGGTTTATGAGAACTTCATCAATGAGCGTAGCAATTTCTTGAACCTGCGTCGTTTGCATGCCGCGGGTGGTAATCGCTGGAGTACCGATACGGATGCCGCTCGTAATCCATGGCTTTTCTGGGTCATACGGAATGCAACTACGGCTGACCGGGATGCCCGCTTTTTCAAGCGCAACTTCCGCTGCACGGCCGGTGATATTTTTATTTTTCAGATCGAGCATGAAAAGATGATTGTCGGTGCCGCCGGCAACAATACGGTAGTTTAATGCTTTAAAAGCTTCTACCATCGTTTGTGCGTTTGTGACAACGTTTTGTTGATATGATTTAAATTCCGGCGTGAGTGCTTCTTTGAAGCCAACCGCTTTTGCGGCAATCGTGTGCATAAATGGACCGCCCTGCAGACCAGGGATAATGGCACGGTCAATGAGTTCACCAAGCTCTTTTCTGGCTAAAATAAAGCCACCGCGAGGTCCACGTAATGTTTTGTGCGTGGTGCTGGTGATCACATCAGCATGGCCGATCGGTGATGGGTGCACGCCTGCGGCAACAAGGCCAGCAATGTGTGCCATGTCTGCCATAAAGTAGGCGCCGACACTTTTTGCAATGGCAGCAAAGCGTTCAAAGTCGATCACGCGTGAATAGGCTGATGCGCCTGCGATAATTAATTTTGGTTTGTGTTCGTGTGCCAAGCGTTCAACTTCGTCATAGTCGATAAGTTCTGTCTCTTTGCAGACACCATATTGGACCGCTTTGTACCATTTACCAGAAAAGCTGACCGAATGACCGTGGGTCAAATGGCCGCCCATGGCAAGGCTCATGCCCAAAATAGTTTCACCCGGTTGTACGAGCGCCGCATAGGCTGCCATGTTGGCTTGTGAGCCGGCATGGGGCTGGACGTTGGCATGTTCGGCACCAAAGAGTTCTTTAACCCGTTCTTGCGCCAAAGTTTCTACCTGGTCGATCACCTGACAGCCGCCATAATAGCGCTTGCCCGGATAGCCTTCGGCATATTTATTGGTCAGCACGGAACCTGCAGCTTCGAGCACCGCTTGGCTGGCATAGTTTTCTGAAGCGATCAGATTAACTTCATGCTCCTGGCGTTGGCCTTCTGCCTTGATCAGGCTTGCAATTTGAGGGTCGGTCATGAACAGATTGTTTTTCATAGTTTTTCTCACACAAAGGGACTTATATTTATCATGCTACAAAAATATAAAATAAGAAAGCGCGTTTGAGTTGATTTTTTGGCCACAGCTTCTATACTGAAAAATACCATATTTTAAAATAGTTTAAGGCCGTTTACAGGAATATTCTCGTGGTACCAGTTTCAGATATCAAAAAAGGGACGAAAATCCTCTTTCGTGAACAACCCTATATCGTGATAGATTTCCAGCATGTTAAACCAGGTAAAGGTGGCGCATATTTACGCACCAAGATGAAAAATATGATCACCGGGTTGATGCATGAAGAAACGTTCCGCTCGGATGAAAAATTGCAATCGCCGGATCTTGAATACCGCGAAATGCAATACCTCTACAGTGAAAACAACCTCTATAATTTCTTAGACCAAGAAAGTTTTGAACAGGTTGCTTTTTCAAAAGACCAATTAGAAGACGTCTTGAACCTCTTGAAAGAGCAAGTTGTCTACAACGTGCTCAATTTTGAAGGACGTCCTATTGCAGTAACTCCACCATTGTTTATGGAAATGACCATTGTTGAAACCGTTCCTGGTGTTCGTGGTGACACAGCCCAAGGTTCAGCAACCAAGCCAGCAACAACAGAAACAGGGTTAACTTTACAAGTGCCTTTGTTTGTTTCTGAAGGTGATGTGATTAAAGTGGATACCCGCGATTTACGATACATTGAACGTTTGAGCAAAAAAGAGTAGTCCATGTCCAAGAATGATGCACCTTTGAATAACACTACTTCCCAGGTGGAAGAGGATTCCGCTTCAGAGTTTAAAGGCTTTGGCGAGCATGAGATTATTCCCTGTGATACGCTTTCACTTCGTGATCAGCGCACGGTGATATTTCATCTTTTATATGCACTTGATGCGTATGAGTATCAGGCAAGTTTTGAAGCAGTTGTTGATAATTTCTGTCGTGGCTTTTTGTGTGAGATAGATCCCCAGGGAGTGCTCTACAAAAAAGCTCAAGCAATTGCTGAGCAACGTGATGAGATTGATGAGCAGATTAAGCCTTTATTGCACAACTGGCGCTTTGACCGTATTGGTGTCTGCACCAAACTGATCTTGCGTATTGCAATGTGGGAACTCCAAAATACGGATCTTGCTCCTTCGGTGGTGATTAACGAAGCCATCGAGCTTGCAAAATGTTTTGCAGAAATTGATGCCCATAAATTTATTAACGGCATTCTTGATGAATGGGTTAAGAGTCATGCGGCACCTGCTGAAGTTGTTGAAGAGTAAAAAAATAAGCCCTCGAGTTTTGATACCCGAGGGCTTTTTCACGTCAAAATTAAAAAAGTATTAAAGGCCAAGTTTGCTGAGAACTTCTTTTTTGAAGCCAGCTTCATCTCGCTTAGAACCTGAACCTACTTTTTCTCCATCATTAAAATAAAGAACTGTTGGCAGACTCTTTACGCCATATTCTTGCAATACGTCTTGGTTTTTATCAGCATCAACTGCTACAAAAGTAACTTTGCCTTTGAGCTGTTTTGCAACTTTTTCAAAGGTAGGCTTGAATTGTTTGCATGGTCCGCACCATTCTGCGTAAAATTTCGCAACAACCGGTTTGCCTTTGTTAACAATCGATTCAAAATGGTCAAAATCTCTGATTTCTATGACATTGGCTTGTACTTGTGCTGCAACAACAAACAGAGCAGCTGCGAGTGATACTTGTAATAATTTCATAAAACTCCTTCAAAAGATTAATTTAATAATTGATTAGAGACCAAATGCTGCGCGGATGTCGTCTTCCAGTCTGTTGACATTGCGTGTGCCTTCTTTTGGCATGCGCTTACCATTTTTAAAATAAAGCGTCGTTGGAAAGCCTTTGATTTTGTAATGTCTGCTGATGACTGATGGGCCTTCGATAGCGACAAAATTAACTTGATCGCCCAAATCATCTGCCACGGCTTCAAAATGTGGCGCTAAATCGTCACAAGGCTGGCATTCTTCTTTCCAGAATTTTACCACGGTGTAGGGTCTTTTTTTGTCATTCAGGATGGTATTCAATTTTTGCTGGCAGTCGATATCTTTTATCTCTGCGCATACTGATGCCACGCAGCTGATAGCCAACAATGTTGTTGCCAGGTAATTCGTAAATCGTTTCATAGGACAGCTCCTTTATACGTTTTAACAATAAAAATACTGTAGCAAGGTATTTCTACAATCACAACGGATGATAGAAAAATTGAAAAAAAGCGTGCTAAACTAGGCCAGAAAAAGGAGATACGTTATGACACAATTTCGAGAAGTTATTTACCAAAAAGATTTTCAAGTAAGCAGGCATGGTGTTTTGGCAGGTGATATTGGGGGAACCAATAGCAACTTTGGTATTTTTGAAATGGAAGGAACAAAGCCGGTGTTGCTCTTTTCGCTTCATGCAAAAAGTCAGACCGTGCATGACTATGGCGCGCTGGTTGCAGATCTTGTGCGCTATTGCAAAGAAAAGTATGGGATTATTCTTGAGCAGGCCTGTTTTGGTGCAGCAGGTATTATTATGAACGATCATAGTCTGGTCAAACCAACGAATCTTACCGTGGCTATTGATGCCAAGGCTATTATGAAAGCATCTGGCTTGAAGAGTTTAACGCTGATCAATGATTTTATCGCAGTAGGTTTAGGCATCGATTACATTGCGCCGCAGGATATTGTGGCCATTCATACTCAAAAATTGTCAGACCAGCGGCACGCGCAAAAGGCATGTCTTGGCGCAGGGACGGGCATGGGCAAAGCCGCGCTGGTGTGGAACAAACATTTTAAACGTTTTTTACCCGTTGCATCAGAAGGTGGGCATGCAGATTGTGCAGCGCAAACGCCACTCGAATTGAACTTGCTAGCATCTATTCAAACAGAGCTCGCACAACCGGGGTGCCCGATTTCTTGGGAAGACGTGCTTTCTGGCGAAGGGATTAAGCGGATCTATAAATTTTTGGGTACGCAAAAAAAATACCCAGAAACGGAAAGTAGCAAAGAAATTGCAACGCACGGTTTTCAGCCAGACTTAATTTCTGCCTACGCGCTTAAAGATGAGCGTTGTCGTGCGACTTTCGATATGTATACGATGTTGTATGCTCGTTGTGCAAAAAACTTTGTGCTGGATATGCTTGCGTTAAATGGGGTATACATTGCCGGTGGGATTGCCGCAAAAAATATCGAATTATTTAAACAGAAATCTTTTTATGAGGAATTTATTCGCTGCAATAAACATGGCGATATCCTCAAGCAAGTGCCGATTTTTGTTATCGCCGATTATAATGTAAGTTTATATGGTGCTGTTGCTTATATTCAGTTACGTGAACAAGGAATTGTGTGAAATTTAGTTATCAACATGCGGGCGTTACGCACGACAGTATTAAGAAATTAACGGCTCAGTTTTCAGTGCAAAAACTTAACAACATTGCCGACAAAGAAACACGTGCGCGGATCCAGGATCTGGCAGAAAAATTATATGCAAAAGTTCGGCCAACTTTTGTAGTTGTTATCGGCATCGGCGGATCAAGCTTGGGCACCCAAGCGGTGTATGAGGCTCTGCGTGATCATCTGGAACCAGATACCTATTTTTTTTGTGCAGACACCGTTGATGGGCACATGACCCATGATCTGTATATGAAAATCGAACGTGAACTTTCGTGTGGGACACAATTTGTTTTTGTGATTGTCAGCAAGTCGGGCAAAACAACCGAGACCATGGTCAATGCGGCAGTTTTTGTCGATCTTTTGCGAGAATTTTATCCTGAAAAATATCATGAATACATTGTCGTCATCACTGATAAAAATTCGCCATTATGGAACATTGCACAAGAGCACAACTATGCAAAACTTGAAGTGCCGCATGATGTTGGCGGACGCTTCTCTGTTTTTACTGCTGTTGGTCTTTTTCCGTTAGCATTGCAGGGCATCGATATCGAGCAATTGTGCGCAGGCGCGGAGCAAGCGCAGCAGGATTGTACTCAGATTGATGAAAAAAATTATGCGGCAACCAGTGCTGTAATTTTGTATGAACAGTATCAAACGGGCAAACGCATTCATGATACCTTTCTCTTTGCGCCCTATCTTGCACAGTGTGGCGCATGGTATCGGCAGCTGTTGGGAGAAAGTATTGGGAAACGTTACAACAAGCAGGGCGAAGATGTTCGCGTGGGAATTGTGCCGACCGTCTCTGTAGGCAGCAATGATTTGCACTCCGTTGCGCAATTATATCTTGCGGGTCCGTATGATATCATGACGACCTTTGTGAGCGTCAAGGCCAAGTTGTGGGTGAAAATTCCTCAGAATGAATTTTCTTGTGTTGATGGTATCGAGCTTGGGGGTCCGGGCGTAGAAGTGGTGCAAGAGGCAATTTTTGCAGGAACGCAAGAGGCGTATGCACAAGATGGACGTCCGTTTATGCACATTGAGTTAGAAGATTTAAATGCTTTCGAGCTTGGTTATCTTATACAAATGAAAATGTATGAGATTGTATATCTTGGCCTATTGTTTGATATCAATGTCTTTGATCAGCCGCAGGTTGAGTTGTATAAAAAAGCAACGCGTGCCTTGCTGGCGAAAAGTTAAAGAGCAAAGCGCCTGAATTTTTAAATCCAGGCGCTTATTTTTTTTGTTAACGGCAGCACATTTTTGTCAGTATATCGGATGCTTTTTTGGTAAAGTGTTGCGGGTTGGCGTTATTGGGTTGTTCAAAATCAACAAATGCGATTTTGTCATCAGCCGTCACAAACATGTTTTCTTTGCTGTAATCAAACAAGTTCGCTTCTTTGACTGCAGTATCGATATCTTTTCCTTGTTGTTCAGAAACAGCTTGAATATGCTGTAGATTGCCGATTTTCTTTTCTAAAATAATATAGTTTCTGTCAGAAAGTTCTGTCGGCCTGCCGGGAATGTGCACAAGATACGTTTCTGGCGCAATAACATTGCTGAGATTAAACTTTTCTTTTGCATTGATAAACGAGAGATAGTTAATCGCTCTGCTGATTGTTTGGAATGTTTTCGGCGCGCCGCTCATGGTCACAATCGTGTCATTTTGTAGAACATGATCGAAATCTGTTTCTTTAAGTTCTTGTGTAAATTGTTGGTAATCTTCGGCAGTTAATGCACGACTATAATTATAATGTGCAGCATCAAATGGATTTTGTGGATATTGTAAAAAGTGGTAAAGCGTGTTCAAATTATGTTTGCGGTTTGCGTGTCCGGCGATTTTGATAAAATAACCGCTATTTGGTAGCTCAAAAACATAATTAAAGTTGCTGACGTTTTTCAGACCCTTGCTGAGCAAGAGCATATTCACCGCATCATGAAACTGTTTTACTGAACCGATCATTGGCTCGTAGCCCAAAGCAGCATTGATAAGATCTTGGTTTTCTGAAAGCCATTGGCTGGTGGTCAGCACAACATCCTGCGGTGCGGTTAATTTTGTCAGTAATTGCATATGGATTGATTCTGTTTCTGCAGCAAGTTGTGCCGTGAAACATGCAGCAATAATAATTATTTTAAAAGATTTCATAACAAACTCCCCCTTTGTTTTTTCACACATCGACTCCCTTTTGTCGATTATAAAATTATCATATTTGAAATAATAATAAATTGTCAATAAAAGAAAAACCACCAGGTATGTAAAAATTTTAATACCCTTGCTTTACCCATTTTCCCATGTCATACTAAAAAATGAGGTGTTATTATGAAAAAAGAAGCGTTGTATGTAAAAGTCGATTCACGGAATCGAGTTACTATCCCTAAGGATTTAGCAAAAGACATATCCAATCTTTATAAAATATATGAAAAAGGTGGCAGAATTATTCTCGAGCCTATCGTAGAAGTTCCTCTTGAGGAAATGTGGATGTTTGATCCTAAAAACAAAGCCATTGTTGATGAGCTCAAACGGGCCCTTAAACAAAAAGCCACAAAGGAAATAGATTTAGACTCTTTTCTGAAAAAGTAAGTCATGAATTTTAAGTTAAAGTATACAGAAGCGGCTGAAGAACATTTACTTGATCTCAAGAATGATCCTTCAAAGCATCGCATTTTAAAAGATGTTATAAAGGCCTTAAGGTATATGGAAACTAATCTACGCCACCCCTCTTTGAACACCCATGAATATCATGGTCTTACGGGGCCGCTTGGTGAAAAAATATTCGAAGCGTATGCGCAACAAAAAACATCAGGCGCTTATCGAATCTTTTGGTATTATGGGCCTGGGAAAAACATTATTTCTATCGTAGCAATTTTAGCTCATCCCTAAGACCAGTGGGGCAAGAGAATACGAAGATTAAGAATTAAACTGAAAAGAAAAACCACCAGGCTTGTAACAACTACAAGCCTGGTGGTTTTTTATTGTATGCGAGAGAGATTACTGTTTTTTCTCAGATTCTTCAGTTGTTGCTTTTTGCATTTTTGCCAATTGTTCTTTCATTTCATTGAAAGAGTTAATCCCCGCTTGCATATTGTTAGCAAAGCGTGCAGGAGATTTGTGGAAAAAGTGTTGTGGCAATGAGTTATTTGGTTGTTCAAAATCTAAGATCGCAATTTTGCCATCTTGGGTAAGTTTGCAATTTTCACGATTGATATTAAACAAACCGGTCAAACGAATAGCCGCTTCAAGCTCTTTTTCTTGTTCTGGCGTCAGTTTGTCGATATCTCGTAAGCCTTCAAGCTTCTTTTCTATCACAATATAGTTGCGGTCAGAAACTGCTGCAGGTCTGTGAGGAATTTGCACAAGGTACATTTCTGGTGCAGTAATCTGTGAGATCTTTTTTTGTTCAAGAGCATCAAGCAATAATAAATAGTGGGCAACGCGACTGATATGCTGGTAGGTTTTTGGCGCTGTCATAACAGCAGGCGCTTGCCCATCGCCTTTAATGACTCTATCAAAAGAGTCGACATGCAGCTCGTTTGCAAAGCGATCATAATCAGCCTGTGTCAGCGCGCGGTTGTAATCATAGCCAGCTTTGCCTTGGTTATTTTCATCCCAAGGGCTCCCCTGCATTTCAAACGCTTGGGCCATATGGCTTACATTGTATTTACGATTCACATGACCGGCGATTTTCACCAACCAATCTTGTGCGGCAGGATGTTGGAACACGTAGTTCCATTGGCTCATGTTTTTGGTGCCTTGTGCTTCCAACATGGCATTGGTTGCATCAAGTAACGGTTTGATGGTTTTGCGCTTTGTGCCATCTTCAAGCGTTATTTCACCCAGAGGAATAAATGATTCATATCCCAATGCGGTTGCAGCAATTTGTGGGTTTGCGTCAAGCCACTTTTGTGTAGCCTCTTTTATTGCAGTAGGAGCTTCAGGTGCAAGAGCCGTAATATTTGCTTCAGTAATCACCACGCCTTGGTAAGTGCGGGGGACTTGTTGCATATGTGCACAGTGTGCTTGTTGTACAAAACAGCCGGCAACAAGAAGATAGTGTATTGAGATTTTCATGAACTGCCTCAGGGGTTGAGTTACTTTCTGTTTTTCAAAAAATCGATCACAATCTGTGACCACGTTTCCATAGAATCATATTTTTCTAAACATTCATCAAGCGTCAGCATGGCACCGCTTTTGTGCTCAGATTTAATTTCGATATCGGCTGAATTGCCATGGAGTAAGTAGACAAACCCAACATGCACTTGGCCAACAGCATTCGAATCGTCATTCAAAATGCCCAGCGGTTCGATATCGTAGGTGCCGGCGTAGGCAACTTCTTCGTGGAATTCACGGTGGGCCCAGCTAAATATATTGCCATCAACCAAATCGATCTCATTAATATGGCCGCCGATGCCTAAGCTAAATTTGTTTTGCAAACGTGTTTCGCTCGCTTTTGCTTGGCGCTGCATCAAAAAGTACCGACCTTCATGCGTAAAGATCAGGTAGGGGATAATTTGTTTGAAGGTGGCATCTTGCTCCATCACCGACCGTGGGTGGAACTCTTTGTGCGCTTGAATCAGTTCTGCGTACTGGGTATAATCGACCGCTTTGATACCTTGCCAGGCAGAATCGTTGGGGAACAGGGTAGAGCGTTTAACGACTAAGATCTGTTCTTCTGCTACTTGGGGGGTAGGGATGGTATTTTGAACTTGAGACATAGGTTCCTCCATAAAAATTTGTATCAATTTTAGCTTAGCAGCCAATTATCGTTTGGTGAATTTATTTTTTGGGACAACAGGGTATACTCAAATAGATACGATTTTATCTAAAAAAATTTGAGGATATCTCTATGGTCAGTAGACGTCGCAGTATAGTTGGGTTTTTGGTAGTTGTCGTGATCAGCGCAGCTGTGTTCTGGTTTTTCGCTCAAGAACAGGCAAGTCAACCAGTAAGTTTACCCGAGCAAGCAGTTGAAACACCAGCAGCTCCTGAGGTTATTGAAGTTCCGCTCATCGTTTCTCCGTATGCAGATTATAAAAAAATAATCGATGATCTGTACCAGAACGTCTCCGGCTATCGCATCTCGGAAGAAGAGAAGCATGTGGTGCGCAATGAAGGAGGCGACCCTACCTATGGCGAGATTTTATATGAAAGTGCACAAAAGCTGCTCGATGATGTAGCACTTACCCGCGAAGATGTTTTTTATGATCTGGGTAGCGGTGCCGGTAAGTTTGTTACGCAGGTCTATTTGACCACGCCGGCTAAAAAAGCTGTGGGGATCGAACTTTGCAAAACTCGCTGCGAAATGGCGCAAGAGCGTGCAGATAAAATTCGTAAAATTGCAGAACTCAGCTCCCGTTGTGCGTATGAGATCGGTGACGTTATTGCAGGGGTCGAGACGAAAAATATTCTAAAGATTGTTGATTCAAAAACTATCGAATTTAACAATGAAAATATTTTGAAAGCAGATTTGAGCGATGCAAGCGTTGTATTTATGTGTTCAACCTGTTTTTCTGACGAACTCATGCAAAAGATTGTCGATAGACTTGCTGATTTGCAAGAAGGCCTGCGCGTCTTGACGCTCAAAGATCTTCCGCCACACGAGCATTTTAAACTCGTCAGACAATATCAACTGCCGATGAGCTGGTCAAAATCTTCTCCCGGTTCCCCGGTTTATCTGTATAAGTTAGAGAAATCGCTTCATACTTCGACTCCGCTCAGCATGAGCGAATCAGAAATGGAAAAATAGATGCAATATAATTTTAGTGACATAGAAAAAAAATGGCAGCAACAGTGGCAAGAGCATCCTGTTGCCTTAGCAAAAGCTGCCGGTTCAGGAAAGAAATATTATTGTCTTGATATGTTCCCCTATCCTTCTGGTTCTGGGTTACATGTCGGCCATTGGCGCGGATATGTTTTATCTGATGTCTATGCGCGCATCAAATGGCTGCAAGGGTACAATGTGTTGCACCCTATGGGGTGGGATGCCTTTGGATTGCCCGCAGAAAATGATGCGATCAAAAAAGGCATACAGCCACAAAAAAGTACGGCAGCAAATATTGCCGCCTTCAAAGAACAGCTCAAACAGGTTGCTGCAATCTATGATTGGTCAAAAGAGTTAAACACCACCGATCCACACTATTATAAATGGACACAATGGATCTTCTTGCAGATGTACAAAGCTGGATTGGCCTATGAATCAAACATGCCGATCAACTGGTGTCCTTCATGTCTGACCGGTCTTGCCAATGAAGAAGTGGTCAATGGCGCGTGTGAACGTTGTGGTACGCAGGTTATTGAGAAAAAAATTCGTCAGTGGGTTTTGAAGATTACTTCCTACGCTGACAAATTATTAGAAGGGCTTGATCGTCTTGAGTGGCCTGAAAAAGTAAAACGGATGCAACGCAATTGGATTGGCAAGAATGAAGGGTTGTTATTTTCTGCTCCGATCAAAGATATCAACCTGACATTACAAACCTACTCAACGCATTTTGAAGCATTTGTTGCAGATACGTTTGTTACGATTGCGCCAGATCACTCATTATTAGAAAAGATGGTTGAGGGTGTTGCCAATAAAAATGAAATTTTGGCTGCAAGTAAAGCGATCTTTGAAAAACGCGCACGTAAAGATTATGACAATAAAGACATCGAAGGCGTCTTTACGGGACGATATATTATTGACCCCGTGAGCAAACAAGAACTTCCTATTTGGGTTGCAAGTTTTGTTTTGTCAGATTATGGCACAGGTGCTGTACGTTCTTCTGCTCATGATGAACGGGATTTTGCTTTTGCTAAAAAATACAATATTCCATTAAAAGTTGTATTAGTTCCCGAAGATGCAACAACTCGGATCTTGGTTGAAAACTTTGATCTTTGTTACACAGATATGCAAAATGGCATTTTACTAGAGCCATCGGCGTTTGCGGGGAAGAAGGCTTCCACTGTTCGTCAGGCAGTTTTGGAATATTGTGAAGAAAAGGGTTATGCAAAGCGCTCAGTGCAATATAAGTTGCGTGATTGGATCTTTTCTCGTCAACGCTATTGGGGCGAACCGATTCCATTGATACATTGTGAAAAGTGTGGCGTCGTGCCGGTGCCAGAAGATCAGTTGCCGGTCGTGTTGCCAGAACTTGAACACTACCAACCAACCGGTACGGGTGAATCTCCGCTTGCCAATGTTCCTGAATGGGTAAACACTACCTGCCCAACATGCGGTGGTGCAGCAAAACGTGAAACAAACACCATGCCACAATGGGCCGGTTCATGCTGGTATTTCTTGCGCTATCCAAACCCGCATATTGAAAATAAACCATTTGATGAAAAAGATATGCACTATTGGCTGCCGGTCGATTTATATGTCGGCGGTATTGAACATGCGATCTTGCATTTATTGTACGCACGATTTTATGTGAAAGTTTTATACGATCTCGGCTTCTTGCCCTTTGATGAGCCATTTAAACAATTGTTTAATCAGGGCATGGTAAACAAATATTCAGAGAAGTCTGGTCTTGTTGAAAAAATGTCGAAATCAAAAGGCAATGTCGTAAATCCTGATGACATTGTGCAGCACTATGGCTCAGATGCCTTGCGTATGTACATTTTGTTTATGGGACCGCCTGAGCTTGATTGTGAATGGCAAGACAATGGCCTTGATGGTATGAAGCGTTTCTTGCAGCGTTTCTGGGATTACGTGCATAATCCTGCAACGCTCTTGCCGCGCGGCATACAAGAAGATGAAAAAGTTACGCGTCGTGTGCATCGCTTATTAAAAGATGTGCATGATCGTCTGGAAGCCTTCAAGCCAAATACGGTTATTTCTGCATTCATGGAATGGTTGAATGAAGTTGTTGCTCAACACATGCAACTCAGTCATGAATCACTTGAAAAAGTGTTGGTGACCTTGTCTGCGATTACGCCGCATATTGCAAGTGAATTGTTGCAAGAGTTGCTGAAGAAAGATTTAGCTGATTGTTCTTGGCCAACCTATGATCCAGCACTGTTGCAAGAAAAAGAAGTTACCATGACCGTACAGGTGAATGGTAAAATGCGTGCAACATTGGTAGTGCCGATTGGCATGAAGCAAGATAAAGTTGAACTTCTGGCACGCCAAGAAATCGAAAAATGGTTAGCAGAAAAAACGGTGGCAAAAGTGATTTTTGTGCCGAATAAGTTAATTAACTTTGTCGTAAATTAATTACAAAAAAAAGAGAGCCCGGATGTTACAAAATAACATCCGGGCTTTTTTATTTACTGGATCGAACAACAAGATTTCTGTTGTTTCTTAAATTTAATTTCTTGTTTTTTGCCGGTCACCATACTGCTTCGTGGTGTTCTGATTTGCGGCATCTGTTGAACATATCCAGGAAATTGCGACTTGGAAGCGGCTTCTTGAGCAGTGCGTTCTTGCTGCGATCGTGGTGTGAGGCCTAAGCCTTCATACAATTCAGTAAAGTTTTTCTTATGACTTCGTGGCGTGGCCTGAGTAGCGCTTGAAGAGCGGTTACGACTGGTCTCTTTTCCCTTGCGGCTACTTTCTCGTTCTTCTTTGGTAAATACTTTGATAGTAAGTTCAGTTGCTGCACGTTGACGAACAGGCTGATCTTCCATAGCAAAACAACTTTGAGATACTAAAAATAGACCGATGATTGTACAGAAATATAACATAAGATCCCCCCCTTTATGTTTTTGTGTCTGCAAGATACTGTTAGTATGCACTATCTTGCAGACAAGTATCAATTAAAATTATGAACGTCGTGCTGCGTATGATAACGCTAATGCAGCAAGGGTAACAGCAGATACGCTTGCGCCTACTTTAAAGCAGCTATCAGCAAATTCTTGATCAGCATTGTGCAATTGTTCATCGCCGTAGCAAGAATACAATCCAAAGGTTAGTCCAGAAGCTGTGCCGCGAGCTAATAATTTTGTGCGGAGAGCTAACCAATTAAAGAAGTTCAATTGCGGATCACAAATAATGTGTCCCACTGATTCTGAGAAAACGACTTTACTTGTTTTCTTCATAACAAGCGTTTCTTTGATATGTTGGTCTTTTCCTGAAGGCACCATCCATTGCAGATTGCCCGGAGTATAGAGTCGTACAGAAAGTGAATTATGAGGAGCAATAAAAAATTGTCCGCCATCAAAATCGAAAACGCCAATGGTTTGATTGGTATTGTTCACGCAGCGAACTGAACGAACGTCAGAAATCTCCATCGAATGTGCCGTCTGAAATCCAAAAGCCATAAAAATAAAAGCAAAGATATACAACATTCTTGACCCTTTATGTAATGAACTATTACTCTTGCAGCATGATACGATCATCATACAGCATATCTTTCAACATAGCATGATGGTTAAAATAATCAATCTGAATAAACGAGGCGCAGAAATGGCCATACATGCGTTATATTTTCTATGTGAAACATTGCAGAGAGAATGTAGCGGGCCAGGATATATAAAGGGTTCGCAGAATGAAACTTTTTTTAGATACAGCACATATTCCGAGCATTGAAAAATGGGTGGCAACCGAGTTGCTTGATGGCATCACCACCAATCCCTCTAATTTGAGTAAAGAGGGGGGAAATCCTACCGAAATTGTTCGAAAAATTTGTCAGTTGTTGCCTGATGGTGATATCAGTGTCGAAGTAACTGAAACAGATCCGCAACGGGTGTATGAACAGGCGCTGCGCATTGCTGCTCTTGCCGACAATGTGATTGTTAAAGTCCCTGGTGCATCACAGTATTATGAAACAATTGCGCGTTTGGCAGATGAGGGTGTGCCGATGAATATTACGCTCGTTTTTTCTGTGGCGCAATCGATTTTTATGTCAAAATTGGGTGTCTGCTATATTTCTCCCTTTGTCGGCAGGCTTGATGATTCTGGTGTTGATGGCATCGGCGTTGTTGCAGATATTCGCACTGCACTTGATAATTATGGGTATGAGACAGAAATACTTGCTGCATCAATTCGTTCGGTTGAAAAGTTTGAACAGGCGGTCATTGCCGGAGCAGATTGTGTTACCTTGCCGGTCGAAATATTTGAACAAGCAATGGCGCATCCACTCATCAAACCGGGCATGGAGAAGTTTGCAGCAGATTGGAAAAAGCTCAACATTACTCAATTTCCATAAAGAATAAACTATGCAACGTACCATTTTGATGGTAACGAATAACTACACGCCTTATTCTGGTGGTGTTGTCAGTTCGGTGCAAGTAACTGCAGATGCATTGCGCAAGAAGGGCAATCGCGTCATCGTGGTGACGCTCGATTTTCTGGGAACCGGTTCACATGAACAGGATGTAATTCGCCTTGCATGTCCCATCCGTTTTAAGTATTGCAATAACCACATGGCAATCCCCTTCATGCCACGCAGGGCATTGCAACGTCTTATCGAAACATATCAACCTGACATTGTGCATGTGCATCATCCATTTTTGTTGGGACCGATTGCACAAAGTATTGCGCAGAAAAAAAATATTCCTGTGGTATTCACGTACCATACGTTATATGAACAATACCTGCATTATGTGCCCTTGCCGCAGTTTTTTACACGACCCTTATTGCGCAAAACGGTGCATGATTTTTGTCAGAACGTGGAAGCTGTTGTTGTTCCCAGTAAATCGATACAGTCGCATATTGCACAACAGGGCATTCAGGCAGCGCATGTTGCATCGACGGGCATTTCATCGCACTATATGCGCGAAACATTGCAATTAAAAACAATTGATGCAGTTGTTGAGCTGGTGAGCGTCAGCCGCTTTATGCCAGAAAAAAACATATGGTTTTTGTTAGATGTTATAAAACAGTTGGGTAGTGGTTATTGCTTAACATTGATTGGTTACGGTGCACAGCAACAGGAGCTTGCGCAGTACGCGTATGGAACTTTACAACTATCGCAAGAACAGGTGCAGTTTATCATAAAGCCGCCAAAAGAAGCAATTGCACGTTGGTATCAGCGTTCGCATATGTTTGTATTTGCATCACAATCTGAAACACAAGGTTTAGTGCTTGCCGAAAGCATGGCAGCAGGAACACCGGTTGTTGCACTCCGCGGTCCTGGTGTTGTTGATATTGTGGCAGATGGCGCCAATGGTTTTATTGTTGATTCTGTGCAACAGATGGCCGAGCGCATCGCGCACATTGCTGCTGATCAAAAATTATATGCAACCTTACAACAGGGCGCATTTGAAACTGCCAAGAGATATTACCCTGAAGAGGCGATTAAGAATTTACTTGCGGTGTATGAGAATCTTATTCAGTAATCTTAGTTTTCTGTATTGCCTTGCCATGAATAAAAAGTTCTAAAAAAGAGTTACGGTAGATCACTTTATAATTTTGAAGATTATTGAATAATTGTAGCTTGATATAAAGGAGTTCATGAGGGCTGCGACTTTGATGATTTTCGATTAAATAAGCTTCGATATTTTCTATGGCGGCGTATGCAATTCGAGTCGACATAAGACTAAATATATATTGTCGATGTTCTGGTGCGGCACGTTTGTAACAGACCAAACATTGGTTTATATATTCATTACGAAGTTCTTCTGAATCAATCTGAGCGATGAGTTCCGTGATCTCCTGCGCATAAGTATCATCAGTCTCGAGCTGATGGTATATATCAATCATGCGCTGTTTTTCTTGTGCAAGATCTTTGACGTACGTGTATTCTCCCAAGTCTTTGCAATGAGATTCATCTTGCCTCTTTTTGTAGGCATCCTGTAATTGGAGAAGAATATAGTGGGCTTCAGCTTGATTGAGACAATATTCTGTTTCGAGATGCTCATATATTTTTTTAAGAAATAGTTCATAAGCCTCACAGCTTTCTGCTGCTGATGATGGCTTCTTAATATAAGTTTCCCAAAAATTCTTATACACCGTTGTATGACGAGCATAGTATTCTATATGTTCTAGTTCTCGCATGTATGCTTGATGGCATGCATTATTGTATGACTTTTCACGTCGTTCACACACGGTTTCGTAGTCTGTCTTGCTATTGAGGATTTTTGCGACCTGGGCAGCAAAGCTCATGTGTGAGAAAACTAAGCATATACTCACGAGAAGAGATTTTTGAATATTCATATGTCCCATCTTTTTTGTCGGTATTAGTGCAGAGATTTAAGTTTAAAAGTTTACCATAAAAAAATTATAAAAAATAAACACCGGAAGGACTCTCTCTAAAATCCCTCCGGTGCAGGAGAAACATACTCATGAAGCAGAAGTATGTTATTTGTAAAATCTTTTCCCTGGTAGCCCCATTTTCCAAGGACCCGGGTGTAATTTCCGGGCCCTTGCGTGTGTTCGTTCTTAGTTTTGGTACAAACTATCTTTATTATTTAATCATAGATACGTTATGCACCGGTGAGCTAGCAACAACTGGGTCAAAGAATGTATATGGAGCACTTGTTGAAACTTGACCACGGAATGTTGGTAAAGGTGTTCCAATACCATCTACAACCACGTTGTAGTTTTGGTTAATGCCAACAAACGCTGTGCCGAGTCCATTATTGTATGCATGATTAAATTCAAACATAGAGGCTGTTGCTGCAACTGCTGTTGGAGTTGTTGTTGTGCTCAAACCAAGATCGGTAAAGCCTTCGCCAACAGTACCAGGATTAATAAGATCGACATTGTTGTCTGATCTATTATTTCTCAATACGCAAGCATTGCAATTCTTTAATATGAAGCCATAGATATTATCAAGAGCTTCACAATTCGTAATTGAGTGTTTAACAGCATTGCGCAAGAAGAATCCAGCTGTATATGCCTGAGTTGCGCCAGTTCCTGTTGTTTGTGCACCTTTGTTTCTATATGCTTTGCAATTATCAAAAGCAACAGGGAAGCTTCTATTCACATCAGATGAATTGTTTGAGTTTTGATCAAGGAAGAATCCACAGCCAATACCTTGAACAGCTCCTGCTAAGGTAATCTGGGCAGTTGGCGTTGAAATGTTGCCAAAAGCTTCACAGTCTTGGAAGAGCGTTGTTCTTTGCGTATTGTCTGTCACTCCTCCTGCAATGACGAAGAACCCTAATCCTTGTCCACCTTGCAATGCAACGTTCCTTGTAGCGATACAGTTTTGGAATATATTATTTTCAGCATTCGCATCTCCCGAAATTGGAGCAGGGTGTGCATCGACAAAGAAGAAGCCAATTGCAGAACCATTAGCATCTAATGGACCGTTAACGATATTGTCTTGCGCAAGGCAATTGAGTAAAGTAACGTTCTTGGCAAATGCAATTTCGTAACCAATGGCGATAACACCTGTCTGCACGGGCGGTGTAGGGAGTATTTGATTTGCTATTTGCTGACCATTATTTGCTGTACAGTTAATCAAATAAGTATTTCTGGCTGATTTGGCCTTCACACCAATTGGGCTTCCCGCTGCTTGCGTTCCACTTCTATGAAAACCATTCACTTGTCCTGTTGAGATGGTACCATCAAAGTTACAATCAATAAATGTTGTACTTTCAGAAGCAGAGCTTCTATAGCCCGCAGCAATACTTGTTGCAGGAACAACAAAAGTATTTGTAGTTCCATTAAATTGACAGCTTTCATAGATGACATTTTCTGAAAGTGATTCAAGAACGCCATTTACTACGTAATTAGAAAGTAAGTATGCACTTGTTGTTAAGTCTCCGATCAATTTTGTGTTGTTAAATGTCGTGTTCGATACGTACATATTAGCTACGGAAGGATCGATATATCCATTTCTTGTAATAAATCCTGTTGAATCCCAATTGTCAAATGATGCACCAGATGGGCATAGCGCGTTGCGTACGCCGGTAACGCCAGGATCATCTGAGAAGGTATCATCAAATTGACAGTTGTTGATTTCTATATCGTTTGCATTAACCAACATCAAACCATTATAAAAGTTGTTAAGACAAGCAACATTTTCTAAATAGACTTGGTTTACTCTACCGATATTTGTAGCATTTGCAGGACCCATAGGGACATCGGTGAAGAAGGTAGGCCCCATTCCCAGAGTTGTACTTTCTCCAATGCAAAGACCAGCAACACCAAAAGAAGGACCAAAGGTCGCTGCTAAGTCAAAGCTATGTGGGAAATAATTAGTAGATGGTCTGAGTGCTTTTGAAGCCAATAAGCCGGTGTTTTTAATGGTTACATTAGCGAGCATAATATCATAGGTATGCGCAAAGACACGTACACCATACATACTAAAGCCATCAATAATAGCTTGATCGCCACCGATGATATAAATAGACTCAAGTCCTTTTGCGTTAGGATTTGAACTTGTTGGTAATACATCAGGAACTAAAATGCCAACCACAAATGGAGACTGTGAAGATGTACCTGCGCCTGCCTGAGACAAACGATGATCGCCAAGGAGTAAAATAACATTTGAAGAAGCAATAGTAATTGCTGCGGTCACTGTTCCTGCTGCCGGTGTTGATGGATTGAATACTACATCGTCCACTAAGCAGTAAGTACCAGGCTGGGTGATTGTGTAGCCCGTTGTACCAATATCTGATGCATGTATCTCAAAGGTACATGATTGCTTGTCATTAATCTCAGTTACTATTTGCCGAATGCGACTCACTTTTTGATTAATGCTATCAAGCACTGAATCTTTGTCTTTTTTTGCATGCATTGAAAGCACAGCAACTGTGCAAAGCAATGCAAGTTTTAATGTTTGTTTCATACTTTTCTACTCTCTTTAATTAA